>Ga0134125_10000137_pt1 | contig 107544 bp, 100 predicted proteins | sample KB31751_FD_96464 | JGI IMG/M metagenome (GOLD analysis project Ga0134125, IMG submission 96464) | Terrestrial soil microbial communities with excess Nitrogen fertilizer from Kellogg Biological Station, Michigan, USA - KB3-175-1 | ecosystem: Environmental > Terrestrial > Soil > Unclassified ... | reverse complement strand
CACTTGCAAAATGGTGCCTCTGGACCGCATACATGTGGAAACCGACGCGCCGTTTTTGACGCCGGTGCCTTTGCGTGGCCAAAAAAACACTCCTGCCTATGTTGTACACACTGCAGCTTTTGTTGCTGGTCTTAAGGGATTGACCGAAGAGCAACTGGCCCAGTCGACCACAGCAAACGCGCGTCAACTGTTCCCGAAAATTGTTTGGGATTAGTCAAAAAAATGCAATAACATCCAACTTTGATTTCTTTAGAAATCAAAGTTAAACAAAGGCGATGGTGATTAAGGTCAAAAGACTGAACTTCATCGCCTGCGTTAGTAGAAATAGAAAGAGGTTGCTATGAAAAAACTTCGTGTGGGTATCAATGGTTTTGGTCGCATCGGTCGCATTCTTTTTCGCGCGGGCTATGATCGGTTTGAAGTGGTTGGTATCAACAACTTGGATAGCATCGAAGGCTCCGCTCATCTTTTAAAATACGATAGCACTCACGGAATTTTTCCAGGTGAGGTTTCGCATGATGAAACCAATATCATCGTGAACGGCAAAAAAATCCCGACCACGGCAAAAAAGAATCCGGCTGAAATTCCTTGGAAAGATTGGGGCGTTGATATCGTACTTGAGTGCACGGGCGCTTTTAAGAAAAAAGAAGATTTCATGGCACACATCCAAGGTGGCGCCAAAAAAGTTTTAGTCTCTGCTCCAGCGGATGGTGTGGATACAACTCTGGTGTTTGGAATCAACCATGAGACTTACGATAGCTCGAAACATCAGGTGATTAGTAATGCGTCTTGCACCACCAACTGTCTGACTCCCATCGTGAAAGTTCTGCATGATACTTTTGGGATTGAGCACGGCATGATGACGACGATTCATTCTTACACCAACGATCAGCGCATTCTCGATACAGCCCACAAAGATTTGCGCCGTGCACGTTCGGCAGCGATCAATATGATTCCAACCACAACAGGCGCTGCAAAGGCTGTGACTCTGGTGATGCCTGAGCTCAAAGGTCGCATCGACGGAACTTCTGTGCGAGTGCCGACTCCGAATGTGAGTTTGGTGGATTTTACTTTCACTTCGAAAAAAGATCTGACGATTCAATCCATCAATGAATCTATGATCGCGTCAGCGAATGGCAAACTTAAAGGCATCTTGGCTGTGGAAAAAAATGAGTTGGTCAGCACTGATTTTAACGGCAATAAATATAGCTCGATCATTGATCTGCCTTCGACCATGGTTGTGGGTCCTCGTCTTGGCAAAGTGATGTCTTGGTACGATAACGAAACAGGTTTTTCAAACCGCATGGTTGATTTGGCTCTTTATATGGCTGAGAAAGGTCTTTAATGGCATCGGTGGGTCTTAAGGGAATTAAAACCATTCGAGAATTTGAATTGGCTGATAAAGTTGTTTTTCTGCGTTTGGATCTCAATGTTCCTTTGGATCACGGAAAAATCACCGATGAGACTCGCATCACTGCAAGCTTGCCAACAATTAATTATGCTCTCGAAAAAGGGGCGAAGCTTGTTATGGCTTCGCACTTGGGTCGTCCAAAAGGTCCCGGAGACAAAGCTTGTTCTTTAGAGCCTGTGGCCACTCGTTTGTCAGAACTCATTGGCAAAGAAGTGATCTTGCTAGAAGAGCCAAGCTCTGAGGCAATCAAGCCGTTATTGACAGGCCTTCGCAAAAACCAAGTGATCTTGCTTGAAAATTTGCGTTTTGATCCAGGTGAAACTGAAAACTCAGAAGAGCTTGCTGAATCTTTGGCGTCATTCACGCAAATTTATATCAACGATGCTTTTGGTGCTTGTCACCGGGCTCATGCTTCGATCGAGGCTTTGCCAAAATTGATCAAGCAAAAAGGCATTGGCTTTTTGATCGAAAAAGAAATTCAGATGCTTGATGCTTTGATGGATAAACCTCAGCATCCTTATCTCGCGATCATGGGTGGTTCTAAAGTCAGCGATAAAATTGGTGTGATTGAAAGTTTTATGGATAAAGTCGATGGCTTTATTATCGGTGGTGCCATGGCGTATACATTTTTGAAAGCCAAGGGTATTTCTGTCGGTAAATCGCGAGTCGAAACAGATAAACTCAATTACACGCGTGAGATGATTCAGCGTTTGGAAGTGCGCGGAAAAACTTTGTTGCTGCCGGTGGATCACATGGTCACCGACAATATTGCTTCAAATAAAGCGACGGCGACAAAAGATGCCACCATTGCTGAGAACATGATGGGCGTGGACATTGGTCCGCAGACTTTGAAACTCTTTTCCGCAGCGATTGCAGAGGCTTCGACTCTTTTTTGGAATGGGCCCATGGGGATTTTTGAAAACCCCGCTTACGCCGCTGGAACTTTTGGTGTGGCTAAAGCCATGGCTGAAAACAAAGGCATGAAAATTGTTGGCGGAGGAGACTCGGCTGCTGCCGCCGAAGCTTCAGGCTTTGCTGCGCAGATGACTCATATTTCAACGGGTGGTGGAGCATCGCTGGAGTATTTGCAAGGCGATCGTTTGCCAGGTCTTGAAGTGCTCAGACAGAAAAAACAATCTGAAGCTGTGGGCTCGATGTGAAAATTTTTGCAGCCAACTGGAAGCTTCATAAAAACCCCAAAGAGACGCGCGATTTTTTTACCGAGTTTTTAAAGCAAGTTTCTCCGGCGACGGATCGTGAGATTGTTTTTTTCCCGAGCACCATTTGTCTTGAAGCTACTTCACAAATTTTATCTTCATCGAAAATAAAATGGGGCGCTCAGAACTGTTACTTTGAAGCCAAAGGTGCCTTCACTGGCGAAACGTCAGCACAAACCGTGAAAGATCTCGGCGGGCAATATGTTTTGATCGGACATAGTGAACGTCGCGCGATTTTTTCAGAAAATGACGAGCTGATTGCCAAAAAAGTTTCATTTGTGCAAAGTTTGGGACTGACGGCAATGCTTTGTATTGGTGAAACCTTAGCTCAGCGTGAAGCGGGCGACACTCTGAAAGTTCTGGAACATCAATTACAAATTGGTCTTTCAAAAGCGGACAAAACAAAAGCTTTGGTTGTGGCCTATGAGCCAGTGTGGGCTATCGGTACCGGAAAAATTGCAACTTCAGTACAAGTGGCAGAAGCTCACTTGGCCGTATTTCAAAATTTACAAAAATTGGGATTTCAAGCAACGACGCCAATTCTTTATGGCGGCAGCGTGAAGCCTGAAAACTCAAAAGAGCTTCTGGCTATTGCTCACGTCGATGGCTTCCTAGTCGGCGGAGCTTCGCTGGAAGTCGCCTCGTTCAAAGCGATCTGTCAAAGTTAACTGTCACAATTAAAACCCATCGGCTTTGGCAAGCTTGCGAGTGCTTGTCGAATCCTCATCTGGAAATGGAATCAAATTTTTTGCTGCAGATTTGACCGCAGTCGGCTGTTGTTTTGGCGGAGGACTTGCTCTGACAACGGTCGTTTTCAAAGTTGCTACTTTCTTTTGCGGAGCTCTGACGGCTTGAGGTTTTTCTTCAGTGACTGTGACTCTGGTTATGGCTGTGGTTTTCTTTGCTCCAAAAATAACAACTTGCAGATCGTGGACCATCATCATGAGACGTTGAGCCTGGCTCGACATTTCTTGTGAAGAAGAGGCCACCTCCTCTGAAGACGCGGCATTTTCTTGAGTCGCTCGATCCAGATGATTCATTGCTTGGCTAATTTGCTCAATGCCATGGGCTTGTTCGGCGCTGGCCGAAGAAATTTCGCTATTTAAATCCGCCACTTTTTTGACATTCACAACAATGTCGGTCAAAACGGCGCCGCTCGCTTGCGCCACCTGGGCGCCACTTTCAGACTTGCTGACATTTTCTTTGATCAAATTCGAAATGTCTTTGGCAGCAGAGGCTGAACGTTGCGCCAAAGTTCGAACGGCATCGGCAACGACGGCAAAACCTTTGCCTTGTTCTCCAGCTCTGGCTGCTTCGACGGCGGCATTCAGAGCCAAAAGATTGGTTTGAAAAGCGATGTCATCAATCACACTGATAATCTCTTTGATTTTTTTTGATCCTGCCGCGATGTCATTCATCGAAGTGATCAAGAGATTGATTTCGGTTTCGCCTTTTTCCGCGGACTCTTTTGAGCGTTGTGAAAGAGTGTTGGCCTCTTTCGCGTGACTTGAGTTAACTTTGACCATGCTTGAAAGCTCTTCCAAAGAAGCCACGGTTTCTTCCAGTGAAGCGGCGGCTTGGGACGCCCCTGAGGACAAGGTCTGACTGGCAGTCGTCAGCTCTTTGCTGGCCGAATTAGTTTCGTTCGCAGAGAGAGAGACCGACTGACTGATGGATGTCAGCACCTTGGTAAAGCTTTGCGCTAATAAAGCCCCTATCGACATCGAGATAAAAAAACCGAAGGCCACGACCAAAATCATCAGAGTGAAGGCAAAGCGTTCGTTGGAGTGAGCCTCTTCAACGATGCTAGCCGAATAGTTTTCGTGAAATTTTAAAACATCTTCCAAGTGAGCATCTAAATTTTTAAACAGAGACGGAAGTTGCTTGTCGACTTGATCTTGGAAATCAGCCGTCTTGATGTCTCGGGCTTCGATGCGGTTAAAAATTTGCAGAGTGAGCGCCGAATAGGCTTTCCAATCATTCACAGAAACTTGATAGACGGCGTCTTCGCCGGGAAGAAAAGGCACAGCGAGATATTTTTTCGTAAGATTGTCATAGCTATCGACAGAGGACTGAAAAGCTTTTCGAGCTTCTTCGAAATGAGGTCGATCCGCAGCCATCACGGCTTCTTGCATCGAGCGATGCAAATCTTGCATGAGGTGGCGCATGCGACCGACCAGTAAAGTATTGGGAAGAGAATTTGTCGCCAGAATATTGTACTTCGATGCCACCAAATCCAGCGTTTTAAGACCAATGCTTCCAGAAATAATCAAGAGAGTCGAAAGCAGAAAAAAAGCGGCTAGGAGTTTAAAACGCATCGAGAATTTTTTGAACATGCTCTCTCCCCAACAAGTGAAACGTCTGGATTCGTTTCGGTTGAGAGAGGGGCATCACTGAAGTCATTTGAAGTTAATTGGATGTTAAATATTATGAAGAGCGAGCGCAACTGTCTAAAGTTGAGACTAAAAAAGATCAGCTAAACTTTTGCTGAATTTCCTCGGATGATGTTCTTTTTTTGCGATCGAACTTTTACTTTTATGTGAAGAGCGAGCGACTAACGTCGCATCTGCGGTTGTTAGGCTGGATGGAGTTGTCAGCATCGCCACTAAAATCAATGCAAGCATGGCAAAGAACAAGCGACTGGCTTCATTCACAATTTTCATAAAGGCCCCCGGCGCTCTTTGTCTTCCCCAAACCTGCTGCGCCGACTTTTATCATTGCACGAATAAGACCAGCATTTTGCGAATGCCATTGGTCGATGTGCGGGTTTTGAAAGGTGACTCCACTGAAGTTCTTTCAGGCTTGTCTGCCAAATTGGCAGCTCAAAAGTACGCCGTACCTTTTAAAGTACGCCGTACCTTTTGCGGAAGCGCCGCTTCTGGAAAAAGTAAACGTTACTTTTTGTTTCAAAATGAGGCGTCGAACACTTTGGCAAAAAAGGTGAGTCTCATTTTGAACGCTAGACGTTAAGCCAGTGAAAGCGCTCACCAAGATCGTGACGCGTCAAATCAATATCCAGCATAATTTAGTGATTTCAAATAGTTGTATTATTACATCAGGGTTGTGGAAAGGGGCTTGAGACAGGTATTCTTAAGTTTATGAGTAACAAAAATACACCTCCTGTTCAGCCATCTGAAGTGATCCATATTCGCCGCTGCCATGTTTGCGGGGTGACCAACGAGTCCAAAGGCTCTGCGATCCACAAATGCGAGCATTGCGGAAAGCATCTTGCTCCCTTTTATTATTTCGATGAAAGTAAACTGGAAGGTTTGGAAATTCAGGGACTTTTCCTTTCAGTTTGGAAACAAGTCACGTGGATGAATCCGGGAACCTTCCACCCCATTTGGGGACTCAGCACTTATTGGCAGGAGTCTTATGAAGGTCACTCTGGAAGATATTCGTAAAGCGCGCGAGACGATTCGTTCCACCGTCAAAGAAACAGAAATCGATAAATCTTTCAGTGCTTCAAAAATTTTGGGCACTGAGATTTTTTTGAAATATGAAAATCAACAATTCACCGGCAGCTTTAAACTGCGCGGAGCCATGAATAAAATGTCTTCGCTCACCGCCGAAGAACGAAAGCATGGAGTTGTCGCAAGTTCGGCCGGCAATCATGCCCAAGGTGTGGCCTACAGTGCGACTCGCTTAGGGATTAAATCCACCATCGTGATGCCGATTCATGCGCCACTGGTAAAAATTCAAGCGACGAAAGATTACGGCGCAAATGTGATTTTGCATGGTGAAATTTATGATGAAGCTTATGACTACGCTCGGGAATTAGAAAAAAAACACAACTACGCTTTTGTGCATGCTTATCAAGATCCAGCGATCATCGCCGGGCAAGGAACGATCGGACTTGAGATCATGGAGAAAATTCCTGATCTTGATTCGGTGGTGGTGCCGATCGGTGGTGGTGGATTGATCAGTGGTATCGCGACAGCGGTCAAAGCGCTGAATCCCAAATGCCGAGTGATTGGCGTGCAAAGCGAGCAAGCTCCGGGCATGGAGCGATTGTATCATCATAAAAATGCCGACGATGCGAAGAAAAAAATTGCCACGATTGCTGATGGTATCGCCATCAAAAAACCAAGCGCTGAAATGTATGAATCCTTTATTTCAAGATTGGTCGATGAAGTCGTGATGGTCAGTGATGACGAGCTTGCGGAAGCCATTGTCTTTCTGCTTGAGCGCGCTAAAACAGTGACCGAAGGATCCGGTGCTGCCGGAGTGGCTGCCGTGATGAATCGAAAATTAAATCTTGGGAAAAAATGTTGCGTGATTTTGACTGGCGGAAACATTGATCTCAATATTATTTCCAAAGTGATCGACAAGGGACTTATTCGCAAAGGTCGCCTGGCTGAGTTTTCAGTGATTGTCGATGATATGCCGGGAAATTTGAATCGGCTGACTCAGGCGATTGCGGATCTTGGCGGCAATGTTTTGGAAGTTCATCATGACCGTGTCAGTGAAGGCTTGTCACTGCGAGAAACAAAAATTGATTTTGTGCTTGAGACCGGCAGTGAAGAACATATTCAGCAAATTCGCGAAGCTTTACAAAAAACCGGTGGTCGTATTCAGGGTTTGCCGTAGCCTCCGCCACCGGAGCTCATGATTGTGATGTGATCATGAGGCTCGAGATGTGCGATTCCCGTTCCGTCTTTAGGGATTTCTGTGGTTCCATCTTTACGATGAATCAGCAAATCCGCCGGCTGCCCCGCGCCGCCATTTTTTGCTCCTTTAGGATGATATTGTTTGGAGCCAATGACCCAGCGAGCTTCGCAGGAAGCCAAGACTTCAAATTCTCGCACGATACCATCGCCTCCTGAATATTGTCCTTTGCCGCCAGAACCTTCGCGAATTCCATTTTGCAAAATGAGAAGTGGATAAGATGTTTCAATCATCTCCACGGACATTTCGCGGCTGGAGCGTTGCCAGAAGTGCATTCCGGCAATGCCGTGCGAGCTGATGGTGGCGCCGGTTCCGCCAGACATCACATCGATAAAAGCCTGAGTTTTAAAATCCAAGGTGAGAGTTGGAATAATAAAAGAGTTGTGAGCGATGGCTTGTCTCGGAATGATTTCACTGAGAGTCGTGAGGATGCCCGTCGCAACATGAGGAAGCCCTTCAATAATACCGCGAGTGAGGGGAGCTGGATATTTCGCGGAGATAAAAGATCCTTGAGGTGTTGAAACGTCAATCACGGAATAAACGCCTTCGTTCAAAGGAATCTCTGAACCGAGGAAAGCCAGGAGGCAAGCAACGCAAGCTCCGTAGACGATCATATCGGTGATGTGGGTTCCTTGTGCCGAAGAGGTTCCCTGAAAATCACAAATAAATTTCTCGGAAGTGATTTCTGCCTTGAGCCGCAAAATTTCTCCGCTGTGGAGTTTTGCTTCATACTTTGCTTCACCACGAGGGAGCTCGGCCATTTTATCTAAAACTTTTTGTCGAGTCACTGCGAGCAGATTTTTCTGATTGGCTGGCGAAAATAATTTTTCATGAACTTTAAAGACAGTGTGGAATTGCTGCACACGACTTTGCATGACTTGAATATGCTCGAGAATTCGTTCGCGAAATTGCGGAGGTGCTAAGGGGTTGGCGCCAATGGCATCAAGGACTTCCGTATTGATTTTACCTTGACTCACCAAAGGGGTTGGTGGAATTCGAACTCCTTCTTCTTCGATACGTTTGGCAAAAACCAATTCTGGTTTTAAACGGATGCGAGAAGCAAAGTAAAACGTTTGCTGGCCCATTTGAATCGCCGTCACCAGTCCCATCGAGAAAAGCAAAGTCCCGCCGGAGTAAGGATCATTCATTAAAACAAAATCGCCTTCTTTCGGCTGAAAATAACGAGCCACCGTTTTGACCATCGGGCCATAGGTTCCAACGTCGGGCAAATTTTCATATCTCATGGCCAAAATTTCTCCGGCCTCATTCATGAACACGCCGGAGTCAAGGTCAGAAAGGAACTCCTGAAGGCAGGTATTCAAAAGCGAAGTTGAGAAATGATTATTCATAGCATTTCTCCGATCTTCTTTAAAGAAGTGACCGCTCGCCATTCGTGAGATTCGTCTTTTTCCCATTGCAGATCAGGAACTAAAGATTTCAGTTGATGGAAAGCTCTGTGTGCAAAATACCCACTGACAATGATTTTTTTACGAGTCGTTTTCATCGCTAGTTCAAGGCAGACACGAGTGTTGAGCACCTCGATAAGATCTTTTTCTAATTGCAGGGGAGAAAATTTATTCATCTCTGGATTGTTGCGAAAAATTGTCGACAATTGATTCCTTAATTTGGGAATCGCCTTTTCTTGCACTTGCGGAAGGGCTAATTTTTCTCTCAAACACATCAGATCAATGACCATGGGACGCAAGCCTCGGCCAAAGCAAATGGGGCCGGGCTCATATCCTAAACTGATATCGCCGAAGCGAATGCCATCCAAAGGATGATTCATGACTTCAAGAGTTGGCTGAATCGTGAAACGAAAATGACTTTCTGTTTTTGTTTCGATCGGTCCCCACTGACTTTTCCACAGCGATTGAGCGTCGCCTTTTTCAATCAGATAAAAACTCTCTAACCCCAAATAGAGAATCGCGCTGTCGTTGTCGCCAAGCGAGCTGACAACAGAGTGGCTCCAAGCAAAAAGGCTGCTGGCCACTTGATCCGGATCTTTCTGAAAGGGTTCGCCATAACTGTTGATAAAGTAAATACAGTTGCGATCACCTCCGGCGACATCCACCGCTTTGGCAATTTCTTCGAAATGCTCCTGAAAAACGCCACTCAGGCAGGCATTCAGCAGATTTTTTCTCCAGGCCGGCATTTCATCATTCGAGCTTTTCTCTCGAGGGGCGGCAAAAACTTCGAAACCTTGTTTTTTAAAAAAATCGGCAACCTGTTGTTGATGAGTGGGATTGGCTTGTGCAAAAAGAAGATTCACACAAACGCGCTTCACGCCGAGCGCTTTAAATTTTGCCAGAATGACGTCAAGCTCTTCGGCAACCACAGGCTTGAGTTCTTTTCCGGTGTGATCCATTCGTGCTGACAAACCAAAAATCAAATCTTGAGACGCCAAAGGGGATTGGCGAACAGGACGAAGCTCAAAAAGATGTGACAGAGTTGGTTGACGTAAAATCGGCCAAGTCTCAAAACCCGCAGTCACAATCTGCGCCACTGTTCCGCCCAGGCGAGAATCCAGCACCTTCTCAATATAACGAGAGGCGACAATAAGTCTGTCGGGAATTGCTTGGTGTTCTTGAAGAAATTTGCCTAAATGACTAGCAATTGGCTCTGAGGGGAGATAAAAGCGACGGGTTGCAACGAGAGATTGCCCTTTCCATAAAGCGACCTCGGCAAATGAAACACCAACATGTAAGCCAACGAGAGTTTTTGCCATCTTTTTCTTTGTCAGTTGTCTTTCTTAGTCCTATTTAGGAGCTTTGAATAACTAATGTTTCCTTTGCGAGATTGTGTATCAGTTTATCTAAAGGAAATCTTAAAATAAAGTGGAAACACTGGAAGCTTTGAGGTCCTGCGCGATGAAGGTTTCTTCTGAAATTTTAAATTTAGTTCCCTACAAGCCGGGAAAGCCGATCTCCGAGACGCAAAGAGAGTACGGCGTTCAGCATGTGATCAAGCTGGCGAGTAATGAAAATCCATTGGGACCTAGCCCAAAGGCGGTCGAGGCGATTCATCAGCATCTATCGGAGTTGCATCGCTATCCAGATCCTTCGTGCTATGAACTTGTGCAAAAAATTTCTCAGCTCTGGAAAATTCCGAAAGATCAAATCTCCATCGGCAATGGCTCGAATGAATGCATTGATCTGCTGATTCGTATTTTTTGCGAACCCGGAGAGGCGATCCTGACTTCGCAGGCCGCTTTTGTGGCTTATCAAGTTTGCGCACAGGCCGCTCGGGTGCAGAGATTTTTTATTCCGCTGAAAGAAGGCTATCGCCCCGATCTGGAAAAAATGGCAGATTTTTTGCTGAATGATCCAAAAGCCTCTTCGGTTCGTCTTGTCTTTATTCCAAATCCCAATAATCCGACTGGGACTTACTCTCCTTTTTCTGAAGTTGAAAAATTTTTGAAAAAAATCTCAGTGCTTGAAAATGTCATGGTGATTTTTGATGAAGCTTACAATGAGTTCGTTCGTGCTACTGATTATCATTCAGCGCAAACTCTGATGAAGCAGTACAAAAATGTGGCCGTGGTGAGAACTTTGTCGAAAGCTTATGGCTTGGCGGGGCTTCGGATCGGAATGCTTTTGGCTCAGCCAGAAGTGATCGATCTGGTTAACAGGGTGCGAAATCCATTCAATGTGAATGACTTGGCGCAAGTCGCAGCCAAGGCGGCGCTTGAGGACTCTGAGTTTATTGAGAGATCTAAAAAAATGACATGGGAAGGTTTGGATTATTTCTACCGAGAGTTTCGTCGCTTGGGGCTTTCGTTCGTTGAGTCGCAGGGGAATTTCGTGATGTTTGACACGGGCAGGGATGTGAAGCAAGTTCATGTGTCGCTACTGAAGAGGGGAATGATCTTACGACCCATCGACAATTATGGGTTCACGACAGAAATGCGCGTGAGTGTCGGTTTGCCTGAAGAAAATCGGCAAGCGATCATGGCGCTCGAGCAAGTGCTTGCTGAAATTCCGCCTCTCAAATGAAGCAGTGATAAGGATTTAATAAAATGGGTCGAGTTGTAACAATTGATGGACCAGCAGCTTCAGGCAAGACCTCAGTCAGTCGTGAATTGGCTCGTCGTTTGGGTTGGTATTGGGTTTCAACGGGTGCCTTTTATCGCGGACTCGCTTATGTGGCGCAAAGACTGAAATACAATTTGGATGATGAGCAAGCTTTGGCCAAACTCGCCTCTGGAAATATCTGGAAAGTGGAGATGGCAGAAAATAAAACTCGAGTTTACCTTGATGTGAACGGTGAATTCGAAGATGTCACCGATGCTGTTGCTGCCGAAGACGTGGGAAGTATTGCCAGCAAAGTCAGTCATTTTCCGAAAGTTCGTCAGGCCTTGCTTGAAGGGCAGCGTGATTGCAGTCATCGCACGGAAGGCTTGGTGGCCGAAGGCCGAGATTGCGGCACCGTGGTTTTTCCAGACGCGGAAGTAAAAATTTATCTCACCGCGCGCTCTGAAAACCGAGCCGAGCGTCGGGCCAAAGAATTGGGGCTCAATGCGCAGGCCACAGCCGAAGCGCAAAGTGTTCGCGATCATCAAGATTCGACTCGTAAAGTAGCACCCATGCAAATCCCGGAGAATGCTTTGGTGCTTGATTCCACTGAACTTAATTTGGATCAGGTCGTCAGTCGCGTGGAAGCTCACGTGCGACAAATTTTGCATAAATGATTTTCAATTTAATCACTCGCTTCTTTTTTGAATTTTATCTTTTGCTCGTCAAAGTTTGTCTGAAATTAATGGCGGCTCCGCACTCGATTCGGATTGGTCGTCGGGAAATTGATCCTTTTCATCTGTTTATTTTTTTGCCAGAGCTATCGCCTTTGCAAAGAAAGATGGTTGAAGTTCGATTCAATCGCTATCGATCTTTGTTTTGGACAAGTTGGGATTTGGTTTTTGCCTTAGATCGTCCGCTTTTGCAGCAAACGATGAATCTGAGCTGGCTTCGATTGGACCCTCACTTTGCCGAAATATCGGGAATCCAGCCATCACATACGAATGAGGCGCGGGTCGAAGCGGCGGTGCTTTTGATGCAACAAGTGCAACTGGATCAAAAGCACATTGAGCATCCGCATTGGCGCCGTCGTCAGCAATGGAAGAAATATTTTATCACGGCTCAGGCAGATCAGGATCAAAATCTGTCGGTCGAGCAAAATGTTTTTTCATTTCTTGCCTCGTTGATGGGGTTTGATAAGGCGGAAGAACTTTTTTTTGTTGAGACTCAGATGCAGATTTACAAAGGCAAATGGTTAAAAATGGAGCCTTGGAAGTTAGCTCCTTTGCTGAAAAACAAACCAGAAATCTGGTGTTGGTGGATTGCTCAGTTTCCTTATGATTGGGCGGACGCGCCAAAGTGGACTGAGATACAAAAACGAATTCTTTTTGCAGTGGCTCGTTGGGAAATTTTTCGCGGGTTGATGTCGGACTGGAAAGTGATGGGCTTTGCTGACGAGTTCAAGCGTCTTGAGCTTTTTTTTGAAAAGTCGTTTGCGACCGAATCATCACCCGAATTTTGGCTCATTCAAGATCAATTGAGAGCCGCGCAGGTGATTCTCAACGACAAAAATAATTCAATTGCACTATAAATAGAAATAGACCGTATTTCTTTTTTTACGCCAATACAAAACGGCCCAAATAAAAAAACCAATAGCCACCAAGGCGCCAATTCCCAAACGATACCAAAATTCAGTTGAGAGGGGCGCTATCACTGCCAAGCGAAATGGTATAATGAGGTGATAAACAGGATTGATATTAAAAATCCAGTGCAAATTTTCAGGGACAAAGCCTTCGGGATAAATAATAGGAGTCAGATAAAATGTGACTGAACCTAGAAATGAAACGATGAATTTCATATCTTGGAAAAAAACATTAGTGGTCGCTAAAAGCCAGGCGATCGAAAAAGTACCAAGCAGAAGCACTGCTAAAGGTAAAATCAGCAATGGCAAGCTCACCCAATGAAAGAGATGGGACGAAAGGGAAACAGGAATAAATAAAATCAAAAATGCGGCAAAAAAATTCACCAAGTTATCACCGACCTGAGCGGCCAGCGGAACGATCGGATGAATGGAAAAAGACTTGAGGAGTCGACCATTATTGACAAAACTGCTAGTCCCCATATCCACAGATTGAATAAGAAAAAGCCAAGGAATCAGACCCGAGAGTAAAAAAATGGGAAATTCATCGACATTAATTTTTAAGATATAATGGAAGGCATAAGCCTGAGCGCCAAAAACGAGAATAGGATTCATCACAACCCACAGGAATCCTGAAACCGTGTTGCGATAACGCGACTTTAGATTGTAAAATGTCATGATCAACATTTGGCGCAAGATTTTTTTCGTATTCACAAAATCAAGAGTGTCGAGAATCAGTTCAATCGTCAAGGATAAGACTTGGTTTGGATTTGCTTTGGACTTGCCTTGGAGGGAGGTCGTCGGCGATAATGTTTAGAATGGCTAAAATGGATGTCTCTGCCTTTTCTAAATCTCCAAGTCCTCAATACTCTGAAGATGAATTTTTGCAAATTTGGAAAGCAAAAATCACAAATATTACTCAAGCTTGGGATGAGTACCGCCGGGGAGAAATGAATCCGACAAGCCTTCCGTTCAAGGGTATCTTGGAGCTGACGCAAAATTGTAATTTTAAATGCTATATGTGTCCTCAGTCGATGGAACCTAAGTTTGCCAAATACAATAATGCTTTGAATATGCCCGCCGAACTTTTTGTGCGTCTTGCGGAAGAATTTTTCCCCACCGCCACGTTTGTTGATCTTCGTGGTTTTGGTGAGAGCACGATCTTGCCTTGGTGGGATGATGTGCTGACTTATCTCGAGCGCTTTCCCTTCGTGAATTGGCATCTGGTCACCAACTTAGGGGTGCCACGAGCGGCGATGTGGGAACGAATGATTCGGCTGGGTTTTGAGTTGGGATTCTCATGTGATGGGGCCACTCAGGAAACTTTTGAAGCCATTCGTGTTCATAGTCGCTTCCCGACGATTCTTAATAACCTTGAAGCCATTAAACAGGCGCGGAGAAAGTTTAAAAACCGAGGCTATATTTATTTTATTTCGACAATTCAAAAAGGAAATATTCGCGAGCTTCGCAAAATTGTTGAAATGGCCCATAAATATGAGGTCGGAGAAGTTCAATTCAAGGCAGTGCAAGGGGCTCCTTGGCAACCGGAACTTTACAGCATCAGTGATGATGAAGTTGCGCTCTTCGTCTCTCAGGCTGTGGATTGCGCCTTAGAGTTGAAAGTGAATGTTAATTTCAACGATCATTTTTTTACCAAAAATATAGATCCAGTGAAGGTAAAAAGAGTGAACGAATTCCCTCGGCTTTCGGTTTCTAATTTTCATCCTTTTGATCAAGATTTTTGGATGGTGAACAAAATGCCTGAGATTATGAATCAAATTATAGATTCATCGCGAGTTTCTGTGCATCAGAAATGCTTCAAACCATTTAGTTTTACTTATGTGAATTACGAAGGTTTGATGGGAACGTGTAATCATATGATGTTTCCTGATCTGAGGGTGATGGGCGACTTGAATAAAAATTCTTTTAAAGAAATTTGGAATTCTGAAAAATACGTCCAATTCCGAAAAGAACTATGGATGGCAAAACCTTCTGATCCCCGCTGCCAGTGGTGCTTTAAGCATCGTCTTGCTGATTAATATTTTATGAAACTTTGGGCGGTCTCTAAATCATTGATCAGGTTTGCACACTCGGGATTTTCCTTTGTGCCAAAGACCTGCAAAATAAAATCCTCAAGACGATGAAGATGCTCAGGGAATCCCTGAATTTGCCAGGCTTGTGTCAAGGCTGCAAAAATTTCCCAACGAATTGATGAAAGAATGATTTTCTTTTGAATTTCTGTCCAAGGCACTTTGTCGGCGCCAGCGAAAGGAAATTTGGCGACGTGAAAACTCCAAAGCCAAGGCCGCTCTTCCCAAAATTGAGATTGATCTGGTTGAAGCGGAGGAAGATTTTGACTCTGATACTCAGCAAACTCTTGCCATAAGGTTTTTGCTTCATTGGCAGATATCGATAAGAGCTGATTGATCGCGGATTGAATTTGCAAAATAAAATTTTGCTTCAGATTTAATTGACGCCCGACTTGTTGGAGATGGCGTTGCCATTTTTTACGACGATAAAGAGGCATGGTATTTAAATTCCTCCAGTCTATAGATAGATGCTTTATTAAATAGACAGCCGCATTGATCGAATTTTGAGATGATGTTTCTGGCGGTGAGGGAATTTGGTGATTTTTGAGCCAAGCTTGCAAATAAGGGTCTCGCTGCAACTCATAGGGATTTATGACTTTCGCGATCAACGGTAAAGTGGGCAAAAAATAGACATTCCATTCGCCATGAGAAAACTTTTGCCAAAAGCGCAAGCGCGCATCGAAGCCTCGCCTTTGCTCATTGGGGAAAGCAGCGATCAAAAGTGTGAGGTCCAGATCACTCCGCCAGGTTAAATCTTTGAAGACGTAACTATTTCTGGCCCAAACACCGACCAACTGAGTTCGGAAGAGACCTCGAAGAAGGGTTTTCATGAAAAGAAAATAAAAAGTAAACAAAGTTTGCTGGATCATTCAGACAGGATTTTCACTCGATCTTATGCCCGGAGGAAAGGAATACCTGGATATTTTCTTGACCTCTGTCCTGGAACTTTCCGTAAAAACTTCGACCATGGTCTAGTTTCAAATCGGAACCAGCGGAAACCTTAGGCAACACATTTCGCGATTGTTACGCTCGAGGTGCCTAAATTTGCTTCAAGGAGGAAGCGGACATGATCAAAATCACAACTGCCTTTTTAGCTTTCGCGCTGACGATGACAATTTTTTCAGCAAACGCACATGCTGAAGGAACAACGGCTGCACAGAAAGACTGGACATTTCTCGTTTATATTAATGGTCACAACAATCTCGATTCTTATGGTGCTCAAAACATCAAAAGCATGGAGCAAGTGGGCTCGTCTGACAAACTGAACATCGTTGTTCAGTGGGCTTCATTAGCAAACAACGACACTCGTCGATTGCTGATTCAAAAAGACACAACCGGTTCACAGGATGTGACGTCACCAGTTGTGCAAAGTCTTCCACGCGTTGACATGGGCAATTATCACAGCCTGGTTGATTTCGTGAAATGGGGCGCTCAAAACTATCCAGCGAAACATTATTTCGTGGCGGTTTGGGATCACGGGAATGGTTGGCACTTACAGAGTATGGGCGGCAATATGCACGCGAACGACATCTCTTGGGATGACGACTCTGGAAACAACATCACGACAGAACAATTGGGTCAGGCCATGGGCGAGATCGCAACGGCGATCGGTCATAAAGTCGACATCTATGGAAGTGACGCTTGTTTGATGGCGATGGCTGAAGTCGCTGGCGAAATGAAAGACAGCGTGTCTGTTTTTGTTGGTTCACAAGAAACTGAGCCGGGAGCAGGTTGGCCTTATGCCACTTTTCTTGCCGACTGGGAAAATAATCCAAGCATGTCCGCGCAACAAATCGGAGCCACGTTGTCAAAAGACTATATGGGCGCATACAACGGTGGCATCTACGGAAATTCAGATGTGACCTTTTCTGCTTTTGACATGAGCAAATACGACTCATTGCTCGCCGCTGTGAAAACTTTGGCGACAGAGCTGGGTGGTATGAATGCGGGTCAATTGGCAACGGTAAAAACAGCGGCCAGCGGTGCTCAAGCTTTTTATGATGCTGACTACAAAGATCTTTATGACTTTGTGATTGGTGTTGAAAAATCAAATGTGCAAGCGAAAGCGACAACTTTGGCTGATGTGAAAACAGCAGTGCAAAATTTTGTGATCGAGTCCGACAACACCTCGGCTTACAAAAATGCGCATGGCTTGTCTATTTGGCTGCCAGAAAGCTCAGACTACACTCAATACCAACAGCGTTACACAGGTCTCGCTTTTGATAAAGCCACCGGCTGGAGCCAGTTCCTTTCAAAAATCCAGTAAAGGTAACGTGCTGGATTTAAATGCCAGAAGCATTGCAAAAAAAGGCGGAAGAAATTCCGCCTTTTTGCTTTTGGGATGGGATCTTTCTAAAATCAGTGGGTGATTTGTGAAAAAGCCATCTTGATTCAATTCTATTTCATGGTCTGACGATCCTGGATGGATCGTCAGAAGCGAGAGTCCGAGAGCAGAGCTCTCGGTAGGCAGGATGCCTTTTCTGCGAGGATCGTGAAGCAAAAAGGTATCGGTCACCCAATGGATTTACTGACAATGTGACCGATACCCTTGGGTTCAACTAAGTCCTTGAAAATAAGCCCATTTCTCATTGCTTTGAAAATCAAAATGTCTGACCCACAAAAAAAGAAAGAGGCTTTTGGGATGCAGAACTTTTGGTCAACTCTCAAGATCTTACAAAAAGGGTCTCCCTCACTGCTAACGCAACGCATATCCGAATGAAAATGCAGTGAAACCGGATCTCCCCTTTGACTTTCCCAGAGCGAAACCACTAAATAGTCCTCACTCAGCTTTTCAAGCCTTTAATATGACGGGATTATCTGTCTGTAACCATGGTTTCGAAACTGAGAATTTAAGGATTTTTTTGCACTTCATTGTGCGGGAAAATCCACCAGGAGGCCCAATTGTATATGAGTAAACAAATGAACAAAGCCCAGCTCGAGAAGCAAAAAATTATGGCGATGCTCGATCTCGGCGACAAAGACGTACCCGCAAACCCAGGTTATTTCGGCGAAAAACCAGGTAAAGATTTCGAACAGCTTTTTGAACAGTCTGTGAAAGAAAGCGACTTCGGCGTTGGCGATATCGTCTCTGGATCTGTTGTCGAAGTTCAAAGTGACTATGTCCTTGTCGACATCAATTATAAATCTGAAGGTCTGATCCCCATCGACGAATTTCGCATCGTTGACGGCGTTCGCGCTGTCAAAGCTGGCGATAAAGTCGAAGTTCTGATCGACCGTATCGAAAACGAAAACGGTATGATCGGTCTTTCGAAAAATAAAGCTGACATGATGAGAGCTTGGTCAGACATTTCGAAAGCGGCAGAAAACGAAGAAGTCATCGAAGGAACAGTGATCGCTAAAGTGAAAGGCGGTTTGTCTGTGGATATCGGTGTGACGGCGTTCTTGCCTGGTTCACAAATCGATTTGCGACCTGTTCGCAATATGGATGCTTACATCGGTAAACGTTATAAATTCAAAGTGATCAAATTTAACAAAAAACGTGGAAACATTGTTCTTTCTCGTCGTGCTTTGCTCGAAGAAGAAAGAGAAACAATGCGCACGCAAACTTTGGATCAAATCAAAGAAGGTTCGACTGTCACGGGTGTTGTTAAAAACATCACTGACTACGGCGCTTTCATCGACCTCGGCGGTATGGATGGGCTCTTGCACATCACAGACATGTCTTGGGGCCGCGTGAAACATCCTTCTGAGTTGCTCAATGTGGGCGACGAGATCCAAGTGAAAGTTCTCAAATACGACAGCGAAAAAGAGCGCGTGTCTTTGGGGCTCAAACAATTGCAAGCGGATCCTTGGGAAGCTGTGAAAGCAAAATACGCTGTTGGCACAAAACTCAAAGGCAAAGTGGTATCACTGGCTGAGTACGGTGCATTTATTGAGCTTGGCGAAGGCATTGAAGGCCTGATCCACGTTTCTGAAATGTCTTGGACAAAACGCGTGAAACATCCTTCTCAAATCGTGAACGTTGGCGATGAAGTTGAAGTTCAAGTTCTGGAAGTCGACATTGAAAATCGTCGTATTTCTTTGGGCATGAAACAACTGCAACCAAATCCATGGGTTGAATTGAAAGAATCTTATGCTCCAGGAACAATCATTGAAGGCGAAGTGAAATCAGTCACTGATTTCGGCGTATTCATTGGTGTTGAGGATGGCATTGATGGTCTCGTTCATATCTCTGACTTCTCTTGGACAAAACGTGTGAACCATCCTTCGGAGATGTTCACAAAAGGCGCGAAAGTTCGTGCGGTTGTTCTGGGCGTGGACATTGAGAACGAAAGATTCTCACTCGGCATTAAACAACTGGAACAAGATCCTTGGTCAAATATCGAATCAAAATATGCCGTCGGCACTCAGCATGATGTCAAAGTAATGAAGACAGCTGATTTCGGTGTGTTTGTTGAACTCGAAAGCGACATCGAAGGTTTGATCCATATTTCTGAACTGACAACGGAAAGAATCAACAAGCCAGAAGATATCCTCAAAGTGGGCGATGTTTTGAAGGCCGAAGTGATCTCGATCGATAAAGACGCTCGTAAGATCGGTCTTTCATCGAAACTTGTGAAACTCAGAGAATCAAAAGCAGACGTTGATGACTATGTGAAGAAGGCAACTTCCACAGCGAAATCAACTTTGGGCGATCTCTTCGCTGAGCAGCTCAAAGGTGCGACTCGTAAAGAGTAGTTCTTAAAAATTAAAATTTGGCATGATTGCCAGATACTTTGGAAAGGGCTCCTTGAAAAAGGGGCCCTTTCTTTTTGTGCTGTTGGGCAGGGATGCGGTGGTGCTTTGCTTGCGCGTCTGTTCGTATTTTTCTTTGTCATTAAGTTCTCGGCAGACTTGCTCAACCGAAAATTGCTGCGCAATTTTCGGTTTCCTTTTTTTTTAAATGCCCCGATCCACAAAACCCTGATCTGACGGCAGGAGCCGTCAGAAGCCCGCCATGGATGGTAGCGTCGTGACGCTAGCGACATAAAAGCGCGCCATGATGACTCCAAACTTTGGACCTCCAAAGCAGTTGCCGTTCCCCCATTTCAGAGGCAAAATTTTGAGATCGAGAAGAGGATCTTATGCGTAAAAATCCATGGTTGATGTTGCTAGTTTTAATTTTTGTTTTTGGAACACTGTTTGTGTTTGTCTTGGGAAGCTCGGCTATTTCTCTTTTTGGCGGACGCTCGCCCATCAAAATTTCTTCGAAAAATTCGATTATGAAATTAAAATTGGAAGGCATTATTGTTGATGAGGATCGTCTGCTCAGTGCCTTAAGAAAATATCGTAAAGAAAATAGTATTAAGGCTTTCGTGATTGAGACGAATTCTCCTGGCGGTGTTGTGGGGCCTTCGCAAGAGCTCAATGCCGAATTCAAACGCACGCGTGAAGAATTTAAAAAACCTGTGGTTGTGGTATCGCAAGGCTTGCTGGCCAGTGGTGCTTATTATGCTGCCGTTGGAGCTGATAAAATTATCGTGGCTCCAGGTGCTTTGGTGGGATCGATCGGCGTGATTATGGAGTTTGCGAATCTTGAAAAACTTTATGATTGGGCCAAAGTTTCTCGGTACTCGATCACGACGGGGAAATTTAAAGACTCGGGTGCTGAGTATCGCTCGATGCGTGCCGATGAAAGAGCTCTCTTTCAAAATTTGATCAATCAAGTTTGGTTGCAATTCAAACAAGCGGTGGCTGACGGACGTGGATTAAAATTAGCAGATGTGGAGCCTTACGCGGATGGGCGAGTGCTGACGGGGGAGCAAGCCGTGGCGCTGAAGTTTGCAGACGAAGTGGGCACCACCGAGACAGCTTACAAAGTGGCGGCGAAGCTTGCTAATATCAGCCCGGATAATTATGAAATTTTTGAGCTGCCGAAACATCGTCCTGGAATTTTTGATTTGATCAGTGGTGGTGGCAATGATGATGACTCAAAATCTGAAATTTCTGAGATCAAAGGCCTTGGGCAATTGGCAGAAAAAGTTTTACACACTCAGCTGATGAATCAGCCTCTTTATATGATGCCAGGAGCTTGGTAAGTCATGGCAAAAAAATTTCGCCAGGCTTTGAAAAAGCCACTAGCTAAAAAAACTTCTAGCAAAAAAGCTGCAAAAAAATCAGCTTTGTTTGCTAAAGTGAGCAGCGAGATTTGGCCTCTGGAAAAAGATATTTTGTTTCGCCCGGATCGTTTGAAATATGTGCGCAAATTAGTGAAGCCCGAGGGCTGTGTTTTTTGTCGAGCGGCGAAAGAAAAACCCTCGTTTGACACTTTGTGTGTCTATCGAACCAAGTTTTCTATGATCGTGCTGAATAAATATCCGTACAATTCGGGCCATGTGCTGGTGATCCCACTTCGCCATGTCAGTGATCTCACGGAGTTGTCTGGCGCCGAGTATGCAGATTTGCATCTGCTGCTTCGTGAGGCCGAACTAGCCCTTCGTCATAGTTATCAACCCGCTGGTTTTAATATGGGTCTTAATCTTGGAGCCGTGGCGGGTGCGGGAATTCCTGAGCACATCCATTACCATGTGATTCCACGATGGTCGGGAGATCTGAATTTCTTTCCTTTGATTGCGGAAACCAAAACAGTCATCGAAAGCCTTGAGAGCACCTTCGATCGTCTGATAGCCTATTTCAAGGACAAGAGCACAGTATGAACAGAAACTCCCAAATGCAGATGAACTTTTCGATTTCACCAATGGTGAAATTGTTAGTGATTATCAATGTTGCGGTTTGGTTGGGATTGCAGATTGCTCTTGAGTATTTTGGCGGCGTGCCGATTTCAAAATGGTTTGCTCTGTATCCGGCCAAAGTTCTTTTGGATTTTCAAATTTGGCAATTAGTCAGCTACATGTTCCTGCACACCTATCAAGTCACTCATATTTTATTTAACATGATTATGTTGTGGTTTTTAGGAACTGAACTTGAGCAGCGTTGGGGTAAAAAGTTTTTCCTTTCCTATTATTTGATTTCGGGTGCTGGAGCTGCATTATTTTACTGCCTAGGAACTTGGATTTATTTTCTAATCAAAGGTGATAGCACAAGCCTCGTCATTCCCGTCATGGGCGCGTCAGGGGCGATTTTTGGTCTGCTTTTGGCTTATGGAATCCTATTCGGCGAAAAAATGATCTATATTTTTGGGGCTTTTCCGATGAAGGCCAAATACTTCGTCATGATCTTGGGTGCGGTGGAGTTTGCCTCACTTTTGACTTCCAACGCCAATGGTGGAGATGTGGCTAATCTCGCGCACTTGGGGGGCTTGTTGTCAGGTTATCTGATGCTTCTTGGATGGACTCGAATTCAGCAGTATCAGTGGGCTCGGAAGACCAAAAAACGAAATCGAAACCTACGGTTGGTGGTGGATAATGAACAAAAGCCAAAAACCGGTGAGGGACCTAAATACTGGAATTGATTTTCCTAGCACAAGTGGGTTAGAACACCTGTCTGTCCTAAATGCTCGCTCAATTGGAGGCCTTTAATGTCGCTCGATAAATCTTTGAAAAACCTGAAATATGATGTTCGCATGATGGAATTCAACGTGAACAACGGTGTGATTTCAAAAGCAGAATTGGCAACATATTTAAGTCAGCTTCCTGATTCTGGTGGCAATGCCTTGAAAGTGGATCTCGAAGAAGGCGCGTCGTCTTCTGACGATGACATGATCGAATCAGCGCACTAATTTTTAATTCGCTTTATTATTTTGATTCTTGAAGAGCTGCTTGTTTCTCAAGCGGCTCTTTTTCGTTGGGGCTTTTTAGATTTTGTGAAGCCAAGGGATCTGATAAGGGCTTCCAGTCTTCGCGAATGATTTTAAATCCCACTTCTGGCGACAGGCGAGCATGGATCGTTTTTTCACCATAATCACTGTGCAGATTTGATTGATATCTTTGGATCGTGCGAATCACCACTTGATCTTTTTCTTGTAAGATCACCGGCGGTGCCAATTGAACTTTGATAAACGAGTACAAATTTTTCAGTTTCTTTTTATGGCGATACCACTGGCGGTAATTCATTTCATCATTACGGAAAGTCTCATCGTAATATTTGATGTAAGAGTCAACGTCCTGAGCTTCCCAGGCGGTGTGCCAGTTTTCGAAATCTTTCAGATATTTTTGTCGTTGCTCGAGATATTCGGCCTTCGTGAGGTATTTGACCTCATCAAAAATCAGAATGGGAGTTTGCTCAAGCTTCACGTACTGTTTGAGACTGCGGATGACATCATTGCGAACCACCACGCAGCCACGAGAGCCGCGAGTCAGTGCCACAGTGTCGGGAACGGCATGCAGCCAAATTCCAGAGCCATCTTTGCCGTCACGTTGATCGAAGATGTTGGGATAGTCGGTGGAGAAGGCCAAGCTTCCGTAAGTTTCAAAAGGAATCGCTGGCTGAGTCATCTCCCGCTGAAGAAAGTAAATTCCAACTGGAGTGCGAGCATCATTCCTACGAGCTTTGTCGCCGGTTTTTTTGCCGATGTCCGCGGGATACTCGGCAATCTTCGTGAGGTCGTTATTTTTCCACTCGTAGACATAGAGCATGCGTTTTGATTTATCGACCACAAAAGAGTGAGAAGAAAAAAGCGCATCCTCTGAAAGTGCAATCAGTCCTGCGGGATAAATTTTTGCATCAGTTTGAGGCGTCGGAGTAAGCGCTTCCGCTGACTCAGAACGAGCCGGAGTAGAAAGAAACAAAGACAATAGCAATACAGACAGCCCAGCGGTTGTCATAACTCTCATACTTCTATTCGACTCTTTCAGACGTCTCAATGTCAATCCTTGTCGACGATAAAAATCGTATTGTGTTCAATCCTTTGACGTTATCGGCTGAATTCAAGAGGGAATTGATAGCAAAAAGGTCTCAAGACCATGGTCGTAAGGTCCGATAGGACTTCAGTATGGCTGAACAAAAAGAACAGACGAAAATAGAAAAGAAAACGCTGCCAGTCGCTTTGATTGCTCAGATCCTTTTTGCCATTGTGAACCTAGGGCTGATCGGGACTGGAGGATATTTGGTGTACTCTTCGACGATCGGGTGGACGTCGCCAAAAATCACAGAAGAGCAGCTTGTTGACCAGCGCAATAAAGAAGAAGCGCAAAACTCGACTGCTGCCGACAGCGGTCCTTTGGTCTACACCATGGATAAATTCACAGCAAACTTGGCGGGCGAACCCAAGCACATGATTCGGGTTGAAGTGAATTTAGAGATGCTCGGGAAAGACGGCTTTGAAGAGGTTATTAATCCCGACAATAGGGCAAAAGCGCGTGATCATATTATGAAAATTCTCGAGGAAAAATCCTTTGCTGATCTTGAAACGATTCAGGGAAAACTTTTTCTGAAAGAAAAAATTGCGACTGAAATCAACGGACTTCTCGATCAAGGTGTGGTCAAGGACGTTTACTTCTCCGAGTTCGTCGTGCAATAATTGAACAACTGTTCAATTCTCAAATTTCCAAAGTCTTTAGGCGGTGATCATGGATCGATCTCGAACTGCAAAGGCGGGGCTTATTGCGAGCTTCGTTTTTTTAGCGTTGGTACAAGTTCTTTTCGCAAGCCCGGCGAGGGGAGCCACTCTTAAAATCCAATTTCCGGTTGAAAAATATCAGCTCAAGAATGGCCTCACAGTCATCTTGGCGGAAGACCATTCAGTTCCGATGGTCAGTTATCACACGTGGTACCGCGTGGGATCGCGTGATGAATCACCTGGTGTGACCGGTGCGGCGCACATGCTTGAGCACATGATGTTTAAGGGAGCTCGGAAATATTCAGGCAAAGATTTCGATCGCATCTTGCATGAGAATGGCATCGTCAATAATGCATTCACCACCAACGATTACACTGGGTTTTATGAAAATCTACCCAGTGGGAAATTAGAATTGATCATGGACATGGAAGTCGACCGCATGCGAAGTCTGGCGCTTCGGGCGGAAGATTTGAAAAGCGAACTTCAGGTGGTGGGCGAAGAGCGTCGCTGGCGCACAGACAATAATCCCGAAGGACTTTTGCGCGAAATTTTTAATGGATTGATTTATAAAGTACATCCTTACAAATGGCCGGTCATCGGTTACATGAAAGACATTCAAGCTTACACTCCAGAAAAATTGCGCAAGTTCTACGACACTTATTATGTGCCCAACAATGCCGTGTTGGTGATTTCAGGTGATTTCAATAAAAAGCAAACCAAAGAATTGATTGAAAGATATTATGGCCAACTTGAGGCAAAAACTTTGCCGCCAAGAATTTATCCGCCAGAGCCCGAAATGACCAAGCTTCAGCGAAAAATTCAGCCGTGGTCCGTGGAAAATGATTATTTGATGGTGGGTTATAAAGGCGTCGCGGCTGGAACTCCAGACGGTTACGCCCTTGATTTAGCATCGAATATTTTAGGCAGTGGAAATTCAAGCCGTCTTTATAAACGCTTGGTGTATCAAGCACAAATTGCCACTGGCACGACGGCCTTTGACATGACCAATGCCGATCCCGGAACTTTTATGATTTTTGTTTCGATGAAGCCAGGAGTTTCAGAAAGTGCAGCAGAGCCTATCGTGCAGCAAGAAATTCAGAAGATGATGGATGCTCCTGTTTCAGAGAAGGAGCTTGAGAAATCAAAAAATCAAACGAGCATGGATTTTCTGGAAAGCCTGACGACCATTGACGGTAAAGCTCAAGCTTTGGCCATCAATGAGATTTTGTATGGAGATTACTCGCGCCTTTTTTCTGATCTTGAACGCTATGACAAAGTGACAGCGGCTGATATTCAAAGGGTTGTGAAGACCTATTTGCAGCCGCAGAAAAAAGCGATCGCCATTTTAAAACCAAAGCAAGCTGAGCAGGAGAAGTCGCACTAAGAGTGCGCAAGGAGATTTGAATGTTTCGTCGAAGTTTATTTTTAATAGCTCTTCTGGTGATGGTCGTTTCTTGTTCGCACACTCCGAAAAAAACGGTGATTGGCGCTGGCAGCGAGCAATTTCATCTTAAAAAATACGATGAAGTGAAGCTTGATAACGGACTGACGATTTTATTTGTTGAGGATTCAACGCTCCCCCGTGTGGGTTTTAGTTTGATGATCAAATCAGGCTCCGCCATGGATCCGGTCGGGCAAGAGGGGCTCATGAGTTTGAGCATGAAACTTCTCGAGTCCGGCACCAGCACGCGTGATGCGATGAAACTGGCCGACGATTTTGCGCAGTTAGGATCAAGTCTTGAGATTGGTACGGGAGATGATAGCTCGCAAATTGGAGCTGCGACTTTGACTCAGTATCGCGAAGAGCTATTGCAATTGATGACGGATCTGGTGATGAACCCCGCATTTTCGCAAAAAGAATTAGATCGCAAGAAATTACAAACCATCGCTGAGTTACAAAAGCTTGTCGACAACCCGACGTCCTATGCTGATCTTTTGATGGATCAGCAAATTTATGGAGATCATCCTTACGCGCGTTTTAGTCTCGGGACTGTGAATTCAGTCAGGAATATATCGCGCACAAAAATTATTCGAAATTATTTTGAAAAAATCCGTCCGAACAATGCGATTTTGGCGGTCTTTGGTCAAATTGACTCTGATTTTAAAACGGCAGTGAAGCAAGCTTTTGGGAAGTGGCAAAAAGGCACGCAAGAGTTAAAAGAAATAGCAAAACCCACAGAACTTGGTCCAAAAGATCTACAACTATTTTCGCGGCCTGGTTTGCAACAAGCGCAAATCCGTTTTGGAGAGCTCGGCATTCAAAGAAATGATCCTGACTTTTTGCGACTGCGCCTTGCAAATTTGATATTGGGCGGCGGCTTCGTCAGTCGTTTGAATTCGAGAGTTCGCGATGACTTGGGACTGACGTACTCGATCTCATCACAATTTGATGCCAAAAAAGAGTTGGGCACATTTGAGATTTCAACCTTCACTCGCAATGACAAAGTCGGCGAGACGGTCAAAAACACCGAAGAAATTTTTAAACAGTTCGTCACCCAGGGAATCACTGACTCCGAATTAGCCTCAGCCAAAGCAGTGTTGACGGGGCAATTTCCGATGGCGATTGAAACGACGGATCGCTTGGCCTACAACTTAATGGTGCTTCGTTTGTACGGAGTGTCCGATTCTTATCTGAAAAATTTCTTTAACGATGTGAATTCCATCACTGTCGAGCAAGTGAACGAGGCCATTCATAAACATTTGTCTGTCGAGAATTTAAAAGCCGTGGTTTACGCCGACCAAAGCAAAGTCGGTTCACAGCTCAAAGCGCTCGGCCCTGTGCAAATTCAGAAGGCTCAGTAGGAATCAACTTTCCAGGTCAGTTCCTACTTCTATAACAATATTTTTGCGAGCTAGCTCCAAAGGATTTCCCAATCTTGCATTGAAAGCTCCTTTAATCTTTGTTTTTGATAGCGAATTTCTCCAGCGGCCTCCTTCTCATTGAGTCGAACATAATTTTTGACGATCAAATAAGATTTCCAGCCTATGATAACTCTGGAGAATGGCCTGTGTTTCCAAACACTTTGGGTATCGGTCACCAGAAATCCGTTTTTCTCCAATTGTTGAGCAATTTGGCCTGCGACCACTCTTAAGAAATGCTGTCCAAGAGATCTTCTACTGAATCTCACCAACAAATGAATATGATCATTGCAGATAGCTTGCTGTTCAATTTTTACAAAAAATCTTTTTGCATACCTTTTGAACCCATCTCCTTGTTGAGAGATGGGTTTTGCAAAGATAAGGGCGATGTGGGGCACGAATAGAAGGCTTGCGAACAAGTCAGAAGTCCGAAGAGCGAATTGTTTTTTGTAGCAACTCTTCAGTTGCTAGTTCTTTTTCATTTTCATGAAAACATAGCCAGCCAGAGCGGCGAGGACCAGAGCAAGACCCAAGAATAAAGCTTTGGTTTTGCTGCTTTTGCCGCCGGTGCCATCGCCCGTCGGCATATCGCCAGTGCCGACCATATCACCAGGCATTGCCATGCCAATCGGAGCCCCCAAAGTTTCAGAACCGGGACGCAGAGGTCCCAGATCTGGTTGGGCCAAAAGATTATTGGTCGCGATCACTCGCAAACTCATTACGGCTTTGAAAAAGTCTTGGCTGTATTTGGTGTAAAAAGATTTGTGCGCACTCAAGGTCACCAAAATCGCAATTTTATCTTTGATCGTTGCTAAGTATCGAGTGAAGTAATTCGAGACCTCACTTCCCATTTGCAAGCCATCGATCCAAACCTGATCGTTGATCTTTACTTGTTTCGGCGGATAAGTGATTCGAGAGACGATAGTCTGGCCCGTTTTGGTGTGAGTTGTTTGCGGTGTGTTGAGATGCTGAGAATAAGCGTCCAGAGAGTCCGTAGGCCCGACCTCTTTCGCCGTCAAAATGATAATTGCCTCTTTGGACTCCTTGTCGGACTCACTTCGGCAGACCCACTCTGTATGCTCCAGCGCACACTTCCAGGTGTCTGGAAGTTCAAATGAGACATAAGCATTTCGAAAAACTTTTGCTTCTAGACTCAAACTAGCTAGAATGACTGCTAACGCGACCCACAGTTTCATGAAGCTCTCCTTTTTGAGAATCACAAATAGGATAAGCAGAGTTTTCTGTTGGGTAAAGGAGGATCTGCATCATGATGAACCTTTATCAACTTCAATCATTTGTGACCGTCATCAGTGAGGGCAGTATGACCGGAGCTGCTGAGAAATTGTTTCTGACTCAGCCAGCAATCAGTCAGCAGATTCGAAATCTTGAAGAAGATCTCGGAGTCGACCTTTTGGTTCGCGGCGTCCGTCAAATTAAGCCTACATTGCAAGGTGAAGTCTTATTTGATTATGCCAAAAGAATTTTGCAACTGTCTCAGCAAGCCGAAGTCGCGGTGAAAGCAATGGGGGCTGAGCTTAAAGGCCAAATTCGCTTGGGAACTTTGGACTCGATTGGTGTTCAGTTGATGAGCCCGATCGTCAGCCGACTTTTGAAATACAATCCTGAATTGAATATCAAAGTGGATTATTCGCGAGGCGAAGATCTCATTCAAAAATTCAAAAGCGGGGAGCTTGATGTACTTGTGCTTCCGGAAGTGGAATCGCAATACCGCACTCAATTGGGTGATGTGGAAAAGAAATTTCTCTTCAAAGAAGAAATGTGGCTGGTGGGAACGGGCAAGGACATCGATATCCCTAAGCAAATTAAGCTTCACGAATACATGCGCTATCCGGTGATCTTATTCACGGGTGAATACCCTGACTTTAATCAAAAACTTAACTCGGCATTGACTGAAAATAAAGTGGTTTTAGAGCCAACCTTTGAGTCCACCAATGTCGGTACTTTAAAGCGAGTGATCGAGTCCGGTTTGGGTTGGGGATTTTTGCCATCGTTGTCGATTAAAAAGCAAGTTCGCATGGGGCGGCTTATTCACGTTGACGTGAAAGACCTCGATTACCAAACAGAGTTTTATTTCTACTCTCGCAAGGCGGCAGCGCTCAGAAGTATCACCGAAGTGATCTTTCAAGCGTTGCAACAACAAGAGCGAGCTTAAGGAAGTGTCGTGCTGGTGGTCGTTGAGGCGATTGTGTTTCCCAAGCGAGCCGCATCGTCAGCAGAAACAATTTGGCTCAGTGGCATGCTGAAAGTTCCAATGACCGCCGATTGATTTGAGTCATCAACAACGGCCAAGGTTCCAGAATAAACTTTCGCATCAACCATTGTATAATTGGTTGTGATCGCTCCATCAAGAACCAGAGTCAGTGATGACGTTTGCATTGAGTATTCGGGAAGAAAGATAAATCTTGCCGTCATTTTTGTTTGGCCATTGTCATCAGTTGTGACGTTCACCGTGGCTGATTTGGAAGCCATCAATAACGAAATGGGTTGATCCACGGAATTACTGAGAACGGCTTTTAATTTTAAAACAGAACCATCACCAGCAGTTCCCACAGAATTCGCAGTGAGGTTTGTCAGGCTGAGATCCATATTCACAGTCTCTTGAGCAGGACCTACCGCTTTTGGATTATTCACGAGAGTATTGACCTGATCGCCGAGTGATAATTGCATCAATGAAATCAAAGGTTTTTGATCTGAAACAGTCACCACAAAGCGAAGATTCGCTGTGCTCGTCGCCGTTGAAGTTGGAGTTTGTTGCACAGAGATTTTGCTGACTCTGCCGACGGCTGACTTGCTTTGTCCGCAAGCGACGATCATGGAAATGCCAAAGGCTGAGGCCAATGTGTACGCAAGAATTCCTCGGTATTGTGCTTTCATGATTAACTCCTATGCCATAAGGAGAGAGCAAGGGGCTTGCCAACAGGGTCTCGTGAGATAGTTTAGATGAGAGATCAAGGGGTTTGGCGACCGTGGATTGGCGGAGGAAGACAAAAGTAACAATTGAGGCTTAGCACTGTCAAAAAAATCGACACTTAGAAGAAGTGAAAATAGAGTTAAAAAATCGCACTCTCTGGCCACCCCATCCGAGCCGCAACGATACGAGTGATCTCGGTCGCGGTCTCTTCAAGCGCTCTTTCGGTGACGTTAAACACCGGCCATTTTTTATTTTGCTTAAAAATTTCGTGAGCGTACTCGATCTCTTTCATGATATTCGAGAGAGAGGCATAATCGCCGCCAGTGTCTTGACCAAAGCGCTCAAGACGATTTTTGCGAATGCGCTGCAGAGATTCGATATCGATAATCAGCCCAACAATTTTTCTTTGATCGACTTCAAAAAGCTGTTTTGGCAAAGGTGAATTTAAAACCAGCGGGATGTTTGCGACTTTCCAACCTTTATGACTGAGAAAGATCGACAGCGGAGTTTTTGAAGTCCGAGAAATTCCCACCAAAATAATGTCGGCTTTATCAAGCTCTGAAAAAGTTTTTCCATCATCGTGTTTGACTGTGTACTCGATCGCTTCGATGCGTTTGAAATAACGCTCATCCACGGCGCGCAAGAGACCTGCTTGCGGATGAACATTGGCCACACCAAAGAAAGAATCAAGGCCGTGGAGGATCGGACCCAAAAGATCGACGCTGGGAATTCCTTTGCTTGAAGCTAGATCAAGAATTTTCTTTCGCAGTTGTTCGCTGACCACGGTGTAAACGATAAAACCTTTCCGCTCAAAGCACTCGTCGATCAAAGGTTCGACCTGAGCTTCAGTGCGAATATTTTTACAACGAATCATGCTGATTTCATAATCAGGGTATTGCACCAAAGCCGCGCGAATCATGGTCGCTGCCGTTTCGCCGGTGCCGTCAGAGATGATATAAATAAAATGTTGCTGTGATGAATCCGTCATGGATCAGTCGACCTCATCGCAAAGAATCAGCAACAGCTCTTTTTGAATTTTTTCAACATGTGGCTTGAGCCATGGATCTGGCAACTCTGATGAGATCAGAAAAATAAAATCCGGGTGCGGACGAAAGATCAAAACTTGGCTTGATGATGTTTTAGCCACACGAATTTGCTGAAGCTGATCAAATAAATTCTTCGATTGAACTTTTTGAACTTCCACCAAAGTCAGTTGCGGGAAACGAAAAGAAATTTGCAGATCCACATCACGAAGCGCATACAAATCACCCTGATCAAAACCAACCAAGGTGACCCAGTTATCGACAGTGCTTGAGGCGCCATCATGATTCTGAATGGTCGGCTGCCGCAAGAAAAGCAAGCCCGCCTCGAAATAAGGACTGAGTCTGGCAAACAAAGTTTCAACACGAGCTTGCAAATCTGTCGGCAAGGACATGCGAATCATATCGATTTGCGACAGATCATTCGACGCTATGAAAGTTTTTGGCGGCGATTGATTTTTTTGGAGAGGCTCCTTTTCTAAAAGATCGGCGATCTGCTTTTGCAAGTTTTGAACTTGATCCATAAAGAGTTTTGAAATTTTATCCACGGCTCACATCCTTGATGTGTCTATGTCAGTCATCAACAACGACTGAGAAATCGGCGAAGTCAGAAACTTTTTTCCAGGCGCGCTTAAAGTCATCGGCAGTTTTTCCGCTGGGCAAGAACACTCGCAATGACGGATTGTTCATCTGATTCCATTTCAGAAAAACATTTTGCACCCAAGCCTCAAACTGATCGCTGCCGCGCAAAATCAGCACCCATCGGTTGGGGAGCAGATGCGACGAGGGAACTAACAAGCCATCGCGATCACTGTCGTCAAAATCCAAATGTGGAAGGCCACATTTGATCAAAAGCTCTTCGACTTTTTGTGGTAGCGGACGCCCTTGATGTTTGGCGGCCTTGCTAATTTGAAAATTAAGATACCAATCCAAGCGCTGAGTGAGGCCCGAATTTTTTCTCTCCGGTGCGACCCAAAGGTCAGCGCCGGGAAGAAAACTACTTGCCTGAGAAACAGCGGAGAGTGACATCACAACTCCTTTGCCACTTGATCCAGCAAGCCATTCACAAAGCTTGAAGACTCAGTGGTGCTATAACGTTTGGCCAATTCCACGGCTTCATTGATGGCGATGCTCGGTTTTAAAGGAGCAGCCATAAATTTCATTTCGAAAACGGCCATGCGTAAAATATTGCGATCAACAATCGCCATGCGGCTCATTTTCCAATGCTGAGATGTCGATTGAATTTGCGCATCAATGGCATCGCGATGCTCTTTCACGCCATTGATTAGCAAGTCGGCATAGTCGATCACGTCTTGAGCAAAGGTCTGCTCAAAGACTTCGAGAAATTCGGCGTATTCAATTTGTGGCGCGAACTCAGTTTGGAAAAGGATCTGTAGTGCGAGTTCTCGGGATTGGTGGCGCATTCTGTTCTCCAGCACGAGTTTCCGGTGGTGTTGAGGGTGGATTTTTTTCTGGGGTGAGCGTGAGCTGTGCCGTGTGATCGATCACCTCAAAGGCTTCTTGATCTTCGAGAGTATCAACGAACTCTTGCACATCTTGAAACGTGCGATACACGCTGGCGAAGCGAACATAGGCAACATCATCCAGCAAGCGAAGCTCCATCATGACTTTTTGGCCAATCAGCCGCGAAGGAATTTCTTTCTCACCGCGATTGATGACCCAAGTGGTGATGCGATCAACAGCAGTTTCCATTTGAGTCAAACTGATCGGACGTTTTTGACAAGCGGCCTGCAAGCCTTTGAGAACTTTCTCGCGGCTGTAAGGCTCGCGACGACCATCTTTTTTAGCGATGTAAGGAAACACCAGGCTTAAAGCTTCGACCGTTGAAAAACGAGATTTGCATTTCAAACATTCGCGCCGCCGCCGAATGGCTTCGCCATCCTTTTGCTCGCGAGTATCTAAGACTCGATCTTCATTATGTCCGCAGTAAGGGCATCTCATTTTATTTGCTTTCCTCGGTCGCTTTCCTAGCTTTGGTCTAGTTCCTATCTCTCACGGTATCGGTGGTCATAACACGGGGTCAAGCGCGTTGACCCAAGCTTTTTTTCGCGTTAAGTCATAAGGATGCGACAACATATTTTTATTTTTATCTCATCTCTGATCGCTTTGAGTTCGTTTGCAAAGGCCGACCAACCTCATGTGGGCCGTAAGGCTGCGGCGAAATATTTCCAGGGCGAAACAAATCAAACAGATCCCACTGCGGCTTCATCGTCGGGAAGTACTTCTCATATGCTGATGTTGGGAGTGGGAGCTTTCGTGAGCTCACATGCCTATAACTGGGACAACGGAGACTCCAATGCCGGGCGCGCCAGTTATGGAATCACTTATTTGCTAGATACATGGGCAAGTATGGATGTGAATTTGCGTTTGGATTTCAATGAGTATCAGCTCCAAGATACTCATCCGATCAAGCTGAGCATCTTGCCACTTCTTACTTTTCCGATGGCGGAGTCCAAATTTCCGGTCTACTTCGGTGTTGGCGCAGGTCCTGGAGTTTTCTTTAAGCAAGCCAATGGTTATTCCAATCTGTCGATCGATTATCAATTGGTGGCGGGAGTTCGCTTTTTTGATCTTTACGAAAACCTTGGCGCTTTTGCTGAATTCGGTCTAAAGAACCACATCCTTCTAACTTCGGGCGGACAATTCAATGGCACAGCTTTGACTGTGGGAGCGGTTTTCACCTTTTAATGGCTCAAAAACTTCACCGACATATTGTCGAATCTACTATTCAGGCTCTTGCCGATATTTTTGGGCCTGAGGGGCGCTATGCCGACAAGGTCATCGAAAAATATTTAAAAAACAATCGTCGTTGGGGCTCGCGCGATCGTCGTTTCTTTGCGGAAACTGTTTACGGTTGTGTGCGCTGGTGGCGAAAATATTGGGCCATCATTGGTGAAGAGCCTGTGACTGAGATCGATGCTCTTTGGCAAGTGTGGGGAGTGCATCACGCGCTGGTGCACGGCGATCTGCCGCTTTGGCCCGAGTTTGAAAATTACACCTTTGAAGATATTCGCAAAAAAGCGGCCGCTTTAAAAATGTCACGAGTGCAGGCGGAATCAATTCCGGATTGGCTCGATGAACTCGGCACAGCTGAGCTTGGCGATCGTTGGCCGGCGATTCTTCACGCGCTGAATGAAAAAGCACCGGTGGATTTGCGAGTCAACACTCTGAAGGCCACACGCGATCAGCTGCGCGCGCAATTAAAGGCTGAAGAAATTGAGACCGACGAATTTCCACCGGTTCCAACAGCGGTGATTTTGCGTGAACGAAAAAATGTATTTACGACTCAAGCTTTCAAGGATGGCCTTTTTGAAGTGCAAGATCGCGCTTCACAAATGGTGGCGCCTTTTCTGCATGTCGAGCCTGGCCATCGCGTGATCGATGCTTGTGCTGGTGCTGGTGGAAAGTCTTTGCACATTGCTGCGCTTTTAAAAAACAAAGGCAAGATCATTGCCATGGACATTCATGAATGGAAACTCAAAGAGCTTCGCACTCGGGCTGCTCGAGATGGCGTGGATGTGATCGAAGCTCGCTTGATTGAATCAGCAAAGACCATCAAACGTCTTGAAGGCACGGCGGATCGAGTGCTGCTGGATGTTCCATGCTCGGGCTTAGGAGTCATGCGCCGAAATCCTGACACGAAATGGAAATTGAAGCTTGAAGAAGTCAAACGTCTGCAAACTCTGCAAGCCGAAATTCTCTCAAGCTACAGTAAAATGGTGAAGCCTGGCGGTCTTTTGGTTTATGCGACTTGCTCAATTCTACCGAGTGAAAATGAGCGCCCAATTGAAAAATTCCTCGCTGAAAATTCAGATCAGTGGACTTTGCAAGAGCAACTTCGTATCGACCCTGATCAGGGTCGGGGCGATGGATTCTTCGCGGCCAGGTTGTTGCGAAAAAGCTGACGTTCTGTCAGTCCGAAAAGGTTAAAAAAATCCGTTGTATTATCAAGGTTTTGTCAGGGTGCTCGAGTCTTGGTGCAAAGTTTTCATGGTCCCTACCAAAAGTTCGACAATTCTCGGCTCGCCATCTTGAATCCCTTGCGCTCTCGCGGTGTGTTTTGTAACTCACTGATGAAGTTCATTTAACACCACAAACCTTTAGGGAGGGCTCCATGGTTCAAAAGTTACTCTTAGCTGGATTGATGACTCTGGCTGTGAATGCAAACGCGCAATCAACATCAGATGCTGCTTATTTCACAATTTCAAAGGCGCAAGTGCGTGAGCTCAGCAAAGACGAAGCTGAAAATGCAGTTGCTGTCAGCCAGTCAATGAAAAGCCTGACTTTCGCGAACACTGTTGAGGTTCCTTCTCTGGCGAATGTTGTTGGCTCAGTGGCAGGTTCTAACTCGGGACTTGGAGGCTTGGCTGCTGTTGGTGCTGAAGTGGATGAAGCAAACATCGTTCTCGATAAAATTATCAACTTAGGTAAAAAAGTTTGGGATTTAGTCCAAGAAGGAAAACCAGTTGTAAATATTAAAACAGATGTTGCAACCGCTCTTCCACAAGGTGTTCGCGGTGTGGCTGACTTGCAAAACTGGCAAGTTCCTAAATATAAAGTGTACGACATCTCTTACAAAAATGCTTACGGCATCACCGTTGTCGACCTTCAATACCGCGTTTTGTTTTTGTCAGGCGGATCTGTGAATGGCAAAGGTCAATACGTTGGTTATGCCTCAGTTGAGCCTTTGAATGTCGATGTGTTGTGGGGCTTCAAATTGAATGTTGAAGCATCTGTTCCGACTGTTTACTTTACTGGAACAAAAGACAACCCAGTGGCGGCTTTGTATCTGCAAATCAAATGGAGTGTGGATCCAATCTTGGGCCTTCAACACCAAGAACAAACACAGACCTACATGGTTAGCGGCGACGGCAGCTTCCGTACTCTTCAATAGTTTCTGCAGTAGTTCTAGAAAAAGAACCTGATTCCTGATTGAACGCCGGTACGAGTCGACGTTGTCTCCGTGCCGGCATTGTTGTCTTTCTCTTGTTCTTGAAAATAAACTCCATAAATTCTAAGAGCTTTGAAATCGATGAAGAGACCTGCTTCATAGCGGTTGTCCTTCACGTCTCCCAAGGTCACATTCGTTATCGGTAAATAATAATTGTAGAGCCCTTGCAAACCGAAATGTCGGTTCAAATACAAATTCAAATCTGCGCCCGCAAACTGCTGATTCAAACGAACTTGAGTGCCGCCGCTATCTTCATAACGAGTGCGCAGGCCGTAGTGAATGATCAAATGTGTGCTCTGGACGGCATTTCCTAAAATACGTAAATTCAGCGAGCCCGCCGTGTCGGTGTATTTATCGCCCGGATTATTTTCGTAAGCGCCCTCAACACCAATGATAGTCGCATAGGCGCCGGCAGCTCCCGAGAAACTTTCGTGATGTTGTTTGGTGTTGGTGGTTGGGTTTTCCACTGTCGTGTCATAGGAATTAAATGAGCCTTGCATGAAAAATTCATAAGGACTTGGTGCATACATTCCAAGCCATAAATCCATCAATTGATTGCGCTGTTTTTGCGCCAACCACTCTTGCAGAGTCCAACGGCTTTGTTCCTTTTTCTGCACTTTTTGAGTGAACGAATATCGGCTGCCGCCATCGTCGGCGCGACTGACGGAAGCTGCCAAGCTGATGGCTAAAATCGACAGAGCTGTGATCCACAATGTTTTAAGAGGGAGTTTGGTCATAAGAACCTCCTCAGGCCACCTTCTATTTTACGCCTTTGCGATGAGGGAACCGAGAAGGAATATAATTTGTCTCATATTGAGAGGTTGACTGTGTTCTTTGTTCCTCACAATATTGTGATGGAGAGGCAACTATGTACGTGCATGATTTAAGTCCTTATTTATGGCGAATTTCTGGTGACTTCGGAGTGCGTTGGTATGGCTTCAGTTATTTTCTCGGATTTGTTCTTGGTTATTTGCTGATTCGCTGGTTGGTGCTGCGGCAAAAAACAGGAATGACCGCCACTCAAGTCGGAGACTTCGCCACCTATTGTATCGTCGGAGCTTTGGTCGGTGGGCGCTTGGGTTACTGCCTTTTTTACTCGCCCGATTTGTTCGTCAAATTTCGCGGGGATTTTCCTTTCTGGGGAGTTTTCGCTCTGAATGAAGGCGGCATGTCCAGCCATGGCGGCATTATCGGTCTTGCTTTAGCTGCGACTTTATTTTCCATGCAAACCGGAATCAGTCGTTTGTATCTTTTTGATCTAGTCACTGTCGCCGGACCCATTGGCGTTTTCTTTGGTCGCATCGCCAATTTTTTAAATGGTGAGTTGGTGGGCCGTCCGTGTGATCCAAGCTTTCCTCTGGCGGTGAAATTTCCATCTGATATTTATCAGTGGACAGCAGGGCAGTTGGATAAAGTGGCGCAGCTCGGTGACGTGATTGATAAAGTCCCAGGCTTTACCAAAGACAAATGGCAACTGTGGGTGGAATCTTTTCGTATGAGTGCCGATGCCAGAGACTCGGTCCGTGATGGACTGGTGCACATTGTGCGCGCGATTCAAGATGGCAATCTTGCGGTCAAAGAAGCTTTAGCTCCGCTGCTGACACCGCGATATCCGTCGCAATTATTTGCCGCTGTCGGTGAAGGCTTACTGACTTTTCTGATTTTATTTATTCTTTGGTACAAGCCACGAAGACCTGGTTTTATTACCGCAACCTTCATCGTTTTGTATGCGGCCGTTCGCATTGCCGATGAGTGCTTCCGAATGCCTGATGCTTTTTTAGGTTATCAGCTTTGGGGTTTGACTCGCGGTCAGTGGCTCAGTGTTGGCATGATGATCATCGGCTTCGTGTTGATGTTTCTCTGGAGTCGTAACACCACCTTGCGAATCCCCGGTTGGGGCCGCGGCCACTCGGTGAAGTTGCATCGCAAATAGTGCTAATTTTTCAAAGTTTGAAAAAGTTCGGAATCTTTGACGAGCTTTTGTTCGCCTGACGTGAGGTTTTTCACAGTCACGGAATTGGCTTGAAGTTCTGATTCGCCGATAATCAAAGCGAACCTTGCGCCGATTTTATTCGCGCGTTTCATTTTTTTGCCGACGTTGTTGCCAGGGATCAGTTCGACTTTCAAATCACCAATGCGCAGTTCGTGAGCGAGTCGTAAGCATTTTTGCTCAGCCGATGGATCAGCAGCAATGACTGCGATATCAAAAGCCTTTGGTTGATTTTTTTCTGCGGCCAGAAGTAAAGCTAAGCGTTCAAGTCCGCTGGCCCAGCCGACTCCGGGGGTGCGATTGCCGCCCATGATTTCGATCAAGCCGTCATATCTGCCGCCCGCAAGCACAGTGCCTTGGGCGCCAAGTTCAGTGGTGACGAATTCAAAAACCGTGTGCGTGTAATAATCAATGCCGCGCACGAGGCTGTCGTTCACACTGTATGAGATTTTGAGAGTATCAAGGCCGGCAAGCACCTGCGCAAAAAAATCTTTCGAGGCTTGATTGAGACACTCGCGAAGAGCGGGCGCTCCGGCCACGATTTTTTTGTCGCCCGCATCTTTTGAATCTAAAATACGCAAAGGATTTTTTGTTAGACGAATTTTTGAATCTTCTGAAAGTTGTGATTCATAATCTCTGAGATAGTCGACCAAAAGCTCGCGATGTTTTTGGCGAGATTCGGCATCACCTAAAGAATTAATTTCGAGACTGACCTTGTTGTGAAGACCAAGAGCTCCAAGAAGATCATAAGCCAGGGCCAAGCATTCGACATCGGCGGCCGGAGTTTCAAGGCCCAGACATTCGACACCGACTTGATGAAACTGACGATAACGACCTTTTTGTGGACGCTCGTAACGAAACATCGGGCCTGAGTAATAAAATTTCAAAGGCAGATTTTGCGCAAGGCCATTGGTGATAAAAGCTCGGGCAATACCAGCCGTTCCTTCCGGTCGTAAGGTCAGCGAGTCGCCGCCGCGATCTTGAAAGGTGTAAGTTTCCTTTGAAACCATGTCGGAGGTTTCGCCCAAGGTTCTGTGGAAAACTTCCGAGAATTCAAAGATCGGAGTGTGGATTTCTTCATAGCCATACAAATTTGCTTTTTCGCAGGCAATGGCATCAATCACTCGGAAGGCCCGTGCGAGATCTGGCAAGATATCTTGGGTTCCACGAACAGGCTGTAATTTTGGTTTGGCATCTGAACTCATCCGCCCATCCTGACATAACTTCGCTTCGGAAGGTACGCCGTACCTTCTGCGGAAGCTTCGCGTTGAGGAGTGCATGGCTTCTGGTTCGGGCGTAGGTTGGTGAAGCCCGCAATGAATCCGGAGAACCAATGTCAAAAGTGAAGCTGATTGTTTACGGTTGTGTGTTCGTGCTTGCGGCAGTGGCTGGGTACACTCTTTTTGCCAATCACCCAAGTCCTGTTGGTGATGCCGCCGAAATTGATTGGCGCCAACTTGGCGAACTTGATTACATCAACGGTAAAGCTTCGATCGCTCTGAAAAATTTTGATGGCAAGTTGGCCAAGGTGCCAGGATTTATGGTGCCGCTGGAAGATTCCGCACAAAAAGTGACGGAGTTTTTATTAGTGCCAAGTCCGCAAGCTTGTATTCATGTGCCACCACCGCCGCCCAATCAAATGGTGCTTATTGAAATGGAGCCCGGCGTGGATGCCAAAGTGGAGTACGGACCGATTTGGGTCACAGGACAGTTTTTAATTCAATCCAAAAAACATATGTATGGCGAAGCTTCATTCACTATGAAAGGAATGAAGATCGAGCCCTATCGATAAAAAAGGAGAGATTTATGTTTCGATCTTTGGTCGTTCTGACTGGCACTTTGGTTTTGGGAATTTCAGCGTGGGCTCATCAAGAACATCGCGAGCACGGCGCTCACGTTCATGGTAAAGGAACTATCTCTGTCGCTTTCGATGACAAAAAAGGCGAGATTGATTTTCACACGGCAGCCATGGGCATTGTCGGATTTGAGCATGATGCCAAATCAAAAAAAGATATCAAAACCAAAGACGATGCCTTTGCGAAGTTTGAAAATGAAATCATGAATATGATTCACTTTGATGCCAACCTGAATTGCAAATATGCAAAAAAATCCATGGAGATGAAAAAAGACGAAGACGGAGATCACTCTGATTTCAATGCCAGCTTCGACGTTCTTTGCGATAAATCGCCTTTGGGCAGCACGGTCACTTTTAATTTTTCGATGTGGCCAGCGATGCATGAAGTGGATGCGACCGTGCTGGTCGGAACTCTGCAAAAATCGGTAAATATCAAAAACAAAATTGTTAGTTTGGATCTCAAATAAAATGAACTCATCTTCTTCGCCTGTGATTTCTTTACGCCATGTCGAGTTTCAATATGCGAACTCGACACAAAAAACGTTGTCGATTCCTAGCTTTGATGTGAACGCGGGCGAAGAGCTATTTTTATTTGGCGCCAGTGGTTCTGGTAAATCGACTCTGCTTGAAATTCTGGCCGGAGTTTTGACTCCGCAATCGGGCGAAGTGAAAGTCCTTGATAAAAATCTCACCAAAATGTCATCGACCGAGCGGGATCATTTTCGCGCAGCCCATATTGGCTATGTTTTTCAAAGTTTTAATCTCATTCCTTATCTCAGTGTTTATGAAAATATCGAGCTGCCATTGCATTTAAGTCCTGAGCGTCGTGCCAGGCTCAAGGGACAGAAATCCAAAGATGCGATCGAGCATTTATGCAACGAGCTTGGCATTCAAGAGCTTATCAATAAAAGAGTCACTGAGCTTTCTGTTGGCCAGCAGCAACGAGTCGCCGTGGCGAGAGCCTTGCTGGGAAGACCAGAAATTATTTTAGCTGATGAGCCGACCTCAGCCCTCGATCATGATCATCGCGAAAAATTTATTCGGTTGTTGTTTCAAGTTTGCGAAGAGATGAATACCTCGGTGGTGTTTGTCAGCCATGATCGAACACTGGAAAAACTTTTCACGCGATCGGTGTCTGTGCAAAGTATCAATCACGTTGATTCTTCATCGGCGAGGCTGTCATGATTTTTTTACGTCTGGCCTTTCTCTCGATTCGAAATCGTTTATTTACGACTTTTTTAACCGTGATTTCGATTGCGCTCAGTGTGGCGCTGCTGCTGTCGGTGGAGCGCACTCGCCGGGCCACGGAAGAAGGTTTTACTCAGGCCATCAGCCAGACGGACTTGATTGTCGGTGCCCGCAGTGGACCAGTAAATTTGATTTTGTACACGATTTTTAATATGGGAAGTGCGACCAATAATATTTCCTGGAAAACTTACGAGGATCTGAAAAAAAATCCCGCCGTTGAGTGGACCATCCCGTATTCTTTGGGCGATGGCCATCATGGTTTTCGTGTGGTTGCCACGGACGAAAATTTTTATGAGCACTATCGCTTTCGCGGCAATGGTCAGGTGGAATTTGCGGAAGGCAAGCCCGCTCTGGGGATTTGGGATGTGGTTTTAGGCTCTGAAGTGGCGAAGAAACTGCATTATCAATTGGGCCAAAAAGTCGTGATCGCTCATGGTGTCACTCATGGTGAAGGTGTTCTGCTTCATAGTGATAAACCATTCACGGTCAGTGGAATTTTAAAACCGACGGGCACGGCTCTAGATACTAGTTTGTACATTTCATTGTATGGGATGGAAGCCGTCCACATGGATTGGAAAAACGGAGCGGCTCCGACCAAAGAAACTGAAATTCCTCAAGATAAGATTAAAAAAGAAGATATTCATATCGGTCAAATCACCGCATTTTTTCTGCGCACGAAATCGCGTATTCTCACTTTGAGTTTGCAGCGACAGATCAACGATTACCAACAAGAGCCATTGCTGGCGATTATTCCAGGTGTGACTTTGGCGGATCTTTGGCGAAGTCTTGGATACATTGAGCAAGCGCTGAAAATGATTTCGTGGATGGTGGTTGCTGTGGGGCTGATGGCAATGCTCATCGCACTGCTTACAGGGCTGAATGAGCGTCGTCGTGAGATGGCGATTTTGCGCTCAATTGGTGCTGGGCCCAGTCGGATCACGGCACTCATGGTTTTTGAAAGTTTTCTGCTGACGGTGATTGGTATTGGCTGCGGAGTTGGCTTAGAGCTGTCAGGGTTTTTTCTTCTGCGTGGTTGGTTGGAAAATACCTTCGGACTTTATTTGGTCGGTGAAGTCTTTGCCGGGCGAGAGATCTTTTATCTCTCGATCACTTTGATTGCCGGAATTTTGATTGGCTTGATTCCAGCTCTTCGTGCGAGTCGGTTGGCTCTCAAAGATGGTTTGTCAGTCCGAACATGAGCGACAAGAATTACATCACGCCAGTGGGCCTTGAAAAATTAAAAGATGAATACAACAAGCTTTTTCATGAAGAGCGTCCCAAGGTCGTTGAAACCGTCGCGTGGGCTGCCAGCAATGGGGATCGCTCAGAAAATGCGGATTATATTTATGGCAAAAAAAGACTGCGTGAAATCGATGGAAGACTTCGTTTTTTAACGGGGCGGCTTGAAAAAGCAGAAGTGGTTGATCCGAAAACTCTATCAGGGAAAAGTGTGCTTTTCGGGGCGACGGTGACCTTGCTGGATGAAAACGACAAAGCTGTGGTCTATCAAATTGTCGGCGAAGACGAATGGGATATTTCAAAAAATAAAATTTCTTGGAAATCACCAGTGGCGAAAGCCCTGCTCGGAAAAAAAGAGGGCGACGAGATCGTGGTTCATAAGCCTGCGGGCGAAGAGTATTTCGTCATTGAAAAAGTTCAATACAAATAGCACTCGGTTGGTTTAACTGTTGCTTTATCTTTTCTGCGATCTTGAAAAAGGCTTAAGAAGGAAAAGAATGGCAATAGGGATCAAAAAGCTGTTTATCATTTTGACAGTGTTAGGCTGCGTTTTGTCACGCTCAACGGTAGCTCAAGCTGAGACTGGAAAGCCTGTCATTTCGACGGAGGAACTGGCAACTTCTGTGGCTCATCGTCGCACTCAAGTTCCTGAGTTTCAATTCATCCGTCAAGAGGCCGAAAAAATGGGACAACGAGTGTGGCTCTTTGGCGGAACTGCGGCGGCTTACGTGCATTATGTGCGTTGGGATCTGGAAAGACAAAAAGGCCAAACTCAATTTCAAGCCGATCGGTTTGATTATGATTTCACCAATATTTATCGCTCGACTCAGGATCTTGATATTGTTGTGGATGGAACTCCCGCACAAGTTCAAGAATTTCAGCGACGCCTCGTTGAAAAATATCCGTTCTTTCTTGGTAGCTCGGCAAAATGGGAAGTGCGCTCTTTGCGCTCAACCATGGGAATTCCGGGAGAGCCCACCTACAAAGAAGCGCTGCTGAATTCTTTTGATTTTCTCAATCAAGATACCGATTCAAATTCAACAGGCTTGGTGGAGCTTTCTCAGTCTAAAGAGTCTGTGATTCGAGATCTCAAAGATTGGAACTCAAACTCATCGCCATTTTTAAAAGATGCTGCCCAGGGGCGCGATACTTTCTATCGTTCGCCGACACATTTTCAAACGTCACGTGCAAAGCTGGGGCAAAATCCTGAGATTTTTTCGGTGATTCGAGCTTTGACCAAGGCTTTTCAATACGAACTGCAATTTTCACCAGCGGACCTGACTGTCATGCAAAAAATCATCGATGATTTTAAGCCGAATCAAATTCAAGATCAAATTCAAGGAGAGGAAACCCTTCGTCGCTTGAAGGATATTTCTAAAAAACTTTATAAGAATGCAGTGAATATCGAAGTGGCTTGGAACACCTTAGAAAAAAATGGCCTTCGTCAAAAGCTAATGGCTTTTGATGATAAAAATGAAGAAGGATCTTTGGCGTGGTGGATGAACAAAGAGCCGCTTCGCACGTATCAAGTCGGCGCTGGCAATGGAAAAACGGCAGCTCAGTTGGCCGCAGATCTTGGAATGCCAGAGATCGTCGTGTCTCATGAGACGACGAATTTTCTAGCTTATGAGTCCATCACTCGAGCTCAGACCGGTGATGCCAATGTTTTAAGTTCTCGCAAAGATGTGAAGGGCGAGCTTGCCGATTATGGTGATGGATTTTATGTGAAGATGGGCCATGAGGGTGCTCGCGGAACTGGTCTGACCATTCGATTTTATCTGGACCCCAAAGCTCGGGAAGGAACAGATTTTATTTTTGTTCCCGAGCATCACTTCTTGGTGATTCGCAATAAAGCGGTCCTCAAAGTTATTCCCGAGTCACTGAAGATGTCGGTGAAAGAGTATTTAAAAATCATCGCGGACAATAAAGCCTTCGCTGATTCTGATCGAGGAATTTTAGAAAAATTCAAACGCCGTTTAAAATTGGATGCGCAGATGTTGTCACCGCAAGAGGAAGAGGAGGTGATCGATTTGGTCACTCAGGTCAGCCAGTGGCAAAATGCGAAGAAAAATGAAAACTTCTTGAGATCTTTTTTGGAACTTAAAATTTGGGAAAAACATCCGCAGCTGATCGATCAAATTTTAAGTGAGCGCTCTGAAATGGCCGATCAATTGGTCGCAGAGCTGGTGCTGACGGATCCAAATTCTGCCAAACATCCTCGGTGGCTTACCGAAATTATTCAGCGAGGTTTCGTGAATTCTTTGGTGATGGAAAAAGTTTTGTCTCTTCCGCATTGGCAAAATCAAGGGCCTCAGTTTGTGCAAATGCTTTTGGATCAAAAAAATCTTTACACGGATTATGCTGTCATTCGCCTCGTTCTCGATGAACCGGGCTGGGAAAAATACCCAGAGCTAGTGCAGCTCCTGATCCAGCGGGGACGCTCGGCTTTTGTGGTTGAAAAATTATTTTCAAAACCTCAGTGGGCGACACATCCTGAGTTGCTCGAAGAAATTGTCCGCCAAGAAGTTCTCAGTCCTGAGAAGTTTCCTTATCTTGGTCACTTTTTTAAATCACAGACTGAGAAAAATATTGAGGCTGTTCTTGAAAACGATTTTTGGCAAAATCAGCCCCAGTTGAAAGCTCTCTGTCGGGCGGTGAGCGCCAACGGAGCTGTGACGCTCGAGAATTTAAAATTGGCGTGGAGTGCAGTGCCCGTCGTTGCGACTGCACCACAAGTTCGGTGCGAAGCTCTTTTCCACTGAAGTGAAGCCGTCACAAATAAAAAAGCCCCGTCATTGACGAGGCTTTTTCGAAAACAAAATAAAACTGAAAACTACTCTTTGTGAGCTTTTTTCATTTTAGCTTCGCAATGAGTTTTTGCTTTGCCAGTTTTTCCTGCGCAAGTGTCGTCTTTTTTAGCTTCCATAGTGCCTTTTGCAGCAGCTGGAGCAGTTGCAGTCGCAGCAGCAGGAGCCGTTGGAGCAGCAGGAGTTGCAGTTGGAGCCGCAGTTCCTTGAGCCAAAGCAGCAGCAGCAAACAAAGTCACGATAGCAGTTGCGATCATTTTCATAGTATTCTCCTCAGCACTTGTGGTGCCAGTTGTTAATTAAGGTTTCCCTTATTGTTGTCATAAATAAAGATAACGGAAAACTCCTCGAAGAAAAGAAAAAAACGCTACATCCCGCATCTATTAAAGAAATTTAATCTACCATTCGATTTTGCCAAGCTCGCTGCTGACAAAATCGATGAAGAGTCGCAGTCGAGGCGGCATGTATTTCTGCTCGGGATAGACGAGAGAAAAAGGGTTTCTTTCCGAGTAAAGCTGCGGCAGCACGGGAACCAGTGTCCCACTCTGAAGGGAGTTGTGCGCCACAAATTTAGGCAGAGCGACGATACCAGCAGAGATTTCTGCTAACTTCTGAGCCAATGCCAAAGAATTTGTCTGCAAACGATCACTGATTTTGATTTCCCAGCGTTCCTTGCCGTTGGTGAGTTTCCAAGTCATCGCTTTACTCCGAGGAGAAAAAACAACACAGTCGTGGCGGAGAAGCTCCTGCGCTGTCTTGGGAATGCCGCGAGCCTTGAGATACTGAGGTGAAGCGTAAAGCTGAAATCCGCCAATGCCGACTTTTTTTGCCTTCAATGTCGTGTCTTGAAGGGCGCCGGCGCGAAAGGCAAGGTCAAAGCGATCCTCAACCATGTTGACCAGGGTATCCGTTAACACAACATCAAACGAAACCAAAGGATAGCGACGAGAAAACTCTTTCAGCAATGGCACAAACACAGCACCACTATCTGCCGGAGCCGTGAAACGAATCAATCCCTGTGGATTTTGTTGCGACAGAGTGATGGATCTTTCGGCCTCAAGCATTTCAGCCAAAATGCGTGCGCACTGTTGGAAGTACTCTTCGCCGGCTCGGGTCAGCGTTTGCTTTCGAGTGGTGCGACTGAGGAGGGTCACACCAAGACGTGACTCAAGATCAGACACCTTGCGACTGAGTGTCGATTTGGGAAGTCCTAAAGCTTTCGCGGCGTGGGAAAAGCCGCCATGTTTCACGACAGCGACGAAATAGGAAGCCTCATTCAAATCCATCGATTCTCCAGTGGAAAATCGATTGTTCCATATATAGGACAATCTGTCTATATATTCCCATCTAATCAAGGGTCTTCAAAAGAGTTAGGGTGAAGAGGTCAACAACTCTCTTGAAAGGAGAAAATTTATGAACTCACAAAAAGTAACAACGGGTGCACGCCTGCTCTTAGGACTTCTGTTTTTAGTCTTTGGTCTCAATGGATTTTTCAATTTCCTACCGATGCCGCCACCTCCCGAAGCAGCCATGAAGTTTTTGGGCGGTCTCTTTGGTTCCGGCTATTTCTTTCCGTTTCTGAAAAGCACGGAAATCATCTGTAGCTTGCTTTTGCTCAGTGGCTTTTTTGCGCCGCTGGCTTTGGTGATTTTGGCGCCGATCGTTGTGAACATCTTTTTATTCCACACGATTTTGGCTCCTGCGGGTGCGCCACTGGCCATCTTGCTGGTCGTTCTTGAAATCATCGCTGCTTGGGGTTATCGCGAGAAATTCGCTCCTTTGCTAAAGGCAAAGTAGGCAAACTGTAGAAAGAAACGAAATCGAAAGTGAGGATGTTATGATGAAAGTACGTAAAGCGGAAGATCGCGGCCATGCCAATCACGGATGGCTTGATTCTTACCACACTTTTTCGTTTGCTGATTATTATGACCCGAAAGTCATGGGCTTTCGGGTTCTCCGAGTGATCAATGAAGACACCATCGATGGCGGCGCCGGATTTCCAACGCATGGACATCGCGATATGGAAATTATCACGATCGTGCGTGAAGGAGCTTTAGAACATAAAGACACGCTTGGAACTTCGGCGGTGATTCGTCCTGGAGAAGTGCAAAGGATGTCGGCGGGAACCGGAATTAAACACTCAGAGTTCAATCATTCGAAGACTGAAAAGGCGCATTTATTTCAAATTTGGATCATGACTGACAAAGAAGGCCATCAGCCAAGTTATGAGCAAAAATCTTTCGCTGAAAAATTGAAAGATGAAAAAATGGTGCTTGTGGCTTCGAAAGAGGGACGCAAAGGCTCTTTAACAATCCATCAAAATGTCGATTTGTATTGCGGACGTTTGGCCAAAGGAGGAGATTTGAAATGGGAAATCCCAGAGGGTCGTCATGTTTGGTTGCAAATGATGACAGGCGATCTGCAAGTGGAGAATGAGAAACTAAAAGGCAGCGATGCTATTGCTGTGAGCAATGAAAAAGCATTGAAGATATCTTCCGAGAACGGCGCGGAATTTATTCTGTTTGATCTGCCATAACTAAGGAGAAGGTGACATGAGCACAACGACACAGAAAATTTCGGGCTTTGAATTTGAAATTAAAAATGCAAATCATGCCATCATGACCGATGTGGGCGCCAAAGAGGGCGGGCAAGATCGTGGGATGGATCCACACGCTCTGCTCGAGTCCGCCTTAGCCGCATGCACGGCGATCACAGTCACGATGTATGCTGATCGAAAAAAATGGCCACTCAAAGATGTGAACGTGCAAGTGAAAATCAGCAAAGAGGGACCTCAGTCCGAGATCCAGCGCCAGATTCATTTTGTCGGCGATCTCACGGCAGAGCAGCATCAGCGGTTGGTCGAGATCGCCAATAAATGCCCCATTCATAATCTTCTTGAAAGTCAGATTCACATTTTGACCAGTGAAAATTAGACATATTGTTACACAAAATATCGACCAGACTTCGGCACTCTTGTGAGATGAAGAGCTTTCGTTGAAAATAAAAGGATGAGTCAGTCACAATCCCTTTTCTTGCAAAAAATGATGATGAATCTTCCTTGCGGTGTGGTTTTTATTCGACAAGGGAAAATCAATTTAAATCCCGTTGCTGAAAAAATGGTTGGCTATGAGTCTGCTGATTTCCATTCGCTGACAGAGTGGTTTGCAAAAGTCTATCGCCAAAGTGCAGAAGAGATTTACAAAATTTATTTAGAGCATCGCGAGCGGGGTTTTCCTGAGCGAATCACTTTTCCGTTGATCCGTAGAGATGGCATCGTTCGACATGTCAATTTTTCTGGTTTTGTCGATGGCGACACCGAAGTCTGGGTTCTTTTTGACGAGTCGGATTCCGTCGAGACGCGCCAGCTGCTGATGGAAGCTCAAGAACGCACTGCCATGATTCTTTCTGAAAATAAAATTGGCACTTACCGAATCGATTCACTCAGCAAAGATTATTTTTGGGATGAACGAATTTTTGAACTTTATCAATTGGCTCCGTGCGAGCCTTCCGAAATCTTGAATAAATGGAATGAGATTGTTCATCCCGAAGATAAACCTCGGATGGTAGAGCATTTGCAAAATTGCATGGAAACGGGCCATGACTTCAATGCGCGCTATCGTATTTTTTGGCCGAATGGAGAAATTCGCCACATGCGCACTCAGGGAAAAGTCACAGTCAAATCGGGAGGCACTGGATATGTGTTGATGGGAATTGTTTCCGATATCACTGAAGGCGTTCGGACCTATGAGCTGCTGCAAGAGCAGCGTGTGCGCCTGATGCATTCGGCAAAAATGGCGACTCTCGGTGAAATGTCCAGTGGCATTGCCCATGAGATCAACAATCCATTGGCAGTGATCCGAGCCCGAGCCGAACAAATGGGAACGCTCTTAGAGCGTAAAAATTTTGATGATGGGAAAATGACTCAGGCCTTGCTTGCGGTCGAGCGCATGTGTGATCGCATCACTAAAATCGTCAAGGGGCTTCGGGTTTTTGCTCGTGATGGTGAACGGGACCCCTTTGCTAAAATTTCTTTAAAAAAAGCCATCGAAGAGACTCTCGGTTTTTGTCGTGAAAAATTTAAATTCCACCAAGTTCAACTTCGCGTTCATTGCGATGTCGAATTTCCAGAGGTGATTGGCCGACAGGTGCAACTCGAGCAAGTCCTTTTGAATTTACTGAGCAACTCTTACGATGCGATTCAAAATCAGAAGGACTCTTCGGAGAAATGGATCGAAGTGAGATTGACAGAGCAAGAAGAGGCTTGGGAAATTTCAATCACTGATTCGGGACCTGGAATTCCTGATAAAGTTGCTGATCGCATGATGGAGCCTTTTTTCACCACAAAAGAAGTCGGCAAAGGAACAGGCTTGGGGCTCAGTATCTCTTCGGGAATTATCAGCGAGCATGGCGGAACCCTCCAACTTGTTCGTGATTATCCGAACACGCGCTTTGTCATTCGTTTGCCACGCATCTATAAAAGATCTCAAGTCGCCTAGAAATCATGTCGTCGTTTCGTCATCGAAACCTCCATTGCAATTCATGTTGATTCCGCAGAATAGCCTGAAGGAGGACACATGGTGAACGTCGAGGGGCTTGTACTTCAATTTCATGGATTAGAACCAAAGGCTGCCGATCAACAAGAGATTGATCAACGTTTGGAGCAGCTCATGGATCAGTCACCAAGTGAGTGTGCCATGTTGGCTTCTTTTCTTAAAAAGGGACCACTGATCAGAGGTGTCATTTCGATTCACTCGGCAGATGGCAATGAACTAAAAGCGGTTGTTGCTGGAACAAGTTTAATGTCTGTCACCAATAGGTTGTTTGGAAAAATGGCGTTGAAGCTTCATGAATGGAGGCGCGATCGCTTTTTACAAGAAGAGCACCAAGATGAGGTGGCTGTAGACAACTCGGCCGTTGTTCATCATTAAAGATGGCGCATTTTTCTAAGGAGGGGATTGTGGTATTACCAATAAAAATGTTGATGCGAAGATGCATTATGGTTTTAGGATTTGTTTCACTCTATTTGGTGATATCAGGAGTTGTGCCAAATCTGCCGACGTAATTGTTTTACAAAATTTTATAAATAAACACTGTCACTTGTTGACGGTTTGCAAGGGGGAGTTCTGAAGCGCATTCAGAACTCCCTTGTCCATTAGCCCGTGCTCCACAGGCGGACCAAATAGAAAAAAGCGATAGAAGTGAAAGCAAGGGAATCAAGACGATCCATCAGGCCGCCGTGTCCTGGGATCAAATTGGACATGTCTTTGATTTCATGTTCACGTTTGACTGCCGACAAGGTGATGTCTCCATAAAAACCGACAAAGGCAATCAGAGCAGCCAAAAAAACCACTTTCTCCGTGGGGAGTGGCACAAGAAAACGAAGTCCATATCCCAACAGAGTGGTTGAGATCAGACCGCCAAGAAATCCCTCCACAGTTTTTTTAGGACTGACTTTGGGAACAATCGGATGCTTGCCAAAAATTTTGCCCCAGATGTACTGAAAGACGTCATTGGTCTCAGTCAAAATCAAAAGAAAAATCAGAAGATTCGCACGTTGGCCAACAGGGATTTGGGGGAATGGATAAATTAAAAGATAAGCTAAATGCGAAAAACTAAAAACCGTCACCATGGCACACCAATGAATAACACCAATGGATCGAGTGATGTTGCGAACATCGCCACCAGCCACGTTGAGAAAACTAATAAAAATAAACATGATGACGGGGATAAAAAGGATGACTCCCATGAGGTAATTAATGGAAACAAAAAAGAGTTGGATGGGAATAGCAAGGTAACACCACATCAGCGCGTGCTTGTCGGAGTCGCGCAGTCGCATATGGCCGGAGAGCTCGCGCAAAGAAAAAAATGAGATCAGTCCAACGCCAATCAAAGCAAGCTCAATGCGAAAGAAAAAAAAGATAGTGACGATATCAACGATCACCCACCATGAAAAAGTGCGATTCATCAGCTCATCGATGAGAGGCCCTGGGCCTTTGACTTTTTTGATCACATAAAAAGTGCCGGTGAGGATGGTCAGCAGCACTAAAATTCCTAAAATGATGATCTGGATTTCATGCGAAAAGTAGGGGGCGAGGTTTGAATTCATTGCTTCAAAGCCTTTGTTATTTTACGGAGACGACGATAGCAGGTGATCAGAATTCCGATCACCATGAGATACAGTGAAAAATAGAGGACTGGAATTGACGGCAAGAACATTTGCAACAACGTGATTGCCGTGATTAGCGCCATGCGATGAGGCTTTGCCATCGGGCCTGAAAAGAAATGTGGAGTCCCGAGAGAGGCGCCAAGGATTCGCAAATAGGCTGTGAAAATAGCCAGGGCTGCAGTGAACCAAGCTAGGCTCAAGGCATAAGGCTGGCCCCAACAATAAACTCCGACGCCCATAATGATCAATAAATCGGACAAGCGATCAGGAATTTCATTGTAGAGATCGCCCAATTTGCTGCGCCGATGATGCTCGATCGCAACCATTCCGTCCATCAGATTACAAAGCAGTCGGAGTTGGATAAAAACAGCCGCTAAAAGCAGACAGAGCCACTCAAGGGCTGAATTGATCGCCAAAAAGTACATCCAAAAAGAAAGTGCGGCAAAGGCAATGCTCGCTATGGAAATCATGTTTGGTGAGATTTTCGTTCGAGCCAAAAAAGCCGCCGCTTTTTGAGCCCATTTTTTTTGCCGACTTTCAAGGGGGCGTCGATTCCATAATTCAGACATAAAATAATCTTGGAGGATTTTAGAAGGGTTGTCATCTCTTGATTCCATTGGCAGTATGAACTCAGATGGAAAATAAGAACGAATCGTTGCGCCGAGTGACATGGATTGTCTTTATTGTGACTGAAATTTTAGCAGTCATCATTTCCATTTTTCTGGGACCGACAGATCAGGAAGCCTATTATTGGGCTTGGTCGAAGTTTCCAGACATCTCGTATTTCGATCATCCTCCAATGCAAGCGTGGATCACAGCTCTCCTCACTGGTATTTTTGGCGATCATGTTTGGGTGATTCGGCTGCCTGCGCTGGGCGGACGATTCGTGGCTCTTTTTCTGATTTATCTCATCGCTAAAAAAATCTATGACGAGCGCACAGGTTTGTTCGCGGTTCTTTTTGCCATGGGATCTTTTCTTTTGATCATTGGCTCGGTGGTGGCAATCCCCGATGTGATTGCGACTCCTTTGTGCTTGCTGGCCATTTACTGGACGGAAAAAAATCGTCCGAAGTCAGCGGCTATCGCCGTGGGGCTTGCGGTTTTAACCAAATGGACATCGCTTTTTATCACACCGATTCTTTTGTATCGATTTTGGAAACAAGGACTCTCAAAGGCCAAGCTTTTCTATGAAATTATTTTGATTCCAGTCGTGATTCAAATGCCGGTGATCATATGGAATATTCAACACGATTTTATCACTTTGAAGTTTCACTTGGTGGAGCGCCAAGAGCATCCGGCTTGGCCAGTGAGCAAATACCTGCATAATTTTAATATCTATATCCAGTCACAGATTTTTGCCATTGGAATTGCAGGCCTGGCACTTTTGGTGTTCGTGATTTTAGCCTTACTCCGACGGGGAGCTTCGGTGTCGTCGGAGTTTCAGAAAAAATCTTGGCAGACATTACTTTGGGCTTTGCCTGGATTTTTGATCGTGGGAATTTCCGGAACTTATGGAGAGATGCGCTTTTATTGGACGAATATTTCAGTTCTCATTTTGGAAATCGTGTTGATTGCCTACGTTTTGCAAAAAAACGATCTTTGGGTGCCACGTTTGTCAAAATGGGTGGCGAGTCTGACGGGTTTTAGTTGGGGATTAATTTTATTGGCGGTGTTGATCCCTTTCGGGGCTATGGTCAATCAAATCTCCGGGAGAATTGTCTACAATCGTCCCTCATTGATGTCGGATTTGACTCAGTGGCCATCGTGGGTTGCGCATTCGCTCTCAGAAAAAGATCGTAATGATCCAGACCTGGCGCTGATTGCCTCAGATCTTCATATTGCTGCGCAATTGGCGTGGATTCTAAAAAAAGAAAATATTTTACGAATCAGAGTCGCCGGGATTCATCCAAATCAATTTGGAGTTTGGCACAGAAAATTTCCCAAAAAATATTCCAGAGCTCTTTTCTTGGCGGACTTTCGTTTTGAAGCAAAGAATGAATTTGATGGATTTTGTGCCACTCCGATTGAGTGGCACACCGATCCCGTGCAAGATGATGGTTATAAGATTGGCGAAATCTATTGGGCTCGCTGCGATCAGCTGAAAGTCCCTTAGCCGCCTCTTCTACTGATTATCTGAGAACAGGCAACGAAGTGGTTCATTCTTTAAATGAAGTGATGGAACAGTCAGCGTTGAATAAATCCCGTCCGCGGAAGGTGCCGTGTCTGTTTTTATTACCAGCGTTGATTTTGGACCGGCATAAACGACTCCGGCTCCCAGAAGTCCTGGATGAGTTGGAACTACTTTTGATTTGAAATTATAAAAATTTGAATTTTGCGACGTATTTAACTCGACGTAGGTGTGATTCGTGAACACACAAACCACAATCGAGCTGTCTGCCGACTGACAAATAGCTTGAGCTGGGCTACAGTAACTGAGACCTCTATTTTCTTGAGCTCCGAAAGCAATATGGCCAGCAAAAAGAGCTGCGGCTGCAATAAACATTGAATACTTCATTTGATACTCCTTGGTATTTTATGGATCTGTTTTATTTCTGTGACGGGATAAAAAGAAACCGAAAGATGATAGATCGAATCTCTTTTTCCTTTTCTTTGTAAAAGTGCGGCCATCTCTCGTCGGAAAGTATTTATTTTTTCTCGAGCTTCTTTGATTCGAGAGGACGGAATGGCCAATGTCAGCGAACTCTGATCGCGATTTTCGATGGCAACGTCATCCAAAGAATGAATCGCAAGATCTAAGAGTTGTCGCTCATGCTCTCGGCAGGCGGAACCTGGCGAAGCGAGATGAGCTGTCGTGTGATTTTCCACCAAATTGAGAACTTCACCTTTGGCATTGGTCTTGAGGTAGCCAAGCCGTTTCAATCGCTCCAGTGCTGCCTCTACTTTGGCGAGGGGCAAATTCAAGCGCTGAGCAAACCACGTTGCCTGAGGTTTAAAGTCAGCTAGAGTGACGGCCTCTAAAATGGCGTAATGGTACCAGTCGGCGATGAATTGAAACTCATCGACCACGATTTCATTAAAATCAAGGCGCTGCATTTTAAATTGCGGGAGACTGGCATGAAGATCATCAATAATGTTTTCTTCAAACTTGAGGCGAGAGGCAATTTTAAAAAAAGTTTCTTCTGAAACAGATTTTTTACCGTTCATGAGCTTCGAAAGATAAGAAGAGCTAATGCCCAATTGTTTTGCAAATGAGCGAACGGAATAGCCGCTGTTGCGACTTTTTCGCTTATTAAATTCTTCTTGAAGACAAAGGGCAAAGGTTTGCATGGCGGGGACCATACAACCTCCTACTTGCAGATTCAAGGGAGAGCGTTTTTTTGGGAAACAAAGTGCGTCCCAAGAGAGGAAACAGGGAAAATGTTTCCCAATGCTTCACTTCAAAGCCCCATAAAAAGAAGCTTCTGAGCCTTACCATCCGTTTGACATAATACCACGGCGACGTCTTGATTGCTCCATCGACTGGGGTTCATCGAGGCGCAATGATCTGGAAGCGAGTAGCTCATGGATAAAGGCACCACCAGCTGATTCTTGTCATCCAAGGTCCAAATCTCTGCGGTCGCAGAAAATACTTTTGAATTGTCCACAAAGAGCCCTGGTTTTTTTGCTGACGAGCCACCATTGCTCACGAGAACAGGATAAAATCTTTGCGTGAAATAAGCGCCCGGCAAAAAGCTTGAACGATAAATCTGACTTTCAGTGTGGAAAGGTTTATTTTGATAATTTCCCTGAGCAATCAGTCGGGTGTCTCCCTCGAAAAAGGAAATCGGCTGACGATCTATCAAAAAAGTTTTGATATGACCGCGCAAGTGCTCTTCGGGATCGACGGTTTGAACTTCGATATTGGAAAGAGTTTTTGTTGATTGCGCTTGATCATCAAAAGTAATGGTTCGAGCACTGGTCACGCTAAAAATACCAACCACGTCGGTGCCGATATCGACCTGGCCATTCGCTGTCGTATAATTTAAGGTATCATCAAAGCCCTGTCGTTGCAGATCAAGACCGCTGACAGACATTTTCAAAATTTGAGAATCATGAGTCAGCAACTGTGATCCTTGAACTTTCAGTTGGAAATACTGACGAACGACGCCGTTACCGTAACTTCCCATGACTCGCAAAATGGACTGTGAAAAATCATTGAGGTTTTGACCCATCGTCGTGTGCAGGTTGAGATCTTCCACAACCTGAATGCCAAGATTTTTCCGCAAATTTTTATAAAGCGAATAGTTGTCGTAGATTCGAGTTTTAAAATTCACGCCGCCGGTCCCGGAGCGCTCCAACTCATAAAAATAGAGACGGCGCGCTTGTATGGTGATCGGTTCAAAATTGAAAGGGTCTGGATCGCGATCTGCTTTCGGAACTCCGCCAGTGGCCCAAAAGACAGGCAGTGCGATGGTGCCAAAATCTTTGGTCGGCACATTCACGAATCGCAAAGTGTTACCATCCAAAATGGCATCTTCATATTGCAGACTGATTGCACCTGAGCCTGGAAATAATTCTTTAAAGTCGGCAGTGAAATATCCAAACTGCAAGCCTTGAGCACTACCATCTTTATCCTGAAGCAGTCCGCTAATAAAATAATCAGCTTTGCCGTCATTGTTGAGATCGGCTTTGATCACTGGCGAAACTCCGATCAAATCGGAAACATTGGGCAGAGTCACGGCTCCAGCCATCACCATTTGATTTTGATTGCCATTTTTTGTTAGCCGATAAAATTTGACGGTCGTACTTTTTTTTGCAGCATCTGGAGCGCTTTTTTCAACTGTGAAATATTCTGGAACCGAGCTACGATTGCCCATCATTTTGACCGATGACAAAGCTGACGTTGGTGCGTTCTCATCAAAGAGATAAGTCTGCACTCGAGAGTTTTGTAGCAGATCTTGGCTGAGTAAAATTTGATGCGTGAAAGTTTGGCCATTCACCAGCACTTGATATTTCAAAATCGCAGAGGCCTTCAAGCTTTGCACTTTGCCTTGAATGGATAAAGTCGAAAAGCTTGAGCCAGCGATGCTCACGGACTCAGTCGCTGTCGGAAAGCTCACTTGGGGATTCAAAGAGGAAACCACGATGTCGGCGCTTTGTGGGCCATGGCCATAATTATTCAAACGCACCGGCAACGTGAATTCGCCAGTCTGAGCATTGACGATGAGATGATCTAATTCTTTAAAGCTCGGCAGAACTAAAGCGTCAGTGTTCGCGGAAATTGCTTTTTCTAAATTAATCAACCCACGCAAAGTAAAAGTATTGCCACCGGCAGAAGGAGCAGATGAGGCCAAAAGTTTAGCTCGCAGATCACGCGCTGAAAGATGGGGATAAATTCCGCGCAAAACTGCCAGCGCACCACTGACATATGGAGTGGCTTGGCTAGTACCGGAAAGAATTTCGTAACCTTTTGGTCCAAAGACGGTTGCAGAGGCTGCTAAAGCGGTAGGCCAAAGGCTTACGATATTGTCCCCTGGAGCAAGAACATCGACATGCCCGCCGAAGTTTGAAAATCTTGAGACATTGCCATCGATATTGATGGAGCCCACGCAAACAACGCCCTCGAAAGCACAAGGATAAATTTGAGCTTCGTGGCGATCATTGCCGGCACCTGCGACCACTAAAATATCGTGATCAAGAGCATTTTTCAGAGCGGCTTTCACTTTTTCAGAGTTGTTGACGAGCGGCCAACCCAAAGACAAATTCACCACGTCAACTTTTCTTAAAACCGCATAATCCAAAGCTTGAGCAACCCGGTCACTGATGCTTGCTTGTTGTTGAGCGGGGGCACCGGCGACCGAATTTTCTTCAGAAGCCGTGTAAACTTTCAAAGGTAAAATTTTAATGCGATTGGAAACTCCGCTGATGCCGATGCCATTTCCTGAAACGGCGGCAATGATGCCAGCGATATGAGTCCCATGCCCCAAATCATCATCAACAATCTTGCCCATTTTTTTATCGCGAGCCGTGAAGTTCCAACCCATACAGTCGCCATCAAAACCATTTTTATCGGGATCTCCCGTGGGACCTGTCGGTAAATGGCCATCGGGACACTCGGCCGTATTGATGGCGATGTGTCCTTGAATATCTTCATGATCGGTATCAAGACCGCTGTCGATCACTGCCACAACCACGTCGCGCTTCATTTGAGCATCGAAGGTTGGTTTCCAACCAATTTGAATTTGGGGAGAGCCGGTCAATTCTTTGGGATGAATATCATCGATATCATTCATCACCTTTTGGCCTGAATTCCACAAAGCCCATTGATAGATCATAAATGGATCATTGCTCGGCGCATTTTTAGAATTGCTCGGAACAACGCTGGCAAAGGCCGTCGCCGAAAAGCCAAAAAGGATCAGTAAAATTTTAAAGCTATGTTTCATAAATTTCTCAGACCTTAAAGTTGTTGCAGCAGCCAGTAAATAAGTAACTCACCTTCAGAGACGCCAATCTGATTTTCCAAAACTGCCAAAGGACCAAATGGTTTGTTGGAACCGATTTCGCCCAAAGACTCAGAATAAATAGGTTGATCCCCATTTTCGTCGCCGACACGAAATCCGCGAATGTCGCCAGCCAAATAAAGATTTTGAATTCCGCCAATGGCTGTGGTGAATCCTTGAAAGGTCAGAGTGCCTTCGATCAAATTCACAAGTTTGGCAATTTTATCGGCGGCATTGCTGGTGTTGCCAGAAGTGAGAGCTTTTTCGATGGCATGTTGGTAGCCAATCGCTTGACGAACATATTGCTCTTGGCGCTGAGCTGGGCGAGCTGTTGGGATTGCATAGCTAGCAAAGAGATCTACCCACTGCTGATCGGAGAGGCGCATGAGGTTGGTGAACGCCGCTTGATACAGAGAAGATTTCACTTCAATGGCATAGAACTGAATTTTTTTGGTGTCATTCAGAGACAGGCTTGGAAAAATATTTTTTCCGTACTTGTCAGTGATCTCTTTAATAATTTTCTGGGCCTTCTCGGTTGAAATATCCCAACCCTTCCAACGGTAATTGACTCCGACCAAAAGGTTTTCCAAATCCAGTTCCTGGCGCGCTCCATTTTGATTGATCTGTCCTTCTAGCACCACTTGGCGCATGACGGATTTTCCCTTGAAGGTATCGCCGGGATTTCCGCTCTCGGTGCTGGAGATGGCGACCCGTGGATCGATATTGGTGTACTCATCGGCCAGCTGATTGAGAACTTGCAATGACAACGATTCATAATCTTGGCCTGTGCGTTTGCCAATGGTTCGACGAATAAAATCTTTCCATTGATTGTCAGGAGTCGTCACCCGCAGACGATCCGTGGAATTGGCGCTGAGATAACGGAGCCACAAAAGATCAAAGTGAAAATCGTGTTCGCTGAAATCATGTTCGAATTTCCAAGGCTTGACGTCGTCATCTAAAAGTTCCATGTCGGATTTGCGAAGCACTGAGCGCAAAGCGGAGACGTGATCGAAAAGTTTTGGATTTTGAGTGAGATCCGGTGTCAGATCCAATTGATAAAAATTGGTTTTTGCAGCACCTTTGAGCCAAGACCAATTCAATTGCAAAACCTGAATGCGAGCTTGCAAGCCCAAAGCAAAGTCCAAAACATTGAACTTGGCAGGATCGCGATAGATTTGCAGAGTATTCGCATCTTTGCGGAAAATCTGAATGCGCGAAAGCACCGTCAGGCTATCACTCATTTGAGCCAGCAATTGAACATTCCGAGCCAAACCGTAGCCCACTCCGAAATTCAAATTCGGAGCAATCGAGGTCTGAATGATAATTGATTCGCCGACACCCAGCTTGTCTTTAAATTCTGCAAGCGCTGCTTTGAGTTGCTTATCAAACTCATCCGCCCCTAATTTTTCTTGCTGGCCATCAAGGGCTAACACTTTATCCAGCGGAGTGGCTTGATTGCTTTTCAACCAAGGAATCATCATGTTACGAAAGGGTTCTTTCAGCGCTTTTTTAATACTGAGGATCGGTTTCAAATGAGTATAAGTGCGCAGCAAAGACACTTGTGCTTTTCCAGCGGCATTCACTTTCACTGGTAAGCCCTCGGTTCCGACATAATATCCGACGTCGGCGCCAATGCCGATGCTGTCAGCCAACTGGACAATGTTTTCTGTTCCTAAATAATTACCAGTGACGATCTCGCGAGAGGCAATGATGTGTGTTCCCCAAAGATCTTGCTTCCAAAGATTGACGGGAATATTTCGGCCATGGGCCCGTAAGATTCCTTCCGCAAATTTCTTGGCAGCAATATCAATGGCAAGATTTTGCTGATTGGTTTGCGGCATGCAATCTGAGTTAAAAATAGTCAGCAAGTTCGAGATCACGTTACTCATGACTTTCGATTTAAAAAATCCCCAAAGCTCGCCATTAGAAAGTGGAGAATCTGGATCGATTCCCGAAAAATGAGTCGCATAGCCAGGCCAAGTGACGCCAGCCAATTTACCACTGTTCAAGCGAGGCGGCGCTGAGATCTGAGCATTCACTGGCAGATCGAGGGACTCATTTTGTAAATTGAAAGTTTCGCGCAAATAATCTCGACGCGCGATGAGTTTTTCTATCAGCAGGCGGGCCACGTCATTGGGATAATCGCCAGCGGCGACGATTTGCTCCCAATCAAGGCGTGAAAGTTTTAAAATCCGCCGAGTGATCCAACGGGCATCCTCATAGCTGGTCGAAAACTCTGCGGCATCTTCATAGTTGAGGATCAATTGCGTGTTGGCGATGCGCCCCGGAGTCCAGGGAAAGAGATTCAAACTTTCAGTCGCATCGGTGAGATTATAAGGAACCAAAAGAGAATTCATCATCCGACGGCCTTGAATCACGCCCGAGTTCATATCTCCGCGAGCCAAGTTATAAATCGTGTCATTGGCTCCGTCAAAAACCACAACGTCTTGCAAGATCAGCGTGTCGTCGTCAGTATCGGCTCCTGAAACAATCCAGCGTTTTTCATCCAAAAAAGTCAGATGATTGATGTCGCGAGTGAACTCTTTTTTAGAAAAAGCGCCTTTAAAATGAACTCGCAATTGCGCCATGCGAATGGTGCCTGGAATATTGTAGCCAATTTTTCGCAACAACGCCTTTCTCAACAAAACGTTATGGGCCTTCACATCGAGAAGAATTTGGTAAGAACGAATTTGCCCATCAGAAAATGTTTTTGAGGCGACAAAAGACATGCGGCCATTGGGAACTTCCGTATTTGAAATAAAAGTCACGTCATCAACGTCGCGTGAAAGACCGATGTTATCTTGATCGACACTGGTGCCTGATAAAATTTGATCCTTCCAGATCACCGAGTTTGTCATTGGATTCAAAGTAGAAAGATCTTTGATTTTGCCAGACTCATAAAGAGCACGAGCCTCATCTGGCAAGAGCACATGACCTTGATAAACGAGGTCCGAAGCCGACTGGCGTTCGTATTTCAGAGGAATACTTCCGGGAAGATCTTGAAAGGGTGCTGCCCAACTGACTGTGGCAGACAACAAAAAACTAACAGCAACGAAGCTGAAGTAAAACTTTCCAAGCATATAAACTCTCTCTCCACATTAAAGATGAGATATTTATAACCGAGGCGGAACGATGGTGGGGGGAGAAAAGGGGAGCTTGAAAGAAGTTCTAAAAGTGTCAAGGGAGTAGACACTCCCTTGACCGTAAGAAGCAATTACTGAGCAGCTGGTGACGAGAACATATCGCCGATCAACTTGTTGACACCTTCGGGACCCATACCAGTTGTTTGCGCCGCTTTTTGGATGCGAGCATTCAAGCTGTTATCATCGCCGTTTTTGATATCTTTTTGGAAATCAGAAATTGACGAACCAGTGAGTTCTTTCGCGAAAGCATCGTAGTCAGCTTTGTTGTAAGTTCCAGCTGGAGACGTTTTCAGCTTGTAGGCAAAACGAGCTGTATCGAGCGATTTATCGGCAGACAATCCGTATTGAGCACGGAGACCATCAGCTGATTTTTGAATCGCCAGATCTTGTTGCAGAGCTTTCATTTTCGCCAAATTTTTCTGATCTGCAGAGCCTTGTTTGCTGAAACGAGTTCCAGTTACAGGGTCATAATAGGTGTTTCCAACTTCAGCAATGAGGTTGAAATAGAAATAAGATTGGTTGTTGTACAAGTAGGTATTGAGATTATCACCAACGCTGTAGTTTCCGATATAATAGGCATCGTAGCTATTGTAGTCATTGTCATACACAACGATATAATCATATTGCAGAGTTGTTGATTTCACTAACGTGAGATTATAACCAGAAACATCAACATTCACGCGACGGACAAACTCAGCCGCCAATTGGTCTTGATTATAATAAGTACCGCCAGTGCTGACACTTCCACTGCCGCCACCACCGCCGCCGCAACCGACCAGAGCGATAACCGCTGCTGCAACACCAGACAAAACGAGAGATTTGGTGATTCTGTTCATTGCCTTCTCCTTCTTTCTTTGGGTTTTACCCATTTGTTTTAAAACGATGGGGCCAAAATTGGCCCAATTCCGTGACGGATTAACACAATTGCAGAGCTTGTGCCATTCAAAGCAGTGTCAACATGATCCTATTCGTGAACTATGGAATGCTTTCTGTAAATATTCTCAAACGAAAAAAGGCTTAAGAAAATCTTAAGCCTTTTTAAATATCAAAAATGTTTTTTGGTTCTTAGTAGCGAGTCGTGAAAGATCTTTTTTTGCCTTCTTCTTTATTATCAGAAGAACGATTCAAACCAAAACCACGACGTTCTCCAGTTCCAGAACCTTCAGCGCGAGGGCTGCGACTAAAACTTCCGCGATCAGCACCGCCGACCGGGCGATCGCTGCTAGGGCGTCGTTGCGCGCCGTAACCACCACGACGTTCACTGGCACCAGCCTCTTCTGTGCTGCGTGGACGGAAAGAAGAGCTACGTTCGCGTTTTTCGCCAGCGCCTTCAGCGCGATCATTGCTGCGCGGACGAAATGCAGGACGTTCGCTGCTTCCAAAACTAGAACGCTCACGACGACGTTCACCGCCACCAAAGCCGCGGCTTTCGCCTCCGCCACCGAAACCACCGCGATCTTCGCGATTGCCTCTGTAGCCACCACGATCACCACCACCACCACTGCGGTCAGAATAACGATCATTGCGATCACCACGAGGCGCCGATGAAGATGCACGGGGAGCTTGGCCACCGATTTTTTCAGGGCCTGAAAGATCTTGAGATTTCATCAAACGTTGCAGTAAGCGACCCGCGATTTCCGCCAGTGGCAAAGTATTTTCAAGTTCAGCCACAGCCAAACTTGCTTCCAATGCTGTGGTGCCTGTTGAAAGCTCAACACCCAAAGCTTCAATAAATTTTGAACGCATCATTGTCAGAGTTGGCACTTGTTGCTCTTGCATTCTTGAACCCGTCGCCGCTTCCCAACGTCGGAGCACGCGCACTTCTGACGGAGTCACCAGGCTTAGAGCAATCCCTTTACGACCCGCGCGGCCCGTACGACCGATCCGGTGAACATAGCTATCCTGATTCCAAGGAATTTGGAAATTCACCACATGAGTCACATCACTGACATCAAGACCGCGAGCGGCCAAGTCAGTAGCAACCAGATAACAATTTTCTTCACGTTTGAAATTACGCATGATCTCTTCACGACGGCGTTGTTCCGTATCACCGTGCAAAACATAAGTCGGGTAATCTTTTTTCATCAATGCAGCTCCTAAACGGTCTGCATCTTTTTTCATTTCGCAAAAGATGATCGCTTTTTGTGGTTTTTCATAATCAATCCAACGGCAAAGAGCCGCATCTTTTTCAGATCCACGAACCACGAAGAAATTTTGTGCGATATCTAAACTTGTTTCAGCGGTTGCTTCCGCTTTGACTTTTTTGCGGTCGGCTTTTTGAATTTTCAAAGCCAATTTTTGCACGTTCGGAGTGAAGGTGGCTGAGAAAAGCAAAGTCTGACGTTCTTTTGGCAAGAATGAGAAAATGGCATTCAAGTCATCAGCAAATCCCATGTCGAGCATACGATCGGCTTCATCCAAGATCACGATGCTTGGGAAAAGATTGCTGAATTTATTGGTGCGGCAAAGGTCATGCAAACGGCCTGGTGTTGCCACCAAAACTTGCGAGCGAGCGGCTTGCGCTAATTGATTGGAATAAGATTTTCCACCGATGATCGTTGCGACTTCGACTTTTTGACCAGCGCCCAAGCGTTGAAACTCATCAGCCACTTGCTGAGCCAGTTCTCGAGTGGGAGTTAAAATCACAACCTGAATTTTCTTTTCAGAAGTAATTTTATTAAGACATGGAAGAGTGAAGGCCGCCGTTTTGCCAGTTCCTGTTTGCGCTTGCGCCAACAAGTCATGTCCTGCCGCCACTTCTGGGATGGCTAACAATTGAATTGGCGTCGGCGTTGTAAAGCCCATTTTTTCGAGGGTTTTTAGCGTCGATTCAGAAAGGCCAAGGTCAGCAAATGTGGGTGCCGCAACGTCAGATTTTTTGGAAGTCATGAAGAACTCAATTGTTAGAGATTTTTGAAAAACTTGCGGCACCTTAACGGAGATGCTTTTAAAATGCTTGGAATATTTAAAAAATTGTAAAGACTGCCTACTTCGTTAGACTTTGCCAGCATCAGATGACGAATCGACGGATCGATCCGGCAGGAACAAAGTTCCAGGCCGAGAAAGAATTCGGCGCCAAATCGCTTTAAAGACAATCTCACGCTGCGGCCCCTGCACTCGGCGGGCGCGGATGGCAACCCAAAGGGCTAAGCCAAACGACACAGAAATATTGAAGATGCCCATGGCGACAATGCCTAAAGCGGCCAACCAGAAGGGCCAGTGCAAAAGCTCTTCGGCAGGAAGTGTCGCCATGGCAGCACCAATCGAACCTGAAGAAAGTGTGACGTGACGGATATCCAAAGGAATCCCAAAGAAATGAAGGATCGCGGGAGTGAGCCCCAATAAAAATCCCAAAGCAATATTGATGACGATGCCTGAAATATTGCCTTTGAAATAATAAGCCAAACGACGAGCGCCTTTTTCACCAAGCACTGAGCGCAAACGACGACTGTGGGAAAGGGCTGTGGTCATTTTATGAAAGGCAAACCAGTTGTCCGCCCAGCCCGAGATCAGGCTGGCCGCAAAAAGCAGAACTCCGGTGAAGGCCGCATAGAGAGGTGTCGGCCCCAGAACAGAAAATTCTTGCAGCACATGATGGGCTTGCTCTGCCGTGATAAAGTTTTTGTGAGTGATCATCAGCCAAGCCCAACACATCAGCACGGTCAGTGGCACAACACCGATGACATTTCCCATCACCGAGACGACTTGGCTTCGCACCAAGTGAATGATTTCGTCGACGAGCTTTTGCAGCTCTGCGGGGTCACTGATCTTGTGCATTTTTGCCGCCAGTGCAGGGGCTGTCATGGCGGGCTGTTTGGTTCCGAGAGTGAAATGCCAGCGGAACATCAGCAAGAAGCTCACCGAATAATTAAGACTGGCGGCAAGCCCAAAGAAAAAACTGTTGAGGCCCAAAGTATAAAGCCCAAATTTGACCAGTGTCGTGAAGGTGGTGACATAACCCCCACCGAGAGAACTTTGAAACAACAAATAAAATTCACGACGTGTGCGAGTGATATAATGCTCACCGGTTTCAGCTGTGCGCTCAGCAATTTTTCGTGACAGAAGCGAGAGGCTATCGCCAAGCAGAGCTTTGATGCTGCGGCGGCGATGACTGTCTTCAACAAGATTTTCTAAAAACAAAGCAATTTGCCTTGAGTCTCGGCTGTGGCGAATGACCAAGGCCACGAGATCGCGCACACGACGAAGTTGAGATTCGGTTCGATCAAGCAGATAGACGATATGAACGCTGAGGCCGTACTCATCCAGATGTTGATAGACTTCACCGAGAGCGCGGAAGCAATCTTCGACAATTTGCTCGAGCTGAAAGCTGAGAGCCAGCTGATTTTCACGGTCAGCTTCTGAGATCAGAAGCTCTGCTACATTGACCAGGCGATAAAAAGGCAAATCAGTGAAATGCTTTTGTGAAATACGGCCGCGAATTTCTGAACCCATGGCCACACCACGAATTTGAATCGATAAAAGTAAAATCGCATCTTTGGCATCCGTCAGCAGGGAATTCCAATTCTTTTCGTTTTCACTTTCTTGGTATTGGAAAAGATCCAACAGCTTCTCGAAAGTTTTTGCATCAATCTGCTGAAACCATTGCACGTCTTGACGATGACCAAAATTTTGCGAGAAAAAAACTGAAAGATCTTCGTCGTTAGGAGCTTGTGGTAAAAGACGGTAATTGATGCGATCACTGAGTTCGCCCCAGAACGAATCTTTGTGCGAAAGTCCAGCATAGAGAAAAAGATCGAGGGCTCTCGTATCATGAACAATCGAGCGCAAAATTTGCGCCAGTCGCAATTTCCACTCGAGATGGCGCTCGATCACTTGAAAAAGATAACGAAGACGTGCGGCTTGAGGAGTGCCGGATTCAAAATCAAATTCGTGCTTCGAGGTGCCTTCGGCGCGGATCCATTGCAGCAAATCCAAAAACCATTGCGTGCGAGCGGTGAGATGCGCTGTGGGCTCTGGCGCATTGAGAAAAAGATCGTCAAGACTTCGACGATTTTTAAATGCCAAACGCCAGCGCATCAAGAAGCCGGGGCTTTTATTTATTTTTTTCACAGTGTCTCGCGCCATGTTCAAGACCGTAGCATGAAGCTAAGATCTTCATCAAGCCGTGCGATGATGGTGCTGATTTGGTGATGGTGAGCGTCGCTCTCGCAAAGGATGGATTTCATTTTCAACATGATGAACAGCGAAGGCCAAAGCAGCCAGGTGACTGCCCAGTAAAACCAGATCGACGCCGACAAAAAGTCCGATGACCCACAGCGAAGCTCCTGGCCAATTGCCAAGAATCAATCCGCCCAGCAGAAGAGTCACGATACCGCCGAAAAAAGCCCAAGCTCGCCCCGGCATATTTGACATCAACCCTGCCGCCACTCGGTAAGCACCGCTGAGAATATAAAAAAGCGATAAAAAAAGAGTCAATGAGATGGCGCCACTGAGCGGACGTCGAATGAGATAATAACCGGCCACAATATAAAGTGCGGCCAGCAACACATGCATCATCACGTCACTCCAACGTCTGGATGAAAAAGTGTAAAAGATTTGCGCCACACCGGCAGCGAGAATGCAAATCCCTAGCAGAGCCACGGAAATGAGAGTTGATGTAAAGGTCAAGGCAATGGCGGCAAGACCAATGAGAATTGTAACCACTCCCATTGTCAGAGGCAGGCCCCAGCCAAATCTAAATTCTGTCGGTGCGTTGTCGATTGTCATGTGAACCTCCTAGTTTGAAATGGTTATAGCGAAGAAAGATCGCGGATCCGTGAGATCAATTTGACAGTTTGCTCACAACTTTTTTAGGATTCGATGATGACGAACACCATTGAAAAAATTGGCAAAGTTTCAACTCAATCTGTGCGCAAGTGCACAGGTAAAAATTGGGATCAATGGGTGCAAATTCTAGAAGAGTCTGGAGCGCGGCATTGGTCGCATCGAGACATCGTGGCTTTCCTGAAAAAGAAATATCGTTTGTCGCTTTGGTGGCAACAGGGTGTTGCCATGGGTTACGAAATACATTTGGGAAAGAAGATTGAGGGGCGCAATGCCAAGGGTGAATACTCCACGGTGGCCAGTCGCACTTTTGCGATGGATACAAAGGCGCTGTGGAAGTTTCTTGAATCTGAAAAGGGCTTGGCCATTTGGCTAAAGCCGTATGCGAAGTTTCAATTCAAACCAAAAAGTGTTTTTGAAAATGAGTTCGGTGCTTATGGTGAAGTAAGAACCATGAAGCTCTACCGGCGAGTGCGAATGACGTGGCAGGAGACTGAATGGATGAAGCCTTCTATTATTCAGATCAATTTTGTGCCGCGACCGAAAAATAAATGCATTTTGGTTTTTCAGCAGGAGGCATTGGCAAATGGCCGCTTGCGCCTACAAATGAAAGAGCACTGGCGACAAGTGCTAGATGCGCTTTTAGCTGCAATAAAGTGAGCTTCCCACTGGCCCTGACTTTGCTTTGAAATAGCAGTGGGGGACACAAGCTTTGGGGGACATTTCGGCGTTGATAGATCTGACATCGAATAAAAGTTCGACAAGCCTGTTTTAAGAGTATGAAAAGGACAAAAAAAAGAGAAAAAGCCTTTTTAGGATTGCTCGTTTTGCTAAGTCTGTCGACTTTGGCGATGACCTATCAACAAGCAGCTCCGCCGTCGGCCACACGGGCCTACGTCATGAGTTATAAAGACTTTCGATTGCACACGGAAGTTCACATCCAAAATGTCAGAAGACTGGGAATGGCGCTTTATGATCGTTTTCAAGATACTGATTTTAAAAATGTTCCTCGCCAGGTGTTGGATGAAAAACTGCGGATGCATGACCATGAGAAGTTGGCGGCTGAAAAAGAGTTGGTCGCTTTGGGTTATGAGCACAATCGCCCTTTGGGCGAAAGATTGTATGACTATTACGGAGAAGATAAAAATCAGCTTTCGCCAGCCGAGCGAGAACAATTTCAAGGCCTCATTGATGAGTTGAATTATTTTGCCGGAAAGTACGAACTTTCTTTTTATCAAAAATATGGACTGATTTCGGATCAGTCTGAACCCGATATTGTCGCGCAGAAAATGGCCTTGATCGAAAAAGTTGCTGATTTGGTCGAGCGGGAAAGCAATCCGATTTCCATCGAAGAGTTTCACCGCGAAAAGATGGCGCCAGCTGAGAATTTTCTCTCGAACTCGAGAGAGAAACAAATGGCTCATTATCTTCAGCAGCACTATGAGCAGACGATTGTGGTATCGCGTTTAGCGCCCCTTCGTTGCCAGGGAATTTATGTGAACTAAGCCTTACGTGCGTCTTCGAGCTTTTTTTGGTAGAGGGCCTTGAGGGCCTCGATATCCTGTTGAAATTTTTTCTCTTGGTCGCTCATTTTGTTTTTGTCGTACTCGCGAATCTGAGCGATTTCGGCTTTGCCTTGATCTTGAGCTTTTTGCAGATCTTGGCTATTGGCTCTGGTCAGGTTTTGGATCTCTTCTGAGTGTTTATGGTCCTTTTCGACTTCTCGTTGCGAGTAGTATTCCTTGATGCGACTGATTTCATCTTGGCGATTTCCGCCGGTACTTCCAACTGCCATTTGTTTATTTTAGGCGGATTGCTGGTGACTCGAAAGGCCAGCCGGAACGGAATTTCACAAGAATGGTCGAAAGTCGGGCTTGGGGTATTGACGACGCCATGGTTTTTGTCCACTATGGGCCCCAATTTGTTTTTTGATGACATTCTATCTATACCCGAGAGGACAATTTCATGAAATCAATCACAGAGTTTCAAGGCTACACACTCACTAAAGGTCTGCAAACCAAAGCGGCGCTGGTTGCTGATGGTAAAACTCCGGAAGAAATCCAAGCGGGTTTGGGCGAAGCTTTTAAATTTGAAGGCGATAAGCTGAAGTACTTCGTGAACGCGCTGGAAGTGGCGGCTCCCAATGCTCAGAGCTTAAAACGTGTGATCGTTGTCAGCCTGAATGAAGGTGAAGCGGCTCCACAAAAAGCAACGCAAGTGGAAGAAATGCATTATGTGACTGAAATGCTGGTCACGACAAAATATGAAGCTCCTCAAAAAGGTGACAAAGGTCGCGGTAAAGGTCGCGGTAAAGGCGACAGCAAAAAAGGTTCTCCATGGGGACTTTCTCCGGAAGAAAAAGCTGCTAAAAATACTCCGAAAGCAAAATAATTATTATCTATTTGCCAGCCAAAAAATGGCTGGCTTTAATAAATGCTATGAGTGCTGCGCAGGCTTTTGAAAGTTTATTGAGTCGCGAAGAAAAAGAAAAACTGCGTCTTCATTTGCGCAAGCTTTCGGTTTTGAATCCTGTTTTGGGTTTGTTTTATTTGGCGGTGGATTGGCTCTTGATTCTAGCCATCATCTTTTTGACAGAACATTTTTTTCATCCTTTGATTTACATCTTGGCGGTGGTGCTGATTGCGACTCGGCAAAATGCATTGCTGGTGATCGGGCACGAGGGCTCACATTATCGTTTGCTCAATCAGCGTAAATGGAACACCTGGATCACTAATTTCTTTTGTGCCTATCCGTTGTTTTTTCAAATGGAAATTTATCGTTATCATCATTTGGCTCATCATCAGCACAATAACACTGAACTTGATCCCGACATTCGCTATCGCAAAGGCTTATCGGATTTTCAATTCCCGATGCCGCTTAAAAAATTCATTGGTATTTTTGTTTTCGAATTTTTCGGTGTCATCACTATCGCCAATCTCAAACGCTCTTTGAAGTACAATGCCAACACTGAGGTCAAAACAGCGATCGCTGCTGATTTGCGAAATGCAAAATACATGAGATGGAGCTTTTATGCTGGCGTGGCGATTCTGCTGTCGCTTTTGGGGGGCTGGAAAATATTTTTACTTTATTGGCTGGTTCCTTTGGCTTGGATTTTTCCATTGATCGTGCGGCTTAAAAATATCAGTGAACATTGCGGGCTCAGTGCCGAGTCAGAACTGCAAGGCTCGCGAGATGTGACTTGCTCTTGGCTTGAGGGATGGTTCATTGCTCCTCACTATATTCGTTTGCATTTGGTGCATCATCTTTATCCCTCAGTGCCGTTTTATCATCTGTCCAAAATGCATCGACTGTTGCGAAGCTTTCCGGCTTATGAGGCGAAAGCGCATCGAAACTCGACCTATTTACTGCCTTATCAGGGGGCCGTTTGGCGGGAACTCAGCTTTTAAAAAAATCGAATTACCGAGTGATGCCATGGAAAAATGGTCAGGGCGTCACTGCGGAAATTGCGATCTCACCAGACTCGGCAAAATTTCCACAAGACGAATTTATCTGGCGCTTGAGTTCGGCGACGATCAAAGCTGCAAACACATTTTCTCAATTTGAAAAATGCGATCGGTTGTTGGCGGTTTGGAAGGGTGAAGGTCTGGTGCTCAATGACTCTGAGCTTTTGCCATTCACGCCGTTTCAATTTTCTGGCGAGCAAGCTATCGAGTGTCGTTTGATCAATGATGAAGTCGTGGATCTGGGACTGATTTATCGTCGTGATCAAGTGTCGGCGGAAATGAAAGTTCTTACTTTGGTGAAGACTTCTTCTCAGACGTTGTCTTTGCGGCAAGGCGTGCATTTTTTGGTTTGTGCCGAAGGCACATTTTCAATGAGCGCCAAAGGTCAATTCTCAGTTGATACGATCGAAGTTATGAACGAAGACACTTTTCTGGTCGAAGGGGCTTGCTCGTTGGAACTTGTCGCAAGCGAGCCCACAAAGATTTTTTTCATTTCCATTTACGACAAAAAATAAAATACTAACGCAGTTGGCGAGCCGGCTGACGCTGTTGATATTTTTTGCCAGAAATAAATTCGGCAATATCGGCTTTCAGTTGCACGAGGGCTGTGGGGTTGATGTACATCATGTGACCACCAGCATAGCGCTTTAAAGAAATTCGCGACGAAAAACTTCGAGCCCCTGGAATTTGTGTCACTTCATAATCAGCGGTACCCATGGGGCAAGCGAAGTCATAATAGCCGTTGGCGATCATCAACCTCATGTCAGGATTTTGTGCCAGAGCTTGGCCTAAATCCAAAAGCATATCAGTGTTTTGATTTTCTGTATCGCCGGGCCAGCCAGGCAGTGTCGCAAAGATATTGTAAGGCGCTGGGCTTTGCCAGCCGAGATCGACGCGGAGGTATTGATTGATGGCGGTCGCAAAAGGGTAAGCAGTGAGATTGCCGCTCGGATCAGAATATGAAATGCCGGTCGCCGTGTTCGTAGCGATCGCAGTGAATCGGCTGTCATAGCGACCAGCCACTTGATTTTCTGAGCTGAGGAAATTCATCAAGAAATAATAATGATTCACTCGTAAGTTTTTTGCTTTCACGGCGTCGACGTTCAGGCCTGTGAAGTCGGCAATCTGCTGAGCCACTTGCTCAAAGTGAGCTTGATCCAAAAGGCTTCCCTGATCAAGAGCATCGCGCAAAACGGTGTTGGCAAAATTTTGTGCCACATTGAAAACCGTATCAACATTGAGTGATTTATAATTATTTGCAATCTTGCCGTGATACCAAGCCGATGTCGCCATGGTGGGGAGATAAGTGCGATAAGGAACATTGTTGTCAGGATCAGAAAAATTCAATGAGGTATCGGAAAGCTCTGGTGAGACAAGAATCAAACCACTGAGTCCAATATTAAGATCACTTTGCAGGTGATTGGCCAGCAAGCTTCCGCGCACACCACCGTAACTTTCACCGATCAAAAACTTTGGTGAAGGCCAGCGATTATTAGCATTCAAATAATTTTGAATAAAGTTTTCGACAGAGACATAATCATTAGTCACACCAAAAAATTGATTGGCATCACCAGCAGTCACGTGACTAAAACCGGTATTCACAGGATCAATCAAGACCACATCGCTGACATCCAAGATCGAAGAGTCATTCATCATCAGCGCATTCACGCTGGGAGCATGCAAACCATCGGCGCCCATGTTGACTCGCTGAGGACCGAGAAGGCCCAAGTGCAGCCACACCGAGGCAGAGCCCGGGCCGCCATTAAAAGCAAAAATCAGCGGTCGCGGTGCTTCGCCACCGGCTGTCGGCACGACATAGGAAGTATAGAAAAGGCAAGCTTTCGCGGATGAGTCGCGAGAGGTCACTTCGATAAAGCCCACAGTCGCTTTGTAATTCACAGTTTTGCCGTTGATCACAGTGGAGTGCAGGGTTTCAACTTGAGTCGTTTGTGATTGAGGATTGAGGCAAGTATCACTCGCTGCAGTGACGCCATCGGCATGAGCCGCGAAGCCTGTTGTCAAAGTTAGACCAAAAACCAAAGACACAAAAAATATTGGTAATGAAGCTCGCATAATCCCCCCGGATCAAAGATTGGATTTGCTTTAGCGTGGGTCGCTCATTGGTGCAAGTATTTGTCAGTCTCCATTGTGATTTAGTTGTTGCTGTCGGATACTTTTGATAATCTTTTGCTCTGAAGGATCAGTGGAAATGGCAAAAAAGATTGTGATCGTCGGTGGTGGTTTTGCAGGTCTTCAAGCCACGAAAGTGCTGGCTTATCAGAAAGAAGTACAGGTCGCTCTTTTTGACCAAAAAAATCATCATCTCTTTCAGCCTTTACTTTACCAGGTGGCAACGGCGGGGTTAAATCCTGGTGATATTGCCGTGCCAATTCGAGCACAATTTTCTCACGCTGAAAATATTGAAGTGCATCTAACGAAAGTGGACGCGGTTCATTTGGCAGAAAAATTTGTGGTTATTGGAGATTCTCATTATCATTACGATTACATTCTGATTGCCAGCGGTGCTCAACATAGCTATTTCGGAAAAGATCAGTGGGAAGAGGTGGCGCCGGGACTAAAGACATTGGAGCAAGCGACGGAAATTCGTCGTCGAATTTTATTAGCGTTTGAGCTTGCCGAAAATGAACTGGACTCTGAAGTACAAAAAGCTTTGCTCACTTTTGTGGTGGTGGGTGGTGGCCCGACCGGAGTTGAGCTTGCGGGTGCCTTGGCTGACATTAGTCGAACGGTTTTGGTTGAAGATTTTCGGCGAATTAACCCTGCCAGTGCGCGAGTGGTTTTGGTGGAGGCGGGTCCTCGGGTCCTTGCGACATTTAGTGAAGCACTTTCAAAAAAAGCGGAGATCTCTTTGCGTGAGCTGGGGGTCGAGGTGCTCACCCAAACACGAGTTGAGGATATTGATGCTGAAGGCGTCGTCATGGGAAATGAAAAGCTGATCGTCAAAAATGTGTTTTGGGCTGCGGGTGTTCAGGCCTCGACGCTGGGGAGAAAATTAATCAGTCAAGCAGGGCCAGTAGCGTTGGATCGAGCGGGGAGAGTGAAGGTCAACAAAGATTTGTCTATCCCTGGATATTCCGAGGCTTTTGTGTGCGGGGATCTTGCCAGTTTTGAAATGACCTCAGGGAAATTTGCTCCAGGCTTAGCTCCTGCGGCGATGCAAATGGGCCGAGCGGCGGCAAAGAATATTTTGCGTTTAATTCAAGGAAAGCCAACCCAAGATTTTCAGTACATCGACAAAGGCCAAATGGCGACGATCGGAAAAAGAAAAGCCATCATGCAGTTTAAAAAATTAGAACTCAGTGGCTATCTTGCATGGTTGGGTTGGCTTTTTATTCACATTTTTTATTTGATTGGTTTTAAAAATCGAGTTGCTGTGCTTTTTCAGTGGGCATGGAGTTATATTTTCTCCAAGCGCGGAGCTCGTCTTATTACCAATCGGGACTGGCATTTGAAATAGGGACCAATCTCTTAATCAAATCTTGCCAGCCGGAATGAATAAGGCATAACATTTTAAACTTCGGACAACACTCGAGGACAACATAAATGAATAAAAAACAGCGACAAAATTTTTCAAAAGTATTGGCAATAATTTGGTTGATCTTTACTTTTCAAACGCAATTAAAGGCATCCGAATTAGGTCAAAACAGTGATGAAAATCGTGATGAAAAAATAGTCGGAGAAGAAAAGGCTATTCTTACGGACGCCCCTCATGTTCCCCCGCCAATCACCCGTTCTTACGCGACGAAAATGATCATCCATCTTGAGGTCAAAGAGGTCGAGGGACAACTCGCTGACGGAGTGAAATACACCTATTGGACATTTGGCGGCCATGTTCCGGGAAAATTTATTCGTGTTCGCGAAGGGGATCTGGTTCAGTTTCACCTCGACAACCATCCGAGCAATAAGATGCCTCATAACATTGACCTTCACGCTGTGATCGGTCCGGGTGGAGGGGCAGCCTCTTCTTTGACGGCTCCTGGTCATAGTTCTGTTTTTTCTTTTAAGGCGCTGACTCCGGGGCTTTTTGTTTATCATTGTGCAACGGCCCCGGTGGGAATGCATATTGGAAATGGAATGTACGGTCTCATTTATGTTCAACCTAAAGTTGCTTTACCAAAAGTCGATCACGAATATTACGTCATGCAAGGGGAATTCTATACAAGAGGAGCCAACGGCCAAAAAGGACTTCAGCCTTTCAGTATGACAAAAGCGATCGATGAAAAACCCGAATACGTTGTTTTTAATGGGGCCGTCGGCGCCCTTGCCGGAGACAATGCGCTGAATGCAAAAAAGGGCGAGACGGTGCGGTTGTTTGTCGGCGATGGCGGTCCTAATTTGCCGTCTTCATTTCATGTCATCGGTGAGATTTTCGATAAGGTTTATCTTGAAGGCGGCAGCACTATCGCCGAAAATGTTCAGACCACGGCGATTTCTCCTGGCGGCTCTGCGATTGTTGAGTTTAAAACACATGTGCCGGGGACATTTCTTCTTGTCGATCACTCTGTCACTCGGGCCTTTAATAAAGGGGCATTGGCACAACTCAAAGTCACTGGTGACGACGACAAATTAGTTTACTCCGGCAAAATTAATGACGAGGTTTACCTCCCCGAGGGATCGAATATCCGGGTTGCGGAGGGGCCACGCGCCATCGCTCCTATGGCGAAAGACAAACAGGAACGTATTCAGTTTGGCGCACAGGTTTTTGCAACGAACTGTGCGGCTTGTCACCAGACGACAGGAATGGGAATTCCGTCGGCGTTTCCACCACTGGCAAAGTCGGACTATCTGAATGCGGATAAAATCCGCGTCATCAAGACAGTGACCGGAGGATTGCAAGGCAAGGTTGTTGTGAACGGAAAAGAGTTTGATGGTGTTATGCCCGCCTGGAATTTAAGCGATGAAGAAATCGCCAATGTTCTGACTTACATTTATAACAGCTGGGGCAATTCTGGAAAAGAAGTCACTCCGGAAGAAGTGAAAGCCAATCGGGTGAAAGCGATTCATTGAAGAGACATTTACTTATTTTTTTGATGGTGTCCCTTTTTTTTCAGCGAGCCCATGCTGAGGCTTTAAAACCGAATTCAAAAATGATTTTAATTCCGGCAGGAACGTATGTTCCATTTTTTGAAAAACGAACGACGGTGGCGATCCAATCATTTTGGATCGATAAGTATCCGGTCACAAAAAAGGATTTCCAACAATTTCTTAAAAAAAATCCGATGTGGTTAAAAAATGAAATTAAAAAGATATTTGCCGATCCCTCATATTTAAAAAATTGGCATGGTGATCGTTTTTCCAACCAAGAAAAAAAAGATTCGCCAGTGGTGAATGTCTCTTGGTTTGCGGCCAAGGCTTATTGTGAGTTTTACGGCAAAAGCCTTCCCACGACAGATCAATGGGAATACGTGGCGGACGATCGTGGCAAGGGGTCGAAAGAGGCCCAGCAGAAAATTCTGGACTGGTACAGCAGTCCTAGTCCCAAATACCTTTCCTCGGTAGGACAAGCCGCGAATAGCTATCAAGTTGATGATTTGTATGGTTTGGTTTGGGAGTGGACACTTGATTTTAACTCGAGCGTTATCAGTGACGGAGACAAGAATCTGTTTTGCGGGGGCGGAGCGCAGGGAGCCGCGGACCCCTCTGACTATGTTCGATTTATGCGTTATTCATTTCGTAGCAGTTTGAAGGCGAATTATACGATCGGAAACTTGGGTTTTCGCTGCGTTCAGGAGGTATCTCAATGAAACAGAAAATGATTGTTATCATGCTCACTCTGCTCCTTTCGGGAGTTTGTCTGGCCAAAGGCGAAACAAAGAACAATGGTGAATCCGTTTATAATATCTCAACGGTCTGGTTGAACCAAGACAGTCAGGCCTTTCCTTTGCAAAAATTGAAAGGAAGGCCCGTTGTCTTAGCAATGGTTTACACCAGCTGCCAGTCGGCTTGTCCGCTGATTGTTTCCGACATGAAGAATATTGCAAAAGCCCTCAACACCAAAGAAAAAGAGCAAGTGCAATTCGCCTTATTTTCGTTTGATCCTGAAGAAGATGTGCCGAGCCAGTTGAAACAGTTTGCGAAAGAGCAGGCCTTGGATCTGACGCATTGGAGTCTTTTGACCGCGCAACCCGATGCGGTGAGAGAGTTGGCCGCCGTGCTTGGGGTGCAGTACAAAAAAAATGCATCCGGAGAATTCTCTCACTCGAATATCATCACTATTTTAGATGCCGAAGGAAAAATCCGATATCAGCAAGTTGGATTGAAACAAGATCCAAAGATGTCTGCACAGATCCTTTCTCAGTTACTCAGCAGTGAAAAGTAAATTGCGACTCGTATTTTTTACGTCAGCTTCTTCCAGGCATTGAAAAGTTGATCGGCCTGCTCTGGAGTCAGGAGATTTGCACAAAGAAAGAGAAGGCAACTTTCCTCTTTTCTGATGTGTGAAACCTGGATATCTTGATACATCTTTAACAGCTCGGTAATTTTCGAAGGCTCGAGGGTATCCCACTCGTCTAAAATGAATTTCAGTAATCCTTTGCTGCAGCGATGCTCGTCGACGGGGATCGTCAGAGGAGAGCCCCGTTCATAAAATATATTTTGATGATCTTCAAAAGAAAGGGCAGAAGGAATGACCTTCTGAACCATTGTTACGGGGTTATTCAGCATATGGAAATCAAAATACAAGCCACACATGGGGCCGCCTTCGGTGATACGAGGATGATTGACCACAGCTGGAAATAGAATTGTTTCTTCTTTGAAATGATGCTTGAGTTCCGAAAATTCCCAAAGCCATTGAGCTGTCTGTTTTAATTCGATGAAATTGACGGTCTGATTCAATAATTCGAGACGTTGCTGAATCTGCCGATGCTCGGCCCTGATTTCTTCAAATAAAATATGATCGATAGTGACTTTCATTCGACAACTCCACCTCCATTGTCGGCGTGATAATCAAAAACGACAATGATCCAGGTCATATAGATCCTGTCCCAAATTGAGTATGCTTGAATCACAATGGAGGGATTGGCGTGGAAACAATTATCGATTTTAGATCGTTTGACCCGGCTTATATGACAGGCTTGATTTTTTCAATTTTTGAGGGACTGAATCAAGGCGAGTCATTTCGCCTGATCACAAGAGAAAATCCGAATCACATTAAAAGTCAGTTTGAGCAGGCAAAGCTGGATATTTTTGAGTGGGATGTCAAAAAGACTGCGGGTGATGCGTGGGAAGTCAGGATTGTAAAAACCTGAGCGCAATTCATCTTGATAGTTCTGAATTCCTCCTCTAAGTTTGGTTATCCGTTGACGACATTGAGGCATCCGGTGATTGATAAAAAATCCGCATTCAAGGCCATTTTCAGTGAATTATCTCAGTTCCCGATTTTTTTAGGCCTCAAAACGGCTGACATCGAAGCTCTTTGTGAAGGAGGCGAGGTTGTCGCGACCTCTCATCGCCATGCTTTGTTTCACTTTGACGATGATGCTCATTATTTTGGAATTGTCCTTAGCGGCGCTTACAAGTTATCCAAACCCACACCGAGCGGCAATGACGTCATCATCTATTTTTCGACTCCTGGAGATGTGATTGCGGCCTTTATCATGTCACAACCTGCCCCTAAGTACCCGGTCTCGGCGATTGCTATGGGGCCCTCCCGTTTTTTGAAATTGCCGAGAAGTGTTTATCTCAATCAATGGGTGAAGTACCCCGAAATGATACTTCGTTTGCAAAACTCTCTGTCGACGCGGGTCGGACAGCTGCATAATTATCAGGTTTTGTCGAAGGCGCCGCTGGCGACGAAGGTGGCCTCTTTGCTCATGCAAATGCTGCAAAAATCTGAGGACAAAAACGATCTGACGTTGCCATCACCTCTCACCCGCAAAGAAATTGCCGACAGCCTTGGTGCTTCGGTGGAGTCCGTGATCCGGGTCATGAGTGAATGGTCAAAAGCTGGAATCATCGAGACCAAAGACCATCAAATTAAAATTTTGAAATTGGAAAAGATCATCGAGATGATGAAGCAACAGTGAAAAAAAATGCTTCGCCCAAAGATCCTTACGTTCCTCTTTTTTCGGTGGGCGCGCTGTCCATCATCGAAGGAATTTTTATCTGGATTCTTTTTCAACACAACCTTCTTCGATACTATCCGAAGCAAGCTCACGGCAACATCATGTTTTTTGGGTTCCTGTGGTCTTTTATCGCCGGATTTGTAATGACGGCAGTGCCGCGAATGACAGGGGCGGCGGTGGCTTCGGTATTTGAAGTCCTCATGGCAGTTTGTTTTTCCTGTTTGCAGTTGGCACTGAATCTTGAAAATTTCACAAACGCATCGTTATTTCTGTTTTTCGTGCAAATCATATTTTTAATTCTATTTTTAAGCCGTCGGTTGCTGGAGAAAAAACAGATTCCTTTTGAAGGATTTGTCTTTTTTCCTTTTGCTTTTCTGCAGGGTATTTTGGGTGTCGGTATTTTTCTCATTGATGATCCGTCACGAACGGATCTCCTGTATCTTTTGTCAGGAGAGGCCTTTGCCTTAAACCTCATTTTGGGAATCGGCAGTCGCTTGATCCCGGTCATCTCTCGGATCCCGAATGCACTCTCACCCCATGCTCGCGCTGGCGCCGCGAAAAAAACACCGGCCTTGTTGCTCGCCATCATTTTTAATCTGAGCTTTTACATTCAACTTTTTATTCGTGAAGAATGGGGAGTGGCGCTCAGATTGGTTGTGGTTTTTTATATGGCGGTGAAACACTTAAAATTATTTTCCAAAGGAACGTCTTTTAGTTGGGTCGGTTTAGGGTTAAAAATCGGTCTTCTTTTTATTTTACTTTCCTATGTGGGTTCTCTTTTTCATGCAAATCCCATTGCCACCAAGCACTTGCTCTATCTCGGCGGCTTTGCATTGATTACTTTGATGGTGGCGACTCGGGTGATGCTGTCTCATGGCGGAGAAAGTCTTGATTATGAAGGGCATTCCAAAAGAATTTTTTTGGTGATTGCGCTCATGGTGGTCGCGGCCGTTTTTCGTTTCCTGGCGGGGTCTGATATTTTTGGCGGGCTTATGATCACGGGGGCTTTAGCCGCCCTGGGTGCGATTTTTATCTGGTTCTATAAGTTTTTTAAAACATTAAAGATCTGAAACTGACCCTAAAGATTGTCCCTGGCGAAGCCGGATCTTGGAGTTTTCGGTTTTGAAGGGGGCGGCCATCCATGGCCTTGCAAGCCGGGTCGCCATCCTGGCTGCTTGAACCCCTTCAAAACCGAAAACTCCAAGAGCATTCTTGCTCTCAGAAACTTTGAGTCTTTTGCGAATCAGATTTTCTTTTTGATTTCACTTATGCGGAGACTAGCTTGTTATTGAAGCTTTGATAAAGCTTCAAATGCCTTTGTAGATTCTCGATCTTCTTCGTCGTGCACCAGCTTCTTCGCGCAAGCCTTTTAATATCCGCTCGAAGCTTGGCGCATCTTTGATTCAGAGCAAACATCGGATCAAAGATCTTTTTTCTCTCAGCGGTGAATACCAGCTCTCTTTGTTTCTTAAGCTTATCTCTGGAAACAATTTGGATATGTTCAACATCTGGGAAGTACTCTTTGATCAGTTTTGGATACAACGGATGACTATCGGTGGTGATGGATAGTGGTGCTACTTTATTGGATTTAAGTTCTGATAGAAGCGATCTTAGAGCGAAAACCCTTTGATCTTCTCTAATGCCATATTTCTTAACAGAAATATCAGCGAGCTTTCCCTTAGCTTTTATAGATCCAGTTTGAACTCCCAGGATCTGGTAATGCTCATCCACACAAAAGGGAATGGTTACGGGCTTAAGCTTTGTGTGTTCGATGGACTCCATTTCATCGATTTGCAGGTGCAGGGATGATTTTAAGTCTGTATCTTCAAAGTGATGCTGACTGAGCCACAGGAATTTATTCTCAACCGTGGTTTTGGAGCAGTGAAGAAGTCTTGCAGTTCCTCGTTGGGTATTGCCATTCATGAGAAGACTAAAGATTTGAAGATTGAGGTAGGGCTTTTTTTGTCGGTAAGTGGGCGAAGCCGTTTTACTGGAGAAGGATTTAGAGCAGTCCTTGCATTGGTATCGTCTGATGAAAGTTCTTGAGTGCTTTACGAAATAGAAGCTTTTTTTAATAGTGAAGTGCGACTTGCAATGAGGGCAGATCATGAAGGTAAGAGCTGTTGCAAAGCCCATGATCCTGCCGATGTATTGATTAAACGCTCAAGGAGCTAACGGAAGTTCCGGAAATCAGACATCAATGTCCTAAAGCTTATTTGAATTCAGGGACAATCTTTAGGGTCAGTTTCTAAAGATCTTTGCGAAAAAAAACACGCAGGCCGACCAGCAGAGGAAGAAGGATCCATAAGATCAAGGCTCCCATCGTCAATGTTAGGCCCCAGGATCCCGACAAAATATCCTGGAGAATCTTGCCGGTATAACCCATCATCGCCGCAAGATCGAGGGTGAGCAGAACCTGGACCCGAACCAGGTCGATGGGATTTATGGCCATCAAGAACATGGTCGGAATTTCAATCGGATAATCTTTCAAGACTGAAACAACGGCAAAAACCAGAGCGTCATGCAAAATTGAAAAATAAAGCCAAAGCACAAACGCGACACCCACGCCCTTCATTCGATCGGCAATAGCGACGGCAGTCAGCAAGCCTAACGCCACAAAAATGAAAGTTAAAACACCACCGGAAATAAGCACTGTCAAAGAACTGCGGTCCAAAGAATGATTGAGTAAAAGGGCGAGGATCGTGCTGAAGGCAAAGCTTCCCGACAGCCCCAGGGAAATCGACAGCCAGTTGGAAAGAAAAAGACTCGACCTCCTCAGCGGTTGGGTCAGAAGAAGGCTGGTGAAGGACTCTGAATTGTACCAATAGATCGTTGCATACAAAATGCTGATCATGGGAACAATCAAAAGAGTGATTGTTAAGATACTGGCGGCGGCTTTGGAAGAATCTCCTCCGAACATCAGCAGGGCATTGGTGAAGAAAAAGAAAAACAAAGCGTAGGCCAGCATCCATTTTGCCCGAACCACGTTCGCCAATTGATATTTCACCAGGGAAAAAAATTCTTTTGTCATCGCCGCTGCTCCTTGTGACTTTCGAACAGCGTGATCAGGGCTCGGTCCAGTTCGGAGGCGCCGGTTTGTTGAAGAAGAGCTGGAATCGAGCCTGAAAATACGACTTCGCCGTCATTGATAAAAACCATTTCATTTGCCATTTTTTCAATCTCAGTCAGGATGTGCGAGACGAAAATAACAGTTGTTCCTTGCTGAGCCCGGCGTAGAACGAGATCTTTAAAATGGACAGCGGTCAGCGGGTCTAAGCCGACGGTGGGTTCATCAAGAATAATGATCGGCGCATCGAACATGAAGGCGATCACTGCGGCGACTTTTTGCCGGGTTCCGCCGGAGAGTTGTTCTAAGGGCTGATTTTGGATTTTTTCCAAAGCAAAATAATTGATCAGGTCCGAACGGGAAGGCGCGGTCTGGCCGCGAAGGTCTTCCAACATATCCAAAAGCTCACGAAGACACAGATTGCCGGGAAAGGTCGGAGTTTGCGGCATGTATCCGATTTTTCGCCGGAACTCTCCGAGCCCATCCACTTTTTTACCGTCAATCCAAATTTCTCCGGTGGTCGGAACAGCAAGACCTAAAATACATTTGATCAGTGAGGTTTTACCGCAGGCGTTGGGACCCACAATCCCCGTGATCGAACCTTTGGGAATATTGAGATTGAGGTTGTTTAAAACCTTGCGGGGGCCATAAAATTTGACCAGCGATCGAATTTCAATCATAAGTCTGTTGCTCTCATCATGCGTGGTTTCATATCTTTAAAGGTTTCTGGGGTCAGAGTCGGCAGCGCATTTTCGATTTGATCCAGGACCGAAAAAAAAATGCTATGGGTGAGCATGGCGGAAATTTCGTAATGAGCCATTAACATGGAAGACAGCTGCACGGGGCGGAAGGGCTCATCGCCAAATCCGTCATGGTTTAGATCAAGGCCGCGGTATCGGCTCCAGTAATTTCCAATAAACTCATTCTGGCTGGCGCCGGCGTTGGTGGTGACATCAAATGTATTTGCGATAAAATCATTGCGAGTGATTTTATTGGAGTCGGTGTCGCCGAGGGCTCGCAGAGCCCAGCCGTTTTTTTTAAAAAGATTGCCTTCGAAACCCGTTCGGGTGGTTCCGTCCAATAGAATTCCGGCGGTGTTATCGAAAAAGACATTTCCGGCAACAAGACTTTCGGAAATATCTTTTAAAAGAAGGCCATAGGACGACGGTCCGTGACTGTTTTCGAAACGATTGCGAAACATCCGTACGTTTCGTGAATACATGACCGCGACTCCGCAATCATTATTTTGAAATAAATTTTCACGATACTCGTTGTTATGTGAAAACATAAAGTGAAGTCCATAGCGCATGTTCGAAAAACTTTTATTTTTCCGGATAGAACTGTCTTTGACAAATTCAAAATAGATCCCATCTCGATTGCCGGTCAATTCATTGCCTTCAATGGTCATGTTTTCACCGTTCCAGATATGAATGCCGTTGCCGGAAAGACTTTCCGAGCGGTGAGTGCCATGAATTTGATTGGCAATAATGCTGCAGGATTTAGATCCTGCCAGATAAATTCCGAAGGTGTTGTTTTCGAGAAGATTATTTTTTATTAGGCAATCAGTGGATTTGGAGACCTTGATCCCGGCCATTTCTTCGGTGTCGCTGAAACCTGAATTTTTAATCAACAACCCCGAAATCTCGACGTGATCGGCTTGAATGATAAAGCCGTTTCCGCGCTCTTTGGCATCGATCACCGGACGCATTTGATTTTTCATCCCGACAATCCGCAATGGCTTATTGATCAGGAGATTGTTCTCTTCGTAGTTTCCGGCCTCGACATAAATCGTTGTCCCTGGGCGGGCGATTTCAAGAGCTTGTTTCAACGTGTTGATCTCGCAAGTCGGACAGACTTGCAGATCCAGCAGGGGCGAGGCTTTGGCAAAGGCCGCCGCAAATGCGATGAAGACTAAAATGAGGAAAGCGCAAGGCCTTTCCAATCAGTCACCTTTCCCGAGGCCCGTATTCTCAGCTTTTCTATCGCGTCTCGATCTTTAGAGGCGACAGTGCTTGCTCCCATCGGCCCGGCAATGGTCGAACCAGTGAGGAAATGGGTTATCGTAACATCTACGAGTGTTCCAGGATTGAAGTAGTCCTCGACAAAAACCGTTTTGACCTCGTCGGCATTTTTTAACAGATATTCGTGCAGGCATTGAAGTGAATCAAATTTGTAGAGGCGCCCTTTTTTCGTCAGCACTTCACCGCCGAATCGGACATCGGATATTTGCATATGACAATTGTCGCAATGATCAATGCCGATCTTTATTGGCTCAGGCTTATTGGTGCAGGACACAATGGTGAATAAAAGCAGAGGCAACATCACAGTGACGGCCTTCTCGGCGCGGGGAGCGATTTTCGTTATCCAAAATGGCCAAAGGACAACCCCCAGAGCTAGCACCAATCCAATGCCCAGAGCATAAGCTCCAAGGTCAGGGAGAGAGTAGGCCTCGATATTCAGAATTTTTTTAAACCCGAAAAGCGGTGGTTGATAGCTGAATCCGATTATTTTTATGGGCGCGTCCGGGTTTAAATTGTGTCCATAGTCATATCCCCAGCGGTAAAAATCGACGAGTCCCACGATGGCCGAAATTCCAATAAGGCCGAGCCAAATTTTAACCCAGAATATTTTTTTACTGAGAATCACTAATACTCCCAGTAAAACGACGGTTGCCAGAATCCAGGGGATCATGGACAGCTCTGGTATTTGCGCGGGAACAATTTTTTTCATTCCGATATAATGATTGAGGATATTGATCTGGTCCACATTTCCGTCAATGTGACTGGCGGATATTTGCATCGAAAGACCTTCGGGATATTGCGGAGCCCAGATATCAATTCTCCAAATAGGAAGCCAAAGAGTCAGGGCCATCAGACCGACGGCCAGGGCTAAGATGTATCTTTGTTTTGGCGACATTATTTTTGTTTTCATTTTTTTCCACCTGCTGAATCATTCAGTCGGAAGTATTCAAGAACATGTCTTGCTTCCTCTTCGGTCAGGCTCATATTTGCCATCTGGGTCGCGTAAGTTTCAATCAGGCCTTTGGCAACTTCATCCTTTTGAGTCATTTCATTGGGATTTAAAATCATATTCATGATCCACTCGGGCTGGCGGCGCAAGGTCACTCCTCGGAGTGCTGGACCGACGAAGCGTTGGTCGACCTTGTGACAGCCGGTGCATTTTGCTTCAAATATCGTTTGCCCTTTGGCGGCCATTTCGGCCTGAATTTCTCCCAAAGTCAGAGTTTTCACGGGGCCAATGCCTTTGCTTTCCGTTTTTACGACTGGTGCGGTTGACATGACAGGAGGTTCCGCTGTCGGAATGCTTCCAGTATTGCTTGTTGACCACTTCAAAGGAACGTTGGAATCCGCAGCGGAGACTCGCAAGTATCCCTGCATCTCTTGGTGAAGAGCAGAGCAGAAATCAGTGCAGTAGAAAGGAAAAATTCCAGGAAAGGGCGGAATAAATTTTAATGTGGCAGTTTCTCCGGGAGTTAAAAGCAGTTCCGCTGAATTAGAAGCAAAAATAGCGAAGCCATGGTCAATATCCCAATCCTGTTCAATATTGGTGACATGAAAGTAAACGGTATCGCCCATTTTTACGCCTTCAATGTTATCAGGCATCAAGTGCGAACGGATGGCAGTCATGTAAACATGAACGTCCTTTCCCTGACGAACCACTTTGGCCGAAGCTTCAGATTTTGTTGCGAAGCTATGTTTATTATCGTCCATTTTATCGATCTTTTTAACTTTGTCGACAATTTGGCTGGCCGGAATGGCCTGCGCGTAGTGCGGCTCTCCGACCGTCGGGAAGTCCAACAGCAGTTGCATTTTTTCGCCGGAGATATCAATCAACTGAGCAGCCTGAGGCAGATCGGTTCCGACGGGGAGATAGCGATCTTTAGTGATCTTATTCATTGCTAGCAGATACTTGCCGTACGGTTTTGCCGAGTCGCCTCCGGGAATCATGATGTGCCCCAAAGAATAATAAGTGGGAATGCGGTCGACAACTTCCCAGGTTCCGACTTTCCATTTGACGACCTCAGAACTGATGAAACAAGAGGTATAGGCATAACCCTTGTCGTCGAATTCTGTGTGCAATGGGCCCAAACAAAGTTTTTGAACTTCGCCAGCCATCACTGAGGCATAATCCAAGACAGGAATGCCGTCGAAATCTTTAGTGATTTTTTTGTCATCAATCGCCTTCAACATTTTTCGAAACGAAAAGGCAGTCACCTGTGCCGCCAGCTTACCACCAGCCATAAAATATTCGCCGGTTGGATCCACATCAGAGCCATGAGGAGACTTGGCAACGGGAATATAGTAGATCATGCCAGGGCAATTTTCCGGTTTCAGCATTTTGACCTGTGTGAGCTGCTCGGATTGAGCAGTCATTGTTTTATCGTTCCAGATATTGTGAGAGTGCTTTCCTGGAACAGTTGCAGCTTTGCCGTCGGCGACGCATTTTTCAGCAGTTCGCCAATTGATGGCGGCAATCAGATCTTTGTCGTTTTGTGAAGCGTTGATTTCCAACAAGTTGTGAGCTTCTTCACTGTTATACGACGTGAAGAAGCACCAATCTTTCGAAGGTCCTTTTCCGCAGTGACCAAGATCATAATCGATGCCGGGAACTAAAATTTGAAAGGCAATGCTCATGTTGCCGGAGTCTTGATTGACTTTGACAAACGAGATCGTGCCTTTGAAATTTTCTTTGTAGGATTCGATCGGCACATCTTTTTGCGGGATGGGAACGGAAAATCGAGTCGAGGCGAGAAGATATTCATTATTGAATGTCGCAAATGGAGATCCATGATTTCCACCTGAATTCGGAATCTCGAGCAGTTCCTCAGTACGAAATGTTTTAAGGCCGATGCGGGCGATTCGAGGCGTATTGTTAGAATTAACAAAAATCCATCGTCCGTCAGGCACTCCTTCGCTCATAGAAAGTTCGGTGTGGTGCAAATCATCCCAGGGCACGAAACCGTGGGAAGTATTGAGCATGAGTTTGGTTTCCTCACTAAAGCCGTAACCATTTTCAGGACTCACTGAAAAAACCGGAATGATCTTAAACAGTCGGCCTGAAGGCAATCCATAAACGGCCAGTTGACCGCTGAAGCCCCCGGAAAGAAAGGTATAAAATTCGTCATACTTTCCCGGTGCGACGTAAACCTTTTGGGCCGCATCGGCCGCAAGACCGACGGTTTCGTGTTTGCCCCGTCCTGTGCAGCCCGCCCAAAACAGGCTGCTGATGATAACCAATCCTAAAAGTGAAGCGCTCAGTGTTGCTACCTTTTTCATATTTTCTCCTAAAGGCAGGTTAACTCCGCTTATTTGAGCGGGGTATGACGTGAGTCATACTCGAGGAGGTCTTATTGGCTTAGCTTTATACTCAAGCTTTGACACCGAGGGGGGACAAAAGATGGAAATTGAAGCTTTAACTCTAGAGAAATCGACATTAAGGAACACTCGCTTTACCAATGATTTTTCCGAAGAGGTTTTTCGCCTCACGTATCGATTTGCCGGGGAAAAGGATATTAATGATCGGCATCTGGCGATTGCCAAAGATTTAGCCGCAGTCGAGAGACCTGAAAAGCAAGCCTACTGGACCAATCAATTTCTGAATTTGTTGGAGGATTTTAAATTTGTTCCTGGTGGACGAATTACTTCAAATGCCGGAACAGAGCTCACCGGAACGACTTATATTAATTGTTTTGTCAGCGGTTTTCGCGGTGAAAATCAGGATTCCATGACAAGCATTATGGATGAACTTCGCCGCCAAGCTTTGATTTTAAAATCCGAAGGCGGCTATGGCTTTTGTGTGGATGTGCTACGTCCCCGGGGAGCTTATGTCGATGGCATTGGTGGCGACTCTCCAGGAGCGGTCAAGCTTCTTGAGATGTGGGACACACAAAGTTCCGTGATCACCGCAGGCAGTGGGCTGAAAAAAAAGACGACCATGGGAAAAACAAAGATTCGTAAGGGCGCACAAATGGTGACGATGTCGCTCTTTCATCCCGACATCGAGGAATTCATCACCGCCAAACAAACTCCCAATCGTTTGACCAAATTCAATATGTCGGTATTGGTGAGTGATGAGTTCATGGAGGCAGTTGAAAATAAAAAACCGTGGAATCTCGAGTTCCCGGATTATCAACTGAGCAAGCAAGAGTACGGAAAATATTGGGACGGAAATCTGAAGGCATGGAAAGCCCGGGGATTGCCCGTTAAAGTTTATAAAACTTATCCCGAAGCCGGCCTTCTCTGGGATTTGATCATGCAATCCACCTACAACCGCAATGAGCCGGGAATTCTTTTCGTGGATACGATCAATCGACTCAATAATCTTTACTACATTGAACATATCAACGCGACCAATCCCTGTGGCGAGCAGGTTCTTCCCGTCGGTGGTTGCTGCCTTCTGGGTTCTTTGAACCTCACCCAATTCATCGATGAAAAAACCAGTGATTGGGATTTTAAAAAATTGAAAGAGACGATCTCAACAGCAGTGCGTTTTATGGATAATGTGAATGATAAAAGTCTGGTGCCGCTGGCCGAGCAAAAAATAAATTTGCAGGAAAAAAGGCGCATCGGTTTAGGGGTTCTTGGTTATGGCTCGGCTTTGATGATGATGCAAATGCGCTATGGCTCTGAAAAAGCGCTGCAGTCCACGGAAAAGCTTTGCCGTTTTATCATGAACGAGGCTTACCAGGCGTCGGCGTTGCTGGCGAAAGAGAAAGGCCATTTCCCGGCCTTTGACAGAGAAAAATATCTGGCCGGAAAGTTTGTGCAAAGGCTGAATCCTGAGACTCTTGAACTCATTCGCAAATACGGCCTTCGCAACAGTCACTTGCTGTCAATTCAGCCAACCGGAAACAGTTCGGTGCTGGCGAACAACGTTTCCGGAGGGCTTGAGCCTTTGTTTATGACAAACTATGTTCGAACCTCTATCCAACCATTTGGTCCCGACGGATTGTCGATTCCGCAAAATGTCAATTGGGCGACAAAAACATTTTCCTTGGTTGGCTCCGCCGGCGTCACAACTCAGTGGGAGTGGGCCCAAGAGGGTGACGAAAATATTTTAGTGACACGATTTAATCATGAAGTTTGGAAGTTTGATGCTTCAAGAGGACTGCTGAAAGAGTCGATGATTAAGGATTACGCCGTTGACGTTCACGAACGCCGACACAGTTGGGACGAAAGCGCCGATTGGGCGGCGACAGCCTATCAACTCAACATTGATGATCATGTGAAAACCATGTCCGTATTTTCAAAATATATCGATTCGGCGATGTCAAAAACCGTCAACGTCCCCAAAGATTATCCGTATGAGGATTTCAAACGGCTTTATCGCGACGTTTATAAGACGGGGACCATCAAAGGCTGCACGTCTTATCGGGAAGGCACGATGATGGCAGTTCTGTCGGTTGAAAGCACGGCGGCCACAAATCAAAAAGGGGTTTATCGCACCAAAGCCACCCGCCGACCGATCTCTTTGGAATGTGACGTTCATCCGCTGATGACCAACGGAGAAAAGTGGGTAGTGATCGTCGGACTGCTGGATAAAGATCCCTATGAAGTGTTCGCGATGAAACAAGATAAGCTCGTTTTGCCACCCAAGCCGCACAAAGGGACCTTAGTTAAAATCAGCTCCGGCATTTATAACTTGGAAACCGAAGACGGCTGGGTTTTGGAAAACATCAGTACGTTTTTCGAGTCCAATGAGCAGGAGGCCTTAACCCGAATGATATCGACAGCTCTTCGTCATGGCGCCGACATCGAATTCATCGTCTCGCAACTGATTAAGAGTGAAGGCACCATCACCTCATTTTCAAAGGCCATTGCCCGAACTTTAAAGAAGTACGTGAGTGAAATTAAAAGCATCAAATGCTCGGATTGCGGCAGTAAGAATATCCAACTGAGCGAAGGTTGCTTTATTTGCAGGGACTGCGGCAGCAGCAAGTGTCATTAACTATGAGCACTTCATTTTGGCTGGATCGCAGTCCGATGTTTTCCTCTCAAGAGTTCGACGTCATCATCGTTGGTGCCGGGATCACCGGGCTTTCCACGGCGTTTTGGTTGGAAAAAGAAAATCCTTCCTTGCGCATCGCCATCGTCGAAAAAAGCCGGATGGGTTTTGGAGCCTCTGGCCGCAATGCGGGTTTTGTGACCTGCGGATCGGTGGAGCATTTCAACCGGATGATTTCCAAGCATGGATTGGATCAGGCATCGGAGATCTGGAAGTTTTCTGAAACCAATCGTCTTTTGTTGCAACAAGAAATTGTGCAGGAAAAGGCCGAGCAAATTCAATTTGAACAAAAAGGGGCGTTTTCCTTGGCCGCCCAAGAGCATGAATTTGCCGAACTCAAAAAATGTGCTGAAATAATGGCGACCTTAAAAATCCCAACTGAGATTATCGAAGGCTACGATATCGAAAAGCGTTTGGGAGCGGTGAACTTTGTCGGCGGGATTAAATATCTCGATGATGCTTCCACCGATCCGATGGCGCTGTTGATGTTAATGAGATCCAAAATTAAGACGCCGATTTTTGAGGACGTTGAGGTCGGCCGTATCGAAACCGCCGAGAATGGCAGTAAACTTTTAAAAACAGACAAGGGTGACTTTCACGCTTCTTTGGTCGTGCTTGCTCTGAATGGTTATTCGGCCCATTTGCATCCCTATTTTGCGGATAAAATTTATCCGACCCGCGCCCAATGTTTGATGACTGAAGCCGTGCCGCGATTTATGGAAGGGCCATGTTATGCGAATTTCTATTTGGATTATTTTCGGCAATTACCGACGGGCGAATTGCTCATCGGTGGCTTTCGCCAATTAGAGAAAGCCACGGAGGTCGGAATTTCAGATCATATCACTGAAGTGATTCAAAACTCTTTGCACCAGTTCGTGATGAATTATCTGCCGCAGTTCAATAAAGCATCGATCACTCACCGTTGGGCCGGAGTCATGGGATTTTCTAAAGACGGTGAACCTATGGTCGGCTCTATTCCTGACGACCCCGCCATTTTCTTTGCCGGAGGTTACACCGGTCATGGCCTGGGCCTGGCATTCAACACCGCAAAGACTTTGGTGGATCTGATTTTTGATCGCAAAATCCCCAACTGGATTTCAGCTCGCCGATTTTAACAGGGTCAAGGCTTTAGTGTTTTGAAACTTCCGTTTGAACACTGGAGGGCAATTGATCAGCCTTATGCAAAAGTTCACTGACTTGCCATATTTCAGTATCAGACAAGGTATCAACAAAGCCCGGCATTCCGGTCAGACGAATGCCATTTTTAACTTTCCAATAAATTTCTCCGATCGGATCATCAGTGACTCCGTGATCAGGCTCGAACAGTTGCGGTGGGAGAGGAAAAAGCCCCTTCGCGATCGCCGTCGGTGTGGAATTCAGCGAGCCATGGCAGACAGCACAGTTGGTGGAATAAATTTTGGCTCCGGCCAGAAGATTCAACTCATCAGCGGTCAAGGGTGAGGGCTTATTTTCTTCCGCGCCGATGGCCGCATGAAGTGCTGTCTTCGCAATGTAATGCTCCAAAGGAAGAGGATTTCCTTTGGTCGCCACCGGCATCCCGCCGCTTTTCAAAAAAATAAAAGCCGCAATCACGGGCAAACACAAACCGACAATCAAACCGAAGAATATATTTTTCATATTTTGGACCTCATTGTTTTGACTCAACCGTCAAGTGGGCCTTTGACTCATTGTGAATCTTCTTCCGAAAAATGACAAACGGATAATCTGTTAAGGAGGTCGTTATATTTTAGCGCGGGGGATCTGCGGTACAAGTTGATAAAAGAAAAAACAAGTATCGTAAGATTATTCTGATGGGGGCCTAAAGAGCCCCCATCAGAATTCTATAAAATAGCTTTTGCTTACTCTGTGAATCTTAAGACTCCGGCAGAGTCAGACATCACGGCGCCCGAGCTGCTTTGGCTGACAGTCACAGTGACCTGACCACCAGAGATTGTTTTTGTGATCTGATATGCTGTGTTCGGCTGTAAGAGTGCCACATAGTGAAGCGCTCCAGGACTTGAACTCACTGTGTACTGCACAGACGTCGACGGTGAGTTCTGAGTGTTGTCGGCAAAAATCACAACGATCGGTTGCGCATTTTCACTGGCCAGCATTCCAGTCACGCGCACTCCATAACCCATGGATGGAATCACAGCTTGCAGAGCGGGGAATGGATATGACGAGCTTGAAAGTCCCGCTCTAAACACATTCAAGAAACTCTGATAGTTTGTCTGAGTGTTGGCAACCAGACTGAGTTGATAGTTGGCAATCTGTGGTCCTGCCGATCCATCAGAATATGTGAGAGAATTGACGGCCTGCGAGCTCACCGCCGCGGTGGACGCTGGATACACAGCAGCGATTTGTAAAAGTCCTTTGCCGCTTGTCACACTCCACTTGTTGGCGGCAACCGAAGTTGGCGCGGCCGCAAAGTGAAAGCGTTCTGTCGGCGTTCCGTTCTTTACCGAGACTTGGTCGTAGATGAAGAACAGATCTGGCCGTACATAGAGCTCATTACGCACCAGAAAATTAGCTGGAACGAGGCCGCAGCCGTCAGAGCTGACGGTCTGATAAGCCGCTGAGAACTCTCCAGCGGTGTAAACATAGTCGTTGCTATCAACGAATTTTTTAAGACCGATCGGATCACTGCCGGTGGGATTTGGACACCCTGATGTTGAAAACCAACTCTGACCGGGTTGACCGCCATCAGTGCGATTGGCAAAAGAAAAAGTGTTAAAGTAAGAAGAGTCTTGTTGTGAAGCTCCCCATCGGTCCCCGAAGCCAGCGTTGATCAAAAGTCCACTGCCTTTGTAAATCTCGACTTGTCCCGCATCTGGATATTGCTCACCTTGAGGGTCAATCCAGCGAGCAGTGGAAAGGCTTGCCCAAGTTGCTGAATTGCTGTTCCAATCCGAACGCATGAGAGCAAGACCAAATGTTCCAGCATTGTAAGATTTAGGCGCGCTTGAAAGCGGAAGGCCAACGGCTGAAGGATCATAGAACAGAAAGTTTCTCCAAGCATCATTTTGTGAAACAGGAGAGCTGCTGCTGACAATATTGATGTAAGCTGTCGCAGTTTGTCCGGCGGCCGATGTCCAACCATAAGCATAGCCCGAGAGAATCGAATCATTGGTCGTCGGTAGGATGATAGACGAATGCCACATTCCATCGTCGTAATAGAAGGAGCCGTCGTTGGTCACAGCCGCCAACTTTAAAGATGGATAATTCTGCAGCCACAATGAGTTCAAGTAGCCCGCATTGCCAGTCCCCCATCGAAGAGCTGTCGCTGCCATGGCAATCCGTTCATAGGAACCGGCGCCGTAGCCTCCTTCGGGGTGGTGACCTTCTGGCACATAGGTATCGACATCGCCAATGGCAGTATTATAAAGATTCGCGGCCATCGAAAAATCGGCAGCTCCTGTTGCATCATCATTGCCAATCGCAACAGCGGCGAGAGTTTGTCCAAGTAAATAGCCTGAGAAATAATTTGAAAGGCCGATTCCAGTGTGTGGACTTGGAAAATTTTGGCAATTTGGATCGCTCAGTCGGCAATAACCTGAGGCTGCAAACCAAGTGAGCCAGGCGTTCATTCTTTGAATCAAAGCTCCTTGCAATGTGGTGGCAGTGAGATCAGGAACGGAAACTGTGACATTGCCAATATAATTATAGAGCCAATCATAAGCCAGCGCCAATGCTGGAACATAGTTTCTGATTCCATAACCATCGTCAGTACCGTAACCAGCTGAAGCGTATTTCGGTCCAAAATAAAGGGGACTGCAACCATACGATGGAGTGCTCATTCCTGCGCAGTCATTGGTGACTAAGGCAGTGACGGCTTTTTGTGCATAAGTTGTGTTGCCACTGATTTGATAGCAAAGAGCAAAGCTTGCGATATTCAAGAACTGTAAGTCACCCTGGTAGGCATTGCCCTGAGGAATTGCCGTCGGAGTGTTATCGCAAAATGATTTTAGATTTTGCCAGAGAGGTGAATTGCTCGAATAAGCAGATTTCAGGCGAGCGAGATTGTTGCTATCGGAAAGCCAAATGCGAGGATGATTTCCGATCACTCCACCGACAGGGGCTTGTTGCACTCCGCAAGTTTGATATTGATAACTGCCGCTGAGTGCGCCGTTGCTACAAATTCTCGACTGAGACACGCAACTTTGATTGCTTGGCACTGATGCCGCTTGGAAAGCAGTGACGGATTGTCCGCTAGGAATTGTACCGCCCCAAGGAAGTGTGCATGCAACACTCGGCAAAGTTGTTGTGGTTGTCACAACGGGCATGGTGGTCGTGGTCGTTGTCGGTTTAGGTAAAGTCGTCGTTGTTGTCACAACCGGCATGGTTGTCGTTGTTGTCACAACTGGAAGAGTCGTCGTTGTTGTGGTTGTCGTTGGCACTGGGCAAGAACCGATACAGGGTTGAGAAACGGGTGGCTTCGCTGTTTTGCAGTATCGGTCGGACACGACATACTTATTATTTTTCATACATTGGACAACTCGTCTCTGTATTCCTGTTCCATTGCAAATGAGAGAGCTACATTTGCCCCAAGGGCCGACACGCCAGGCATAGGTATTAGTGCTGGAACGTCTGATTCGTGCAGAAGCCTCATTGCTGGTAAAAGAAATTGTCGATAGAATAAACAAAGAAGCCATCAAAATGTTTTTCATAAGTCCCCCACGGTGATTCTTTGCAAGTGGCGGACCTGTCTCATAATAAGAATGGAGATGAGCTGAAGTAAAAAGCCTGCAGAGCTGTCTCGGGCAGCGATGCCCATTTTTCAGTGTTGAACTTTGTGTCGTCGACCAAACACTGAGCAAATTTTTTTGCAAATAAAGAGTGCTATGCTAGTCTTCACATATGTCTATTGGAAACGAAAACGATCTTATTGCACTTCGAAAAATTGGCAAAATTGTGGCCCAATGTCTTCAATACATGGGCTCCAAACTTGAACCCGGAATCACCACTCTAGAACTTGATCAGCTGGGGCAAATATTTCTAGAAAAGCATGGCGCTAGATCTGCCCCACGACTTGTTTATAATTTTCCAGGAAGTACTTGTATCAGCATTAACGAAGAAGCTGCTCATGGTCTTCCCGGTGCGAAGAAATTGAGCGCAGGCGACTTGGTGAATATCGATGTCTCTGCCGAATTAGATGGTTATTTTGCAGACACGGGTGGATCTTTTATCATTCCTCCAGAATCAAATTTGAAAACAAATCTTTGTCTTGCCACCAAACGCGCGCTGGAGATGGCTATGAGAGCGACAAAAGCGGGACAACCGCTGAATGTTATCGGTCGAGCCATTGAAAAAGAAGCTCTCAGAAATAAATTAACAGTCATCGAAAATCTAGGAAGTCATGGTGTGGGACGCGCTCTTCACGAAGAGCCTGGTTTTATTCCCGGATATTACGACCCAGATGACAAACGCCTCTTGAAAGAAAATCAGGTGATCACGATCGAACCTTTTCTTTCAACAGGCGCCAGAGAAGTCTTCGATACCGGAGACGGTTGGACATTGGCCACCGACAAAAGATTTTTGACGGCTCAGTACGAGCACACGCTGGTCATCACAAAGGGCAAACCTTTGATCATGACTTTGCCTGTTTAATACAAGCCTTTTTTATTTCTTGCGATCAAATTTTAGGAAAAAATATCATTTCGATTTGATCTCGATGGCTTGCTCAAAGGCGCCTGAGCGGACTGTGATAAAACCCGGCGACGTCACAGGAAATGTCACTTGATCGACAACATGACCCTGCTTTGCTTTCAAAAAAGTAGGCGCCATGATAGGACTGCTGAGTTCGACGGCGAATGCCGAATCATTCTGGATGGTCAGTTGGGAATTGAAATCAACATTCAGCACGATACTTTTTTTCGGCAAAATATCAATGCCTGTGTTGCCTGCAAGATCCACAACGTGCAAAGCAAAAGGGGCTGCTACTGGTTGGGCGGTCGCGAAATTAACAATAAGGCCTTTCATGTTGTCAATGAGGTTGAAGCGAGCTCCAGTTGTCAGTCCATTTGTCATCCCAACTTGCGTGCGGCCAATGGTCAGGCTTGACGTGTATGGAACATCCACCTGAGCCATCGCATTCTGATTGAAACTTTCGCAGACGCGATGAAAATCGAAATCGGAAGCATAATGACAAGTCATATTTCCCATTTGAATATTTTGGTAAAAACCTTTTGCTTTGATCTGCAGGCCTCCGCCGAGATGATTCAAGTAGATATCATCGATCTGAAAAACAAACTCAGCAGAACCGCTTAAATGATCCAGGCTCCACGAAACGCACTCGTTTGGATCATAACTCATATGTCGGCAATAGCTCCATGTGCCTTTGAGCGTTTGAACTTGCGGCGAAAGATTTCCAACAACTCCCTGGCAGGTCGCGAACGCCAGCTGACCTTGCGGACCTTTCATTTTTTTTGCATTCACAGTTTTCCAATATTTACTGGAACCGAAAGCATAATAAACAACCTCGTAAGAAGTGGTGCCAACAAGACTGTAACCTTGTTGAGTTAACTGGTTGGCGTATTGCTCCATATTGGCATCAAAACAATTGCTGATATCGTTCGCAGCAAAAGCTCCGACAGACACAAGCATGCTCAAAAGAAAAAAAACCAATCTCATAAAGCCCCCTTTTCTAAAGTGAGTAGATTTTAGGCACCAAGCAAGTTGGGGGTCAATGGGTTCTTGGAACTCTCAACGACAAGATCTGCCGCATTGCCTAAAAACTTGTTTTTGATCGAATCGTAATCATGAAAGCTCCGATCAAAAAATCGAGGCTTTTTTATTTTGGGTCAGTATGCAATCATTTGGTTATGATTCAACAGACTCAGGGTGGACTATGCTGAAGCTCTATGGTTTTAAAAAGGTCAATGCGGCCGCTCGGGGTTACACTCGCGATCTCCGGGTTCTTTGGGCGCTGGAGGAAATGCAGATTCCGTTTGAACTTGTGGGGATGGATCATCCGGCTCATGATCTGAACACTGAAGCGTACCACAGGCTTAATCCTTTCGAGCAAATTCCAGTCATCGATGATGATGGTGTGGTTCTGTCTGAGTCGGCCGCCATTTTGATTTATCTGGCGAAGAAGGCAGGGAAGCTGATCCCGAGCGACATCGTTGGTGAATCGCAAGTTGTTCGTTGGTGTTTCGCCGCGATGAATTCGGTTGAAATACCATTGATGAGTATTTTGATGATTGACTGGTTCAAGGATGATGGATGTCGCAAGCACCGCGAGTTTCTGGTCGGTTGGGCGAACCGTCATCTTTCCAATCTGGAGCGATGGCTGGATCGTCGCCAGTTCATTGCGACAGAGAACTTCACCGTCGCTGACATTTTGATGGCGCATGTCCTTGCTGGAATCAAGGACGACACTTTGCTTCAGCCGTACAGCAATGTGAGGAGCTATCGTGATCGATGTTTGGCACGTCCAGCTTGGCAGCGCACGATCGATCGCTACTTTAAAAATGTCGAGGCTGGCTAACAATGAGAAGTTTAATTCTTAGAATGTCTATCACACTGGATGGTTTTGTCTGTGGTCCGAATGGTGAAATGGATTGGTTTTTAAAAACGAGGAGCGAAGATGGCGCTGCCTGGGCAGCTGATAAAATTGGACAAGCTGGCGCACATCTCATGGGACGAAAAACATTCAACGATATGGCTGCTTTTTGGCCCAATGCCAGTGGAGTTTTCGCCAAGCCGATGAACGAAATTTCTAAAATTGTATTCTCAAAAAAAGGTTTTGATCCTTCTCAGAAAAACGAATCTTCCTCCGCAAAGACTTGGGCAGAAGCAAAGGTGATTTCGGGTGATTTGGCTGATGGAATCAGAGAGCTTAAGCAACAAGATGGTAAACCTCTCGTCGCACACGGAGGAGCCAGCTTCGCTCAAAACCTTGTTCTCACCGGACTCATCGATGAATTCTGGCTTCTGAGACATCCAGTGGCGATTGGCCAAGGACTCGGGCTGTTTACTCAGATTAAAATTCCATTATATCTCAAACTCATTGAGACAAAAACTTTCAGCGCTGGAACTGTGGCCAACATCTATCACGCCAAGGGATAACATTTGATTATGACGAAACAGACTCATTTCATATCTTCGATTATTTTATTCACGGGATTTGCGATGCAAGCTCAAGCTGCCATCAAGTGCATTGGGCAAAAATCGGAAGTGACCGTCGTCGAAAATCAATTTGAATTATCACAAGACGCACGCGTGAAAGCATTTGATTTAGATCAATCAGCTGTTTACCTGACTCATAAAAAAGATTTCTATTCACTGGAAATGTTTGTCCCTGCTCTTGAACAGAGAATTTACTCTGAAGGATCTCTGGCTGACAAGCAGCCCCTGACTCTGGTTCTATGGACACGAGATCAATTATTGGAAGTCCGCTGTACACAGCTCGCTCGTTGAGATGTCGATGAGCGTTGCGTGAAGAGAACCTTTTGAAACCATCTGCAGTTGCGTGAAGAGAACCAGAGAACCAGAGAACCGGAAAATTGGATGGGGTGGGAGGACTCGAACCTCCGAATGGCAGAATCAAAATCTGCTAACTTACCAACTTGTCGACACCCCAACACGGTTTGGACAGAACTCGTAAATTAAAGAATTCTTGTCAGTCAGGCAAGTGTCGGCAGGGTGTTGCGCGGCGCAGAAGCGGCAAAATGCTGAAATTACGAGCATCATTGGAAGACTTGACGGCATAGAGGATGGTTGATTTGTGTTTTGCTTGGGATCGCCGACGTCAAGGCATTTACCCAATCTGGATTTAGTTTTAGAAGATCCTTGTTTTTAGAGTTTTGCAAAGCCGCCCGCATGACTGGCTGAAATGCCGGATCCTTCGGTGAAAAAATATTTAGCGTTCCTTTCGAGACATTGATTCGCATCAGGATTTCCAAACCTGATTTTGATTGAACAAGGCTTTCAAGCCAGGCCGTGCGATTGGGAAAGTGAGGATTTTCTATCAAAGACTTCATTAGTAGGTAAGGTTGTTTATTTTTTGTCGCCAGAGCCCTTAATACCGCCAAGGAATTTGTATCGAAGCGCTGATGTTTGAAAATATATTTGATGGCAGCGTCTGCATCCAATGCCGCAAAAACTTCCAAGGACTTGGCGTCAGGCATCGTAGGTTGGAATTCGAAAAAGTAAGAAAGATTCGGTAAACTTTTTGTTTTTTCTGCTGCTTTTAAGAATTTCGGAAGCAATGTGGGAAACGGCTCTGCGCGAACATCCCTTTGCTTCAGCAAATCGTTCAGCCGACTATATAGCAAAAGCCGTGTTATGATCACTTCCATGCTTGGATTTGGCAGACTGGCTAAGGCGGCATAGGCGGCTGATGATGCTTCCCGAAACACGGAGAAGGCAGCGTACTGAGGGTCATTTATCAAAGACACCAATGATCTTTTCTGAAGGTCAAAAGGGAGATTTTCAAAAACCTCCGCAAAGGCGGTAAAATTATGCAGCTTAAAACGGGAATCATTCAGATAAGAATCCATGACTTGATTGAATTTTTTCGTGCCTTTTAAATTCTTGGCGCTGGTCAAAATCTGGCCCATTTCTTTGGCGGAAAGACTCGCAGTCGGAATTTCTGATGCCAACTCAAAATCGTTGGCGCGAAACTCTTTGAGCTTCAATATTTTTTTCTGGCTTAAGTTCTGGCCCGCCCCTAAGGTTTTCTCCAGAGCTTCGAGTTGACCACGGTTTTGACGGACGTTCGGGGATAGCAGAATATTTTCCCGATAAGTCTCTTTTTGATTGGCATAAAGGGCGGCCAAAGAAACCCAATCGGCTCTATTGATGATGTGTTTTGTCGTTAAGATTTCAAAAATCACGGACTTGTTTGGGTTTGATTGAATTTGCTGTTTCAACCACAATTGCAGAGCGGGTCGATCCAGCAAAGAGACATTCCACAAAATCGAGGAGGACACCAGCGTATCGAATTTGGTGACGGATGTGACAAGATCTATCGCATCAGGCTCAGCACGAATCAGGGATTTCATGCTGCCCTCGGGCACTTTTAGACGGAGATAATCCGGATGTTGCTGAAGGAATTGATAAGCGTTTGGCAATTTTTTGATCGAGATCGAGTGACTGAGAAAGTCCGCCGGGATTTCTTTCCCTGCTCGGAGAGCTCCAAGGACGATAGTGTCCATTTCCGTCAGGCTTGGAGTCCAAGAGGAAATTTTGAAAAGCTGATTGGCAAAGTCTGTGGAATAATTGAGGCCGGCGTTTTCAATAAGCAATGCCAAGATTTGTTGAGGCCGCGCAAGCTGACGGTAGACTTCAGATTCTTTCAGGGCGCGAAGGACCTTGAGTCGGTCGCCATTTTTGATTTCGTCAAAAAGGAATTGATCCAGTTCGGGCCGTTTTTGCCAGCGTGGATCTTGGAGAATTGTCGAATAAAAAATATTTTTATTTTTTGTGTTCTGCAGAGGAGCGAGAATTTCATTGAGATCCGTAAACCATCGCGGGCTTGAAAATATTCCGGAAAAAAGTAACTGCTGAGTTCCCAGTTCCGGGGCAGTGGCGAGCACTGCTTTTTTCATGTCCATGGATGGATTTTTAATAGCCGCCGTCAATTCAAAAAAAGCTCGCAATTGATCTGTTGGTAACGGATTCTTACGGCCCGTCGACAGTGAATGTAAAAACTCAATAAAGGGTGCTGAATCGCCGGTTATTGAGTAAAGTATCGGCAAAGCCACCATCTTTTCAGCCAGACTGGAACCATTCGCCAAAGTGCGAACGAGATCAATATCAGATTTTGTCGGTTGAGATTTGAAATTGATCAAGCGCAGGCGAAGCTCTTGAGACAATGTCGGCTGAAGGGCAGCGAGTTCCGCATCCGAAAGAGCGAATTGGCCGGCATCTTTTTCTGCCTTTGACAGCGTTAAAAGTAGCTGGACTCTGATTTTTTGCTGTGAGAAGTCTCGCAGCAATTCTTTTTTAATCCACTGAACATATGGAAAGGAAAAAATATCTAAAGAGATTTTAGAAGATTTAAAAAGCTGAAGGATCTGGGAGATATCGCACTGTCCGCTGGAAATCAATTGTTCAACGAGGTCTCCGAGAGGGGTTATTGGAACCCCCAAATCCTTGGCGTATCTGGAGAGATGGATATAATATCTTAAAGCCTCTGTTTTTTCGTTCCATGAAGTGGATGTGGAGAGAACGCGGTAGCGGTATGATTCGAGAAGATCTCCGAGAGATGACGGTAGCAGTATGGCATCTTGATTTTCGATCAGAACATAATTGTTGAGAATGATATCGATATGATATCGTCGAGACAGTTCTTCAAAAATATCGGTATTTTTATTGGTGCATTCGGCTTGCAAAGCTTGGATGAATTTATCACTTTTGACATGTTCCCAGTCGATAATATTGACACGGGGATCTTTTTTCACCTGGATGCGAAAGACAAGACCGCCGCCTGCGTAACTTAAAGCCGTGTTGGGATTGGCAGCACTGTAAGCACCTCGGCCCCAAGCTGCTCGGCCTTGCGAGATGCTACTTTCAAAGAGACCTGATCGCATAATGGAAAGGCCAGCCCCAATTTGCGGAGTTCCGTGAAAAAGAGTTCCATTGTTGGTGATAAGATCAAATTTTTCACGACTCATTAGCAATGAGGAAGGAAAACCGTTCAGCCCACGATCTGCGCCCCTTTGGTTAAGAGGATTGAAATCAATGTAACGAGGAATTTGCGAGATCAGACTTTTCTGTTGAAAAGTCTGATGAATCAATTGTTCCAGAGAGCCGGGGGCTCCTCTGTAAAAGCGGTTATTGGCTCCGGCAAAGCGCGCATTGCGTGCCAGCTTTGTGATCTGCTCAGCCGCTCGATCGCTGAGGGCCGAAGTTTCCAAAGTTTTAAGCTCTTGTCGTAAAATGCTCTCGTCTTTATATCTGACAAAAGGAAGCTCCAGCAGAGGCCGTAAACCACGCACGGTTTGTTTGGGAAGATCTTCGACGGCATTGGCAGAGGCCGGAGCTGCATAAGTCAGATATCCGCGCAGAAGATCGGCAATGGTATTCGGAAACTCTTGAGGCTCGAGTAATTTTCCGTCGGAAATATCGAAGGTCAGAAAATCAAGTGTTGATCCGCCTTGCGCCGTCGCGCGGGCCATTTGCTCTGAATAGCCTTTCACATCACCGACTGTGACCATGGTTTTCTTTAAATCGTCTTTGAAAGAGGTCAGGCCAAACTGAGTTTCTGCCGAATTGATCACTTCCAAAATTTCTTCTTTCAACTTTCCATTTTGTCCGGTGGGATCCTGGATAAGAATATCAAAATCGCTGCCGATGCCTCGAACCTGCAATCCAGGAAGATCCGCATCTTCTTGCGCGAAATTTTTCAAAAAAGAAGTGCTGTCAAATTGAGGATCCTCAAGCCATTGCTTGTACATCTCCGCATAGAGAAACGCGATCGACGAGCGTACGACGCCGCCAGCGGCGAAGATTTTAAATTCACCCTGAGCATTTTCCTCTGCCAATTTTTGCAGGTACGGAAACACGCGAGTGTTATGCACTTGTCCGTCATTTTGGATTAGCGGGATGGTCAGTCTTTGGTAAACAGAGGCCAAAGCATTATTGATCAGAACTTGTCTTTCATTCAATTCATTAGCACTCAGCGCTGGTTTTGTGCGTTGTTCGGTGCTGAGGAAAAGATCTGGAAATTCGTGAGGTGCATCGAAGTAGCTTGAGGCAGAAGCCCCAAGGCCAATCAGTCCACACAAAATGAAAGAGACAATCGATGCGCGCATAGGACTAATGAATATCAAGCTTTATGCCATTGCCTGCGACACAAAAGGGTCTCTGACATGGAGAGACGATCAGCAGTGACAATTTTTGAAATCACCTGAATAAAGAAAAGACATTGTAGTGTCTCAGAATGAGACCTTTCCAGAACCGCGTTTGAACCAATAATAAAATGGAATTCCACTGATCAAAATCAGAACTCCCCAAAGCGTATCACGCGGGCTTGAAAGAAACGTATTCACAAGCAACGCTACCGCTGCCAGTAAAAAAATCGCTGGCAACCATGGATATCCGAAGGCTTTGTACGGACGATCCGCTGCTGGCAAACGCTTGCGAAAAATGAAAAGTGAAAACGTGGTCAGTGCATAAAAAACCCAGGCCCAAAAAATCACGTAATCAGTGAGCTGATCAAAAGTTCCCGAAAGTGCCAGCACGCAAGACCAAACTCCTTGAACCAGAATCGACACCATCGGCACATGCGTGCGCGGATGAATTTTAGCCAAAGCTTTTGGAAACAAATTGTCTTTTGCCATCGCAAATGGAACTCGAGCTCCAGTCAAGATCGATCCATTCATCGCACCCACCGCTGAAAGAACTAAGGCGAGGGATAAAAACCAAACTCCATTTTCGCCCAAGAAACTTTTTGCCGCCACCGTCGCGACGGGAAGTGATTGCGGATTTAATTTCGAGTAAGCCTGCGCGATCTCCTGAGTTGGAATGGCGAAAAAATATCCGACATTCATAATGCAATAAATAAAAATCACCACGACCATGCCAAGGCCCAAAGCGATCGGAATATTGCGCGAGGGATTTTTAATTTCACCGGCCACCATGGGCAGATTGTTCCAGCCATCATAAGCCCACAGAGCTGCCAGCATGGCGGCACTAAAAGCACTCCAACCCGGAAATGTCGAATGTGTTTCCGGAGTGAAGTGATGAAAACTTCCGTGACTGGAGAAAAAGAAAAGTCCGCCAAAAAGAAAAATCATCATCATGACTTTCAAAATCGTCATGCCTGACTGCAAATGCCCACCAAAACTGACAGTCAAACAATTGAGCAAAGTAAAAATTCCAATCAGCGCAATCGCTACGGTCGGTTGACCACCGATGACTTTCACATCAAAAAGTTGTGCTGCAAAAGAGGCAGCGCCAACTCCGAAAGCCGCAATCGAGCCAGGACTTCCGATCCAAAATCTTTGCCAGCCATAAAGAAAAGCGGGGAGCTCGCCGTAAGCATGCCTGAGATAAACATAGTCACCGCCAGCGTGCGGAAATAAAATTCCGAGCTCAGCGTACGCGAGTGCGCCAGTCAGCGAAAGAATTCCCGCTGCGATCCAAGCCCATAGCACGAGAGCTGGCGTTCCCACTTCCTGAGTCATAATTGCAGCTTTAAAAAAAATTCCGGTGCCGATAATGGTGCCGATGACAAGTGAGGTGGAATCGGTGAGGCCTAAGCGTCGTTCAAGATGTGGTTCAGTGTTGCTCATTTAAAAAGTGTGTGTGATGCGTGCGAAAAAAGCAAACCCACTCTTTCGGAGTGGGTTTGATGGACATTCCTTGAGATTCACTTTTGAAGAAAAATTTTCTTTGGCGGTGAGCAGGACTCGAGGTTTGTCGATTCGATTTTTTTCTCAATGAAGCATCAGCTAGTCGTCGCTGTAGCCCGAGGTCGGAGCTTTTTGGCGTTTCAAGCTGACCAGAGTTTCGCCCATGGAGCGCAATTCTGCTTCGTAAGCATTGAACACAGCGTCCTCAATCATGTCACGGGTTTCCTGATTGAGCGGATGTGCAATGTCACGGAACTGGCCGTCCTTGCGCTTCTTACTGGGCATCGCAACAAAAAGTCCGCCGGTGCCCTGAATCACTTTCAGGTCACGCACCACGAAACTATTTTCGATTGTGATGGAGACATAAGCTTTAAGACGGTCTTCGTTGACCGGAAAGACTTTCACTTCGGTGATCTTCATGCAAAGACCTCTCTTGGTGCTTTCTCTTGATGAGCAAAATGGTAACCGTTACTTTTTCCAGAAGCGGCGCTTCCGCAAAAGGTACGGCGTACCTGTAGATAATAGTATCGGCCTTTGGTCTAGGAACTGAAGCCAAAACCGAGATTTGTCCCATTCTGAGACAAATCTCAAAGTCAGTTTGGTTAGTTGTCGTCTGTTTGCAGCACCACAATGGCAAAGCCATCGCCTCGTGCAATGCGGAAAGAATTCGGGCCTTTTTTAATGAGTTTTAAAACGTCGACCGCCGTTTTTGTTTCTTTCTTGTTTACTTCCAAAATGACATCGCCCGGCTCAAGACCCGCGTCAGCAGCGACAGACTGCACTGTCACTTCGGTGATCACGGGATGGATTCCGGTATTTTCGATTTTAAAATCTTTTTTAATCTGAGCGTTGAGATCTGAAATCGAAAAACCCAAATCAAACGGTATCTTTTGTCCGACATATTTTTTGATTTCAGGAGTCCGCCTGCTTTCGTTGGCGTGCTCAGTCAGTGTTAAGCTCACCTGATGAGATTTTCCTTCGCGCAAGATTGTCATCTTCACGGCTTTGCCAATCGGCGCATCGGCGACGGAATCCATCAGCTCTTGAGGATTTGAAATTTTCTTGCCATTGAATTCACGAACCACGTCGTAAGGACGAAGATTTGCTTTCGCTGCCGGAGTGTCTTTTTCTACGCTAACAATCAAGGCGCCATTGGTGTCTTTCATTCCTAAATACAAGGCGGCTTGCGGATTGATTTCATCCAGCGCCACACCTAAGAAAGCTTTGCGGACAGAGCCATTTTTTTCGAGTTGCGGAATGATGGCTTTGACTTCATCAATCGGAATGGCAAAACCAATTCCTTGCGCACGGGCATCGATGGCTGAATTCACACCGATCACAAGCCCTTTTAAATTCACCAGCGGGCCGCCCGAATTTCCGGGATTGATTGGAGTATCAGTTTGCATCAAAGGAAATTTATTGATCTCGCCAATGGCGCGACCGGTGGCTGAGATAATTCCTTTGGTCATGGTGTGACCTTGGCCGAAAGGATTTCCGAAGGCCGCAACCCACTCGCCCACCTCGGTGTCTTTGGAGCTTCCCAATTGCGCGACGGGAAGTTTGACGTCGGCGGTGATTTTAATCAGGGCAATGTCGGTTCGCTCATCGCTGCCGATGACTTTCGCTTCATAAAACTTTTTCGATTTTTCTGAGAGCTGCACTTGAATCACGTCAGCGCCTTGAATCACGTGATTATTGGTCACGATCAAGCCATCATCGCGAATGATAAAGCCGGTGCCAAGGGCTTGCATGGGTTGTGCTTGTTGCTGCAGAGGCATGCCATAAAATTGTTGCAACATATCCAGCATCGGATCACGCAGTTGTGCTCCTCGCTTTGGAAGTGTCGTCGTTGAGATATTCACAACCGCCGGATTGATCAATTTTCCGAGCTCAACAAAAGCATTTGCCGGCAGGGGGTCGCCAAACTTCATCGCCGGATTTTGTGCGAAAGAGACTGAGGAAAATGGCAGAGCGCTGAGAACGAAAAAAATGATGAACATCGAGCGTGAGATCATAAAACCTCCAAAAGCTGTTTACTGATCTATTTATTTTCCTGAACGAACTTCAATTGCAAGTCGTTGATCACCGAGTCAAGAAAACGAGACTCATCCGTGTTGAGATTGCCTTTGGTTTTGTCTTTGAGCATCACCAGCAAATCAATATTAAATCTGGCCATGTTTTTATCTTTTGCGGTCTCGCCCGTCTGCGGATCGGGCGCCAGACCCAAGGCCATCGCGGCACTGGATGCAATCGACATGGTGAGAACTGAAAATGTGGCTTCGAATTTTTCCATCGGTGAATCCTTTACTGAAATCTTTATCTAAAGCGGATAGTAACCCACCAGCCGACGCAGCCGACTTTCCATTTTTGGATGAGTCAGAAAAAACCAGTTGGTCTCTTTCAGACCCTCTGGGTTGACAACAAAAAGATGACTGGTGCAAGGCGGAATTTCCAGCGGCCCGGTTTGCGCGTAAGACTCTAATTTCCAAAGAGCTGACGCCAGCGCCGAGCGCTCGCCAATCAGGCTGACCGCGAGATCATCATTTTGATAATAATTTTTATCACTGACGGACAAACGAATCACCATCCAAGCCAGTGGTGAAAGCAGTGTCATGAACGGACGTTGTTTGTGCGTTTTACGAAACCAATTGGCCGGCCAGAGCAGATCCAAAGTTTGCGCAAGCCCCGTAAAAGAATTCGCAATGGTCGAGCTGACGCCAAAAGCAAAAGTGTCAAGTCGTCGAATGTGACAAACCTGATGTGCGATCACCGCTTCCATTTCTTCCGGCGTGAATTTTTCAAGCAAACCCGATGACACGCAGATCGCACTTTTTCTCCAGGTGTGACCGATGGCAAAAGCCGAAGGTGTTTCATGCTCCATCAAATAAATGGCGGGAGTCGGAACGCCCGCGCGATTGGCATAACTTGCAACCAACTCATTGAGGCCCCAACCATCTTGACCTTCAAGTCTGCGCGCCTGCATTTTGCCAATCAACTGCGTCTGACCAAAAAAGAAAACCAAAATATTCAGAGCCAGCGCCATCAAAAAACCGATGAACAGTCCCAGACGTCCAGCAATTTCATAGCCAGTAAAAAGATGCAGCATGGCTGTGACCACAATAAAGAGCCAAACTTTGATGGTGACGGATGTTAAATCGAGAGATGATTTTACTTCAGCGAACATTCGCCTATTGAAGCGAAGTTGAGCGGGTCAGGCAAACGAAAACTCGGACGAAATTTTTCTCGACATTTTTCTTGACGACACGGGACATACGTCGGGCTCGGCTTCAGAAAACGTCCAGATCAAGTGGCGCTTTGCATTAGCAGGTGAGCTTCGATCAAATCAGGCGGAAAATCACAGAGTTAATCGAAGGAGGTCCCTGGTGGAAGTCGATATCATGGCGCTGAACGCGGCCATTAAGCAGGAAAGCCAATTTGTTGATCGCATGTTGCTCGAAGTGAGCAAAATGGTTGTCGGTCAAAAAGAAATGGTCGAAGGAATTTTGATGGGATTGCTGACGGGCGGACACGTGCTGCTGGAAGGTGTTCCGGGTCTTGCAAAAACTTTGACGATCTCGGCGATGTCAAAAACGATCTCGCTGGATTTTCAGCGCATTCAATTCACGCCAGATTT
>Ga0134125_10000136_pt1 | contig 107799 bp, 84 predicted proteins | sample KB31751_FD_96464 | JGI IMG/M metagenome (GOLD analysis project Ga0134125, IMG submission 96464) | Terrestrial soil microbial communities with excess Nitrogen fertilizer from Kellogg Biological Station, Michigan, USA - KB3-175-1 | ecosystem: Environmental > Terrestrial > Soil > Unclassified ... | reverse complement strand
GTGGCCTACCTGGTGCCGCAAGGCGGCGATGCCTCCGGCTTCTCGGTCACCGATCTGCGGGAGAGCCTGGGACGCAGCCTTCCCTATTACATGATTCCCTCGGGTTGGGTGCTGCTCGACGCGCTGCCGTTGAACGCCAATGGCAAGGTCGACCGGCGCGCCCTGCCCGCTCCCGATGGGGTACGTCCGGATCTCGGCGCCGTCTACGTCGCTCCCCGAACCGCGCTGGAGGAGGTGGTGGCGGGAATCTGGTGCGAGGTGCTGCGGATCGAGCGCGTGGGGGTCCAGGACAACTTCTTTACCCTCGGTGGCCATTCACTGCTGGCCACCCAAGTGGGCTCGCGGGTGCGCGAGGCGTTTGGGGTGGAGCTGCCGCTGCGTAGCTTGTTCGAGAAGCCGACCGTGGCAGCGCTGGCTCTGGAGATCGAGTCTCTCAGGTCTGGCGAGCGGCGCTTCCAGGCGCCGCCGCTGAAGCCGGTGGCGCGCGAGGGAGGCCTGCCGCCGTCCTTCGCCCAGGAGCGGCTCTGGTTCCTCGACCAGTTGCAGCCTGGCTTGACCGCCTACAACGTTCCCGCCCCGGTGCGCTTGGTGGGGCGGCTTGCGGTGGGCGCTCTGGTCGAGGCGCTGCGCGAGATCGTCCGCCGCCACGAGGCGCTGCGCACCGTGTTCCATCTGCCCGCGGGTGAGGCCGAGCCGGTGCAGGCGATCCTGCCGGCCGCCGCCGTGCCGCTGCCGCTCGTCGACCTGAGCGCCGTGCCGCCGGCGCCGCGCGAGGCCGAGGCCCGCCGGCTCGCCGCGACGCAGACCCGGCTTCCCTTCGACCTGGCGCGCGGGCCGCTGCTGCGCGCCGCCCTGCTGCGGCTGGCCGGCCCGGAAGGCCCCCAGGGGCCGGAGCACGTGCTGCTGCTCTGCCTGCACCACATCGCCACCGACGGCTGGTCGATGGGCGTGCTGATGCGCGAGGTGGCGGCGCTCTACGACGCCTTCTCCTCCGGCCTCCCCTCGCCCCTCGCCGAACTGCCGGTGCAGTACGCCGACTACGCGGCCTGGCAGCGCGGCTGGCTCGCGGGCGAGGTGTTGGAGGCCCAGATCGCCTACTGGAAGCAGGCGCTTCGCGGCGTGCCGCCGCTGCTCGACCTGCCCACGGACCGCCCGCGCCCGCCCGTGCAGACCTTCCGCGGCGCTCACCGGCCGGCGTTCTTCCCGCCCGAGGTCGCCGAGCCGCTGCGCCAACTGGGCCGCACCCAGGGCCTCACCAGCTTCATGGTGCTGCTGGCGGCGCTCCACTGCCTGCTGCACAGGGTTTCCGGCCAGGGCGTGGTGGCCGTGGGCTCGCCTACCGCCAACCGCGGGCGGGCGGAGCTCGAAGGGATCATCGGCTTTTTTGCCAACACCCTGGTGCTCGCCGGCGACCTGACGGACGAGCCCGCCTTCCGCGACCTGCTGGCGCAGGTGCGCGAGACGTCGCTCGGCGCCTACGCCCACCAGGATCTGCCGTTCGAGAAGCTGGTCGAGGAGCTGGCGCCGGAGCGCAGCCTCGCCCATACCCCGCTCTTCCAGGTGCTCTTCGTCTTCCAGGGCGCCGCCGCGCCGGCGGCCACCCCGCCGGCCGCGGGCGGCCTCGCGCTCTCGCCCCTGGCGGCCGAAATGGGGGCCGCCAAGTTCGACCTCACTCTCGAGGTCGAGGAGCGGGGGAAGGGCTTCGCGGCCAGCCTGGAGTTCAACACCGACCTGTTCGACGGAGCCACGATCGACCGCCTGCTGGGCCATTTCCGCGCGCTTCTGGAGGCGGTCCTGGCGGCGCCGGAAGGCAGGGTGGCGGAGCTCTCACTGTTGTCGGCGGTGGAGCGGCGGCAGATCGTGGTGGAGTGGAATGCCACGGGCCGCGAGCTACCTGAGGGCTTTGTCCACGAGTGGATCGCTGCCCAGGCGAAGCGCAGCCCCCAGGCCGTGGCGGTGGCCTGCGGCAGCGAGTCTTTGACCTATGAAGAGCTGGACCGGCGGGCCAACGGCCTGGCGTGGCGGCTGCGGCGGCTGGGGATCGGCCCCGAGATGCGGGTGGGCATCGCCCTGGAGCGCTCAATCGAGATGGTGGTCGGCGTTCTTGGGGTACTCAAAGCGGGCGGCGCCTACGTGCCGCTCGATCCCTCGTACCCGGCGGAGCGACTGGCTTTCATGCGCGAGGACGCCAGGTTGAACGTCCTGCTTTCAGGCGGGGACCCACCGGAGGAGAGCGCCGAGGCACCGGAAAGCGGCGTGGGGCCGCAGAACGCCGCCTACGTAATCTACACCTCGGGCTCGACAGGCCGGCCCAAGGGGGTGCAGATCCCCCACGGCGCTCTCGCCAACTTCCTGACCTCGATGGCCGGGAAGCCTGGGCTCGGGGCCGACGACCGGCTGCTCGCCGTGACGTCCCTGTCGTTCGACATCGCCGGGCTGGAGCTCTATCTGCCGCTGACGGTGGGGGGGCGTATCGTGCTGGCAAACCGCGAGGACACGGCTGATGGCCGGCGGCTCCAGGCTCTCATCGCGGAGTCCGGTATTACGGTGCTACAGGCGACTCCCGCGACCTGGCGTCTGCTGCTGGAGTCCGGCTGGCAGGGCGGCGAGGGTTTGAAAGCGCTGTGCGGCGGCGAGGCGCTGTCACCGGTGCTGGCGGCGGCCCTCCGGCAGCGGGTGAGCTCATTGTGGAACGTCTACGGACCGACCGAGACGACCGTCTGGTCGACTGTGGAGGAGATCCGTAGCGACGGACCGATCCTCATCGGCCGTCCGATTGCCAACACCGAAGCCTATGTGGTCGACGGCGAGAATCAGCCGGTGCCGGTGGGCGTGCCGGGCGAGCTGTTGCTGGGAGGCGCGGGCCTGGCTCGCGGCTACCTGGACCGGCCGGAGCTGACGGCGGAGAAGTTCGTGCCCAACCCATTTGGCGATTCCGGCTCGCGGCTCTATAGAACGGGGGACCTGGCCCGCTGGCGTGTGGCCGGCGTGCTGGAGTGCCTGGGACGCATCGACCACCAGGTCAAGGTGCGGGGCTTCCGCATCGAGCTGGGGGAGATCGAGGCCACCCTGCGCCGCCACCCGCAGGTGGGGGAAGCGGTGCTGGTGGCGCGTGGCGAGCCCGGAGAGCAGAATCTGGTCGCCTACGTGGCCGCCCAGGAAGGGGCCGGGGGCGCGCCGGAAGTCGACGAGCTGCGCAGCTTCCTGAGCGCCAAGCTGCCGGCTTACATGGTGCCCTGGGCCTTCGTCGTCCTCCCGGCCCTGCCGCTCACCGCCAACGGCAAAATCGACCGCCGCGCGCTGCCGGACCCCGAACGGGAGGCCTGGGGAGCCGCCCCCGAGATCGAGGAACCGCGGTCCGCGATGGAGCGCACGATCGCCGGCATCTGGCGCCAGCTCCTCCGGCTCGACCGCGTGGGGATCGACGACAACTTCTTCGACTCGGGCGGCCATTCGCTGCTGGCCGTCCGCCTCTATCACCAGCTCAAGAGCGCCACCGGCCGGGAGTTCCCGCTGGTCGCCCTGTTCGAGCACACCACGATCCGGGCACTCGCCCGGTATCTGGAGGCGGGGGAGGCGGCGCCGGCCTCCCGCCTGCGCGGGCAGGACCGGGGCGCCCGGCGCCGCGAGGCTGCCGCCGGCCGCCGCCGGGGGCGCCCCGGCGCCATCGATTCCGGCGATGCCGGCGCCATGGATCACGACCCTCAGGAGCTTTGATTCGTCATGACGGAACCGCAGAACCAGGATCTTTCGATCGCGATCGTCGGCATGGCCGGCCGTTTTCCCGGCGCCGCCAACGTGGAGGAATACTGGCGCAACCTGGCGGCGGGAGTGGAGTCGATCCGCTTTTTCGCGCCCGAGGAGCTGGAGGTGTCCGTTACCGGCCTGCCCGACCTGGAGGACCCTACCTTCGTGCGCGCCGGTAGCGTGCTCGACGGCATCGAGGACTTCGACGCCCCCTTCTTCGACTTCAACCCGCGCGACGCCGAGATCACCGATCCGCAGCAGCGCGTCTTCCTCGAATGCTGCTGGGAGGCCCTGGAGCGGGCCGGCTACGATCCGGAGACCTTCGCCGGTGCCGTCGGCGTGTTCGCCGGCGCCGCCATGAGCACCTACTTCCTCAACAACGTGCTCGCTCACCCCGAGGTGTTCCGCGCCCTCGCTCCGCACCAGATCCTGATCGGCGTCGACAAGGACTACCTGGCGCCGCGGGTCTCCTACAAGCTCAACCTCAAGGGTCCCAGCGTCACCGTGCAGACGGCCTGCTCGACCTCGCTGGTCGCCGTCCACCTCGCCTGCCAGAGCCTGCAGGACTACCAGTCAGACCTCGCCCTGGCCGGGGGCGTCGCGATCCGCGTGCCGCAGCGCAGCGGCTACCGCTACCAGGAAGGCGGCATCGCTTCGCCCGACGGCCACTGCCGGGCCTTCGATCGCGAGGCGCAGGGAACGGTGACCGGCTGCGGTGCCGGGGTCGTAGTGCTCAAGCGTCTCGCCGAGGCCTTGGAGGACGGCGACAACATCCTGGCGGTGATCCGCGGTTCGGCCATCAACAACGACGGCTCGGCCAAGGTAGGCTTCACGGCTCCCAGCGTCGAAGGGCAGGTGGCGGTGATCTCCGAGGCCCTGGCCGCGGCCGGTGTCTCCCCGGACACGATCGGCTACGTCGAAGCCCACGGCACCGGCACGGCGCTGGGCGATCCCATCGAGGTGACGGCCCTCAACAAGGCCTTCGGTCTCGGCGCGGAGGCGGGGGAGTCGTGCGTCCTCGGCTCGGTCAAGAGCAACATCGGCCACCTCGATACGGCGTCCGGCATCGCCGGGCTCATCAAGACGGTGCTCGTGCTCCAGAACCGGGCCATCCCCAAGAGCCTCCACTTCACGGCGCCCAACCCGGAGATCGATTTCGCCTCCGGGCCCTTCCGCGTCAGCCAGGCGCTGACCGAGTGGCCGGCCGGCGGCGAGCCGCGGCGGGCCGGCGTCAGCTCGTTCGGCATCGGCGGCACCAACGCCCACGCCGTGCTGGAGGAGGCGCCCGCGGCCAGGCCGTCGGATGAGTCCCGCCCTTGGCAGCTCCTGCTGCTCTCGGCGCGCACGCCCACGGCCCTGGAGACCGCCACCGACAACCTCGCCCGGCACCTGGAAGAACAATCGGAGCAGCCCTTCCCCGACGTCGCCTATACCCTGCAGGTGGGGCGCAAGGCGCTCAGGCACCGCCGCTCCCTCGTCGCCCGCGACCGCGGGGACGCCGTGGCCGCGTTGCGCTCGCGCGATCCCCAGCGCGTCCTGACCCTCCCCCAGGAGGGTCGCGAGCGCCCCGTGGCCTTCCTGTTCCCGGGCCAGGGCGCCCAGTACGTGGGGATGGGCAAGGATCTCTACGACTCCGAGCCGGCCTTCCGCAACGCTCTCGATCAATGCGCCCGGTTGTTGCAGCCTCACCTGGGGCTCGATCTGCGGACGGTTCTCTATCCCGCGGACCCCGGCGCCGACGCTGCAAGCCTGGAGCAGACCACCCTCGCCCAGCCGGCCCTCTTCGCCGTCGAGTACGCCTTGGCCGAGCTGCTGCGCGAGTGGGGGATCCGCCCCGCGGCGATGATCGGCCACTCGATCGGCGAGTACGTGGCGGCCTGCCTCGCGGGCGTCTTCTCGTTGCAGGATGCCCTCGCCCTGGTCGCCGCCCGCGGCCGTCTCATGCAGAGCCTGCCGGCGGGAGCCATGCTGGTGGTGCCGCGGCCGCAGGAGGAGACGCGGCGCCGGCTGACCGGCGGCCTGTCGCTCGCCGCCGTCAACGGCCCCTCGTTCTCGGTGGTTTCCGGACCGTCCGAAGAGATCGACGCGTTCGCCGGGTCGCTGGCGGCCGAGGGGATCGAGGGGCGCCGCCTCCATACCTCCCACGCCTTCCACTCCGCGATGATGGATCCCATCCTGGAGGCGTTCGGCCAGGAGGTCGCGAAGGTGCGTCTGTCGGCTCCTCGCACCCCCTATGTCTCGAACCTGACGGGTACCGGGATCACCGCCGCGCAGGCGACCGATCCCGCCTACTGGGTACGCCACCTGCGCGAGACGGTGCGCTTCGCGGACGGCGCCGCCGAGCTGTTGCAGGACCGCTCCCGCGTGCTCCTGGAGGTGGGGCCGGGCCGCACCCTCACGAGCTTCGTCCGCGCCGCCTCGCCCGAGCGCACGGCCCTGACGACGCTGCGCCACCCCACCGACTCCGAGGGCGGCGAGCCCCTGGCCCACGCTCTCGGCCGCCTCTGGCTGGCCGGCGTGCGCGTCGACTGGCCAGGCTTCTACGCTCACCAGCACCGCCGGCGCGTGCTGCTGCCGACCTACCCCTTCGAGCGCCAGCGCTACTGGCTGGAGCCGGCGCGGCGGACAGCCCGCGCCGAGGCGGTTCGCCGGGAGGAGATCTCTCCCGTCGAAGCCTCGGCGGCGCCCGTAGCGTCCGGGGAACCGGCGCGGGGCCACGCCCGGCCGGAGCTGGCGACCTCCTTCGTCGCTCCCGCGGGCGAGGTCGAGCTGCAGGTGGCCGGCATCTGGCAGCGGGCCCTCGGCATCACCGGCATCGGCGCCCACGACGACTTCTTCGAGCTCGGTGGCCACTCGCTGCTCGCCACCCAGATCACCACCGAGGTGCGCGCCGCCTTCGCGGCCGACGTGCCGCTCAAGGACCTCTTCGCGACACCGACCGTGGCCGGCCTCGCCGCCGCCGTGAGCCGGCACCGCGAGGCCCTGACCTCACGGGGAGAGGCGCCCCAGGAAGCGGCGGCGCTGCTGCGCGCCGTGCCCGACCTCGCCCACCGCCACGAGCCGTTCGCCCTCACCGACGTGCAGCAGGCCTACTGGATCGGCCGCACCGGCGCCTTCGAACTGGGCCAGGTCGCCACCCACATCTACATGGAGATCAACGCCCGCGGTGTCGACCTCGCCCGCACGGAGCGGGCCTGGCAGCGCCTCGTCGACCGCCACGACATGCTGCGGGCCATCGTCCAGCCGGACGGCCGGCAGCAGATCCTGGAGACCGTGCCGCCGTACCACATGCAGATCCTCGATCTGCGCGGCCAAAGCGCCGAGGAGCAGTCCGCCGGCCTGGAGGGCGTGCGCCGCCAGATGTCGCACCAGATCCTGCCGAGCGACCGCTGGCCGCTCTTCGAGGTGCGCGCCACCCGGCTCGACGACGAGCGCAGCCGCTTCCACATCAGCTACGATTTTCTCATCGGCGACGCCTGGAGCTGGCAGATCCTCACCCGCGACCTCGCCCGCTTCTACGACGATCCGGACGCCGCGGTGCCGCCGCTCGAGCTGTCGTTCCGCGATTACGTGGTGACGGCCCAGGAGCTCGAGCGCTCGCCGGTTTTCGAGCGCGACCTGGAGTACTGGCGCGGCCGGCTCGCCGACCTGCCGCCGGCCCCCGAGCTGCCGCTCGCCAAGAGCCCCGGGGCGCTCGGCCGGCCGCTCTTCGTGCGCCATGCGGCCCGCCTCCCCCGCGCCGTCTGGAGCCGCCTCAAGGAGCGGGCGAGCCGCGCCGGCCTGACCTCCTCGGGGCTGCTGCTGGCCGCCTTTTCCGAGGTCCTGGCGGCGTGGAGCAAGAGCCCGCGCTTCACCATCAATCTCACTCTGTTCAACCGCTTGCCGCTCCACTCGCAGGTCAACGACATCATCGGCGACTTCACCTCGCTCACCCTGCTGACGGTCGACACCGGCGTGCCCGGCACTTTCGAGGAGCGCGCCCGGCGCGCCCAGACCCAGCTCTGGGAGGATCTCGACCATCGCTACGTCAGCGGCGTGCGGGTGCTGCGTGAGCTCGCCCGCTCGCAGGGCGGCTTGGCGCGGGCCTTCATGCCCGTCGTCTTCACCAGCACCCTCGGCCTCACCCGGTCCGGCCAGGACACGGCCACGGACGACGGCGCCGCCGAGGGCGGCCTCGGCGACGAGGGCTACGTCATCAGCCAGACGCCGCAGGTATGGATCGACCACCAGGTGGGGGAGCAGCGCGGCCGGCTGTTTTACAACTGGGACGTCGTCGACGGCCTCTTCCCGCCGGGCCTGATCGAGGCCATGTTCCAGTCCTACTGGCAACTGCTCGAAAGGCTGGCCGAGGAGGACGCCTGGCAGGCCACCGTCGTCGAGCTGCTGCCGGCCGCGCAGCGGGCCGAGCGCATCGCCGTCAACGACACCGAGCAGTCCTTCGGGCCGGCGTCGCGGGAGCTCCTCCATACGCTGGTGGCCGGGGAGCCGGATCGCATCGCGATCGCCGCCCCCGGGCGCTCGCTCACCTATCGCGAGGTCGCCTCCCGGGCCGCCGCCCTCGGCCATCGTCTGCGGGCCCTGGGAGCCAGGCCCAACACGCTGGTGGCGGTGGTGATGGAGAAGGGCTGGGAGCAGGTGATCGCCACCCTCGGCATCCTGGGCTCCGGCGCCGCCTACCTGCCCGTCGATCCCGACCTGCCGGCCGACCGCCGCAACTACCTGCTGGAGAACGGCCAAGTGGAGCTCGCCGTCACTCAACCCTGGATCGACGACCGCCTCGCCGAGGAGTGGCCGGCCGGCATCCGGCGCCTGCGGGTCGAGCCCGAAGAGCCGGCAGCGGCGGACGTGGAGCCGCTCGCGCCCGTCCAGAATCCCGAGGACCTCGCCTACGTCATCTTCACCTCGGGCTCGACCGGCCATCCCAAGGGCGTGATGATCGATCACCGCGGCGCCGTCAACACCATCCTCGACATGAACCGCCGCTTCGGCGTCGGCCCGCAGGACCGCGTGCTGGCCCTCTCCTCGCTGTCGTTCGACCTCTCGGTCTTCGACCTCTTCGGCACCCTGGCGGCGGGGGGCACGATCGTCTTCCCCGAGGCCGCCAAGCGCCGCGACCCCGAGCACTGGGCGGCCTGCATCGAGGCCGAGGGCGTCACCGTCTGGGACTCGGTGCCGGCGCTCATGGATATGCTCACCGAGCAGGCGGCGCAGCGGCCGGCGGACGTGCCCAGCCGGCCGGGCACCCTGCGCCTGGTGCTGATGTCGGGCGACTGGATTCCGGTGTCGCTGCCGGCCCGCATCCGCGCCCTCTCCTACGTCACCCCCGACGTCGAGCTGATCAGCCTCGGCGGCGCCACCGAAGCTTCGATCTGGTCGATCTACCACCCGATCGCCGAGGAGGACGGCGCCCCCGGCGTGCGCAGCATCCCGTACGGCAAGCCGATGGCGAACCAGACCTTCCACGTGCTCGACTCGCACTTCCGCCCGCGCCCCACCTGGGTGCCGGGGCAGCTCTACATCGGCGGCATCGGCCTCGCCAAGGGCTACTGGCGCGATCCCGAGAAGACGGCGGCGAGCTTCATCACCCCGCGCACCGGCGAGCGCCTCTACCGCACCGGCGACCTCGGCCGCTATCTGCCCGGCGGCGAGATCGAGTTCCTCGGCCGCGAGGACTCGCAGGTCAAGATCCGCGGCTACCGCGTCGAGCTGGGCGAGATCGAGGCCACGCTCGTCAGCCACTCAAGTGTGCGCGACGCGGTGGTGCTGGTGCGCGACGGCGGTGGTCCCGGTATGGCGGGCGCGCCCGGTGAGAAGCGGCTCACCGCCTACGTCGTCTTCGAGCCCGGCGCGGCGGTCGAGATCAACGATCTGCGGGCCTTCCTGCGCGAGCTCCTGCCGGACTACATGGTGCCCGGCAGCTTCCTGGTGCTCGACGCCCTGCCGCTCACCCCCAACGGCAAGGTCGACCGCCGCGCGCTGCCCGCCATGGAGCAGGAGGCGCCGGCGAGCCGGCGCGAGTACGTGGCCCCCCGCACCGAGATCGAGGAGACGCTCGCCACCCTCTGCGCCGAGGCCCTCGGCGTCGAGAAGCTGGGCGTTTACGACGACTTTTTTGAGCTGGGAGGCGATTCGCTGATGGCGATTCGCGCTATCTTCCGCATTCGCAAGGCGGTCGGCGTCGAGCTCCAGGTGCGCAGCTTCTTCGACTCGCCCACCGTCGCCAACCTCGCTGAAAGCGTCGAGGAGCTGCTCCTGGACCAGATCGAAGAGCTGTCGGACGAGGAAGTCCACGAGCTGCTGTAAAGACTTGAGGGAGAAAGCCGCTTTGAACGAGATCGAAGATCGCCGCGCCGTCGGCTCGGCCGCCGGCGGGCTGGGGGTCGACGTCATGCTGGCCCGCGCGGCGGGAGGGTTCTAGGCCCGTGCCGACGGTCGAGGACCGGCGCTCGCGCCTGACGCCCGCGCAGCGGGCGCTGCTGGCCAAGCGGTTGCGCGGCGATCTCAAGGAGACGCCGGCCGAAGAGGCGGACGACGCCTGGAAGATCGCGCCGCGTCCGGACGGCCCCGGCCGGCCGGCGCCGCTCTCCTTCGCCCAAGGCCGGCTGTGGCACTTCGCCGCCAGCCAGCCGGGCAGCGCCGCCTACAACGTCTACTACGCCGTGGGCCTGCTGGGGCCGCTCGATCTGCCGGCCCTCGCCCGCGGCGTACGCGCCGTCATCGAGCGCCACCACGCGCTGTGGACCCGCTTTCCCCGGCGGAAGGAGGGGCTGGCCGCCGAGGTCTCCGCGGAGCTGCTGCCCGCGATCCTGCCGCTGATCGATCTTTCCGCCCTGGACGAAGGGCGCCGTGGCCCCGAAGCGCAGGCGCTGGCCATCGAGCTGGCGGCGCCCGCCTTCGATCTCGCGCAAGGACCTCTGCTGCGGATCGCCCTGCTGCGCACGGTCCCGGAGGCGCACGCTCTGCTCCTTGCCGTGCACCACATCGTCATCGACGGCTGGACCCTCGCCCTGATGACCCGGGAGATCGCGGCCTTCTACGCCGCCTTCGCCGCCGGCCAGCCGTCCCCTCTGCCGGAGGCGCCGCTGCAGTCCGCGGACTTCACCGTCTGGCAGCGGCGCCGGGTGGCGGAGGGGGCCTTCGCCGCCGATCTCGAATGGTGGCGAACGCACCTCGCGGGCGCTCCGGCGGAGGGCTTAAGCCTGCCCGAGCGGCCCGGCGCGCCTCTCGGGCGCTACACGCTCGCCGTGGCCCCGTCGGTGGTCGAGGCGCTCAAGGCGCTCGCCCAGCGCCAGCGGGTGACCCTCTTCGTCACCCTGCTCGCGGGCCTCAAGGCGCTGCTGCACCTCCACACGGGGGCCACGGACGTCGTCGTCGGTACGCCGGTCGTCCTGCGCGGCCGGCCGGAGGCGGCGGGGATCGCGGGGTTCCTGCTCAACCTTCTGGCATTGCGCACGGACGTGAGCGGCGATCCCACCTTCGCCGACCTTCTGAGCCGGGAGCGCGACAGCTTCCTGGGCGCCTTCAGCCATCGCGAGGCGCCGCTCGAATGGCTGGCCGCGGAGCTGCTGCCCGGCCGCGATCCGGGGGACGTGCCGTGGATCCGGGTGGTGTTCAACATGCCGTCGGGCGGCGCCGGCCACCACGAGCCGCTGCTCGCGCACGGCGTCGAGATCGAGCCGCTGCTGACCGGCGAGATGGGCTCCGAGTTTCCGCTCGCGCTCTACGCCCGCGAGGTGGGGGAGCGCATCCGTCTGGATCTCGGCTACAAAGCCAACGTGCTGGCGCCGGGCGAGCCCGCCCGCCTGCTCGAAGGATTCGCGGCGCTCTTGGGCGAGGCCGCGGCCCGTCCCGAGCTGCGCCTTTCGGAGCTGGCGGGGCCGGCTGCTTTGAGAAGAGATTGAAGGGGCGATCGATGGAGAAGATTCTGGTTGCGGGTGCCGGTCTGGTGGGTTCTCTGCTGTCCATTTATCTGGCGCGGCTGGGACACCAGGTCCAGATCTTCGACCGCTATCCGGACTTTCGCGAGTCCGAGGTGCCCGGGGGAAAGTCGATCAACCTGACCCTCTGCCAGCGGGGCTTCTCCGCCCTCGACCGCGTCGGGGTCGGCGACCGCGTGCGGTCGATCTCCGTGCCCTGTTACGGCCGGGTCATCCACAACGCCGACGGTACGGTGGAGTACCAGCCCTACGGTACGCGCCGCGAGGCCATCTACTCGGTGTCGCGCAACCACCTCAACCGGGTGCTGCTGGGCCTGGCGCTGGAGCAGCCCACCCTGGAGTGTTACTTCAAGAAGAAGATCCTCGAGGTGGACCTCACCCTGCCGTCGCTCACCCTGCGCGACCTGCGCACCGGCGAGCTGACGGAGTACCGGGGCGACCGCCTCTTCGGCGCCGACGGCGCCCACTCGGCCGTGCGCACCCAGATGCAGCGCAGCCGCCGTTTCGATTTCCAGCAGATCTATCTGGAGCAGGCCTACAAGGAGCTCAGCGTCGCTCCCGGCGCCGACGGCAGTTGGGCGCTCGAAGGCAACGCGATCCACATCTGGCCCCGCAACCACTACATGCTGATCGGCTTTCCCAACCTCGACCACAGCTTCACCCTCTCGCTGCACATGGCCTACGAGGGAGCGGAGCCGGCGTTCTCCTCGGTGCTCACGCCGGACGATCTCCAGGACCTGTTCAGGACCTCGTTCCCCGACGCGGTTCCGCTGCTGCCGAACCTGGTCTCCGACTTCTTCGGGCGGCCCGAGGCGTCGATGATCACCGTCCGCTGCTTCCCCTGGACCTACGAGGACAAGGTGCTGCTGATCGGCGACGCCGCCCACGCCATCGTCCCCTCCTACGGCCAGGGAGCCAACTCCGGCTTCGAGGATTGCTCGGTGCTCGCCGACTGCATCGTCGAGGGCGGCGACGACTGGCGGCAGGTTTTCGCCCGTTTCGAGGCCCAGCGCAAGCCCAACGCCGACGCCATCGGCGACCTCGCCCTCGAGCACTTCCACGAGCTGCGCGACCTGGTGGGTGACCGCGAGTTCCAGCTTCGCAAGAAAGTCGAGCGCCGTCTCAACGAGCTCTATCCGGACCGCTACATCCCGCTTTACAACCTGATCTCGTTTACCAACGTCACCTACGTCGAGGCGCTGAAGCGCGAGCGCCGGCAGCGCACCCTCCTCGACCGCGTGATGGCCAACGCCGCCGTCCGCGAGCGCCTGGAGCGCGGCGACTCCGAGGAATCGCTCGATCCGCTGCTGAGCGACCTGACGATGGAGTTTTTCGGCCAGCCTGTGGCGCGGGAAAGCGGCAGGTCCGCGGCCTGACAACGCGGCGCCGCCAGGCGCCAGGACGTAAAGGTCGACAAGGTCTCGCGATCCTCCCGAGCCCAGGGAGTTGCACTCCGCAAGTCTCCGTGATATGGTTTTTTGACATAGACCGTAAGGAGACGCTATGGGCTGGACCCTCAGGTGTGCCGTAGTGCTGGTGCTGTTGGGCTTTACCGTAGCATCGCCGATGCGGGCGACTGTCTGTGCTCTCGACGAACGGCCTGGGGCGACGTTGCTGCTGCCGTACTTCGAGGTGGATCTCGACCACGCGGACGGCCGGACGACCCTGTTCTCGGTCAACAACGCCTCGGCGACGGCGATACTGGCCAACGTCGTGCTGTGGACCGACCTCGGAGTCCCGAGCTTCACCTTTCCCCTCTACCTGACGGGCTACGACGTCCAGACCTTCAACCTGCGCGACCTGTTCAACGGTGCCATGCTGAAAACGGCCTCGGCCGCTCAGGATCCTCTCGATACGGTCAGCCCCAAGGGAATCTACTCGCAGGACGTCGGCTTCAGCTCCTGCGCGGGATTCCTGCCGCAGCCGGACCTGACGCCGACTTTACGTGATCACCTGCGGGCAGCCCACACCGGCCAGTCGTCACCGGTGTGGAGCGCCTGCGGCGGTCAGAACCGGGGCGACCACGTGGCCCGCGGCTACTTGACGATCGATACGGTGAGCCGCTGCGCGGTGCTGACGCCGGCCGACGCCGGCTACTTCGGCGCGGGCGGGGTCGCCACCAGCCAGAACGTCCTGTGGGGAGACTTCTTCTACGTCGATCCCGCGAAGAACTATGCCGACGGCGACAACCTGATCCGCCTCAAGGCCGACCCGGCGGCCTTCGCCGGCAAGCGGACGTTCTACGGCCGCTATGTGAATGGCTCGGGTACGGACGGTCGCCAGTCGCTGCCGCCTGACTGGGCGGCGCGCTTCATCGCCGCCGGCAGCTTCAGCGAGGGTACGGACCTGATCGTCTGGCGCGACAGCGGCCAAGTCGTCCATCCTTTTCCCTGCGGGATCAAGCCTCCCTGGTATCCGCTGATCGTGACCGAGTACGTCGGCTTCGATGAGCAGGAGCATCCCTTCATCCCGCCGACGATCCCGCTCTCCGACCGATACCCGGGGCCGAAGGCCGCGCCGCCGCCGCCGCCGATGGACCAGCTTCCGGCGGAGGCCAACCGCCTGCAATTCGGGACGGAACGGCAACCCATACCGTACGAATTCGGCTGGCTCTATCTCTACTTCGCGACGTTCGAGCCGACACCGCCCTTCGGCTACGTCCCCACGCAGGCCTGGGTGGGGGTGGCGATGAAGGCCGGCGGCCGGTTCAGCGTCGGCTTCGGCGGTACTCCTCTCTCCACCGGCTGTACTCCTGCCGAGCAACCTCAATTTCCGTAGGGAGAGAGATCGCGATGAAAGCACGTTGTGCCTGCCTGCTCGCCGCCGCCCTCCTGCTGGCTCCCGCCGGGGTTTTCGCCGAGGTCTGCTCGCTCGACAACGCTCCGGCCGCGACGCTGCTGCTGCCCTACTTCGAGGTGGATCTCGACAATCCCGGCGGGCTAACGACCCTGTTCTCGCTCAACAACGCGTCGGCCACCGCCATCATCACCAACGTCGTGATCTGGACGGACCTCGGCGTGCCGACCCTCAATTTTCCGGTCTACCTGACCGGCTACGACGTCCAGACTCTCAACCTGCGCGACGTGTTCAACGGCGTCCTGCAGCACACCGCCACGGCGGGCCAGGATCCGTCGGATACCATCAGCCCCAAGGGGATGTACTCGCAGGACGTCAACTTCGCCTCCTGTCAGGGCCTGCTGCCGTTGCCGGCCGCCTTGCCGGCGAGCTTCCTGGCCTCGCTGCGCGCCGCTCATACGGGGAAGAGCTCGGCGGTCCTCGGCGGCTGTGCCGGGCGCGACCTCGGCGACCACGTGGCCCGCGGCTACGTCACCGTCGACACCGTGAACCAGTGCACTTTGCGCACGCCGGATTTTTTGGCAGGATATTTTGGGCCGGACGGTGTCGCGACCGACCAGAACGTCCTCTGGGGTGACTTCTTCTACGTGGACCCATCCAACGACTACGCGGACGGCGAGAACCTGGTTCGTATCGAGGCCTCTCCGGGGGCCTTCAAGCAGGGAGATGCCACCTTCTATGGGCGCTACGTGAGCCACTCGGGGATCGACCACCGCGAGCCGCTGGCCACCGTCTGGGCTTCGCGCTTCGTTGCCGGCGGCGAGTTTTCGGGCGGCACCGACCTGATAGCCTGGCGTGACAGCGGCCGGATCGTGAAGCCCTTCGCCTGCGGCACTACACCTTTCGGATTTCCCCTGGTCATGGCTGCCGAGGTGACTTTCGACGAGCAAGAGCACCCGGTGACGCCCATCCCCTGCGATTTCCTGTGTCCGCCCGCCGCGCCGGTCACCATCTTTCCGGCGGAAGCGGGCCGGGCTCACATCGGAGGACCCGACTTTCCGGTGCCGTTCAACTTTGGCTGGGTCTCCCTCGATCTCAAGATTCCAGCGGGAGGTATGGGGACCACCCAGTTCAACCAGGCCTGGGTGGGAACGGTCATGAAAGCGCGGGGCAAGTTCAGCGTCGGGTTCGGCGCCACACCTCTCGACAGCGCCTGCGCACCGTTGTCTTTCGTCCCCTGAGCCGGATGTCCGCCGCCAGCCTCCTCGCGGGCTTCCTGTTTCCCCTGCTGGGGCTGGCCGCCACGGCCTGGGTGCTGGGCCGCGGCGCCACCCGGGCCCTGGGCCTCGCCTTCTCCGGCCGGCTGGAGAAGGGGGTGATCTCCACCGTCCTCGGGCTCGCCCTCGCCTCGTACCTGCTGCTCCTGCTGGGCCTCGCTGGCCGGCTGCAGCCCGTGCCGGTGCTGCTGGCGGGGGCGCTCGTCCATATCTTCGGCGCTCCGGTCTGGCGGGAAACCTGGGACGACCTTCGCGCCGGAAGTCCCCTGCCCGGTTGGGTGCCGGACCTCGCGCTGCTCGCGCTGGTCGCCCTTCCTTTCGCGCTGCCGGCCCTCTATCCTCCCTCGGCTTTCGACGCCACGCTCTACCATCTGCCGTTCGCCCGGGCCTTCGTCGAAACCGGGGGCCTGCCCTATCTCGCGGACCTTCGTTTTCCCGTCTTTCCCCAGGCCAATGAGATCCTCTTCGCGGCCGTGATGCTCTTCGGCCGTGACGTGGCGGCGCAGGGCGTGCAGCTTCTCGCCACCCTGCTCACCGCCGCGCTGCTCGCCCAGTGGGCTCGGGCGTCCTTCCCGGCCCTCCGGGGGGCAGGAGCGCTGGCCGCCGCCCTCTTTCTCGGCAACCCTCTCGTCTCCTACCTAGCCGGCACCTGCTACATCGAGCCGGGGCTGACCCTCTTCGTCACCGGCGGGCTCTTTGCCGCGGACCGCTGGCGGGAGACGGGGGAGCGCCGCTGGCTGGTACCCGCCGCGGTACTCCTCGCCACGGCGGCGGACGTCAAGTACCTCGGCCTCTATTTTCTCGGCGCGGCGGGACTGCTGGTGGCCCTTACCGGCAAAAAGCCTCGCTCGATGGGGGAGCGCTGGCTCGACGTCCTGCTCTTCGGCGGCGTCGCCCTCGTCGTTCTGGCGCCGTGGTACCTGCGCCTCGTCCTCCTCACCGGCAACCCCGTATTCCCCTACGTTCCCCAGGTCTTCGGGGCCAACCCCTGGCAATCGATGCCGGACCCCAACCGCGAGGGAACCCTCGTGCAGCGTCTGGTCCGCGCGGCGCGCATCCCCTGGGACGTGGTATTCCTGCGCGGGAGCTACGGCGGGCTCCCGCCGGTCTCGCCCGTCTACCTCGCCGGCATTCCCCTGCTCGCCGCCGGGGCGCTGCGCGACGCTCGATTGCGCCTTTGGCTGGCCGTCTGGCTGCCGGTCGTCGCCGCCTTTGCCCTGGTCTGTTCCTGGCTGCCGAGGGACAGCCGCTATCTCGTCCCGGTTCTACCCCTGCTGAGCCTGATGGTGGTCGGAGCGATCTCGGCAACCGTGGCCCTCGCCGGCCGCCGGCGCGGCTCGCGTCTCCTCGCCTGGGTGCTCTGCCTGGGCTGCCTGGCACCGGGATGGCTTTACGGCTTCTCCTGGATGGCGCGCAATGGAACGGTGCCGCTGACGCCGGCCCGGCGGGAGGCGTTTCTCGCCCGCAAGATCCCCGCCTATGCCGCCGTCTCCTGGCTCAACCGCACGCGGGGAAAGCGCTACACCGTCTGGGCCTTCCACGCCGAGCAGGCCACTTATTTCGCGGACGGCAGGTTCCTGGGGGATTGGACGGGGCTCGCGGGCTATGGCCGCGTGCTGGCGGCCTCCCCCAACGCGGAGGCCCTCCATCGCGAGCTCCGCCGGTTGGGAGCGGATCATCTCCTGGTCTCCGCGGTGGCGGATAAGGACCTGCCGTTCCCGGAAGACGCCGCGTTCCTGCGCTGGTTCCAGCCCGTCTACCGGGACGCTGGCGCCCAGGTCTACGCTCTGAGGCCCGCGCCTACTCTCGCGGCCGGATCTCCGCCATCAGATCCTTGACGTAGAAGCCCGCCCACAGCAGGAAGGGGAGGGAGAATTTGAAGGGCAGGTCGAGCAGGTGCTTGCCTAAGCCCCAGAAGTTGCGGCTGAAGGCGCCGTAGTGCTCGAGGCTCCAGGCCCCGAGCTGGGTGGCGTAGGCGAACTTCACGTAGAAGAAGATCAGCAGGATGTCGAAGAAGATGGTGATGAGCACGGCCCATCCCAGGTTCTCGAGCTTCCGGCGCCAGGGCACCCGCGGCACGGCGAGGAAGAGGACGCCGAGCATCAGCAGGTGGAAGTGGACGTCCGTCACCCGGAAGGAGTGGACGAGGCTCTTGGAAGGCGGAAAGTCCCGCCGCTGCACGTAGGCGAAATGGTCGTCCTTGCGCAGCAGGTTGGTCATGTTGGGGCTCTCCGTGAGCCGCACCAGGTTCTCGGCGCTGCCCAGCAGGAAGCGGTTGTAGACCGGCGTCGCGAGCAGCCAGACAAGGGCCACGGGAATTACCCATAGCAGGGCGTTGAGAACGAGCTGGAGGCCCCAGTTCCGAGGTGAGCTCTTCGCGGTGGTCATCAGGTGGCGGGCTCGCTGGCCGGGGGAGTCGCGAACCGGTTCGCCCAGAAGATCCACAGCAGCACGCCGCAGAGGATGACGATGGTCTGCCAGATCACCGTGTGCGAGGTGTCGAAGATCTTCGGGAAGTAGACGCCGGTGAGGAACAGGGCCACCACCCGCACCAGGTTGACCACCTGGATGGCCAGGATGCCGAGAGCCAGGCCGGTCAGCCGCGACTTCCAGGAGGCGGGGAAGGCGAGCACGGCGGCGATGAAGATGAGCATCGCCTCGACGCCGTTGCAGCCGTTGCGGATGTTGACCGCGAAGCGGGGGTTGCGGATGACCGTGCCGGCCATCGTCACGTTCTGGCCCATGACGCGCAGCACGCCGCCGCTCATCTTCGCGATGCCGGCCGTGAAGGGCTCGACGGCGTGGTCGTTGACCCAGTTGAGGGAGATCAGGGTGAAGCTGCCCCCGAGGATGACGACGAAGAGGATGAGGAACGTCAGCTCGCGCCGGTTGCGCTGCCAGAAGGAGCCGGTGGCGGGGGAAGAGGGCTTCGGAGTACTCGGTTTGTTGGCCATGCTGGCGTAATCCTACCTGTAGGCGTCCCGGATTGAAATCCCGGACGGCGGATCGACTCGCCTCGTCGGCCCCCTGCCTGACTCCATGGTACAGTCCCGCCCGGAAAAAAATCGTGGGACAACACGACCTCAACTACCGCCGCTTCTTCAACCACCGGCGCATGATCCAGGATCTCCTGCGCGAGATCGTGGGTGAGGGATGGGTGGAGCGTATCGACTTCGAGTCCGGCGAGCGGGTCAATGCCTCCTTCGTCTCAGACCAGGACGAGAATCGCGAGAGCGACGTCATCTGGAAATTCCGGCGCAAGGATGGGGGAGAGCCGATCTACGTCTACATCCTCCTGGAGTTCCAATCCCGGCCGGACCCCTCCATGCCGGTCCGCTTCATGGGCTATGAGAGCCTCTTCTACCAGACCCTGATGGCCAACCAGCCGGCAGCCGCCTGGAGAAAGCTGCCGCCGGTCATCCCCGTCCTGATCTACAATGGATGGGAGCCGTGGAACGTGGCGACGGACCTCGGTTCCTTGATCGGGGATCTGGACCCGTCGGCGGAGATCTACCGCCCGCAGTTACGATACCGGCTCGTGGACGAGGCAGCCTACCCGCGGGAAGATCTGGCGGCGTTGACTAGTCCGGTGGCTGACCTGTTCCGCATCGAGAAGAGCCGCGATTGGTCGGAGGTCCGTTCGAGCGTTCACCGGTTGCGGCAGACCGTGCCGCCGGCCGAGGCATCCTTGCGGCGGGCTTTCGAGAGTTGGCTGCAGAAGACAATCCTGCCGCGCTTTGGATTGTCTCAGAAAGAGGCCGCCGCAACTCTCACTCTGGAGGAGCTTGAAACCATGTTGGCTGAAAGCATCGACCGTTGGAACCGTGAGATCCGTGAAGAGGGTCTCCAAGAGGGTCTCCAAAAGGGTCACCAAAAGGGTCGCCAGGAAGAGGGTGTCCGGATGGTGCTTCGGCTCCTCCGTTTCAAGTTCGGTCCTCTGGAGTCCGAGATCGAGGAGCGGGTGCGTGCTGCTGATGCGGACCGGCTCCTCGAATGGGGTGAGCGCGTTCTGACGGCTGAGAGTCTCCAGGATATTTTTAAGGATTGATTTCAGCTTCCGCCCAATCCCTCACTCCGGAAGCACCTTCTCGATCCGGCGGTCCGGAACGAACCATAGGATCGCGACCAGTACGTAGCAGGTCATGGAGATCCGCGGGTCCACGAAGGCGAGAGGGATCCCGACCGCGTAGAGGATGAGAGAGACCATGCCTTTAGAATCCTTGCCGATGGCCAGGGCCAGCGTCGAGTCCTTGCCGTGGAGTGCCACCAGGAAGCGGGCGAGAATGGTGTACGCCACAGCGGCCATGATCAGGACGACGCCGTAGATGGCGACCGGCACGGCGGCGAAGTGATTCTCGCCCATCCAGCCGGTGACGAACGGGACCAGAGACAGCCAGAACAGCAGGTGCAGGTTCGCCCAGAGGATGCGGCCGTTCACCTTGTGGGTCGCGGTCAGCATGTGGTGATGGTTGTTCCAGTAGATGCCGATGTAGACGAAGCTGAGGACGTAGCTGAGCAGCACGGGGACCAGCGGCCTCAAGGCTGACAGCTCCGCTCCGTGCGGAACCCTCAGCTCCAGCACCATGATGGTAATGATGATGGCGATCACCCCGTCGCTGAACGCTTCAAGACGTCCCTTGCCCATGTCGCCGGTCCCTACCTTTCGCTGGCTTGCAGGGTCTCCGTCACCATCACGCTGATCAGCTTGGGGCTAGCCTTGCCGCCGCCCGCCGCCACCTGCTTCATCACCTGTGCGATGAGGAAGCCGAGAAGCCCGGTCTTGCCCTTCCGGTAGCTCTCGACCTGGGCCGGATGAGCGGCTAGCACGCTCTCGATGACGGGCTGAACCGTGGGCCGAAGCTGCTCCAGAAGCTCCTGCTCCTCGGGGGACAGAGGCTCGGGCTCCTTCGCCTCGGTCTCCTTCGGGGCTTTGGGCGCCTTGGGCTCCGGCGGCTTGACCGCGGCCGCGGCCGGTGCCTGCTTCTGGGCCTCCAGGGCCCACGAGTCGCGTAGCGGCACGATGCGGTTGAAGACCAGATGGCCGGGCTTCGAATCGATGGGATCGCGGAAGAAGTAGCCCTGCCGCTCGAACTGCAGGCGCTCGCCGAGCGCCTCGTCCACTGCGCCGGGCTCGATGCGGCTGCCGGTGAGCACTTCGAGGGACTGCGGGTTGAGCAGCGTCTCGAAGGCACCCTCCTCCAGGTCCGGCCGCTCGACCCGGAACAGGCGGTCATAGATGCGCACTTTGGCCGGCACCGACTGCGCCGCGGACACCCAGTGCAGCGTGCCCGGCACCTTGCGCCCGTCCGGCGCCGAGCCTCCCCGGGTGGCGGGGTCATAGGTGCAAACGAGCTCGACGATCTCACCCGTCGCGGGGTCTTTCACCACGCTCTCGCAGCGGACGAAGTAGGCGTAGCGCAGCCGCACTTCCTTCCCGGGAGAGAGGCGGTGGAAGCCCTTCGGCGGCACCTCCGCGAAGTCGTCCCGCTCGATGTAGAGAGAGCGCGAGAACGGCACCTTGCGGCTGCCCTCCTTGGGCACGTCGTGTGGATAAAACGGCGCCTCCAGCTCCTCGACCTGATCCTCGGGGTAGTTCTCGATCGTCAGCTTCAAGGGCCGCAGCACGCAGAGCACGCGGGGAACCTGCGGGTTCAGATCCTCGCGCTGGCAGTGCTCCAGGAGCGTCACGTCCACCGTGCTGTTGGCCTTGGCGACGCCGATGCGGTCACAGAAGTCGCGTAGCGCCGACGGAGTGAAGCCGCGGCGGCGCAGGCCGGCGAGCGTCGGCAGGCGGGGATCGTCCCAGCCCGCCACCAGCTTGCGCTCCACGAGCTCCAGCAGCTTGCGTTTGCTCATCAGCGTGTAGGTGAGGTTGAGACGGGCGAACTCCGTCTGCCGCGGCGGCTCCGGGAACGGTAAGGTATCCACCAGCCAGTCGTAGATGTCGCGGTTGTTCTCGAACTCCAGGGTGCACAGCGAGTGAGTGATGCCTTCGATGGCGTCCGAGAGCGGGTGGGCGAAGTCGTACATCGGGTAGATCGACCAGGCGTCGCCGCGGTGATAGTGGTGGGCGCGCTTGATGCGGTAGAGCAGCGGGTCCCGCATCTTCATGTTGGCCGCGGCCATGTCGATCTTGCCGCGCAGCACGTGGGCGCCGTCCGCGAACTCGCCAGCCCGCATGCGGGCGAACAGATCGAGATTCTCCTCGACGGAGCGATCCCGGTACGGGCTGTGGCGGCCCGGCTCGGTGACGGTGCCCCGGTACTCGCGGATCTCGTCCTCGTTCAGGCTGTCCACGTAGGCCTTGCCCAGGCGAATCAGCTCGACGCCGAAGTCATACAGGCGCTCGAAGTAGTCCGAGGCGTGAAAGAGGTTCTTCCCCCAGTCGAAGCCCAGCCAGCGCACGTCCCGCTGGATCGATTCGACGTACTCCTGATCCTCGGTCTCCGGGTTCGTGTCGTCGTACCGAAGATGGCACTTGCCGCCGTTCTCCAGCGCCAGGCCGAAGTTGAGGCAGATCGACTTGGCGTGGCCGATGTGCAGGTAGCCGTTGGGCTCCGGGGGAAAGCGGGTGACCACCCGCCCCCCATATTTGCCCGCGGCGCGGTCGCGCTCGACCATGTCGCGGATGAAATCTCTGCCAGGGGTGGTGGGGTTGGTATCGGACATACGGAGATCCTCGATCGATGGACCGGGGAAGGTATCACAAGAGGGGATCTCCCGCCGCCGGCCTCATCACCGGTGCCGTCTGATACGCTATCCCGCCCATCGGGACAGGGCTGCGGGGTGGAGCGCAGGGCGGTCCGTGGAGAACGACTATGCAAACGTTTCAAGAGCTGATTCTCAAACTTTCTGAATTCTGGGCGCGCGAGGGCTGCGTCTTGCAGCAGCCCCTCGACCTGGAGGTGGGAGCGGGCACCATGCACCCGGACACCTTCCTGCGCGTCCTTGGGCCCGAGCCCTGGCGGGTGGCCTACGTGCAGCCGTCGCGCCGGCCGGCCGACGGGCGCTATGGCGACAATCCGTTCCGGCTCGGCAAGCATCACCAGTTCCAGGTGATCCTCAAGCCCTCGCCTCTCGACGTGCAGCGACTGTACATCCGCAGCCTGGAGGCCATCGGGCTCGATCTCACCCGCCACGACCTCCGCTTCGAGGAGGACAACTGGGAAGCGCCCACCCTCGGCGCCTGGGGCGTCGGCTGGCAGGTGATGCTCGACGGCATGGAGATCACCCAGTTCACCTACTTCCAGCAGGCGGGCGGCCTGGAGCTCAAGCCCATCAGCGCCGAGATCACCTACGGCCTGGAGCGTCTCACCATGTTCCTCTCGCTCTCCCAGAGCATCTATGAGATCGACTGGGTGGAGGGGCTCGCCTACGGCCAGGTGCGCAAGCAGGAGGAGTACGAGCTCTCCCGGTACTACTTCGAGCTGGCGGACGTCGCCTTCCTGCAGAACCAGTTCAATGGATTGGAGAAAGAGGCGCAGCACTGCCTGGAGGCCGGGCTGGTGTTTCCCGCCTACGAGAACGCCCTCAAGTGCTCGCACGCCTTCAACGTCCTCGACGCCCGCGGCGCCGTCTCGGTGACCGAGCGCGTGGGCTTGATGAAGCGGGTTCGGGATCTCGCCGTCGCCTGCGCCAAGGCATACGTCGAGAGCCGCGAGCGCCAGGGATACCCCATGCTGCGCGGTGCGGATCGCGAGGCCTATGGAGTTGCAGCGGAGGTGACCGATGCCGCCCGGTGAGTATTTATTGGAAGTGCGGAGCGAGGAGATTCCGGCCCGCATGCTGGAGCCGGGACTGCGCGAGCTGGCGACCCGCGTCTTCGAGGAGCTGATGGCGCGGGGCATCGGCCCCCGCGAGGTGGAGACCGGCTTCACGCCGCGGCGTCTGGTGCTCATCCTCTCCGGCCTGCCGGAGGGGGAGCCGGACCGCGAGGAGCAGGTGATGGGACCGCCCGTGCGCGCCGCCTTCACCGCCGACGGCCAGCCGACGCCCGCCCTCCTGGGCTTCGCCAAGCGGACAGGCCTGGAGCCGGACCAGCTCGCTCGGGTGCAGACGGACAAGGGCGAGTACTTGGGAGCGACGAAGAAGATCGCCGGCCGGCCCACCCGCGACGTGCTGGCGGAAGTCGTGCCCCGCATCCTCGCCGGCATCTCCTGGGCGAAGACCATGCGGTGGGGGAGCGGCTCGGGTCCCTGGGTGAGGCCGGTGCACGGCATCATCTCGCTGCTCGACGGCGAGGTCGTACCCTTCGAGCTCTTCGGCATAGCCGCGGGCAACTCGACGTGCGGCCATCCCACCCTGTCGCCCCACAGCTTCGAGGTCACGGACGTCGAGGACTACCGGCGCCAGCTCGCCGTCCGCCATCTCGAAGTGCGGCCGGCCGAGCGCCAGCGCGCCCTCCTCGAAACCATGCGCAGCCGCGCCGAGGCCCTGGGCGGCACGCTGGTGGACGATCCGCCCCTGCTCGAGAAGCTGGCGGCGATCTGCGAGATCCCTGGCGTGATGGAAGGGAGCTTCGGCGACGCCTTCCTGGAGCTGCCGGCCGAGGTGCTCGCCACCAGCCTGCGCGACCATCAGAGTGCCCTCACCGTGGCCTCTCCTGAAGGTCATGGAAAGCTCTTGCCCTACTTTCTCACCGTCATGGACCGTCCGGACGATCCGGTGGGCCGCGTCCGCTCCGGTAACGAGTGGGTGGTGGCGGCGCGCCTCGCGGATGCCCGCTTCTTCTACGGCGAGGACCACAAGGCGGGGATGGCCCGGCGGGCCGAGCAGCTCCAGTCGCTCAACTTCCACGAACGTCTGGGGAGCTACGCCGTCAAGACCCTGCGCCTGGAGTCGCTGGCCGCGACGATCTGCGACCAGCTCGGCTGGGCGGCGGAGAAGGTGTCCGCGGTCGAAGCCGCGCGGCTCCTCAAGGTCGACCTCGCGACCGAGATGGTGAAGGAGTTCACCTCCCTCCAGGGAATCGTGGGCGGCATCTACGCCCGCGAGGAGGGGCAGCCGGAGCCTGTCTGGCAGGCCGTCTACGATCAATACCTGCCGGCCTCCACCGAGGACCCGCTGCCGCGAGGCCGAGTGGGCCAGGTCACCGCCCTCGCCGACCGTCTCGACACCCTGGTAGGCATCTTCGGCCTGGGGCTCATCCCCACTGGAAGCAAGGACCCCTTCGGTCTGCGCCGCGCCGCCCAGGGCGTGGTGCGCATCTGCCTGGAGGCCGGCTTGGCCCTGGACCTGGAGAAAGCCGCCGTCGCCGCGGCGGAGCTCTTCGGAGACCGTCTGACCCGCAAGCCGGAGCAGATCCTGGACAATCTCAGGGCCTTCTTCAACGATCGCATCCGTTACCTGCTGGGCCTCGCGGGTTATGCCTACGACGAGATCGAAGCCGCCCTGGCCGTGGGCAGCAGCAACCTGCCGGATCTTCGAGCACGAGTGGACGCCCTGCACAAGGTGCGAGAGACCCCCGGCTTCCTCTCCGTCGTGCTGGCGGCCAAGCGCATCGCCAACATCGTCAAGGATGCATCCGAGCAGGCCTTCGACGAAGAGCGTCTCGTGGAGCCTGCGGAGAAGGATCTGGCTGCCGCCTTCGCTAATCTGCGCACCGACATCGAGACGGCCGCCGCAGCCGGTGATTACGAGCGCTGCCTGCGCCACGTCGCCGATCTCGCCCCGGTGCTCGACCGTTTCTTCGTCCAGGTCATGGTGATGGCCGAGGACGAAGCCGTGCGCACCAACCGCCTCGCCCTGCTCCAGGCGATCGGGAAGGCCGTCTCGAGGACGGCGAAGCTGACGGAGATGGTGGTGGACAAGGCGGAGGCCCGGGCGAAGGCGGTCTAGGGCACCGTCGATTTGACCCGTCGGCTGCCATCGTAGAGACGCCCAGAGGGTAGCGCCAGCTACCCCGTGGGGCGTCTCCGCCCGAAGGGTCGCCCTCCCCTGCTTTCGAAAACGCTCTAGGGCGTGCGGCTCCGATAAAGCCCGGGGATTGATCCAGGCTACCGACGGTAGTCCCTACGGGGCCGCAATCCGTTTTCCCCGACTCTTCCTACAAACCGCTACAATTTAGGAAATGCCCCCCAGCGTCTTCATCTCCTACAGCCACGAGGACGAGGTCTGGAAGGACCGTCTGGTCAAACACCTTGGAGTTCTCCAGAACGAGGGCCTCCTCCAGACCTGGACGGACCGCGACATTGCCGCAGGCGACGATTGGTTCGAGCGGATCCAGGCCGCGATGAATGCCGCTCAAGTAGCCGTCCTTCTGATCTCGGCGAGCTCCTTGACCTCGAAATTCATCCTCCACACGGAAGTTCCCAATCTTCTGGAGAGACGGTCTCGCGCAGGAATGGCGATCTTCCCGGTGCTTTGCAAGGACTGTCTTTGGCAAGAGATACCATGGCTCACCAAGCTCCAAGGCCTGCCCCGAGATGGTAAGTCTCTAGATTCCTTCCGCACCGCCAGACGCGAATCCGAATTGGCTAAAATTGCAAAAGAGATCTTGGACATCGCCCGAAACGGATCATCCGTAACCGTTGCGAGGTCCTTACAGGGCCCCTCCTCAACTGGTATCAACCTTCCCTCCCTTCACCAGATCCCCGCCCCACCCGCCGACTTCACGGGCCGTCAAGAGGAGCTACTTGCTTTGACGTCCGCGCTGACCAAAGGCGGCGTTTCTGCCATCTTCGGTATGGGCGGGATGGGAAAGAGCGCGCTTGCTTTTAGGCTCGCAGAGGAGCTGGCACCAATCTACTCCGATGCCCACATTTACTTCGACCTAAAAGGTTCCGACCTGCTGCTTCGCGACTCCAAGCCCCTGAAAGCAGCCCAGGCCATGTCTCATGTGGTGCGGTCTTTTCACCCAGATGTCCAGCTTCCAGAAAACGAGGAAGAACTAGCTGGGCTATACCGATCCATTCTTCATAAAAAACGCGCAATTCTCTTGATAGACAACGCTAGGAGCCAGAGCCAAGTGGAACCATTGATTCCACCTCCAGGCTCTCTCCTGTTAGTGACCTCCCGATCCCGATTCGCTCTTCCAGGTCTAGCAGCGAAGGATCTGGCAGAGCTTCCTGAGGAAAAGGCCCGAGAACTTCTACTACTCATCGAGCCCCGAATTGGCTCCGTCGCTGGCGAGATTGCCCGGCTCTGCGGCCACCTCCCTTTGGCGCTTCGCTTCGCTGCGAGTGCCCTCGCAGAGCGACCGAATCTTGGGCCTGCTGACTATGCTCGCCGTTTGACAGAGGGAACGCTACGGCTCGTCCCTATGGAGGCCTCGCTCAGCCTCAGCTATGAATTGCTAAGCGAAGACCATCAGCGGCTTTGGTGTCTATTGGCGGTCTTCTCTGGTGCCTTCGACGCGGAGGCTGCGGCATCTATCTGGGAAATAGATGCCGATCCCGCTATTGATGTTCTCGGAGATCTGGTGCGGAGCAGCCTCGTGGAGTGGGAAAGAAAGGACGGACGCTATCGATTGCATGACTTTACCCGGAGCTTCGTGGACCGGCGGCTCGAAAACAAAGAGAAGGAGGCCGCTCGGAAGCGGCACTCAAAGCACTATCTGGGAGTGTTAGAGGGAGCGAATGCGCTTTACAGCAGAGGAGGTGATTCAGCGCTCCTTGGCCTTCGAGTACTCGAGACGGAGTGGGGCAATATTGCAGCCGGCCAGGCGTGGTCAGTAAACCAATCTAAACATGATGAAGATGCCTTAAGACTATGCAGTTCCTATCCAAGTGCCGGATATCAGGTTCTTGTCCTGCGTCGGCCTACCCGGGAAAGGATTCGTTGGTTAGAACTAGCTATTATCGCAGCCAGGGCTCTCCATGACCGGGAAAAGGAGGGTTATCATCTCGGTAACCTTGGCTGCGCGTATATTGAGCTCGGAGAACCCCATCGTGCCATCGAATTCCACGAGCAGGCACTGAGCATCGCTTGCGATCTCGGGGACCGACGCAGTGAAGGCCAAACCCTCGGTAACCTGGGCCTCGCCTACGCGAATCTTGGTGAACCCCATCGCGCGATCGAGTTCTTTGAGCGGGATCTTCCTCTCGCCCGCGAGATCGGCGACCAGCGTGGTGAAAGTATCGTCCTCGGTAACCTGGGCCATGCCTATAGCGCACTCGGCAAAACTCGGCCCGCCATCGAGCTTTACCAACAACAGCTCGCTATCACCCAAGAGATCGGGGATCGACATGGAGAAGGTGACGCCCTCTTGGGCTTGGGCAACGCCTTCATGAGCCTCGGCGAATCTCATCGTGCCCTTGAGTTCTACGAGCAAGTACTCTCCATCGCTCGTGAAATTGGCGACCGGCGCGGCGAGGCACAAGTCCTCGGAAACTTAGGCCTCGTTCACTTGGTCCTCGGCGAAGCCCGATGCGCCATCGATCTATATGAGCAGCAACTTTCCCTCGCCCGCGAGATTGGTGATCGCCGTGGCGAAGTCAACGCGAGTTGGAACCTAGGACTGGAACTCGAGAAGGCAGGGGATCTTGTGCGCGCGCTGGTCCTAAAGCAAGTCCTTGTGGACTATGAACGCGAGATCGGACACGCTGATGCCGAGAAACACGCAGCCGAGGTCGCTGCCCTCCAAGCCCGCATCGCGGAAGAGAGTCCTTGAACCCTCGACCTCGCCCGGTGTGCAGTTCCCCTCGCGCTGGGGGACCTCTCCTCGCGTCCTCGTGGTCAACTCAGCCCTGATGAAGCCGTTCCGGTGGGACAGGTGCCCTGCCCTTCGCGGCCCTGTGCCGGGTTCTGGCTGTCGCAGCGGAAGACCATCGGGAGATCGCCCCTACTTGGCCTGCGCTTCGGTCAGGGGCGGGCCTTCGGATCTCCTGACCCAGAGAGATGGTATCTTGTCGCGGTTTCCAGGAAAGGAACCGCGCCGCTATGCCTTCGATGGCTCACGAGATCCTCGTGGATCTCTTCAAGAATCGTCCGTCTCTGGCCGCCGAGATCCTGGCCGAGGTGCTGGGCGTCTCGCTTCCGCCTTACAGCGAAGCCCGCCTCGCCTCGGCCGACTTGACCGAGATCCAGCCCGCCGAATACCGCGCCGATGTCGTCGTCGTCCTTCTCGACCACGACACCCCGGTCCGGACGATCGTAGTCGAGGTCCAACTGGCGGTCGATACCAGGAAGCGCTTCAGTTGGCCGGCCTACGTGACGGTCTCGCGTGCCATTCACGGGTGTCCTGCGGACCTCCTGGTCGTCGCGCCCGATCCGGCCGTCGCGGAGTGGTGCGCGGAGCCGATCGAGATCGGCGTCCCCGGCTTCGTCCTGAACCCTCCGGTGCTGCGCCGCACGGCGGTTCCGGTCGTGACGGACCTTGAGGAGGCAACTCGCCGTCCGGAGCTCGGCGTTCTTTCCGTGCTGTCGCATGGCGATACGGAGCAGGGAGCGACGATCGCCTCCAAGGTTCTGCGGGTGATTGAGGGACTCGATGAGGACAGGGCCAGGCTGTACTTCGATCTCGTGTACAATTCCTTGAATGACGCGGCCCGCCGCGCGCTGGAGGCTAAGATGAAGGGCTACGAATACCAGAGCGATTTCGCGAAAAAGTACGTCGCCCAGGGGCTCACCCAGGGACGCGCCGAGGGGCGTGCCGAGGGACGCACCGAGGCGGAAGCGCGCGCAGTGCTGACGGTGCTTCGGGCTCGCGGTATCGCGGTGCCGGACGCGGCCCCGCGAGCGCATCCTGGCCGAGAAGGATCCGGAACGGCTGGGCCGCTGGCTGGAGAAGGCCGCCGTTGCCGCTTCGGTCACCGCAGTCGTCGACGAGCCGAACTGAGCTGCCCGGCTAGCTGTTTCGTCCCTCGCTCTATATATCGCCGTCGATGGGCCATAAGTTTACTGTAGCGGACCGTCCAGCAATCCCGCCTCTATATGAGGCCGGGCCTGAGCTATATGGTGAGGCGGCGTTCTATAAGGCCGTCTGCGTCAAGTCTGGATGAGCGGCTCCACTACGGGCCGTTCGAGAAGCACCTGGGGTTGCAGGTGGCGCGGTAGGGAGGCGGGCTGGCCTAGTCCGGGCGATCCAGACGCTCCTGGAGCAGCCGCGCCAGGAGCGCCTCGTGCTTGGGGAGCTCCTGGCGAAGGAACGCCGTCGTGGCTTCGGTGAAATCCTGTACGTAGGGCGGTGGCGTCTCCTGATCCCTGCGAATACAGAGCTCCGCGTAGCGCCAAAAGTTCTCCAGCGTCACCACGCCCATGCACACGCAAGCGTCGATGGGCCGCGGCAGCAGCCGGTCAAGGAGGTGCGGCCGGTGGCGGCCGATTGCGCACGCGGCGCCGAGCAGGCACTGAAATGCGGCGTCCGCATTCAGGCTGGGTCGGTAGGCCTCGAACGTCGCCAGGACCGCCTCGTCGGTTTCACCGGAATCGGGAGCCGCCATCCTCGCCAGGCGGGGCTTGGAGATCAACGGCATTGGCTGATCTCCCCAAAATCCCCATACACGGCATGACCTCCCGGCTCCGCCGGGCGGTTTCCGGGACGCACGAGCAATCCCGTTTGCAGTCCGGCCGCGGCGGCGGCGTCCAGCTCTTCGCGCACGTCGCTCAGGTAGAGGATCTCCGCGGCCGGCAGGCCGTAGGCGGCGGCGATGGCGGCGTAGGCGGCCGCTTCGCGCTTGGGACCCGTCGTGGTGTCGTGGAAGCCTTCGAAGAGGGGGGTCAGATCCCCGTAGGCGGTGTGGCCGAAGAGGAGCTTCTGGGCGTGGACGCTGCCGGAGGAAAAGACCTTCAGGCGGCGGCCGGCGGCGCGCCAGGTCGTTAGTGCTTCCGGCACGTCGGGGAAGACGTGCCCCTGGATCGTGCCGTTCCGGTAGCCCTCCTCCCAGATCACTCCCTGGAGGAGCTTGAGGCCGGTCGATTTCCGGTCTTCGGCCATGAGACGGCGGGCATACCCGGCGAGGCTACCGGCGAGATCCGCGCCGTCGCCCTCTTCGGCGGTCTGCTCCTGGCGCAGGCAGGCGAGCGCCGCCGAGAGCTCAGGATTGGGATCGGGCCGGCCACAGTAGTCGTCCAGGCGGGCGGCGGCGTAGGGGAAGAGGACATCGTAGACGAAGGAGATCGAGGTCGTCGTGCCTTCGATATCGGTCAGGACGGCCCCGATCTTCCCTGGCTCAGCCACCCTCGGTCACTTGCCTACAGCGTCGTCCGGTTGAAGGGGATGTAGGCCGGCCCGAAGCAGAGGGGCTGGAACTTCGCGTCCTCGCCGGATTCGGTGTAGTGGGGCGCCCAGCCGGACGGGTCCTGGAACAGGCGGATGGCCCGGATGGTCTTGTCCATGCAGAGGTCGAACCAGTGATGGGTGCCGCGCGGCACGCGGATCATGTCGCCCTTGGTCATCTCCAGGCTGAAGACCGGCCCCTCGGTGGGGTGGATGTGGAACAGCCCGCGGCCGTGGACGATGAAGCGCACCTCGTCCTCGTCGTGCCAGTGCTCCTTGTTGAAGCGGGCGAGCATGGCGTCGATGCCGGGGGTCGTGGGCTTGACGTTGATGACGTCCGCCGTCACGTAGCCGCCCTCTTTCATGAGCCGCTGAATGGGCTCCTGATAGGCGTCCAGGATCTCCTGATCGCTGGCGTCGTCGGCGAGCGAGTCGGTCCCTTCGAACTTGCTGTACCAGATACCCACTCCAGCCAGGAAGCCGAAGATCTCGTGAGGGTCTTCTACCACCCGCTTTTCCTGGGGAAACGTCAAAGTTGCCATACACGTACCTCCTCGCGCCTCCGGCGCGTCCTACTTCTTTGGTGTTTGAATGTAGCAGAAAGGTGACAGGCTCTCATCCCCCCGGGGTGTTTTGCTACAGTCGGTTCCACCATGGAGCCCGATCAAGATCCCCGCGCCGTCCTCGCCGCCGCCGCCCGTCTCTTCTACGACCGCGGATGGATGTGGGGCACGGCGGGCAATCTCTCCCTGCGCCTGCCCGACGGCAGCTTCTGGATCACGGCCAGCGGCAAGGCGAAGGGACGGCTTACGGCGGCGGATTTCCTGCGCATCGCTCCCGGCGGCGAGGTGGTGGAGAAGGGCCGGCCGGACGACCGCCCGTCCGCTGAAACCAGCCTGCACGACGCGATCTACCGCCTGGTGCCCCAGGCCGGCGCCTGCTTCCACGTTCACTCGATTCCGGGCAACGTCGCCTCCCGGTTGACCGAGGGGGCGGAGGAGGACAGTCTCCGCCTGCCGCCGCTCGAGATGCTCAAGGGCCTGGGCGTCTGGGACCAGGACCCGCACGTCGCGCTCGCTGTCTTCCCCAACCACCTCCATGTGCCGCGTATCGCCGAAGAGCTCCTGGCTCGCTTCGCGGCGACGCCGCCTCAGGTTCCCGGTTTCCTGATTCGCGACCACGGCCTCACCGCCTGGGGGCGCGACGCGGAAGCCGCCCTTCACCACGTGGAGCTTTTCGAATATATCTTCGGCTACATCGTCGCGGTCCGGACGGCAGGGTTAGCTCCCTAATCGATCACGATACCCTTCAGGTCCTCCTCGGCCTGGGGCGACTGGATTCCCAGATCCTCCATCGTCTCCACCAGCACCTTGGCCACCACGAGGTTGCGAAACCATTTCTTGTCGGACGGCACGACGTACCAGGGCACCCATTTCTGGCTGGTGCGGCCGAGGATGTCCTCGTAGGCCTTCATGTACTCGTCCCAGTGGCCGCGATCGACCAGGTCGCCCTTGCGGAACTTCCACTGCTTGGCCGGGTCGTCGAGACGGTCCTGAAGACGCCGCTTCTGCTCCTCCTTGGAGATGTGGAGGAAGAACTTGAGCACCGTCGTACCGGTCTCCGCCAGCAGGCGCTCGAAATCGTTGATCTGATCGAAGTGGCGGTGCCAGACCTCGGGCGGCTCGAGCTTGAGCACCCGCACCGGCAGGAGCTGCTCGTAATGGCTGCGGTTGAAGATCACGATCTCGCCCGCGCCGGGCACCTTGGAGTGGACCCGCCACAGAAAGTCGTGCTCCCGCTCCTCCTCGGTGGGAACCCGGAAGCCCACGGCCCGCACGCCCAGCGGATTGACGTTCTGGAAAACGTGGCGGATGGTGCCGTCCTTGCCGCTGGTGTCGATTCCCTGAAGGACGATGAGCACCCTGTGCTTGTGCTCGGCCCACATGGCCTCCTGCACCGCATCCAGACGCTTGCAGAGATCTGGAATGAGCCTCTCCGCCTCCTTCTTGCCGGCCTTGAAGCCCTTGGTCGAGTCCGGCTTGAACTTCCGAAGATCGACCTTGCTGCCGGGTTCCACCCGAAATCTCTTCATCGTCTCTCCTTGGGGTCGCGAGAACACAACCGGCCTTGAGTCTATCCCCATCTCCGGGAAAACGCCGTGCGATACTTCCCGCCGTGCCGACCCCCGCCCGCTCCGTGGTTCCGTTGCGCGAGGCCGTCCGGGTCTGGGCGAAGGTGGCCGTCCTCTCCTTTGGCGGCCCGGCGGGGCAGATCGCCGTCATGCACCGCACCCTGGTGGAGGAGAAGCGCTGGATCAGCGAGGAGCGCTTTCTCCATGCCCTCAACTACTGCATGCTCCTGCCTGGACCCGAGGCGCAGCAGCTCGCCATCTACATCGGCTGGCTGCTCAACCGCACGCTGGGCGGCGTGATCGCGGGCGTCCTCTTCGTCCTTCCAGGGTTCGCTTCCATTCTCGGGCTGTCCATTCTGTACGCCGGCTTTCACGAGTCGAGCCTGGTGAACGCCGTGTTCTACGGCCTCAAGCCGGCGGTGGTGGCCGTGGTGGTGGAGGCCGTGGTGCGCATCGGCCGGCGGGCGCTCAAGGACCGCTTGCGTGTCTTTCTCGCCATCCTGTCGTTCGTGGCCATTTTCTTCTTCCAGGTTCCCTTTCCGGCGATCGTCGCCGCCGCGGCCCTGGTGGGCTGGATCGCGGGGCGGCGAGACCCGGCTCCGGCCGCCGCTCCCGCCGAGGGAGTCGATCAGCCCATCGCGGACGCCGCGGCGGTGGCGCTGCGTCCGTCGTGGTCCCGCAGCATCAAGGTACTGGCCGTTCACCTCATCCTCTGGTGGGGGCCGGTGTTGATCCTGGCGCTAGGGCTGGGACGCCGGCACGTGCTGGTGGAAGAAGGGGTCTTCTTCAGCAAGATGGCGGTGGTGACCTTCGGCGGCGCCTACGCGGCCCTCTCCTATGTGGCCCAGCACGCGGTGGAGGATCTCCACTGGCTGCGGCCCGGCGAGATGCTGGACGGCCTGGGGATGGCCGAGACCACGCCCGGCCCATTGATCATGGTCCTCCAGTTCGTGGGCTTCCTGGCCGCTTGGCGCCACGCCGCGCCGTTGTCGCCCCTGGCGGCGGCGATCGCGGGATCGGTCATCACCACCTGGGTGACCTTCGTTCCCTGCTTTCTATGGATCTTTCTCGGCGCTCCCTACATCGAGGCGCTGCGGGGCCGGGCCTCGCTCACCGCCGCGCTCTCCGGGGTGACCGCCGCCGTGGTGGGAGTCGTCCTCAATCTCGCCGTCTGGTTCTCGATCCACACCCTTTTCGCCGGGGTGGGGGAGGCGCACGTGCTCGGCGCGAGGATCCTGATCCCCGATCTTTCCACCCTCGATCCCGTGGCGCTGGCTCTCGCCTTGGCGGCAGCCGTGGCCCTGTTCCGGTTCAAGACCGGGATGATCGGCACGCTGCTAGCCTGCGCGGCGATCGGGGCGGTCTGGGCACTGGTGCGGTAACCCTCAGCCGGGTCCGATCTGCCGGAGGATCACTCGGTCGGTGATCTTTCGGTCCTCGGCGAGCAGCAAGGCTTTGCTCAGGATGATGGAAAATGTCCGGTCTCCTTCGAAAGGAAGGAAGAACCCGGCGGCGGAGGTCTTCCCGGAAACGATGCAGAGATATTGATGGTTCGGCTCCATCAGGACGTTGCCGCTGCCCAGGTGGATCTTGTAGGTCCGCACGTCGCCGCGGACGACGAGAAAGCGATCGGTCAGGGAACAGCGGCCGGCGATCTTGAGCCGCGGCAACAGGCGTTCGAGGATCTCGCGCCGGGTCCGTGCCGTGGCGTTGAGCTCGCCAAACGAATCGTGCTCCCAAGCCGGCAAACCCCAGTCGTGTCCCTCCCAGGCAGGATCGTTGCCGATGCTCGTCACACTGACGAAGAGATCGACGTCGCGCAGGAGCTCGGAGAATACCCGGGGAGGGATGGTCTCCAGAGACCGCAGCTCTCCCGCAAGCGTGGAGAAACGCATCTGGCCGCTCGTGACGTAAAGAAAGACGGAAGTCTCGGACCTCTCGTCCTCCTGGGCCGGCTGGATTTGGAGCTCCAGGCGCAGGTCATGCCCCGGGAGAACGCGGCAGGGAAGGTTGTAGGAGTCCCAGGCCCCCTGGAGGTGATAGCTCCAGCCGCGCTGGGCGCAGAGGGCGGCGAACGCGTGCTGCCGGAGGATGTGCGCGGCGAAGCGATTCGAATAGGTTTCGGTCTCACGCTCGGCATCGGTCAGGACATAGATCTCGCGATGCGCTTGCTTGAACGGCTGCCGGATCTGGCGCTCTTCAAACCAGCGGCGCCAGGCGAGCACCTCCTCGGGTGGAGAATCGAGCGGATGCCAGAGGGCGACCCGGGTTCCGGCGGGCATGTCCCCCAAAGGCTCGTCGTGGGCATCGAAGAGCTGCCCCTCCGGAGCCACTCCGAGACGTGCCTCCGATCCCTCTCCGAAACGCCAGACGAGGCGCCGTGCCACGACTCCGACCAGGGGATGATCGAGGTACCGCTCGCGCCACGTCGTCAGGTCCCAGGAGGCCGAGGATACATAAAGTTGATCGATTCGATCGCGTTGATTGGCAAGCAGAGAGAGGATTTCCTTCTGGACCTTCCGCAGAGCGGCAAGCTCCTTGGGGTGCTCGGAGCGCACGGTTGCGGGAACGGCCTTCTGAACCTTGCCGTCGCTCCGGAGCCAGCGCAGCTCCGACTCGTTCGTACCGGCGACGAGGATCTCGGCGGTGAAGTCGCCGAGGGCCTCTCGCCGCACGCCCATCCCACTCAGGCCGAGCCGTGGAACCGAGATCTCCTGGAGCTCGGCGGGAGTCAGGCCGGTGCGGCGGGCGACCTCGTGGAGAGTCCTCTCGATCTGTTTGCGGATCGAGCCGGCCTTGAACTTGAGCAGCAGGCGGCTCAACTGGACGACCGTGGACGGGTCCGCCGAGCGGCCCAGGACGAACAGACAGGCGTTGCCGATCTTGACGTTCCGCGATCCGAGGTTCGGGATCTTCTGAAAGCACGCCAGGGCGGCATCGCCCAAGGCTGGAATCAGCCGCGGGTCGGCGACCGTCGCCGTGGCCCAGACGAGCCCTCGCAGCAGGTCCGTCTGCTCCGGATCGAGCAGCGTAGCGTCGGCAAGCGTGCCGGCGACCGCGGTGGACCTGGGGATTGGGCGGGTACCGGGCAGGCCGATCCGGCTCAGGGCCAGGGCTGCCTTGCCGGCGAAATCGTCCATTCCCTTGGCGCGCACGAGATCGCCGGCCCGACTCAGCCATCTCTCCGAAGGGGAGGAGGCCGTGGCGGACTCGCAATGCCGCAGAAGCTCCTGCCAGGCGGCCCCTCCTTCGGGAGCCCCTGCGAGCTCGCCGAGGAGCGCGTTGGCCCAGGCGTCACCGGGGAGGATCTCGACGCTGGCCGGCTTCTGGCGTACCTCTCCGTGCCCGAGCGCCTGGAGCTGATCGCACAGGGCCGTCATCGAAGGTCCGAAAGGAGTGGGACGGATTTGGGCTAGCGCCTCCCGTAGCCGAGCGCTGAGCCCATGCGCCGCGATATGCTCCTCGAAGACCCTGACGAGGGCGGCGGCTGGAGCGTCCCAGAACAGATAGCCGGTGAGTCCGCCGGCGGCTTCCGCGAGGCGGATGGCTTCGTGCTCCTCGAGCGGCGCCGAGCCGTTGACCAGCCGCAGGGCGAGGGCCTGAAGGAGGGTCCGGCGGTTGGTGAACGCAAAGGTTCCGGAGCTCGCCCGCGAGGCCGCGAGCAGCCGCTCCAGCACTATAGCGGCGGCCTCGGCACGCAGCGGGCGGTCCAGGCCGAGGAGGCTCCGCCCGGCGGGGAAGTCGCGGACCGCCACTCGCTGGAGGCGCTTGCGGGCTTCCTCCGGCGGCATGGCCTCGGCAAGAAAGGCGTCGATCAGAGCTGCGAGATTCGTTACCATGAGGGGCCCCAGAAGGGAGAGCGCATGCCTGTCACCTTGACCGTCTGCGACGAATCGAACCTGGGGGACCGGCGGCCCGCCATCACTCTGAATTTGCCCGAGCCCACGATTACGGCTCGAGAGCTGATCCGAGCCCGAGTCTTCGAAGAGGTCAAAGCCTACAACGAAGCCCCCTTCGGCCCCTACCAGGGGCTCGTCCATCCCGTCCCGGAAGAGCAGACGCTCAATCGCTCCGCGGCTGAAAAGAACCGCAGCCGGCGCAAAGTCGATTGGCACGAGCAGGCTCAGGTCGCCCTGGACGCCTTCCAGGGAAACGGCTTCCTGCTCTTCGTCGATGGCCGGCAGGTCGAGTCGCTCACGGAAGAGATCGGGCTGCGGAGCGAGACGGAGGTGGTTTTTCTGAAGCTTGTGCCGCTCGTCGGGGGGTGAAGCGGGCTAAAGCGAATGCAACCCGGCGACTGTCCCGCGAGGCGAACAGCCAAGCACTGGTGATCTTAGGAGGTCCGGCGCGACGGACCGCCGATCAACCCGCCCCGAGGGGCATCTTCTGAGAGGACAACCACGATGCGTAAACTGACTCTGGCTTTCCTGGGATTGGCGTTGCTCTCCATCGCGTCGGCCGCCCTGGCGGTGGAACCCGCCGCGGCCGACCTTTCCAATCCCGCGAGTGCGGCGGCCCCCATGGTCCCGCCGCCGGCTTCCATCGACCTGTTCTCTGTCAATCCGCAGCCCGCCGCCTCCGCCCTCAACCTCTGCCCCCCGGAGCCGGTCGTGACCTGCAACTCCTGCTTCCTGTTCGGAGTCACCTACAGCTACCAGTGCACGCTCTTCTGCTCGAATGGAGTTCCCCACCGGAGCTGCAGCCCCTGCGGCTCGGGTTGCCCGCTGTAAAAAGATCGATGATGGATTGGGGCAAGGCCGCCGGCCTGCCCCTGTCCCGTAAACAGGCGTTCAAGCACCCGTCTCTTGTAGGAGGCCCAGCGTAACGGATCGGTGATCGAACTTCATTCAGGGGCTTCGTCGAGCCAAAATTTGTGTTGAGCCCCTGTTTCCAATCGATCCGCGTGCAACGGCCGCCATTTCCTGAGAGGTTCAGGACTCCCTTTCTAATTGGCGACTGGTTTCCTTTGAAGGCCCGGCCGCCTCCGATGCGGTCCGCCAGAGGCTCGTTCGCCATTCCCTGTCAGGTAGGAAGTCAGGCAACGATTCTCGTTCTCACAAGGAGAGGAACCATGAAAAAGGCAGTTTTGATCACCGTTCTTTGTCTCGTCGTCGCAGTTCCGGCCATGGCCGCGAATTTCGCCATCCGTAGCGGTATCGACGTCTGGACGACCAAGGCCGATGGCCGTACCCACTACGACTTTTCCAGCAACCCCATTCCCTCCGGCTTTTTCTGCGCGAGCTCCGCGGCCTTCAGCGACATCATCTTCTTCAAGGGCTCACCCATTGCCACGAGCACACCCGGCGCCCTGGGCCGGACCGACACGATCGTGCAGCGCCTCGACGACGTGGCATTCGAGAAGAGCAACGTGGCCACGACCCGCATTCAACTGCGGGCCTTGAGCCTGGTCAGCATGTTCCCCGTCAAGACCTCTTGCGGCTCGTTCAACGTGAAAGCCACCCTGGATGGGGACCAGCCGATTACCCGCATGCGCATCTTCCGGGAGTCGGCGACCGGCGGCAAGTACGTCGCTCCGTTGGCGCTGAACGTGAAGATGGTTTTCACGCCCGTCGGCAACCCGTCGGCCCGTCCGCTGGTGCTGCGCAAGAACATCCAGTTCCGGCCGGCCCCCGGCGCCACGTGGACCAACAAGCCCTCGACCGCCCTGGTGAGCCATCAGGGCTTCGTGAAGGTGGATACCAACGGCGACGGCGTTCCGGACGCCTTCCTCGAAGGGACCACGGCCAACTTCTCGGCCGCCAGGGATCCTCTCGCCAAGCAGGTCGGCGGCGGTGACTGCCATTGCGCGGACGGTGGCTGCACAGAGATGCACTGCCCGGACGGCTCCATCCAGTACGCGCTGGAATAAGCGGCGCTACCCGTTGAACGGCCCGGCTTCGCCGCCGGGCCGGTTTCTGTGTCGCCTGAGGATCAGACGCCGATCAGGCGGAGGTCGCGACCCTCGGGGAAGCGTGCGTGGATCTCTCGGGGGCCCGTGACCGTTGGGAGAACGAGGAGTGTCTTCCGGGCCAAAGGTCAGGGATTCCTCAGCCCAGCCCATGGGGCTGGGTCTCCAGCAGACGCATCTCCCTGCGCCCCAACGGGGCGCGATATCTTCGGGCTGGTGCGACACGCCGCGCAGGACCGTCAAAGACGTAGACCGTTTCATCCGGCAAACTTCTTCTCCTCGATCTCGTCGATCTTGCGCTGTGCAAACTCCTCGCTCGAGGAAAGGAGCCCACGGCCGATTCCCTGCAACCGGCGCAGTCGCTCGCGGCGCTCCTCGGGTGAGAGTTGCCGGAACGGGCGTCGGTCCTGAGCGAGCTCGGCCCTCATGGCTTGCCACCGTGCCTTGGCTTCGCGCTTGGCGCTCTCCGGAAGACTGTCGGATTCGGATTCGCCTGCGGGGGAAGTCACAAGGATCAGGGTCGCCGGCCCCGAACGGATCGTCTCCGGAACCTCGACCAACAGCCGATGGTCCTCCGGAATCACCACATGAATCTGGTGTGTTGCCATGAGTGGTCTCCTGGTCTCCTTCTCCGCGAGCGCCGGAAGTCGGCGCTACGGCGAAGCTGAGGTGGATTCTATCGTTAGCGACCGGTCCCACGAAGCGGCTCGTGTCTTTGAGTTGCCTGGGCCGTTGAAGAGGAGGCCAAGCTTCCGGAAGTCGCGGCTGATCCGCCCGCAGAGCGGCTCTTCCGGGCCGAAGGTCCGAGATCCTTCAGCCCAGCCCATCGGGCTGGGTTTCCAGCAGACGTGCCTGCCTGCGCCCCACCGAGGGGCGATATCTTCGGACCTGAGTACCACGCTGCCAGGACCGCTCAACTCTTGGTTATCGCGGCCCTTCGGAACATCGGAAGGAAGTCGTGCATGAAAAGACGCTGCTCTGTCTTCATTGTCTCCCCTCTGGTCAGCGAACCCAAGTTGCTTGAATCTAAAGTCTCCAATGTCGTTCCGTCCAAGGACCTTCGAGCTCTTGAGTCGCAGCCTTGGAGAGCGTGGAATTCTTCTGGCTCTGAATGGCGAGGAGTTCAACTCTTGCAATCGGGCTGCCAATGCGGCCCAGCGCCTGGATCGCGACAAGCCGAACATCGAGGGTTTGCCAGCCGAACAGAGCAAGAGTCTTGCGCCGCGCCTCGCGCGGTCGGTCTTCAATTAGGCGCACGAGGCCGGCTACCGCTTCGGGTTCCCGCAAAACGCCTAACGCTAGGGCGGCTGCGGCTCGCTGGTGTGAAGTACCATCCGCAAGCCAGTCCAGCAGTTGAGTGCGAGTTTCTGAGCCAAGCGAGTGCCTAGCAAGGGCCCAAGCGGCGGCGGTCTGTACCTCTCCCGGTCTACCCAAAAGAGCTTGGAGCAACGCTGGCACGACCGCCGGGCCTGAAAACGGCACGAGGGCCAAGGCGGCGGCGGCGCTCACTTTGGACCTACGGCTGCACAGCGTCTTGATCAGCTCCCGCTCTGCCTCGTCCCAAGCTTCCGAATTCTCCGAAGAATCGGTGCTGCGGAGAGCCGCAAGAGCCTCGGCCGCTGCTTGTTGAACCGATTCTTCGCGATCCTGGAGCGCTGCAAGCAGACCGGGCACTTCCGCGATGGAACCCAGCCGGCCTATGGCCGCGTAGGCTGCGGCGCACACCATCGGCTCTGGGTCGGAGCTTGCCCGGATCAGATGAGGCAAGACGCCATGGTCTCCAGTTGCCCCGAGTAGTTGGGCGGCGCTCGCGCGTGCAACGCGATTACTATCGTTCAAGAGTGAGGTGAGAATCTCACAGAGGTGTGGGAGGTTGGACACAAATTTGAGGCCCGGTGGAAGCGCGCTACCATTGGGCCTTGCGAAGTAGTGGAGTCTTCCTTCGGAGTTGATTCTGTTCAGAAGGAGCAGAGCCTCGCGGACGACCTCCTGCTTCGGATCGGCCAAGGCGGCGTCAATATACGGAGTCACGCCACTTGTTCTTCCATGGAGAGCTTTCATCACAGCCGCCCGAACTCCAGGTTCCGGATCTCGTTGCGCGGATTTGAGAAGGTGCCCGAGCAAGTTCTGAGGCAACGGCTCAAGGCTGGCGACCAGCTTGGCGCGAACCTCCGGATCTCCCTCGGCCCCGAATCGCTCTTCGAGCACTGGGACCACCTTTGGAGTCGCGAGTTGACCGAGACCGACCACTGCTGCTGCCCGTACAGCGCGGTCGGGGTTCTGCGCGAGTTGACCGAGAGCATCCAGGCTCGACTCCCCTTGGCGGGAGAGCTGTTCCAAAACGCTCAATTGGACGTTGCCCCGTTCGTCCCAGAGCAGAGGGGTCAGGTGTCCGATGGCGAAATGGTCACGCAGGAGCCGGTGGACGAACTCGTAACCCTCGTCGGACCGCTTGAGGAGCATGGTCTCGACCGAGTAGTCGAGCAGTCTCTGGAAACCCAGGGGTAGATTGCCACGGGCCCAGAGAACAAGACGCAAGCAGGGCTCGAGGAGCAACCGATCGAGTCTCGAGGAGACTTTCTTAAAGAAGCCGTCCAACGGTTTGATAGCCAGAGCGAATCCTGCCAGACCGCCGAGCGCCGCGATGGCCGGGCCGCCTACGAGTAGGCCAGCCATGGCTCCGAAGGCGAGCCCGGTGCCGATCGAGTTATCATTGTCGAGGTCGGTGATCCAGAAAACTGTGACCACCGCGAGAGCTAAGTTGAAGATCGGCAGCCCTTTAACCCAGTGGCCGTATCCTGCCCCGAGGGCCATCCCGAAGCCGCAGACTCCAAAGGCCCCGAGGAATAGCAGCAAGACATCCTGCCAGCGCTCTTTGTCCTTCGCTAGCCAGAAAGTGATCCCGAGCGCCGCTCCAAGCGGCACCGTCCACACCCATAGATTGAACCGGCCCGCCAACGTCACTGCGATGAGTGGGAGCACCACGGTAAGGGCCAGAAAATGGAGGAGCTTTGCACGGTCAGTACTGGTTGCCACGGCAATGCAGACGAACGGAAGGGACAGCCCGGCGACGCCGAGCGCCGGGGCTGGAAAGCCCGAGAGGAGTGTGGCGAGAGCCTGGGTCATCGTCAGGTGCAGCAGAACGAGAAACATGATAGCCAACGTCAATAGCATGGCACCCGCCGCGATCACAGCTTCTCGCGGCTGGTCTGCTGTGTTGGTCAAGAATTGGACAAGCAGTATTGAGGCCGACACGCTAAGCACGATCTCGGTGAGAGCCACGAGGCCTCCCCCGCCTCCGAGCACGAGTCCGACGGCAAGAACCGTCGAGAGGAGGGCCGTAGCAAGAAGGCGAGCCGCGGAAAACTCGACCTGCCTGCGCCGACTTGTGAGTTTACGGGGGTTGAGAAAGTCCGCTAGCCGGCCAGGCACAAACGCAGTTCGTGCTTGCTCGCTCAGCCGCACGGCAAGCCAGCCAAGATATCGATGCACCTGCTTCAAGCTATAGGAGGTGTCCTCCTCCGTTCGGAGCGCAGGATCGAAGGGCTTGCCGACCGCCTTTTTGGCCTGCCTCTGCATCATTCGATAAATGTAGGAGTCGAAAAGGTGATGACGGCGCTGGACCAGGGAGAGGTTGGCAGGAATCTCGGTCGGTGCCAGACCGCCATACGCCAAGACCATCATGCTGAGCGTTAGAGGCGTGCGTGCGAGTTCGTAGAGGTCCGCGTCTCCCGCCAGGGCTTCGCGTAAGCCGGTTGCCTGGGCCTTCTCCAGATAGGCGTCGATCTGAGCATGCTCGAGAGGTTGTAGAGTTACGGCGCCGGAGAGCACGACCCCCTTCCGCAGCGCTTCCAGCAGTCGCTGATACTCGACGATTCGGCTGCAGATCACGGCTGGCGATCCGGCATAGCGCAGGACGGCGTTGAGCACCTCGGCGACTTGCGGTAGCTCGTCTTCGTCCACCTCGTCGAGTCCGTCGAGTAGAAAGGCGATCTGACCCTCTCGGTTCCAGCGAGTCGCCAATGGCCCGATCCCGCGAACCCGCCGGAGGCCATCTAACTGGTCGACCAGCCAGCGCTCAAAGAGAATCTCATGGGACTCGTCCTTGGCATCACGTTTCAAACCCTGCACTCGGCGCGACCGCTTGGTCCAGTTGAAGCTCGACAGGTTGAGGAGGACTGGGACCGGAGCCTTCGGATCTTTCAGCGCCTCGCCGAGTAGCCGGCGGGCGATGTGGAGCAGAGTGGTACTCTTGCCAGAGCCTGGAGCGCCAAGAAGCAACAAGCGGCCTCCGAAGACCTCAAAGGCCTCATCGATAGAGGATAGGACTCTCGGGGGAGCCGACGGATCCTGGTAGACGTAAGTCCAGGGCTCGGTCATGTCGGGAGACTCGTCGAGGCCCAGATCGACGAAATGGGCTCGGTGGATGGAGGCTTTCCAGCGGTTCTCTACCTCTTCCTGGAACCATTTGAGATACTGAGCTCGCACTCGCTCTTCGGCCGGGGAGGAGGCGCCGCCTGTCTCAGGCGCCTGGGGCTGGACTGCGGAACTGGACAGGCGTTTCACGAGAGCGATCAGAAGCGTCGCCATGAGTAGGCAGAGGAAGAAGAGCGGAGTCTCTAGCCGGTTGAGGACGCCCCCCGCAGGCTGCCCCAGTCGCTCGCCCAAGGTGGTGATCCAACGGTGCCAGGTCGCAACGGCTCCGCCGACATCCGAAACGAAGCCAACAATGACCGCCAGAAAGACGATTGTAGTCACTGTGGCGGCGAACCAGGATTCTCGTGACCTCACCTTGGTCTCCCTAAGCCGCCTTTCCGGGCGCCCATCTTCCACAGTGCTCTTTTGCTTCCTGAGTACCCCAAATAGTAGCGTACCCTGGCTTTCGGGAGTATCAGGAAGTTCGACCACAGTGTGCCCGCGGAGCGGTTGGGGTGCCGGGGGCCGATGTCGCCGCAATGGAGACGCCCCACGGGGTAGCTCGCGCTACCCTTTGGGCGTCTCTACAGTGGCTGGGCACCGTTCTGCCTTCGGGAAAGGGTTTGCCGGCAGAGGGGAACGAGGTCCAGGACCGCCATTCTGGCATCTTTGCCTTGAAAATCCCCCAACAGTTGGGGGATTTTCAAGGCAAAGGGTCCTGGGGGTCCTGCGGATCCTCTTCCACCCAGAAGCCGGGTCCCTGATACGATCCCCCCGCCCATGACGACCTCGCCGCCCCTTTCCCTGCCCGACCGCGACCTGCTGCTCTGGATGTACGAGCGGATGGGACTGATCCGCGAGTTTGAGGAGCGGCTGAAGAGCCTTGTGGAGCGGGGGGTTCCGGTGGGGCCGGTTCACTTCTATACGGGGCAGGAGGCGGTGGCGGTGGGGGTTTGCGCGGCGCTTCGTCCGGGGGACTGGATCGCTTCGACGCACCGCGGCCATGGCCACTGCATCGCCAAGGGGGTGGACGTGAAGCCCATGATGGCCGAGCTCTACGGCAAGGCCACGGGGACCAATCGCGGTAAGGGTGGGTCGATGCACATCACGGACGTGCGGGTGGGGATGCTCGGGGTCAACCCCATCGTGGGCATGGGCGTGCCGCACGCCGTGGGCGCCGCCCTTTCGGCCCGGGTTCGCGGCACGGACGAGGTGGCCGTGGCCTTCTTCGGGGAGGGCGCGACGAGCATGGGCGTCGTCCACGAGGCGATGAACATGGCCGCCGTGTGGTCGCTGCCCGTGATCTTCGTCTGCGAGAACAACGGCTATGCCCAGGCCACTCCCGTCGAGTACGCGGTGGCCGCCGACCGCATCTCGGACCGGGCTGCGGCCTATCGCATGCCGGGTGTCACCGTTGACGGGCAGGACGTGCTCGCCGTCTGGCAGGCGGCGGCGGAGGCGGTGAGCCGGGGCCGCGCCGGGGAGGGTCCGAGCCTTGTGGAGTGCATGACGTACCGATATCACGGCCACCACCAGGGCGACGAGACGCTGCGCTACCGCACGGCGGACGAGGAGCGGACGGCCCGCGAGCGCGACTGTCTGCGGCGATTCCGGGAGGTCCTCTCGGCTCAAGGAGTCGAGGCTGCGGAGATGGACGGCTTGGATGCTCGCAACCGGGAGCGGCTGGACGCGGCGGTCGCCTTTGCCGAGGCGAGCCCTCTCCCTGGACCCGACCAGCTTTTGGCGAACGTGTATGTGGAGACTCCGTCTTGAGCCCTGAGGTCGCGACGCGCGAGCTGACGTTCAGCCAGGCGATCAACGAGGCGCTGCGGCTCGCGATGCGACGCGATCCCACGGTGATCGTGATGGGGGAGGACGTGGCGGGCGCCGCGGGACGCGCCCACCTGGGCCTTTCCGACGCCTGGGGCGGCCCGCTTCGTGCCACCCGTGGCCTGATCGGCGAGTTCGGCCCTCAGCGGGTGATCGATACGCCGATCTCCGAGATGGGGTTCGTGGGCGCCGCCGTGGGCGCGGCCATGACGGGCCTGCGGCCGGTGGTGGAGATCATGTTCGCCGATCTCATCGGTTGCTGCTACGATCAGATCATCAATCAGGCGGCGAAAATGCACTACATGATGGGCGGCCAGGTGGACCTGCCGCTCGTCATCCGCACCGCCTACGGCATGCACGGCTTCAAACGCAGCTACGGCGGGGGTGCCGCGGCTCAGCACTCGCAGACTCTCTACGCCGTGCTCGCCCACGTCCCCGGGCTTAAAGTGATCGTTCCATCGACGGCCTACAACGCCAAGGGGCTCACCCTCGCCGCCATTCGCGACAACGGTCCGGTGGTCGTGATGGAGCACAAGTTCCTCGGCAGCGCGGCCAAGGGGCACGTTCCGGAGGGGGAGTATGTCGTGCCCATCGGCAAGGCGGAGATCGTCCGCCGAGGCACGGACGTCACCCTGGTCGGCATCGGCCGCATGACGCACGTCTGTCTGGAGGCGGCGGAGATGCTGGCCGCCCGGGGCACGAGCGCCGAGGTGGTGGACGTGCTGACCCTCGCGCCGCTCGACGAGGCCACGATTCTGGAGTCCGTCACCCGCACCCACCGCCTGGTGGTGGTGGACGAGGACACGCCGACCGCTTCGATGGCTCGCGACATCGCCGCCCGCGTCGCCGATAAAGGTTTCGATTGGCTCGACGCGCCCATCAAGACCGTCACCGCTCCCGAGGCTCCCGTTCCCTTCGCCGCCGTTCTCGAAGCCCTTTACGCCCCGCAGGCCGCGAACGTCGTGGCCGCGGTGGACGAGCTTTTCGGCTAGATGGGCTGATCCATGGCGCAGCGCATCGTCATGCCATCCTTCGGGATGTACACCGCCGAGGGGAACCTCGGCCGCTGGCTCGTTCCCGCCGGCTCGACGGTCCAAGCGGGCGATCTCATCGTCGAGGTCGTCACCGAGAAAGCCACTTACGAGGTGGAATCTCCCGGGGGCGGCATTCTTCATCCGGTGGCCGTCGAGGGAGAAAACCTGACGGTTGAGGGATTGATCGGATGGCTTCTCGCCGAGGGCGAAGCGCCGCCCGGCTCGGAGCCGGTGCCCACCGAGCGGCTCAAGGCGAGCCCCATCGCGAGGCGTCTGGCGGCGGAGAAGGGGATCGATCTCGCGGCTCTCACCGGCACCGGCCCGGGCGGGCGGATCGTGGAGGCGGACGTGCTGGGCGTGGCCTCGTCCGCCCCGCGCGAGTCCGCTTGGAAGGTGCGCGAGCGGATACCGCTGACCGGTACGCGAAAGACGATCGGCGAGCGCTTGCGGCGGACTGTGGACACGGCGGTCTCGCTGACTCTCATCCGCGAGGTGCGGGTCGATCCGCTGGCGGCGGTGCGGAAAAACCTTGCGATCTCCTGGGACGCGGTGTTTGTCAAGATCTTCGCCGAGTCGCTGCGGGAGCGGCCGGAGCTGAACGCGGTGATCGAAGGAGGCGAGATCCTGATGCTGGACGAGGTGCACGTGGGCTTCGCCGTTTCTCTGCCTGATGGATTGGTGGTGCCGGTGGTGCGGAACGCCGATTCCCGGCCGCTTGCCGAGATCGCGCAGGACATCATCGAGCTGGCGGACCGCGCCAAGGCTGGATCGCTGCGTCCTCAGGACGTCCTCGGCGGCACGGCGACGGTGACGAACCTCGGAGCCTTCGGCGTCGACGCCTTCACACCGGTGCTCAATCCGCCGCAGTCGGCGATTCTCGGCGTCGGTCGTATTGCCCAGCGGCCCGTCGTGGAGGATGGGCGGATTGCCGTGGGGTGGACGTGCGTGCTCAGTCTGACTTTCGATCATCGGGTAACCGACGGGGCTCCGGCGGCCGATCTGCTGGCGGCCGTGGCGCGGCGGATAGAAGAAAAACGGAGTTAGCTGGCCGGCGGGACGCCAGCGCTCCCAGGGAGAAAAACCAAGAATGCCTACTTCTACCTCCGAGCTCGCCCGTCGTATCCGCCGCCACTCGGTACTGATGACGAGCCGCGCGAACGCTTCGCACATCGGCTCGTCGCTCTCCATGGCGGACCTGCTGGCCGTGCTGTATGGCGAGTTTCTGCGGTTCGATCCCGAGCGTCCGGACTGGGCGGATCGCGATCGCTTCATCCTGAGCAAGGGGCACGGCTGCGCCGCCCTCTACGCCGTGCTCGCCGAGACGGGCTACTTTCCCGTCGAGCGGCTGGAAACCTTTTATCAGGACGGCTCGCCGCTCGCCGGCCACGCCACCCACAAGGACGTGGCGGGGGTGGAGGTCTCGACGGGCTCGCTCGGCCACGGCCTCTCGCTCGGCACCGGCATGGCGCTCGCGGGCAAGCGGGACGGCAGAGCTCATCGCGTCTGGGTGCTGCTGAGCGACGGCGAGTGCGACGAGGGCTCCACCTGGGAGCCGGCGCTCTTCGCTCCCCATCACCGGCTCGACAACCTGGTGGCGATGATCGATTACAACAAGATCCAGAGCTTCGGCACCGTCAAGGAAGTTCTGGACCTCGAGCCCCTGGGTGACAAGTGGCGCGCCTTCGGCTGGGGCGTGCGGGAGATCGACGGCCACGATCTCGACGCGATCCGCGAGGCCTACGCCGCCGTGCCCTTCGTGCCGGACCGGCCGAGCTGCATCGTGGCCCATACGATCAAAGGCAAGGGCGTGAGCTACATGGAAAATCAGCTCCTCTGGCACTACCGGGCACCGCGCGGCGCGGATCTCGAAACAGCCTTGCGCGAGATCGGGGAGGAGCCGAAGTGAGAACGGCGTTTCTGGAAACCCTTTTCGAGCTTGCCAAGGCCGACGAGCGGATCGTCTTTCTCACCGGCGATCTCGGATTCTCCGTCATCGAGCCCTTCGCTCAAGCGCTTCCGAAGCAGTTCGTCAACGCCGGAGTCGCCGAGCAGAACATGACGGCCATCGCCGCTGGCATGGCGCTTTCGGGGAAGATCGCTCTCACCTATTCGATCGCCAACTTTCCGACGCTGCGCTGCCTGGAGCACATCCGCAACGACGTCTGCTACCACGAGGCGAACGTCAAGATCGTGGCCGTGGGAGGCGGTTTCGCCTACGGCGCCCTGGGCGCGAGCCACCACGCGACGGAAGAGCTGGGCGTCATGCGCATGATGCCGGGGATGACCGTCGTGGCCCCGGCCGATCCCATCGAAGCCCGGCTTGCCACCAGGGCCATCGTGGCCCATCCCGGCCCTTGCTATATCCGGCTGGGCAAGGCGGGGGAGCCGAACGTCCACGAAGGACCGGTCGATTTCAAGCTCGGCCGCGCCATTCAGGTGCGCGACGGCAAGGACGTGACCCTCATCTCGACCGGCGGCATGCTCAAAGCCGCCGTGGGCGTGGCCCGGAGTCTTGCAGAGCATGGTGTCGAGGCGCGGGTCCTCAGCATGCATACCCTGAAACCCCTGGATACCGACGCCATCCTCGCCGCGGCGCGGGACACGGGCGTCGTCATCACCCTGGAGCAGCACAGCATCCTCGGCGGCCTCGGCAGCGCCGTCGCCGAGGTCCTCGCCGAGGCGCCGGATGTGAACGTGAAGTTCAAACGCATCGGTCTCCCCTCGGCGTTCTCGCCGCGCGTGGGGAGCCAGCAGTATCTCGAAGAGCAGAATGGATTGGATGAGGCGGGGGTTCTGCGGGCGGTGGCGGCGGTGCTGGGGAGTTAGGCCTCCACCCACCCGCCCGCCGCCGCCGTCTCCGCCGCCGTCAGTGCCTTCTGCACCTCCAAGCCATCCTCGAAGGTCGCATCGCCTTCGCCGGTCCGCCCCCGGAGGCAGGCATCCACGAAGCTCCGCATCATGCGGCCCAGGGAGTGACTTTGGCCGTCGCGTGCTTCTTCGGGCAACGGAAGATCCTCCCAACCCGGCTTTCCCGGGCGAGCCAGCTTCAGCGCGTCGACGCTGCCCCGGGAGAGCAGCGCCTCGAGCGCACCTTCGCGGCCCACCACCTGCACGTGGTTCTGCGTCCGTTGGGGCGTGATCCGGCTGCTCTGCCAATGGCCGCGGGCGCCCGAGGCGAAGCGGAAGGAGGCGGTGGCGATGTCGTCCGTCTCCACTCCCGGCCTCGGCAGGAACTGGAGATCCGCCTTGACGTCCGCGATCGGTCCCAGCAGGAAGCGGGCGAGGTCGAAGAGGTGGGAGCCGAGGTCGTAGAGCACGCCGCCGCCGGAGGGTCCCATCAGCTCGCGCCAGCCGCTGGCCCGCAGGCCGTCCCAATACTCGTGGTGAGCCCGGAAGAGGAAGGGCTCGCCCACGTCGCCGGCCGCCACCCGGCGGCGCAGCTCCTCGACGCCGTAGAGGTAGCGGTAGGTGAAGGCCACCTGGTGCACCCGTCCGCTGGCGACAGCGGCGCGGGCCATCTCCTCGGCCTCGGGAACAGTCCGCCCCAGCGGCTTCTCGCAGAAGACGTGTTTACCGTAATCGAAAGCGCGCAGGGCCTGCTCGCGATGGACGGCGTTGGGCGTGCAGATCGTAATGCCATCCAGATCCTCCCGCGCGCACAGCTCGGTGGGATCGTCGTGGACGGACGGGATGCCGAAGCGTTCGGCGAGCGCCTCCGCTCCCTCGCGGCGGCGCCCGCAAAGGGCCACCACCTCGGCTTGGGGATGGCTCTGAAGGCCGGGGATATGGCAGGCGGCGGCGAAGGCGCCCGCCCCGATCACTCCGAAACGCAGCTTGCGGTTGTCGTCGGTCACGGGGCGGATGATATCCGACCTTACGGCATCACCAGGTCCGCCTCCGCCGTCGCGAGCTTGCCGCTGATCGGGTCGTAGACGGTGGCCACGAGGTGGTTCGCCTTCCCCTTGAGAGTGACCTTGGTCTCGAACTTGATGAAGCCGCCGGGCTTGGCCGGGTGGTCGGAGTTGATGTTGATCGGCATGATGGGAAGCTCCGAGTCGTTGCCGTTGTCGTCCGAAGCCGCGAAGCGCAGCTCGGAGTGGGCGGCGTACTTGTTGCCCACCTGGACCAAGGTCACCACGTCCGCCGGCAATCCCAGGGTGATGGGGATCTCCGTCCCGTTCCGCGTCTTCACCGGCGTGCCCACGCGCATGGGCAGGAGGATGCCGCCGGGGACGTTGCCGAACAGCAGGGCACTCTCCACCATCATCGAAACCTCCGACTTCTTGGAGAGATCGAGGAAGCTCTCCCGCGAGCGCACTTTGAGCCCCGGCTTGTCGACGGTGACGTTCACCTTGTGCCTCGCGTCGTTGCGTTCCCAGGTGGGGGAGAAGCCGAGCCAGTAGTAGGAGCGGGTGTCGGCGGCGGCCTGGGTCAGGGCCGCGATCCGGTTGCCGTTGCGCAGGTCTTTGCCGCCGGTCTCCGTGGCCACGAACTCGAGAGTGCCCTTGATCTCCTGATCGCGAAACGACATGGCGCCGGAGCCGGTCGAGCCCTGCACCGACGCATCGTTGGCCGTTGCCGGAGTCCCGGGGACGTCGATGGGGTAGACGGTGTAGCCGAGCAGGTTGGCCGTGCTGGTGAGGGGACGGAAGAGCTCCGCGCCGTCTTTGATCTCCCGCGAGAGGGTTTGTGCGGAGTCACCGCGAATGTAGCTCTGGATCGAGTAGGGCCAGCCGCCGTCCAGCAGGAGCATCACTTTGCGCCCCGGCGGTGAGGCGAAGGTTCGCAGCGTCCGGGCCGCGGCCTTGACCGCCCCCTCCGTCTGGCGGAAAAGCATCTTGGCGTAGTCGCTCTCCAGAGGGCTCAGGCCGGAGTTGTCCATGCGGGTGTTGAGGTCGAGGGGCGTACTCCCCTCGCCCGGAACACGGGCTGTGCTGTCGCTCGTCGAGGAGCTCGCGAAGCCCACGTTGTTGGCGAGGCGTTTGAACTCGGTCACGCGGTCGAGCCCGTGGGTCGGCCGCGCCATGGCCTTGTCGAAAGCGCTCGCCAGCTCGGTCTGGGATTGCGACCAGGTCGAGATCATCGAGAGACGGCCGCCGTCGTAGGCGACGATCGCCATCCGGTCCTCGGGGCCAAGATGGGCGAGGTCGTCCTTCAGGGACTTGAGCACCTCGTTGCGCCGGATCTGGATGGGGAAGTAGTCGTCGATGAACACCAGGTAGCTGGTGCCCACCGTGCCGCCGGGTTCCACGCCCGGCACGGCTGAGGCGACCGGCGCCGTTTCCCCGGCCTTGGCGGGAGGGGCCACGGACTGGCCGCCGAGGATCTCGGAGAAGTAGTCGACCGGCACCTGTTTGCCGTCGACCTTGAGGCGGAAGTCGCCGGGCTTGAGGCCGCTCACTCGGTTGCCGTCCTTGTCGGTGACCACGACCTCGACGTTGACCACCCGAACGTCGACCGAGGCGCCGAACACCGGCTCTTCCTGCGGCCGGGGAGGTGTCTTCTGCTGAGCCAGGACGAACCCCGAGCCGAGCGCCAGAGCGCAGGCCAGGGAAACGGCGGGCGCGAGTACTTTCTTCATGGAAAACTCTCCTTTGCGAGGCCTTAAGTATAGTGCACCCGTGTTGACGCCGGCTTCGGAGCTGGCTACCCTTGATGCCTTCAGTCCCAAATCCATTTCTACAAGGAAGGAAAGTGCCCCGATGAGTGAGATCGGCGAGACGGTTTCCGAGGCGATCGAGAAGGCCAAGGAAGCTCCCGACACCCTCAACAACGTCATCGCCATCCTGGTGGCGCTGATCGCCACCTTCATGGCGCTGTGCAACATCAAGGACGGCAACATCGTGCAGGCGATGTCTCAGGAGCAGTCCAAGGCGGTCGACTTCTGGTCGTACTACCAGGCGAAGGGCACGAAGCAGAACCTCGCCGAGAGCGTGCTCGACCAGCTCACCATCCAGAAGCAGATGAGCCCGGGCCTCGCCGCGCCGGCCGCGGCTCTGCTCGACAAGGAGATCGTCACCTATACGGCCAACGTCAAGAAGTACGTGAAGGAGAAGGAGGACATCAAGAAGCAGGCCGAGGACGCCCAGAAGGAGTACGACCGGCTGAACGTGCACGACGACCAGTTCGACATGTCCGAGGCCGCCTTGAGCATCGCCATCGCCCTGCTGGGCGTCAGCGCGTTGACCCGGAAGAAATGGCTGGTGGTTCTCGCGGTGCTCTTCGCCGGCTTCGGCGTGCTGATGGGAACCGCCGGCTTCCTGGGTTGGAATCTCCACCCGGACGCCTTCGCGAGGTTCTTGAGCTAACTGGGGAAGATCCGGCTGCGCGGTCCCCGCCAGAGGCGCGGCCGGCGGCCTCCGAGGTGATGTGAGTGCGGTCGCGAGCGGCGCGAGATGGCGGCGCGGCCGGCGATGTCGTTCGCGCCCTGGAACAGCAGGTAGTCATGGCTCTCCAGGAAGATCCCGGAGCCGAGCTGCGGCTGGGGCTTCGGGCCGGGAGCCGCCTTGGCGATCAGGACCGAGGGAGCGTCGAAGGGGCTGCGGTCCGTCGTGGCGTTCTCCGCGTTGACCTCCTTGATCTCGAAGCCGTCCATGGCCTCCAGGATGAAACGCTCGGAATGGTGCAGGGGGCCGGTGTGGAGCTCGGTTCCGAGCTCCATGCGGTGCTTCGCGAGCGAAGCGAGGAAGCGCTGCGACGCGGGCGCCCTCTCCGCGAGGAGCACCCGGTAGAGCACCCGCACCTCGCACAGAGCCAGAGGCACCAGGATGCAGGCGAGGACGGCAGCCCGCCGCCGGGCCTCCGGTGCCCGGCGCACCAGCTCCAGCACGGCCAGGGCGCCGAGCATGGCCCAGGCCGGATAGCTCGGATCGAGGTACCAGTGGTGCTGCGTGCGGGAGACGGAGAACAGCACCAGCGGCACCAGGGTCCAGAGCAGCAGGAACGGCAGCCGGCCCCGCGCCAGCCGGCGGCCGAGAGCGCGCAGGCGGAATCGCTCTTCCTGGGCGATGAGGAACGCCGCGGCGAGGATCAGCAGCGGCCAGGGGGCGAAGCGGTCCAGCAGGGCTCCGATATAGCTGATGGGCGAGTAGGTGACCTTGTCGATGATGCTCGTAGACCGCGCGAGGAGGTCCTCCTGGACCATGCGCGCGAGAAAGTAAGTCGAGCCGTCGGCGTGAATGCGCGCCGCGGCCCAGGCCGCCACCGGCACGGAGAACGCGAGGAGCGCCAGCAGGATGGGCACCACCCGCTGCCGCCGCCAGGAGCCGCTCCACAGGACATAGAGCCCGGCGGATGCCACCAGCGGCAGGATGGCGAAGCTCTTGAGGAGGAACCCCAGACCCAGCAGGAAGCCCAGCGACACCACCCGCCAGGGCGACTTTTCGAGGCGTGAGACCTCGAACGTCGCCACCAGCAGCAGCAGCGTCAGCATGGCGTCGAGGTCGCCGCTGCGGGCGCCGTGATTGGTGAGAAAGCCGTAGGCGGTCGCGAGGAACAGCCCGGTGAGCAGGCTCGCCCGGCGACCGAGCCAGCGCCGGCTGATGGCCATGGCGACCGCGACGGCCCCGATCGCGCAGAGCGCCGATGGCAGGCGCAGGGCAAAGGGCGTGGGACCCAGGATCCAAAACGACAGCGCCATCAGCCAATAGCCGAGGGGCGGCTTCAGGTTCCAGTACTCCGGCTGCCCTGCGTAAGTTGTGAGGATGAACGACTTGTGCTGGAGCATCTCCCACGCGGCGACGCCGTAGCGCGCCTCGTCCGAGTCGTTGAGGGCGACCGAGCTTAAGCCCGCGAAGACGTTCACGGCCATGAGCACCAGCACGAACGCCACGCACAGCCCGTAGCGGCGAACGGCGAGGTTCCCCAGGGCGTGCTCGAAAGGAAGGGCCCGGGCCGTCAGAGGCTCCGGCTCGCCGCCGGAGCGAACCGGCAGTGTGGGCGCAGGGATAGTGGAAGAATCCATGGGATCGATATGAGCTCCAACACAGGAGACAAACCGGCCGGAAGGCGCAGGCGTCAAGATCGGGCTGAGAAGTTTTTGAGCTGCGACTATGGTATCACAGGGGCGGCGAGGGCGGCTTGGCACCACGGGAAGCTGTAGAGCGTCTTCCCGTACGAAGGGCACATGCCGTGCCCTCCGTACGACGTCACATCCGACGGAGGGCACGGTCCGTGCCCCGCCTACGTCGTCTCGTATTGAAGAGGGAACGCTTTGCGCCCTGCGTATCGCGTCACAGCGTACCGAGGGCACACCTCGTGCCCCGCCTACGTCGTCTCGTATTGAAGAGGGAACGCTTTGCGCCCTGCGTATCGCGTCACAGCGTACCGAGGGCACACCTCGTGCCCCGCATACATCGTCTCGTGTTTAAGAGGGCACGCTGCGTGCCCCGCTTACGGCGTCACAACGTAAGGAGGGCACGGCCTGTGCCCCGCGTACGATGTGACAGCGTAGCGAGGGCACGGTACGCGCCCTGCGTACGAAGTCACAGTGTAGCGAGGGCATAACCCGTGCCCTGCGAACGACGTCACAACGAACGGAGGACACAAGGCGTGCCCTGCGAACATCGCCTCGTAGTCCACGGGGCACGGGCCGTGCCCTGCGTACATCGTCTCGTAATTCACAGGGCACAGGCCGTGCCCTGTGTCCGAGATCACGTCGTGTGGAGGGCACGAGGCGTGCCCTCCACACCAAACGACGTTGTCCCGGGAAAGAAAAGTGTGGACCGAGGGAGAGGAAGCGTTGTCCGGAGAGAGCCAGGCCCTTCCCGGGGATCGAGAGCCTACGACTCGGAAGGATCGCCCGGCTCCGGGGATGGAGTCTCAGCCTCCGCGGCTTTCTTTGCACGTTTCCGGCCGGGCATCGATCCCCTGCAGTGAGGTTTGCGGTCAGAAGGCCTTGTGCCTGATCGATGAAGTGGCGCCGGCCTGGGCACCGAGGGCTCCGCCGCGATGAGCCTGCCATTCATAGTGCAATTCCAATATCTACTTGCTCAGCCGCGGAGCCAGGGATCGGTGTCTCTTGACGAACTGCTGCGATATACTCACCAATGCGAAATCGCGGTTGAGGAGCCTGGGCGTGCGGCAAAACCCCTTCGCTGAGCAGCCCTGAAAGCCACTCGGCGGCTGTCGGGGGATGTGGAGGCTGGCAGGGTGTCGCAGGAAGTGCCAGCGAGGGGTTGAATCCCATAGGGGGCGCAAGAAAAGTCTACGCTCTGTATCATTACGCGTCGTATGAAGGACCCTGGGTTTCTTGTGGCGTCAGTTGAGCCAAGTCGGCGTGACTTGGGTGAAGACCGCCGAACCCGGGCATCAAGCGGATGGATGACGCCACTGCTTATGCCCAGCAGCGTTATGCGCTTTCTTCTCTATGACATGAGATGAGAATCGCTATTCTGGTGGGTGTGTCGGAATATGAAGGCTCTGCGTCTCTGCCGGCCGCCGCTAGGGACGTAGCAGCTATGCAACGGCTCCTGGAAGCTACCGAGGAGTACGGATCGGTACTTCCCTTGTCAGGGAAGCTCGAGGCTGAAACGACGAAGAGGCGGATCATGGCCTTCCTTGAGCAGTATGAAGAGACTGTCGTTGACGAAGTTCTCTTCTACTACTCCGGGCACGGAGCCCTGGTTCCTTCGGGGCTAGCGTTTGCGATGTCAGACTACAGCGAACAGCGAGTCGTTCGAGGATCTTTTGAGAATGAGGAGCTGGACGGCTATCTTCGGTCCATGAATCCGAAGGTGGCGGTAAAGATCCTAGACTGCTGCTACTCTGGTACCCGGTACATCAAGGGGCCGAACGATGCGGCGCGGGCTCTCGATGCTGCAGCGAAAAAATTTCAGGATTGCTATTTCTTCTCCTCAAGTCGTCAGGACCAAGAATCGTGGACTGGCTCTGGGGCGAGTAGTCTCAGCGTGTTTACGGGCTACTTCCTCGACGCGGTGGCCCAACAGGCAGATGGAGTGGTCCGCTACAAGCAGATCGCGGATAGCATCACCGACCATTTCTTGCAAGAGCAACAGGAGCCTCAGTTCGTTCTCCAAGGGAACATGAGACACGAATTCTGTACAATCAACGCGAGCATCCGCCGGGCAGCAGAGGTGCAGCGACCGGCGACACTGCCCGAAATGGATATGGATGTTGGGGAGCCGTCCCCAGAGATTCCTTCTCGTGACGCCATCGCGATTGTTCAGATGCGAGAAGAGCAATGTATCCCCAAGGAGGAGGCCATTGCTACACTCGCCGAGCTCCGCGCAAGACTAGAAGGGCTTTCAGGTGAGCCGATGCTCGCTGACTTCTATGAAGAGAAACTATGGTTTCCTGACTCCGCAGATTTCGACGATGACGTCGCTGGGGAAGAGGAGATTGGTAAGTGGTTGAAGCACGGCGGGCGCGAGTTCTTTGGGTGGGCAACCGAGACCAATCCAAGTCGACGACCGATGTCAGCAGCATCAGCCGCGATTATGGCTTACGGCTATCGGGAGGGGCCCGAGATTACAGGTTTTGTGTCCTCTGCCGGTCTTGGCTATGATCGTGTGTTCCTTAGGCACATTCCGAAGTTTTCCGGTCTCGCACGCTGGGAGATGGCCGCGGTCTTCCTCTGGTCCCCCTGGAGGGCTGCGGTGTTTTCGTATGGAGTGCAGCTGGAAAGACTCGGCTGGGACCGATACGACCAACCTGAGAAGGCGCCATGGGTTCGTGCTCTATTCTCCAGGAAGGAGTTGGTCGATCTGCCAGATCACGTCGTTTCACGGGTGGAGCAGTACCGCAGTACTGTTGCCTCATACCTGGAACGCTACACGGGGGCAGCATATAACCCGGCCCCTCCACCGGACGGCTGGCGCCGCCGGTGAAGGGCAAGGCCGTTAGGCGCTGCTACGCGCATCCTGTGAATGCAGCCATTAGGTCCGAACACCTCGAACACCAGGAAAACATGAGAGCACTTGTCTTCAAACGTTATGGCTAAGAAGTTTTAGGACGGGGAAATCGTACCACAAGGGGGGGCGGGCTGGGCTGACTTACAGAGGGCACAGGCTGAAGGACTCCCCAGCCGGGGAGGGCCTGCCCAACTCGGGAGAGACGATCCCCCACTGGGGGAGGGGCTGCCCAACTCGGGAAAGACAATCCCCCAGTGGGGGAGGGCCTGCCCAACTCGGGAAAGACGATCCCCCACTGGGGAGGGTCCTGCCCTACTCGCCCCGGGCTTTCCCCACTCGTTCCCCGCCTGCCGATGGTGCTCAGCGCTCAGCCGCGGAGCCAGGGAGCGGGGTCACTTGACCGGCTGCTGCGGTATACTCACCGACAGGAAATCGCTTCTGAGGAGCCTGGGGATGCGACAGAACTCTTCGCTGAGTCATAAGACCTCCTCGGATCTCGGATAGATGCTTAATGGCTGGTCGCCAATGCCAGGAACGAAGTGGCCCTTAGCTCTCTTGACACTGTTGATCGTGGCTGGCTGCTCACGGAATCAACAGGAGGGAACTCTTGTGATTGGAAAACCCCTGCTGGGTGAGTCTGGAGCAGTTGACCTATTCAAGTTGAGTGAGGCGGTCTGGGCGCGGGAAGCCAAGTACGGCTTCCACGCCCTAAGTAACCCAGAACGGGTCTTCCTCCGCGTCTGGAATCTCGAGGCCGAGGTTAACAACGGCGGCTTCTCTCAGTTCTTCGACAACTCGGCGGGGGACTATGCTGCTGAAACCCCAGGTGCCCTTAGAATGATCGGTGCTGCAGGAATGGCCGATCTCGTGGAAAGAGCGAAGGCAGTGTTCGGCGCCGCGGGCCCGCCGGCGGACCACGAAAAGCGTTCGGAGGCGATTGAGGGCCTTCCAGAGTCTGAGAAGGAGAAGTGGGAGGAATTAGATGCTGCCTTCATTAACCTTTCCTCACCGGAGGCCGAGCTTCGCGCCTTTGTCGAAGCGCATCGGTCGGATTTTTACGCACCGTGAGTGACTGGCGGCCAACCCTCGCTTCCACCGGACAGCCGGCTTCGCCGTCCGCGCGGTGAAGCGTCGAAGCGTTGGGGGGCGCACATGGAGGTGCCTGGATGAGTGCTCAGCCACAAGCCATTCGTTTCCTCGGCATCGTGCCACAATTCACAGTGCCAGATCTTGTGCGCACGACCGAGTTCTACCGCGACGTTCTGGGCTTCCAGATCGCGGGTTACTGGGATGGGGGGAAGTTCACCCCGAACCCAGAGGGTGCCCGGTCTTCGCGATCGTTTCTCGGGACGACGTGCAGGTGTTCTTCAACCTCGGCGAGACTTCCACCCTTCGCACGGGTCGCGCTGAGGGTGCCTGCGACGTCTACCTTCGTGTAACCGGAATTGACGCACTGGCAGACGAGTGTCGATCGCGCGGAGCGAGTATCGTTGATGGACCCGAAGACCGAGAGTACGGTCAACGTGAATTTATCATCGAGGATTGCAACGGGCTCAGAATCGGTTTCGGGGAAGCAACCAACGCCGCCTAACGCTTCGTTGCAGTGGACTCGCTTGCGCTCGAATCGTTAGGCGACCCGAGAAGCAGTCGTGATTGCCGCTCTATTCCTCGGAGGCTTCCTCTTCGCGTCCGCGTCCACGGGTTCAGGACGCCTGGAAACCTGCGATTTGACGGGACCCCGCTTCGAGATGTTTGCAGTGCCATCCGAAGTCGTCGCACACCCGAAGCTCAACCTTTCTAGTCATCCCATCGGGCGCCTTTTCCGTACCGCCATCCGCCGTGCTGTCCGCGAGAATCCACCGAACCTGGCCGGTCACTTTCTCGTGGTCACTTGGGGCTGCGGTACAGCTTGCAGCCAATTCGCCATAGTGAACCTACGCTCTGGCAAGATCTGGCATGATCCGGCAATCATCCTCACACGGGGTTTGGCGACTCAAGCAACGAGCCGCCTCGTCATCATCAATCCTGCCGGAGAGTCGTTCGCCAACCGTGTGCCGACATCGTTCTACGCGTGGAGCGATGGTCGCCTCGAAGAGTTGTGTCAATTCAATGCCTCGCTCAGCAGGCCGAGACTGGACAGCCGCGACGGGTTGCCTAACCCCTCGTTGCAGCGGCAACACCGTAAGCAGTCATCCCCCCGCCGCCTCCCGCCCCTTCACCAACTGTCCGCACGCCCCCTGCACGTCGCGGCTGCGGCTACGGCGCACGGTGACGAAGCAGCCGTGCTCGTGGAGGCGGGCGGCGAAGGCTTGGAGGCGCTGCTCGCCGGCTCGTGGTATGGGGCCGGGCTAGGCCGCGCTCGTTCATGGGGATCAGGTTGAGGTTATGGCGCAGGCGCAGGTCTTCCAGCCAGTCGACCAGGCGATCGGCGTCGTCCAGGGTGTGTTCACCCCGGCGAGGAGCACGTACTGGAAGATGAAGCGTTCGTGGCGTTTGAGGGTCCAGGTGTCGAGCGCCTGGCGCAGGCGGGCGAGGTTCCAGGCGCGGTTGACCGGCATCGTGGCGCTACGGGCCGCGTCGGTGGTGGCATTGACCGAGACCGCGAGAGCACGACGACGAACGCCACCGTGTTCGCCACACCTCTCGGCGTCAGGAGCCTCGCGAACCGGGATGGTACCTCCGGGGCGCATACGGTAGACTGAGCGCTCATGAAGATCTTTGTCGCCTTTGGCTACAACGAACGCGACTGCTGGGTGAAGAAGCTTGTGTTTCCTCTTGTGGAGTCGTTCGGGCACCGGCCTGAAAACGGCGAGGACCTGGCAGGGCGTCCTCTGGAGGAAGGGGTCTCTGCGCGAATCGCCCGCTGCCACGCGATGGTCGGGTTCGCGACCCGCCGAGGCGAACCGGCGAACGGTGTCTGGGCCACTCACCGCTGGGTGCAGGACGAGTTGGCATACGCCGTCGCGAAAAAGCTCCTCGTTGTCGAGGTCCGGGAGACCGGAGTCGATCCTCAGGGAGGCCTGCTCGGCGCCCGCCAGCATCTCACCTACGACGAAGGGCAACGTGAGCTTTTCCTCGTAGACCTCGCCAAGGTCCTTGGTGCCTGGCCGCGAGGCCGCGTGCGGCTCCAGCTTCTCGGAGACGGAAGAGAAAGCCAGATCGTTCCCCTCCTTCGCAGGCCCAACTTCCATTGCGTTTATCGGTTTCACCAAAACGGCGAAGAGCTTCCCGAGGTGGAGACGAGGATTGTGCCGATCACCGGCGGCCTCTTCGTGGATGTGGAAAATGTACCGCCCGACGCCCTAATCCAGGTAGAGCTCCGTTACGACAACAGGATCTGGAGCTCGGGGTTCGAGAGCCTGGACTCGCACAATGTCCGGCTGTTTGAAGGATAGGCCATGGATCTGCGCCTCCGGCAGGGATTCGAATACCAGGGTGAGGATTGGTGGAAGTGGTGGATCTGGCTCGATGGGCCTGCGGAGGCTCTCGACGAGGTCGACCGCGTCGTCTACACGCTCCATCCTACTTTCCCCAACCCGGTCCGCCATGTCAAAGACCGCTCCACGAGCTTTCGCCTCGAGACCGCAGGCTGGGGAACTTTTACCATCTATGCCAAGGTCCATTTCAAGGCCGGAAGCAAGACCGAAAGCCTCTCTCACGAGCTACAGCTACGGTATCCAGACGGCCGCCTAACGTCCGCCTGAAGATGGCCCTTTGGCTCACCCGACGGCCTTCGAGTGGCCGCGCCTTCCTCAGGCGCCGCTGCTCTACCTCGACTTCGAAATTGGCCGACTTGATCTGAAAATCGGACGATTTGAGATCGAAATGGGACGGCTTGACGTCGAAATGGGACCGCTCGAACGTAAAATCCGTCGATTTCGGGTCCCGATCCAGTCTACGGCGTCATCGGCCTCCTCGTCTTCCTGCAAGCCTATGTCTTCCCCTGGATGATCCCGGTGGTGCCGCTGCGATGAGAGGGTGCAGACAAGGCTTTGGGCTGGAGGAGACGCGTATGATCACCCGATGGGTATCGAACTGAAGAGACCCTTGCTCTCCCGTTCTGCGGTCGTGCTGTTGGCCACCGTCATCATCGTGCCGGCGCGCTGGGTGGCAGCGGCGCCCGCGACCCAACGCAATGCCGCGGAGAGGATCGCGGAGATTCTCGAAGCTCAGCGTAGCAAGCAGCACATCCCCGGTTTCGCCTTCGCCCTGGTACGGAGGGACCGGCTCGAGCTCGTCATCGTGCGAGGCGTCCGGGATGTCGAGCACTCGCTTCCGGTGACCCCGGACACCGTCTTCCCGATCGGCTCCTGCACCAAGGCATTCACGTCCATGGCCCTCGGCATCGCTCGAGACCGGCATCTGCTCTCGCTGGACGACCCTCCGCGTCGCTTCCTGCCGTGGTTCCACATGGCGGATCCGCAGGCGGATGCCGAGGTGACCCTGCGCGACATGCTCAGCCACCGGACCGGCCTCAAGGCGAAGGCGGACCTCGCCGCCACGCCGGGCGTTCTGAACCGGGAGGAGTATGTTCGCGCCGCCAGGCCGGCGGCTCCGTTTCGCACCGCCTTCCAATACTCGAACGCGATGTACAGCGCCGCCGGGGAAGTGATCGGGAGCGCGTATCACTCGAAGTAGGGTATCAAGCGAATGCTCGTGGCAACTGTAATAGTTATCATCGGTACCGTGGGCTTTCTGCTTTGGAAGTGGGGACCACGCCGTCCTGAAGAGCCAGGATTTGGGTTTGTTTATGTCAATCAGGATGGTTCTGTCCGGGAGCTTTCTCCAGGGGAGCGAGATTATCTTTCGACGAAATTCTCCGGTGGCGATAGCGGGCGTCCTTACATCAAGACAAGCTACGAGAGTCATGACGGCTGGGGTAGCCAGTCCGGTTTTATCGCGCGTCGACGCGTCCCCACCCGAATGGAGATTCTCCCCGTGCACCCAAACTATGATGCTGCAGTGAAAGAGCTGGGGGACGATTGCCTGGAGGCTCTCCGTGCCACTGAAGACATCGTCATAGAGAATGCAGACGGTTCGATTACCTATTATCTAAATTCGGATATCTCACGCAAAGCACGCAAGGCACGGAAAGCTCGATTCAAGCTCTCTCGGGACGAGGTGTTGGCTCAGCAGCGCCGTGGCGAGGCGTTGGCCAAGTTTCAGCATGGCTAACCGCACCACAGAAGTCGCGCAGGATCAACATCCGGGACAGCCGTCATCCCCCAGCTGCCTCGCGCCCCTTCACCAACTGTCCGCACGCCCCCTGCACGTCGCGGCTGCGGCTACGGCGCACGGTGACGAAGCAGCCGTGCTCGTGGAGGCGGGTGGCGAAGGCTTGGAGGCGTTGCTCGCCGGGCTCGTGGAAGGGGGCAAGTCCGTGCTCGTTCATGGGGATCAGGTTGAGGTTGTGGCGCAGGCGCAGGTCGCCCAGCCAGTCGACCAGGCGGTCGGCGTCCTCCAGGGTGTCGTTCACCCCGGCGAGGAGCACGTACTGGAAGATGAAGCGCTCGTGGCGCTTGAGGGTCCAGGTGTCGAGGGCCTGACGCAGGCGGGCGAGGTTCCAGGCGCGGTTGACCGGCATCGTGGCGCTGCGGGCCGCGTCGGTGGTGGCATTGACCGAGACCGCGAGCTGCGGCCGCGGCACCATCCGCGCCAGCCGCTCGATCCCCGAGACGAGGCCCGCCGTGCTCACCGTGATGCGCCACGGCGAGAGACCGGCGCCCTCCGGATGACAGAGCACGGTCACCGCACGGTGCACGTGGTCAAGGTTGTGGAGAGGCTCGCCCATGCCCATGAAGACGATGTGGACCGACTCGCCGCATTTCGGTCCGAGGTCGCGCATCAGAGCCAGGACCTGCCCCACGATCTCGCCGGCCGTGAGGTTGCGCACGATGCCCATGGCGCCGGTAGCGCAGAAAGTACAACCCAGGGCGCAGCCCACCTGGCTCGAAATGCAGTACGTCACTCGATGGTCCGCCTCGTGCCGCGGCATGTGGACGGCCTCGACGCGATGGCCGTCCGCAAGGCCGATCACCAGCTTCGTGGAGCCGTCGTAGGAGGGGTGCCGCTCCAGGATCGCGGGCAGCGACTGATCGGTGTGCTCGTCGAGCCAGGCGCGGATCGGCCGCTTCAGGAAGAGCTGGTCCGGCAGCCAGGTGCGAACGCGCTGGAGCCGGGCGAAGACGTGCGCCGGCCGGCCCGGGCAGCCCTGCGCTTCAAGATCCTCCGGCAGGAGCGACCACGCGGAGGGAGGTCCCTCCCGCTCGGGAGCCCGGCGGTCCCAGGGCATCACGGTCGTGGCAGCAGGGGAGACTGGTAGCATCCAGGGGAGTTTAGCCGATCGGGGGCATGAGGTGTGCAAGAGGCTGGGCGACTCTCAGGGAAGCCGTTGTCTCCCTGATAGACTCTCCCAATCCGGGAAGGAGACAAGCATGCGGTGGACGCCAGGTGGGCCTAGCGCGGATCTGGAGGACGAACGGGGCAGCTCCGGAGGCGGCGGAGGTGGCAACTTCGGGAAGCTGGGGATCGGCGGTTTCCTCGTGCTGCTCGTCCTGAGCTTCATTTTCAAGCGAGACTTTTTTGCGCTGATCGGCGGCGGCTCGGCCGGCGGGCCGGCGGGCCAGACCGTGCCGCACGCCTCCTCTCCGGAGGAGGACAAGCTCGTCCAGTTCGTCTCGTTCGTCCTCGACGACGACCAGAAGACCTGGACCGAGATCTTCGCGAAGTCGGGCAAGACCTACCGCCATGCCAAGCTGGTGCTCTTCACCGACCAGGTACGCTCGGGTTGCGGCTTCGCCGAGACGGCCATGGGGCCCTTCTACTGCCCGGCGGACGAGAAGGTCTACATCGACCTCGGCTTCTACCGCGAGCTCCGCGACCGTTTCGGCGCGCCGGGTGAGTTCGCGGAGGCCTACGTCATCGCTCACGAGCTCGGCCATCACGTGCAGAAGCTGCTTGGGATCAGCGACCAGGTTGGGAACTTGCAGCAGCAGAGACCCGGCAGCGCCAACAAGCTCTCCGTGAACCTGGAGCTTCAAGCCGACTGCCTGGCCGGCGTCTGGGGGCACACGGCCGCCCAGCGCAACCTTCTCAACCCGGGGGAGCTCGACGACGGCCTGCGAGCCGCCGCCGCCGTGGGCGACGACCGCATTCAGAAGCAGGCGACCGGCCGAGTGAACCCCGAAACCTGGACCCACGGCTCCTCGGAGCAACGCGCCCAGTGGTTCCGCACCGGCTTCGACTCCGGCGACATGGGGCGTTGCGACACCTTCAACAGCCGGTAGCGCCGCTCAGAAGGCGGCGCACCGTGCGTGCTAAGCTGCGGCAACTTCAGACCCCGCCGAAAAGGCCTGAGAAGGAGATTGCCATGCTTGGGAGCCGTGGTCCCCGTACGCTGTCATGGATGGTCCTGTCGCTCTTGGTGCTGCTGCTCCCGCTGGCGTGCAAGCCGCACAGCAAGCCCGCCGAGGATTCCAGCTCCAGCTCCAACCCCTCGGTTGAGAACGCGGAGCTCACCCGCAAGATGGAGGAGAAGGCCGCGGACATCCGCACCAAGGAGGAGGAGATCCGCAACATGCAGGGCACCGATGAGGAGAAGGCCGACGCCGTCAAGAAGCTGGACGCGGAGCGGCAGGAGCTCATCGAGATGCAGGACAAAGGGAAGTAAGCGCCTCACGAGCTCACCCGTGGCATACGACGTGCACTGGCTTCAGTCCTCGAAGGAGCGCACTGAACCGGCCGTAGCCTCGGCCTTTCGTCACGGGAGTTTCAAGCTATGAACGAAATCCTGATCTGGATCTTCGTAGGGCTGGTGGCTGGAGTCCTGGCATCGCTCGTCGCCGGGGGTGGCTTTGGGATCGTCGGCGACATCATCATCGGTATCGTCGGCGCCTTCGTGGGCGGCTGGATCTTCCGCCAGATGCACTGGCATACTCCCTTCAGTGGCCTTGCCGGCACTATATTCGTGGCCTTCATAGGAGCCGTGGTGCTCATCTTCCTCCTGAGGCTCATCCGTCGGGCCTGAAGCCCTTAGCTGTGGTAGTCGTAAGCTTCGAGGAGGTCTCCCGCGATTTCCTCGAAGCGGCGGCACTCTTCCGCGGAGAGGAGTTGCCTCCAGATACCGATCTTCTCAGGGTTCGGGCGCTGGCGGCTTTGGGCTTGCTGTTGGCGCCGGTCGTCTTGGGAGACAATCAGACCGCCGTCCATCGCATAGCGGGCGCCATGCTCCTCCAAGCGCTGAGGGGCCCGCTCGTCGTGGTGAAGCATCTCCGGCCGGAAATCGAGGGCAATGAAATCACAGATCCGGCGCAGAACCGTCTCCGGCTCACGGACGAGGTCCTCGAAGCGGACCTCCAGGAAGTGGCGGCAGGCAGCGCCTTCCCGGCGGGCGGCCTGAACGTTGTCTCGCCAGAAGGCCGCCTGAACGGCGATGTCGCGGCCCGGCGAGAACCAGCGCTCGCGCAGCGAGACGGCGGCGTCGCGGCCATCGCGGACGAGATGGATGAACCTCGCCTCCGGCAGCAGCGTCTCGATGGCGCGGAGGTGGTGCGAGTAAAGCGGCGTCTTGTCGCCCCAGCGCGGCTTGCCGAAGCGGTCGGCGTAGAGCCGGTAGAAGAGGCGGACGCCGGCCGCCGCGGTGAAGGGACGGATCGCGCGGAGACGCGACCGGAACGTCTCGGCGGAGATCCTGAAGTCTTCCCAGGCCGGCGCGTTCGCGGGGAAAGTGACGATCGTGTCGAAGAGCCTCTGCTGAAGCGCCTCACCGTTCCCCTCGAGCTCCCTTACGGCGGGCAGAAACCCGGTCTCGGGCGGGATGGCGAGGTCGGGATGAGAGTCCAGCATCAGCCGCAGCAGCGTAGTGCCGGACCGCGGTGAGCCCACGATGAACGGCGCCGGCAGCTCACGGGAGGCCAGCCGGCTTCGGAGGCGGGTTACGAAGGGCAAGGTGGAGAACTTTGGCAAAGAGCCTGGATTCCAGAGCTTAATTAATGAGCGGGCCGCGAGAGGTGCTCCAGGCTCCGCAGAAAACCCGACAGCTCGATGGCGTCTTCCAAACGCGGGCAATGCTCGTGGAAGACGAAGCCGACGGTGCGCCCCGGCGCCGGCTCGCGGAAGGAGACGTATCGCACGAGCCCCGAACAGTCGGCGCCGGGCACCAGCGTCATCTGTGGCACCATGGCGCAGCCGTTTCCCGCGGCGACCAGATGCCGGAGGGTCTCGACGCTGGCCGCTTGCAACGGGCTCAGCGCCGACTCCGGCGTGACGCCGCAGGTCTCCAGGGTTTGCTCCCGCAGACAGTGTCCTCGTTCCATCAACAGCATCTCCCGGAGATCGAGCTGGTCGAGGCCGATCTCCTTCATCGCGGCCAGCGGGTGACTGGCCGGCACCGCGAGCACGAACGGCTCCCGGAAGAGCGGCGTCTCGGTCAGCCCCCGCTCCCCGCTCGGCAGGCAGAGGACGGCGGCGTCCAGCGAGCGCTGCCGGAGCATCTGGAGCAGTCCCTCGGTGAGCGCCTCGGTCAGCACCAGCTCCAGCTTCGGATAGCGTTCCCGCAGGCCGGCGAGGAACCGCGGCGCATAGTAGGGGCCGATCGTTGGTACGAGGCCGAGCCGAAACCGCCCCGTGAGCAGAGCCTTGCCGCTGGCGCCCCGCCCGATCTCCGCGATCTCCTCCAGCGCCGAGCGGATGCGCTGCACCGCGACCTGCCCGGTGGGAGTCAGGGAGACCTGCCGGGAGGTACGGTCGAACAATCGCTCCCGCAGCACCTCCTCGACCTTCTTCACCGCGGCGCTGAGCGACGGCTGGGTGATCGAGAGATCCTCCGCCGCCCGCCCGAAGTGCAGACGCTCCGCGAGGGCAATCACCGCCCGCAAGTCCCGGATCGACAAACTGTCGAACTGATCCATAGACAAATCCGATCGCATGGATAGATGGCCTCCTCTTGTGTTCTGCAATGTGCGCCCTTAGAGTAGCGCGAGTCAAGCCTGATGAGATGCGGTACCTGAGGTGAGCCTGCCGGTGATGCCGGTCAACGCATGAAGCTCTGTATTGCCTTTATCGGACTCTGATGCAATCAATGCCCGGGGAAACCCGGGCGCATTTTTTCCCTCCTTCTAGATCTTCGGACGCGATCCCGCCGGCGCCGCGGAGAGGATCTGCTCGATCTTCTTCGGATCGTTCGGCAGCAACCCGGGCGGCGGGGAGGCAGGGAGCTAGGCGCGCCCAGCGGTCCTCGGAAAAGAAAAAGCTGGCCGAGCCTTGCAGAAACCCCCGCCCGGCGCAATGCATTGGGGTTCCAGCCTCAAAGCCTAGGATCACCCATGCTTGGCACGCGTCATGCTGTAATCTCTAGGTTGGCTTCCCGATGATGCGCGTAGCTTCGGGCTGCCGGTCGTAAGGGAGCGACAACTACTTGTTGACCAGGGCCGGCTCGTGACCCGGCCCAGAGGAGAGCGGATCATGGCGAAGAATCAAGGGAAGAAGAGCCAGGCGCTGGCGAAGGCTTCGGCGAAGAAGGTCGAGGTGCTGGACCGGGCCCGGCCGCTGGTGGGGCAGAAGTCCGTGGAGATCCAGCCTTTCGGCTCGATCATCAAGCTGCCGATCGCGCTCAGCGAGAAGGCCTGCCGCCAGAGCGTCGAGAATCTGAACCAGGTTCTGGCGGATACGATTACGATCCGGGATCTCTACAAGAAGCATCACTGGCAGGTCGCCGGTCACACTTTCTATCAACTTCATCTCCTTTTCGACAAGCACTACGAAGAGCAGAACGAGCTCGTCGACCAGATCGCGGAGCGCATCCAACTGCTGGGCGGGGTCAGCCTGGCGATGGCGCCCGACATCGCGGAGACGACGCTCATCCCGCGTCCCCCTCGGGGCAGGGAAGAGGTTCCGGTCCAGATCTCGCGGCTTCTGCACGCCCACGAGATTATCCTGGAAGAGTCGCACTCGATGGCCGGTCAGGCCGACGACTCGGGCGACGACGGCACCAACGACCTCCTGGTGAGCGACGTGATCCGGCTCAACGAGCTTCAGGTCTGGTTCCTCTCGCAGCACCTCGTGGACGTGCCACTCGTCAGGGCCGACTGAACGCTCTTTGAGCGAGATTCCGGCGGCTGACACGTCAGCCGCCGGGACCTGACGCGTCAGATCGCCGGAGATGACCGGTATCCGGCAAGCCGGCGCCCGCATCGATTCATCTCTAAACCCAACAATCCACGAGGTTTCCACTCAAGGCCGAGCGTGGCCTTCCGGCTTGGCATGGCCGTTGCCCTAGAGCTTTTATCGGCTCTCGCGAAGGTCTTGTCCTGGAACCCTGTCTTCAGATGGAAAGGAAGAGGTGAACCATGAAACTCCGATTCGTTGTGCTGGTCCTGGTCCTTGCTGCAACCGCACTGTGGCTGGCTGGCGTGGGAGGTACGAGCTCCGTGATGGCCGCGGCCGCCAAGGCGCCCTCGGTGGCGGGCGCCTGCACTTTTCCCACCGCGGTGACGGGTTCGATGGAGCAGACCGCATGGCAGCTTTTCGTCGCGGCGAACTGCCCCACGAACAAGAATCAGGTCGTCTGGGAGAATTGGATCGAACAGTCGAATTTCTATCCCGCGGGCGCCAGGCTCGAAGCGGTCAAAGGCAAGCGCCTGCACGGCAGCCCGCTGGCCCAGGCGCTGGCCCGCAAAGCCGGCGCGACCCCCGAGCTGGTCCCCAGCACGGATTGCAACAAGATGAGCGCTCCGCCCTCCAACGTCGTGCCGGGTGCCATCGTTTGCGAGGAGGCGAGGATCAACCCCGCCGCTCAGGCGTTCATGCTGAGCAAGGGGTACCAGGGCCGCGCCGGCCAGACCAAGGCCGCCCAGGCCGGCACGAACATTCAGTTCCCGACTCCCGCGGTCGAGGTGAAGGTGGACTGGATTCCCGGCACCGACTTCAATCCGCCGTTCACCTGCGCCAAGCCGCCCCAGGGCGTGCACGTGGAGAGCATCGACGGCGTCTGCTATGCGATGGCCGGCATCCACATCGAGTCCAAGCTGATCTCGGACTGGATCTGGGCGACGTTCGAGCCGCAGAACCTGCAGACGAATCCCAACCGTTGCATCACGTTTGGGCCTTGCACTGACTCATGGGGCTCCGTTCCGCCGGTGAGCAACGGCGGCTCGGGCGGGTTCACGAAGCTGACTCCCGCGCTTCAGGCCCTGATGACGAGCGCGCATCTCGCTCCGGAGTTCTTCAACTACCGCATGGACGGCGTCCAGACCACCTTCGTCACCGCTTCCGGCAGCCCGACGCTGCTCGGGAACTCGATCATCGAGGGCGAGAACGTCGGCATGACGAAGGGCACCGCGTCCTGCATCACGTGCCATTCGGTCTCTTCCATCAAGAATGACGGCACCGATGGAATCACCGTCCTGGGCTCGATGCCGACTCCACCGGTGGGGCCGAAGTATGTCGTTCCCAAGGGGTGGATCGCGCGCGACTTCGTCTGGTCCATGATGCTCGCCTGCCCGGGCTCGCCGACGGGACGTTGCTCGTCCGCGCCCATAGCGAAGAAGCCCAAGGGCAAGTGACCCGCAAGTGACCTGAAGGTCCTCGAATTTTCGCCAAGGCGGGATCGGAGCGCCGGTCCCGCCCTTTTCTATGTCGCCGCCGCCTCCCGGGCGCAGGCCGCCGCGCGTTCGAGCAGCAGATCGCGCTCGCGGGCATTGCGGGTGAGCGAGGCGGCGCGCTCGTGCTCGGTGCGGGCTTCGTCGAAGCGGCCGAGCTTGGCGAGGAGGTCACCGCGTACGCTCGGCAGGAGATGGTACTCCTTGAGCGAGGGCTCGGAGGTCAGAGCGTCCACGATTTCGAGGCCTGCCAGGGGACCGAACGCCATCGAGAAAGCGACCGCGCGGTTCAGCTCCACGACGGGCGAGGGAACCAGCCGGGCGAGCTCCTCGTACAGCGCCGCGATCCGTGTCCAGTCCGTCTCCTCCGGGGTGCGCGCCCTCGCGTGGCAGGCGGCGATGGCGGCCTGGAGCGCGTAGGGACCCCGGGCGCCTCCGAGCTTCCCGGCGCGTTCGAGCGCCGTGAGCCCCCGGCGGATGAGCAGTTGATCCCAGCGCGCGCGGTTCTGGTCGAGGAGCAGGACGGGCTCTCCCGACGGGCCGACGCGGGCCCGGGAGCGCGAGGCCTGAATCTCCAGGAGGGCGACGAGGCCGTGGACCTCGGGCTCCCGTGGCACCAGCTCGGCCAGGATGCGGCCGAGCCGGAGGGCGTCCTCGCAGAGCGCCGGGCGCATCCAGTCGTCGCCGGCGGTCGCCGAGTAGCCCTCGTTGAAGATGAGATAGATGACTTCGAGGACCGAGGAGAGACGGGCTGCCAGCTCGGCGCCTCGGGGGACCTCGAAGGGGACGTGGGCCTCGGTGAGAGTCCGCTTGGCGCGGACGATGCGTTGCGCGATGGTCGGGGTGGGAGCGAGGAACGCGCGAGCGATCTCCTCGGTCGTCAGGCCGCCGAGCAGGCGCAGGGTGAGCGCCACCCGGGCCTCGGTCGAGAGGACCGGATGGCAGGCCGTGAACACGAGGCGCAGAAGATCGTCGCCGATGTCATCGTCGATCGCCGCGTCGAGATCAAGAACGGCCATTTCCTGCCGGTTTTCGATCTCGCGGCCCAGCTCTTCGTGCTTGCTTTCGAGCCGCTTGCCGCGGCGGAAGGTGTCGATGGCGCGATGCTTCGCGGTAGCCATGAGCCAGGCGCCCGGATTGTCCGGGACGCCCGATTCCGGCCACTTTTCGAGGGCGACGACGAGAGCGTCCTGCGCGAGGTCCTCGGCGATTCCGACGTCGTGGACGATCCGCGCGAGACCGGCGATGAGCCTGGCGGATTCGATCCGCCAGACCGCATCAATTGCGAGATGGGCGCGATGGGTCTCGGCAGCCGTCACGGCTACCGATCAGACCATCTTCAATCCGCCGGTGCAAGCCGAGGCTTATTTCTTGGCGGCCACCTGCGCGCGCAGGCGCTCCTCCTGCTCCCGGACCTCCGGCGGCAGAGAGTCTCCGAAGTCCTCGGCCTCAAACACCTGGCGGATTTCGATCTCGGAATCCCCTTCCATGGGGTTGGGGCAGCGTTTGACCCATTCGATCGCCTCTTCCTTCGATTTCACTTGCCACAGCCAGAAGCCGGCGACCAACTCCTTGGTCTCGGCGAAGGGGCCGTCGACGACCGTCCTCTGGTCGCCCGAGAACTTGACGCGGACGCCCTTCGAGCTCGGCTGGAGCCCCTCGCCCGCGAGCATCACGCCGGCTTTCACCAGCTCTTCGTTGAAGTTCCCCATCGCCGTCATGAGCTCCGGGCTCGGCATCACGCCCGCTTCGCTTTCCTGGGTCGCCTTGACCATCACTATGAATCTCATCGTTGGTTCTCCTTGTGGTTTAGGTTCGGGAGCCGGGGTCTCCGGACCGTTTCGGCCGGCTGCAACCCTGTCTCTACTGGGACGACGAACGAGGGACGGCGAAATCGACACGCTGGACAAACTTTTTTCGAGACGGGGGAGAAAAGCAAACCCTCATCACCCCGGCCCTCTTCTACCAGCCTCCCCCCCGCCCGCCGGGAGAAGAGGGAGCAAGGCAAGAACGCCCCAGCGGTACCCCTCTCCCGGTGAGGGGGGTTGGGAGGGGGCGGGAGAGGGGCAGGGGTGAGGGTGTCTTGGGCGGGGGGACCTCTCAGACACGTTAAGTTGACCCCTATAGGGTTACTGGGCAGTCTGATTCTTGACGACCTTCCCGCCCTGCATGACGAAGCTGACTTTTTCAGTTTGGCGGATGTCCTGCAAGGGATCGCCCGGAACGGCCACGAGGTCGGCGAGCTTGCCGGGCTCCAGGGTGCCGATCTTGTCGGCGAGGCCGAGGAGGTCGGCGCCGCTGGCGGTGGCGGAGATCAGGGCCTGGGCCGGGGTCATGCCGTTCTTCACCATGAGGTCGAACTCGCGGGCGTCGAGGCCGTGCGGCTCGACCGCCGAGTCGGTGCCGAAGGCCACCTTGACCCCGATCTTCATCGCCCGCTGGAACATCGACTGCATCTGGGCCGCCGCGGCCCGCGCCTTGACTGCGATGGCGGGCGGGAAGCGGTCCGCCTTCTCACCCACCCAATAGCCGGCGAAGAGCGTCGGCACCAGGTAGACGCCCTTCTGCTTCATCAGCCGCAGGGTGTCGTCCTGTAGGAAGGAGCCGTGCTCGATGGAATCGACCCCGGCGGCGATGGCGATCCTGGCGGCTTCGTCGCCGTGGGAGTGGGCGGCGACTTTGCGGTGCCAGGCATGGGCCTCGGAGACGATGGCGTCCATCTCCTCCCGGGTCAGCTCGGGGACGTCCACCGGATCGGAGAGCGAGAGCACGCCGCCGGAGGGCATGCACTTGATGACGTCGGCGCCGAACTTGATCTGGAACCGCACGGCCTCGCGGCACTGCGCGGGGCCGTTGCAGACGCCCTGGATCGTGCCCGCAGGCTTGATCCGGTCCGGCGGATAGGGGGCATCGTCGGCATGCCCGCCCGTCGAGCCGATGCCGTGGTTGGCGATCATCATGCGAGGGCCGACGGCGACTCCGGCGTTGATGGCGTTGCGCAGGCCGAGGGACACATAGTCCTGCGAGCCGAGGTCGCGCACGGTGGTGAAGCCGGCCTCCAGGGTCAGCCGGGCGTACTTGGCGGCGTAGAGCGCCTGCTCGGCGGGGAAGCGCAGGGCGCCCTGGTAGAAGTCGCGGTACCAGTCGTCGGACATCTCCATCGCCATGTGGACGTGGGCGTCGATGAAACCGGGCAGGAGCGTCGCGTCCCCGAGGTCGATGATCCGCGCGCCCGGCGGCACCGCCAGATTCTGGCCGACCTGTTTGATGTGGTCCCCCTCCACGACGACCATCCCCGGCACCAGCGGGCGCTCCGAGGTGGAGGTGAAGACGCGAGCCGCCTTGAGCACCGTTGTAACCGGAGACTGGGCCGGGGGCTGGCCAACGGCCGGAGCCGCGAACGGCGGCGCCATCCCTGCAAACATCAGCATTCCTGTGAGACCGACGAGCTTTCTCATCCAAACTCTCCTTTGCACGACAAGGAACCTCCGAGAGTTGGGGAGTTTAGCAGGAGGGGATGGGGAGCTATCGTTCTGTGCGATACTTCGCCACCGAGCTTTTTTCTGGATGGAGTTCCTGGTATGCCTCCCGGTACCCGTTGGGAGCGGCGATGAAGTTGGACGAGCGGACGCCGCCCGCGTTGGACGACGGCCCGCCCGCCGGGCCGGAGGACGTCGGCCGCGCGGTGCTCGACTTCCAGCGTGGCACCGACCGCGAAAAGAGCTTCGAGCTGCTCTTCCGCCGGTTCCGGCCGCGGGTCGAGCGCTTCCTGGCGCCGCGGGTTTTTTCTCCCGAGGAGCGGCTCGACCTAACCCAAGCGATCTTCCTGCGGATCTATAAAGGATTAGAAGGCTACCGAGGGGAAGGGGCGCTGGAGGGCTGGGTGCTGCAGATCGCCTGCAACGTCTATCGGCATTGGCGCGACCGGCAGCCGGGAGGCCGGCATGCAACTCCGGAGATCCCCTTCGACGACTCGTCCGGGGCTCCGGAGCCGTCGTCGTCGGCCGACTTCTCGTCACCTTCCACCGCGACTTCGCCGCTCGACCGCGTCGTGCGCCAGGAGCGGCTGAAGGCCCTGCGGGACGCGATCGGCGAGTTGGCTCCCAAGCAGCGCCTGTGCATGGAGCTGCGCGTCTATCAGGATCGCAGCATGCAGGAGATCGCCGCGGCTCTCCGGATCTCTCCGGAGACCGTCAAGGCGCACCTCTTCCAGGCGCGCCAGCGGTTGTGGGACAAGCTGCACCAAACGTATGGGACGATAGACTTCTGAGCGGGGGCATAAGAAAAGTGAGCTCATCCGATTTTCGCGACACCCTCGTGGAGCTGATCGATACGTCCCCGGAAGCCATGGACCACCCTACCCCCGACCAGTGGCTCGCCTACCAGCGCGGCGAGCTTGCCGCCGGTGAGGAAGAGAGACTCCAGGAGCATCTGGCGCGCTGCCGCGACTGCTTCGATCTGGCGGCGGCCGCGGCGGCGTTCACCGAACCGGACGAGGCGCCGGGCGCGAGCCAGGACGTAGAGACGGCCGCGCTCTGGCGCCTGCTCCGCCCGCGGCTCGATCTGCCCGCGCCGCCGCGCCAGAACGTCCGCGAGATCTCCGATCGTCCGCGGCGGTCGTCCTGGTGGGGGCGCCTGCCCACGACCCTGGCCGCGTCGTTCTTCGTGGCGCTGGTGGCCTTGAGCGTTTCAAACATTCAGCAGCGGAAGGAGCTGAAAACGCTGAAGGCGCCGAAGGCCAATCTCCCCATCTCCGAGTTTTCTGGCGGCGAGCGCCTCGCCACTCTGGGCACCGCCGAAAAGACGATGACCGCCCCGGCCGGGCCGTGGCTTCTCGTTCTACATCCCGGGGAGGAGCTGCCGGTCTACCGGCTCGTGATCCGCGATGCCGTGACCGGCCGGGAGCAGTCTTCCGCCGAGCTGCGACCGAATAAAGATCTTGCGTTGACCCTCTACTTTCCCGAAGGGATCCGGCCGGGCCGCTATCGGATCGAGCTTTTGGACGGCTCCGGCGGGGGAGCGGGGAAGGTGCTCGAGACGTTCCGCCTGCGCGTGAAAGAGGCGGGCAGGGGGGAGTGATACGGCCAGGACACTGATCCGGGGCATTGGCTTCGTCCTGCTCCTGCTCTTCAGCCTCGGCTGCCGTGGCGAGAAGAAGGCCGCGCCCGTTGTGAGCCGGCCAATCCACGTCCCTGCCGCCGCCGCTCCCGCATCAACTTCCCCTGCACCCACCTGCGTTGGGGAGTCGAGCCTGCGGATACCCGTCCTGTCAGGCGATTATCTCCATGTGGTGGCAGGCCAGGAGTCGCGAGAAGTCGTCCTGGCCTTGCTCGATTCCCACGGCAGGCAGTTCCTCAAGATCGATGGCCTCAATGCCGCGAAATCCCCTCCCCACCCGGCCGCGGAGATCCACTGGGTGGCGGACGCCCCTGGCGAGCTGCGCATCGAGCTGACGGTATCCTCCGGCTCCCGGGGACCCTGCGGTCTACGCCTGGCAGAGCATCGACGGGCCACGGCGGCGGACCGCCGGCGGGCGCTGGCGGAGGCGGAGCTGGCCCGCGGCCACGAGCTGCGCCGGACCCGCAAGCCGGATCTGTGCCGCGCCGGCATCACTCCCTATGAGAGCGCGCAAGGCCACTTTTCGGAGTTGGGCCTGCCGCGGCGCCGGGCCGAGGCCCTGCTTGGCCTCGGCCAGCTCCAGTACAAATGCCTGCACGATGACAAAGCCGCCCTGCAGGCCTTCACTCGGGCCGAGCCCCTGTCCGCGGGAGACCCTGCCTTCGAGGCTCTGGTCTGGCAACATACCGGCGAGCTGCGTTGCAACCTCGGCGACCTCGACGGCGCCATTGCCGCCGACCGGCGAGCCTTGGCTCTGAGCCGGGATCTCGGCGACCGAGCCGGAGAGGCCTTGACGGCCAATAACCTCGGCCTCGCCCTCCACCTGCGCGGGCGCTACGACGAGGCGGCGGCCTCCTTCGACCGCGCGCTCGCCCTTTGGAAGCCGGATGACGACCCAGCCAAGCGGTCTCTCACCCTGCGCAACCGCGGCCATCTCCACAGGCAATTGGGAGAAGCGAACCAGGCTCGCGAGCGGTTCAATGACGCGCTCGCGACCTCCCGCCAGGCAAAGGACCGCGGCGGCGAGGCTGCCGCCTTACATGCTCTCGGGCTTCTTGCCCAGGATGCGGGTCGGTCCGGCGACGCCTTGGAGCCCCTCCAAGAGGCTTTGGCGTTGCGCGCACCCGGGACTCGCGGCCGGGCCGTTACGCTGACGGCGCTCGGCGTGGCCTACCGCCAGCTCGACCGGCTGGACGACGCCCGCCGGGCCTATGGGGAAGCGCTGCCGATCTTCCACAGCCTCGGCGATTCCCGCGAGGAGGCCCGTAGTCTCGGCGATCTCGGCTGGCTGGAGGCCGCCGCCGGCCATGACGCGGCTGCGCTCGACGATTTCGACCGCGCCCTCGGCCTGTTTCGAGCGCTCACCGCCCAGCCCGAGATGGCCTGGACCCTGGAGGGAAAGGCCTGGGTGCTGCGCCGCGGCGGCGACCTCGAAGCGGCCCACGGGGTGATGGAAGAGGCCTTGGCGGCGGTCGAGCGGCACCGCTTCGTCCAGACGAGCTACACCACCCGCGCGGTCTTCTTCGCCACCCAGCAGGGCTCCTATGACTTTCTGATCGACCTGTTGATGGAGCAGCAGCGGAAGGCGCCTGCCGCCGGCTATGCCGCCGCGGCCCTGGAGGTCAGCGAGCGGTCGCTGGCGCGCTCTCTGCTCGACGAGCTGGCCGCCGGCGGCACGGACTTCCGCCCCGGCGCGACCGCGCCGGAGCTCGCTGCTCGCGAGCGGGAGCTCGAGAGCGAGATCGACGTGCTGGTTTCCCGCCAGACCCGCCTGGCCCAGAGCCCCGACGCCGCGGCGCTGCTACGGCCGGTCGAGGCGGAGCTCGGGCATCGTTGGGACGATCTCGACCGGGTGCGGGCCGAACTGCGTGCTGGCGATCCCCGCTTCACCGCCCTCACCCAGCCGAAGCGGTGGAGCGCCACCGAGATCCGGCGCAAGTTGCTCGACCGCGACACGATGCTGCTGGAGTACCGGCTGGGGGAAAAGCGGAGCTTCCTGTGGGCCGTCACGACCGATTCACTGAAGAGCTTCGAGCTGCCGGGGCGAACTGAAATCGAGTCCGTGGCGCGCCCTGTCTGCGATCTTCTCGCCCGCAGTCGCAGCCCCATGGCCGCCGGGCCGCAAGTCGCCAAACTGAGCCGGCTACTCCTCGCGCCGGTAGCACAGCTCCTGCCGGGAAAGCGCCTGCTGGTGGTCGGCGACGGGATCCTCCAAAGCATTCCCTTTGCGGCCTTACTGGAGCCGGGTGGCAATGAGCCGCTGGTGGCTCACCACGAGATCGTCGCCTTGCCGTCCGCGTCGGTGCTGGGAGAGATCCGACGGGAGGTCGCAGGCCGGCCGCGGGCTCGCAAAGGCCTCTGGGTGCTGGCAAATCCTGAAGTCGGCAACGCCTTCGAGAAGCTCCCTCACTCCCAGGAGGAGGCTGATGCGATTCTGGCGCTCGCACCTGCTCCAAAACGCGAGGTCCTGGGCCGGGACGCGAACCGTGCGGCGGTCTTGAACGGCGGCCTTCGGGACTACCGTCTCCTACATTTCGCCACCCACGGCTCGTTCGGCACGGCCGATTCGGGTGGCGGCCGGCTGGTGCTCGCCCAGGTCGACCCGCAGGGCCGGCCTGTGGCGAACGGCTTTCTCCACCTCGCCGATATCTACAAGCTGAACCTGCGGGCCGACCTCGTGGTGCTGAGCGCCTGCGAGTCGGCCCTGGGGCGCGAGGTGCGAGGTGAGGGGATGATGGGAATGACCCGGGGGTTTTTCTACGCCGGTGCGGAGCGCGTGCTGGTCAGCCTATGGAACGTCAACGACCGGGTGACAGTCGAGTTGATGCGGCGCTTCTACCGGGGGATGCTGGTGGAGGGGCTCTCGCCCGCGGCGGCCTTGCGGAAGGCCCAGGACGAGATCCGGCGCCAGGCGCACTCGCAGGCTCCCTACTACTGGGCCGGCTTCACGCTCCAGGGAGAATGGCTGGGGGAGCACCCTCGGTGACACGGGGCGGTCGTGGACAGGTCTCGCCTTCGAGCAGCCTGCCCACGACATTGTCTCTGACATCAAACGAGGCCGCTGAGGTCGAAATCTTCGACGCCCGGCGGCTTGTTGTCCGTTCCGCCCGGGTCGTTGCCGTTGCCGTTCCCCGTAGCCGCCGTCTCGATGGGCGAGTGCGGGTCCAGGGCTTCGACCTGAGCCTTGGCCGTGCCGGCCTTGGCCCCGGAGGGCTGGTAAGCTTGCGGTTGGAGGGGCTTATTGGCGGGTTCGTTGCTGAGCATTGTGTTCTCCTTTTGGTTGTTGGTGCTGCTCGACAAATCTGATAGATCTCTGATCCGCGAGAAGAGTTTAGTCAGTCAATCGTTCAAATCATCGCCGCCTTCGACGGCGAAGAGCCGGCCGTCCGTGGCGCGCAGATAGAGCACCGGCGTGCCCCATTCCGGATTGCGCTCGGCGGCGAGCGCCCTGCGCACCTCGCCGACGCAGGCGTCGATGGGCAGGCCGGCGGCGAGCGCCTGGTAGAACTTTTCGGCGAAGCGGCAGGACGTCTCATCCATGACCTCCGACTGCATGGCGATCACCGCCGGCAGGCCGCGCTGCACGAGCACCTGGGCCGTGCCGGCGAAGGGGTTCTCGTGGGAGGAGCGGGCACCGTTGCAGGCGTTGAGCACGGCCAGGCGCAGCGACGGGTGGTCCTGAAGGAGGTAGGCGAGGCTCGGCCCGCCCATGGGAACGCCCTTGCCGGCCTCGTCCTCGAACACCAGCACGCCTTCCCCTCGCAGCTCGCTGAAACCGCCGTGGCCCACGAAGTGGAGAACGTGGACCGGTTGGCCCGTCCGCAAGCGCGACTCCAGGGCCCCGGCGGTGGGCCGCTCCAGCCGTTCGACCTCGATCAGCCCGCTACGCCGCAGCGGCTCCAGGACCGCGACGAGCCGCCGCCACTCCTCGTCGGCCTCGGCCAGCTCGCGGTAGCCCTCCGGAGTCGAGATCACGGCCAGAATGCGCAGCGGCGGCTCGACCAGCAACGTCTCGAGCCCTTCGCTCAGCTCCAGATAGCGCACCACCGGGGTACGGCCAGAGAGCGCCAGGAAGCCACGGCCCTCGGCGTCGTACAGGTACTCCCAAGGCAGGCCCGCCAGTTGGGGGACGTCGTTGAGGCGCAGACGGATGCGCAGTCCGGGTCCGCTCCGGGCCTTGGCGAGACAGCCTTGGAAGGCCTTCAGCAGCTCGCCTTGGAAGACGGCGCGGAACAGCTCGTCGCCGGCCTGCTGCGGGCTGGCGCCGTCCGCGATGTCCGCTGCGTCGGCCGAACCGGGACCGCCTCGGAGGGCGCCTCCTCCGGCGAGGCTGAGCCCTCCACCCGTGAGCACGGCGGGAAGAGAGAAGTGCTCCGTCGCCTCGAACCCCGCGGTGCCGCTCCAGGCCTTGGCGCGGTAGAGACCGTTGGATTTCTGATCGATCCAGACGTCGAAGTCGAGGTATCCCGGAGGGGGTTGCGGAGCCGCAGGGGCCTGGTGTCGCCCGGCCGGGGTCATAAACAAACCTGCGATCGCTCCAAGGCTTCCCAGGGTCAGGAAATAGGAGAGCGCCAAGGCGAGCTCGATGGCCCATAGGCCCTTCCAGCAGGACCTGATCTTGGTTGGGTCGAGGCCCATCTGCTCGATGCAGACTTCGTCGTCGGCTGCGGTGCACTGGCAGACCCCGGACCGTGACCAGCCAACGAGAAAGGCGACGCTCTGGGGGTGACTTTTATCGTCGACATAACTGATTCGCCGCGCAAATCCCAGGTACAGCCCGAGCAGAAGGGTGATGCCGAGCCCGAGCACGGCGAGCGTGATCTGCAGACGCCGTCTTCGGACCACATCTCGGGCCGTGTCGGCGAGGCTGGCGAAGTGTGTGGAGGCGCCCAGGGCTGCCACACCGCCGGCGAGGGTTGACATCGGAATAAAGAGATATTGCACCGCGTGGAGCTCGCGGTCGAGCAGCGTACCGGCGATCCGAGCCAGGGCTAAGCCCAGCCCCGCGCCGGCCAGAAAGACCCACCAGCGGCGGCGCGTCTCAGGGGTGGCACTCTTCTTGTTTGGCGACATGGCCGCAGTAGCCTTCTTTGAACTGGCAGCAGAAGAAGCTGGTGCCTTTGACCAGGTCCAGCCGCTCGCTCGGGGTCTGGCCCGCCGGAGCCTCGACCGGGGTGGGATATTGGATCGACTGGGCCACCGCTCCCTGACCCCAGGTGGCCTTGTAGGCGTAGAGGCCGCGTAGGATATGGTCCTGCTTGCCGTCGGTCCGGATGATCTTCGGCGCCGGCGTAACCCCTTTGATCTGCCCCTGCGACCAGAAGCTGAATGCGGTGTGCGGTGCCGTGCTGCCAACCCAGAGCTTCACCTCGAGATCGTCGTGGTCAGCGAGGAAAAAAATTCGGCTGATCACGTTCTCCACCTGATCCAGAAGCCGGTCGGACGTGTCGGCGGGAACCGTGTTCTGTTGCGGGCCGGCGGTCACGCTCGCGAGCGAGAGATTTCCAAGGCTGGCCACCATGGCGACCGCACGGGGCGTGGAGGCGCCATGGAACGAGGCGGTCGTCTGGCCTGCCGGCGTCGCGAGCTGAGCCTGAACGCTGTCGATCGCATCGGCCGTCCAGGCAACCAAAGGCCCCATTTTTCCGGGTTTGGTCTGGTCGATGGCTGTGGAGAGATCCGCTTCGGTGCGAGCGATCAGGTTCACCACCTCCTGGCGGGGGTGGGCCGGCTTGCCGTTTGCCGTCACCGTCGGCAGTGCCTTGCGGCCCGCCGTGAACGCCTGCTGAACCGCCTGCACCTGGGCGGCGAGCTGCTTGCTGGGGTTCTTCTTGGCGAACAACTTTCCGAGATCAACGTTGATCGAGATCTGGCCGCCGGCCGGCTGGCCGGCGGCGAGCACGAGGAAGCCGGCCAGCACGGCGGCGGCTGCCCGAGTGAACCATCGATCAGTTTTCACAGCACACCTCCTGGTTGGATCGAGCGGCGATCCGCACCGCGGGATCGCCGACGATCGTGTAATTGCGGGCGTCGTGGCTGGCGGTCCAGAGATCGGCGATCACCCCTTCGTCGAGCTTCTTGCCGAAGCCGACGGCCTCCACCTCCGCCGCCAGATCCGAGGCGAGCTCCGCGTACCGCTGGTTGAAGATCTCCATCGCCCAGCCCACCGGCTTCCCGTCGAGCAGGCGCCGAAGAGCGCTCTCGAAGGCGGTGATCTGCGGCCCGGCACCGGGCCAAACCAGCGAGAACCCCCACGCCCGGTCCACGTGGCCCACGACCGCCAGCGCGCCCCCTCTCGGGTGGCCGAGCAGGCGCTGCGGCAGGCGTCCCATGAACGATCCGGACGACGAGAGCTCCCGGCGCCCCTGGCTCTTGCGGGTGAATTCGTCCCAGCGCGGCGTGCCGGCGCCGAAGCAGGCGAAGCAGAAGGCGATGAGGCCGTGCACGTCGGCCTCCTTGCCCACGTCCTCCGCCGCAAAGTAGTGCTCACGGTCGATCCGGCCGGATCCCGGTCCTGCCCAGTCCTGGCAGACGAGGGCGCCCTGCCGGTCCCGCTGGTCGGAATCGCCGGAGGCGAAGCCCAGACCGTGGCAGGCGGCGAAGAGAAACGCCGGCGCCTCGTCGAGCAGGCCGCCGAGACGGCCGCGTGTCGCTTCGTCCCCGAGCACCGTCTCGACCTCCCAGCCGGGCTGGTGGCGCCGCACCGCGTCCGCCACCGGCTGTGCCAGATGGGCGTTCATCGAAGCGGTCACCGGGTCGCCGGTATTTGCAGGGGCGAAGAAGCAGGCCCGCGGGCGCCGGACGCTTTTGCCGGTCTCGGCCAACACCACGCTCTCGGCGTAGCTCCGATACTCGTCGAGCGAGTCGAAGAACAGGCGGCCGACGGCGTACTGCACGTCGAGCTGGTACTGGAAGGAGAAGGGGATCGCCTCCGGATCTCCAACCAAGAGGAGATAGTAGGGCACCTTCTCCGGATCGGCCGGTCCGGGCCCGGCGCCATGGCGGGCGAGGAAGGCGACCTTGCTCTCCCCCTCGCGGTAGCCATCGTCGCCCACGAGCTCGCGGAAGAAGCGCTCCTGCCGCTTTCCGGCCTGAGCGCGCCGCAGGTCAAGCAACGGAGCGAGAGCTTCCCGCAGAGGCTCGGAGTCCGCCGAGCGGGGGAAGATCACGCCCCAACCGGCCTCGTCGAGCTTGCTGGGGTCGAGCCCTTCCTTGAGTCCTCGCCGCGCCTTGCCCTCGCCACGGGCCACCCACGCCTGAAGCTCGCGGGCTCGCGCCAGGTCGACCGTGGCGCCGAGAGCGAAGTCGGCGATCTGCCGCGCGGACACAGGAGGCGTCAGATAGCCGCCATTCCTGCTGTCGAGGCCGTTGAAGCAGAGTAGCTGCTCTTCAGGTCGGGCGTTGCTCAGTGCTCCATTGGACATCGGTAATTCCTTTTACGTTCCAGGGGCCGCGAGCGTCGGGCCTCGTTCATCCGCCCTAGATCCGTGATCGCGAGAAACGGTGTAGTGCAGGGCGGTATTCAAACCGGCGTGGCCCGCCTACGAATAGTTACGGAAGTATGAAGAGAAAGTTCTGACCGTCGAGAAAATCTAATCTAATGACTATTACGGTATATCTCAATAATAGCGTTGGGCGCGGGAGGCACTAAACCGGCGCGGCGTTTCCGAGATCTATCCGCGGCAGGACAGAACCGGACTAGCCCGTGAAGGGTCCGCCGGATACCCAACACGAGGCTTTCGACAATCTTGAAGGAGAAGATCATGCGAAAAACGTTGGTACTTTTTATTCTCGTGCTCGCCGGAGCCCTGGCCGTGTCGGCGCAGCCGCTCCAGCCCGGCGAGGCGGTGGCGACGGGCTTCTCGCACAACGCGCCGAACGGCCCCGTGGTAAGGATCTTCGATATCCGCAAGCCCAAAGGCCACAATGCGCCCCTCGGGCAGCACTGGACGGCCGCATTTCCCCCCGTGGCGCAGTGGACCCGGGCCGGCTTGGGGAACAATGAGGTCTTCGGCATCGCCCTCGACGATGCACCGAAGCCGAACATCTATGTCACATCCACGACGATCTACAAGACCACCTATTTCAGCAACCCGATAGTCCAAGCCGTGCCGGGGACCGGTCAGGTCTGGAGAATCGACGGGACGACGGGTGTCGCCTCTCTCTGCGTCACCCTACCCCAGAGCACCACAGGTGGTCAGGGGCTCGGCAACATCGCCTACAACGCTCGGAACAAGCAGCTCTTCGTCACCGATTTCTACGACGGCAAGATCCATCGGATCGGGACCAACTGTCAGATCATCGATGCATACGATCCATTCCAGCCATTCGGCACCTATGCCAACACAGCGGGCGGCTTCGCGCCACTTGGCGAGCGGCTGTGGGGAGTCGGCGTCTTCCAGGACCGGCTCTATTTTGCCAGGTGGTCGGGCGATCAGTCCCCCGGTCCTGCCAACACGGTTTTGTCAGTCCCGCTCGATGCCACCGGCAAGCCGGTCGGTACGCCGATTCTCGAGGTGACCCCTTCGGGCACGATGCCGGTGTCGGACATCGAGTTCGCCTCCGATGGCCGCATGCTGCTGGCTCAGCGCAGCATGAACAGCACTATCGGCACGATAAACAACAATGGGACGAACGGGGAAGCTTACTCGTGGGCGCACCAATCGGAGCTTCTGGAGTACAAGGGCGCGAGCGGGTCGTGGGTGCTGAGCGGCAATGTTTTCCAACTCGGCGACCCCGGAGCTAGCGTCCCGAGGAGCTCGGCGGGTGGAGCTGCCTACGCCTGTCCGGCCGAACAGCTTCCTGGCGACCAGCTTCCAGCAGAGGGCGAGTACGTGGTCGCCACCGGCGATGCGCTGATCTACCCTTCGCCCAAGATCTACGGGCTTCAGATCATGCCTTTTACAGGCGGTAACAAGAACAACAGCTACCTCGTCGATCTCGACGGTCAGACGAGTGTCCACGACAAGACCCAGATCGGCGACGTTGACGTCTACAACATCTGCGATCGGAACAAGGCCAGCCTGACAGTCACCAAGAAGCTGGCCGGAGCGCCGGCCGGATTCACCGGCACGTTCAAATTCTACGTGACCTGCTCGACGCCGAACGGCTTGCTGCAACAAACGCTTTCCGTCACCTGGCCCAATACGGCGGCGACCCTGACGGGTCTCCCCGCCGGCAGTGTATGTACCGTCTCCGAAGACCCCACCCTGCCGGCGCTTCCGGCAGGCTCCTCGTGGAGCGGCGTTCCGGTCTCCACGCCGGCCAACGGGGTCATCAAGATCACCAAAGATGGCAAGAACCAGATCACGTTCACCAACACCGTCCGCACCTGCGACGATCAAGGGAAAGTGAAGATCACGAAACGGGTGGAGGGTGTACCGCCGGGTTTCACCGGCACGTTCAACTTCAACGTTACTTGCTGGTCCGGCACCACGCTGATCACAAAGCAGGCGCAGATCACGATTCCCGGATCTTCCACCGTAACGGTCACAGGGGTCCCCATCGGCAGCTCGTGCACGGTGACTGAAACAGGACCGCTGCCGTCGTTGCCGGCTGGTTGGCTGTGGCTGGCGCCAACGTACCAACCCGCGTCCAGCCACGTCGATTTGGAAGGAAACTGCTGCCCGGAGGTCGTGGTCGTCGATCGTGCGAAATTCTGCTGCAACCAATCCCACGAAGAAGGGTACAGCACCGGGTACGACACAGATTCGGGATCCGAGCCTGAAGCCGCGCCGTCACCTGCGCCCCCTGGGCGCTAAGGAGAAGGCAACCGGCTTGAACGCAGCAGAACGGCCGAGCCCATGGCGGGCTCGGCCGGCACTGCCCACGAAACCTCCGGAGAATCAACCTCCGCCGGCACTGCTGCGACAACAAGCCCGGCGCGGCGCGCTTCTGCTGCACGGCCAAGGAGAAACCGGGTAGTGAAAACCCGTAGTGAAGAGCGAGCCAGGCATCGGCCCCGGGCTCAATCGGGGCCGAAGCACTCACGAGCCGGCCGGCAGCGGAGCCCTGTGGTCTGCGGCTCGGCCGCGCTCGTCAGCGGGCTCCGGCTCGACTCCGGTAGATCGCAGCAGAGCTCGCGGGGACCGCAGGCGGGGCCGTTGCCGCAACGGCATTCACAGGTGATGGGATCGATCGTTCCCGAGCAGCAGGTGCCTTCCTGGCAGAGCGAGAAGGGCGGCGTGCACTGGCCGTCGCTCACGCATTTCGAGGGTTTGCCGAAGCAGCGGCCGGGCGAGGCGAAGGGCTTCGCCAGATGCTGGCCCTTGGCGATTTCCTCTTTCGTGAGCTCTCGCTGGTGCCCACGCGCACAGCCGGCAACGACGAGAAGAATCAGCAGGAGGGGGAGCAGGAGCGGGACCGCGAAGCGTCGTAGCGTCATGTTGGCCTCATCCCTTCATTTCGCGCGGACGGCGCCGGCCCAGACGTGGTGATGTTTCGTCGTCGCGCTCTGATCCGTGCACCCTTCGCGCGAATCGCCCCAGGCGGCCACGATGGCGTCCGGCCCCGGCGCGTTGAACTGGAACGCGCCGCTCAAATATTCGCCGAAGTAGCCGGTGCAGATGAGCTGGCAGGGATAGAAATACACGCCGATGTCGGGGTCCACGGGCGGGTTGTCTTCCTTCTGATCGCGTTTCGCCGTGAGATTGAACGGTCCGCTGAAAGTGAGGCCGGTGTCGGTGCTCACCGCGGCTTCGACGATGGTGCGCGCGCGCATCTCGTCGGTCACCGTCATCCGGCCCTTGTACGGCTGCGAATACCACACCAACCCCACGCGCTCGTCGGCCGTGCCGTCCGGCACTTTACCGGTGAACAGCGCGGGCTTCGATTCCCAGATGCCGGCGCGGTTCGCAACGGTTTCCATGTCGCCGGGCTTGGCCAGCGAATCGATCGTCTGCCCCGTGAGCTTCAGCCCGCAACTGTCGAGATCGCCCTTGTGATTGCGGGCGTCGCAGGTGTCGGCTCGCGGCACGCGGAAGAGCACGACTTTTTCAGTCGTGGCCTCGTCGGGCAGCGTACCCGCTTGGATCTGAAGGTCGGCGGCGATCACGAATTCGCCATCTTTGCCTTGGCCCACGGCGAGCTCGGGCAGACTGCTGCCGCGATCGGTCCGCGTGCCGAAGCGAGGCGTGCCCGCGGCGTCCTGGGCGTTGAGGATGCCAAGCCCGCCCGAGACCGATGGGGGAGGAAGAGCTGAGAGGATGCGCTGCCAGGGGGCTCCGAACGCGAGGCCGATAGCGGAGTTCCGGTACACCTCGAGGCGCTGCTGCCCGCCCGTGGGGCAGGAGTAGGAGGTCAGGGCGGCCACGTAGAAAGTATTTCGGCCCGCCGCCACCCGCGGGTGCGCCGTCGCCCCCGAGTAGGTGCAGGAGGGATCGGGAGGATTGGCGACCGAGACGGGATTGACCTGGCCCGTGGCGCCGGTCGCGAGCGGTCCGTCGAGATTCCAGACCAGACGGTAGGGCAGGGCGAGACCCGGCTCGTTCCATACCACCACCGCCAGGGTGCCGTCGCCGTCGATCGCCACCTTCGGACCGTCGGGGATGCCCCCCTGCGGCCCGAGCAGGACGAAGGAGTCCCCGAAGCTCTTGCCGTTGTCGAGCGACCGCGAGAGCAGGAGGAACCAGGGAGGGCCATACCGGTCGAGGCCAGCCTGGGCCACGCTCACGTAGAGCACGATGCCGGGCACTTTCGGATCCTTGCTGCTCCACGCGGCGAGCCACGGATCGCCGTGCCGCGCATTGATGCCACGGCCCCGGAGCGCGGCCGAGACCGGCAACTGATCGTGCCGCGCCCAGTTGCCGCCGAAGTCGTCGGAGCTCGCCCAGCCGTCCGTGCTGGCGCGCTCCTGGGTGAAGGTCCAGCACGTGGTGGAGTGGGTGTCGACGATGGAGGAGGTCTCGTCGTTGTAGCCGACGAGGAAGCGCGACGCCGGCTCGCCCTCCGGCCGGTCCCCCGTCTGATCGACGCGGACCATCGAGGTCTCACTCTGCGCGAACGTGCGGTGCGCGCCTCCGGGATCGTTGGGCGGCGACGAGACGGGATAGTCCACCGACTTGCAGCCGTTGCAGCCGTTGAGCGCGAGGATGACGGCAAGGGGCCAGCATCTCAGGAGGTCCGGCAGCTTTCGGTCGATCGTTCCTCGCGGATCGTCGCTCATCGCTTGCACCTCTCTCCTATCTTACCTCCCGGAGGATCGACAGGGCTCCGGGGTCCTCGGATACGATGGGCGACATGAGCTCGGGATTCGTTACAGCGGCCGGCCTTCGCCTCGAAACCCGCTGGATCGGCCCGGAGCCGGAGGAGGCGCCGACGCTCGTCTTCCTGCACGAGGGGCTCGGTTCCGTCTCCATGTGGCGGGATTTTCCGGACAAGCTGGCGGAGCGGACGGGCTGCAGCGCGCTGATCTACTCGCGCGCCGGGTATGGAAAATCCGATCCGGCGCCCTTGCCGAAGCCGGTCCGCTTCATGCACGACGAGGCCGAAGTCCTCCGCGAGGTGCTCACCCAGACGAAGATCCGCGATTGTATTCTGGTAGGTCACAGCGACGGCGCATCGATCGCATTGATCTACTCCGGCAGTCACCCGGCCGCGGGATTGCGCGGTCTCATCCTGGAAGCGCCGCACGTCTTCCCCGAGTTTCACGGCCTCGCGAGCATCACGGAGATCAGGGAGCAGTACCGGGCCTCGGACCTGCGCGACCGTCTCGCCCGACACCATGGCGCGAACGTGGATATCGCCTTCCGTGGATGGCACGAGGTCTGGCTCCATCCGGAGTTCCGCGCCTGGAACATCGAGGAGTACCTGCCCAGGATCACGGTCCCCATCCTCATTCTTCAGGGAGAGGACGACGAGTACGGCACTTGGAAGCAGGTCGAGGCGATCGAAAGGCAGGCCGGCGACTTGGTGGAAGCGGTCGGTCTCGCCAATTGCGGACATTCGCCACACCGCGAACAGCCGGAGACGGCCCTTCAGGCGATGGCGGAGTTTACCGGGCGGCTTGTGCGATGAAATTCACCTCATCCGCGGTACGCGCCTACTATCGCCGCGTCCTCCCGTTCTACGACCTCGAGCTGGCCGATCGCGGGGACGAGAAGCTATGGACGTGGGCGGCATCGGTTCCCACGGGCTGCCGCGTCCTGGAGTTGGGAGCAGGAAGCGGGAGAGCCACCGCCTTCCTCGCTCGCTCGGCAGGGTTCGTCGTGGCTCTGGATCTCTCGCCGGAGATGATCGCGGTGGCCCGGCGGCGGCTCGCCGGAGCCGCGAATGTTGTGCTGGCCGTGGCTGATATGCGGGAGACCGAGCTGCGGACCCGCTTCGATCTGGTCGCCGCGGTGGACGATCCGTTCGTCCACCTGGTCGAGGATGAGGACCGGCAACGGGCTTTCGCCACCGTGGCCCGACACCTGACTCCCGGCGGGCGGTTCATCCTCGACGCGGCGTGGTTCCCACCGGATCAGCGCTGGGCGGCTGGCGGCGAGGACGGTCTGGTTCAGGAGCACGCGGGGGAGGGGGGCCTGGAGTTCCGAGAGACCTGGCACTGCGATCCCCAGGCTCGGCTCTGCACCGCGTCCTACGCCTACAGCCGCCAGGGAGAGATGGTGGAGCGGGTATCCTTCCCGGCCCGGCTCTGGTCGCGCGAGGAACTGGAGCGTAGGGCCGTCGTCGCCAGCCTCCGGGTGTCCCACCTCTGGGGCGGCTACGACCGCCGCCCCTGGGACCGGACGACGTCGCCGCGGATGATCGCCGAGCTGCGAGCGGCGCGCTAAAGCGTCTCGCCCTCACCTTCTTTCTTGGTGGCCGAGACCCAAGGCATTGGCTGAAGGTTCGAGCTCCGGCAAAGCCCGACTGGATTGCCGCTGACCTGAAGCTATGCCAAATCGGCGCGCCACTTTGTCCCCAGGTACCAGCCTCGGAAAGCCTTTACATTGGGCTTACAAGCGTTAAGCCCCCGTCCCTCTGGCGCGACTTTACAATTGCTCCCTGGCACACTCATTGCTGTCAAAGGTTTAATATCGCCGCCTTGGAGTCGCGGCGCTGCCACCTAAATCGGTGCCTGCAGTTTAACTGTGGAGGAAATATGAGCAAATTAATGATGCTTCTGGCTTTGTCGATCGTAGTCGCCGCCCCTTCCTACTCGCAGGTCCGAGGTGAAGACCCGCCGCGTCCGCACGAAAGTGTTCGCGCGATAGCCAGTCGGCATATTCCGGCCCGAGGCCCGCGAAAATTTTCCGGCCGGCCTGTGGCGCCACCAGACGTTGAGGCGATCCGAGCTCCCCACGTGGACGCGAGGGATCGCTGGTTTGGGCACGACTCAGGTCCGGCCGATTCGAACCTCAAGCTCGATCACCCCTGGGAGCACGGCCGATTTACGGGTGGTTTTGGGCCGCGCCATGTATTTCGACTCGCAGGCGGTGACCGGGAGCGTTTCTGGTTCGACGGTTTCGCTTTCAGCGTCGCGCCGTTCGAGTACGGCTTCTGCGCCGATTGGCTCTGGGATAGTGACCAAGTGGTGATCTACCTGGATCCCGATCACGTCGGCTGGTACCTCGCGTTCAACGTCAGGCTTGGCACATTCGTGCACGTCATGTACCTTGGGGCTCCTTAAGAATCACAACCCGGCACCAGCCACATCGCCGGTTATTATAGGAGAAATAGTATGACTACCTTGGGTCGGATCGCAGCGGTTGCTGGATTCGCGATGTTCGCGAGCCTCTCGAGTGCTCAGGCTCAGCTCGCGGAATCGTTCAAGTTCACTACGGCGTTTCCCTTTATCCTCGGCCATGAGATGCTTCCCGCGGGGGCCTACACCATCACGGCGGACGAAGACGCGCCCACGGCTTTTTGTACCCTCCGTGGGGAGGGCGTCAAAATGTTCTTCGCAATCCACTCTGTCGAATCCGTGGAGCCAGCCTCCAAGTCGGAAGTCGTCTTTACGCGTTTTGGCCCAGAGTACGTCCTGAAGAGCGTGTGGGTCCAGGGTTCTGTCGATGGCATCGCAACGGCCGCAACGGAGCCGGAGCGGAATCATGTCAAGAGCGGAGGTGAAACGCGCGTACCCGCAGCCAAGGTATCCAAAGGAACCTGAGAGCTCGCTCGGGCGAACGAGACTATTGCCGATGCTGCCGGCTTCGAAGGCGTTGCGAGCCTCGCTGATCCTTCTCGGGGGGCTCGTTTTAATTGCTGTGATTGGAGTCATCGACCACGACACCGGCGAAGACCTCTCCATCGTGCTGTTCTATCTGCTACCGGTCTTTCTCGTCGCCTGGTACCTCGGGCTCGGAGCGGGATTGGTGACCGCGCTCTCGGCAACGGTCACCTGGTATCTTGCGAACTCGTTGCCTCATCTCTGGACGTGGCGGATCGGCTGGAATGTGGGCGAGAAGCTGACCGTCTTCACGCTGCTCGCCGTCATGGCGGTTCGCTTGAAGCGATCGGCAGTCGCGGTTTATCAGCGCGAGCTCGAAATCGGGAGCGAGGTACAACGCGGGCTTTTTCCTCGCAGCCTGCCTGCCACAGCAGGGCTAGAGATCGCAGCTCGGCTGATTCCCAACCAGGCACTCTCCGGCGACTATTACGATTTCTTTCCACGAGACCGCTGCGTTGGTTTTGCCATGGCGGACGTGATGGGCAAGGGGCTGGCGGCCAGTCTCCTGACGGCCAACCTCCATGCTCTCCTCCATTTCAACGAGTTGCAGTCGTCTTCTTCGCCCATGGCGGCACTGCTCGGCACCATTCACCGGCACTTGAGACAGCACAGCCCTGGCCGCTACGTTACGATGGTGCTGGCTTCGATCGCAGCCGGCGGCGAGGATCTGACCTATGCCGTTGCGGGGCACCCTCCGCCACTTCTATGGAACGGTACCGCGGCGGTACGCCTCGAAGCCACCGGCCTGCCGGTGGGGCTGTTGGCTGCGAGTCATTGGGGAACTCGGCAGATTGGTTTCCCTCCCGGCGCGCTTTTCGTGGCCTATACGGATGGCGTTTCGGAAGCCGTCGACGCCGGAGGGCGCGAGTACGGAATCGGGCGACTCGAACACGTTGTGGAGTCCCTCGGGCGATCCGGCGCAACGGCGGAGGAGGCGGTCGAAGTGCTGCTGGCCAATCTTCGTGCCTGGACGGGTGAAAATGAGTGGGCCGACGACGTCGCCGTCGTCGCGGTGCGGAACTGCAAAAATTCATGAAGGGCTTGATTCCGCGTCCTCCGCGGCCCAACAAGCTTATACGATCGACATCACCACCGCCGTCACGATGAGGCCAACACCGCCCAGAGTCAAGACGGATGGGATGACCCACGGGGTCACGGTTCCCGCTGCCCATGCGTTGGTAGGATCTGGAGGATAATAGGTCACTCGCACGATTGTGCCCAAGGCTGGCTTCGAGCCATTCGAAGGGCGAGTGATCTCGTAGGTCTTACCGGTCCCATCCTCAAAAGCTACGACCGGATAGATGGGATCTCCATCCAGATCATCCGCGTAGCGGACAACTCTTCCATCGGTATCGATACAGCGGTCTAGGAATCGCCGGGTTTTGATGAACAAGATCGCGCTCAGCACGACAAGCGCCGTACCGATCGCCGCCAGGAGATACACCAACAGGTTGTCCACAAGCCTCCTGTGTGCTTCAGCCGATCTTCGGATCTGGCTGCATGGTTCCGCCTCGTATTTTAACATGCCTGCGAATCGGCCGGGCCATCGCCCTGAACAAGCCCAGATCCCCGGCGTCACGAAGTCCAGGGGGTCCCCTGACACGGCCGGGGTGCAGCCGTCGAAGTCAGGACGGCCCAAAGGGTCGTGATTCCTAAGCCCAGGGCATCGCCCTGGGTACCAGGCCGGATAAGGAGATGCGGCCTGAAGGGCCGTGATACAGTAGCCCGCAGACTTGGGCCCTGGCACCTGTCCCGGCTGAAGCCGCATACTGCACGGTTTCGCCGCTGAGGCTCACACCGTTTATACGAGTGAGAAGAAGGTGACTATGAGACCACCACATGAAGCATCCCGGCTTCAGGAGGAAGTTTTAACTATCTCCCCTGAAGAGTTAGAGAAGTTCGCGTCGTGGGATGGAGTTAGATTGTCATCGCCGGCTGAGGGGCGGCGATTTACACGACAAGATGTCGAAGCTATCGTCGCCATTTGGCGAGAGAGGAGAGGCCCTTCTGAGAAGCCGCAATCGGTGTATTGGCAAAAAATTCCGTGGAGACAAGGGCCAAACCTCAATGGTGTGGACTTGGCCGGCCGTCGACTTCGTAAGCTTGATTTGGCTGGAGCAGTCTTACCGGATGTTCAATTTAATAATTCGCACCTGCACGACTCAGACCTTTCTGGTGCTTGGCTTTGGCGGGCAAATCTAAGTAAGGCCAGGTTAAGTAGAGCGGATCTCTCCGGGGCAGTTCTCTACGAAGCAGATCTTACAGAGGCCGAGTTTTTTCGTGCTGATCTACGCGATGCTTATCTTACCGGTGCCAATCTAGAAAAAACTCGGCTTCTAGATGCAGATTTGCGAGGTGCTTATTTTTACCGGGCACGGCTTAGCGAGACGGAAATGATGGCAAGCCAGATAGGTGGCGCTATTGGAGAGGAAAAGGCAAAGTGGTTCAAAGGCGCTATGGAAGCCTATTCTAGGCTGAAGGCTAATTTTGAATCGATTGGTCGCTATGCCGATGCAGGGTGGGCGTACTGTAAAGAGCGTCGCATGGCAAAAAGGTGGGCGGCGGAGCAGGCGTTGGCCCTTCACAAGGAGAGAAAGCACCAACAGGCAATGGCGCACTGGATGAAGTGGCTCAAGGATTGGTCAGTTGAGCTGCTCTGTGACTATGGTGAGAGCGTCTGGAGAATCCTTGGCTGGGCTATAGCCCTGTTTTGTATTGGCGGGCCGCTACTCCTGCATTTACTTGGTGGAATAGAAGATTCGAAAGGGAACTTGCTTCTACCTCAATACCGTAGCTACCTCTTGTATATGGTGGATGTATTCACCACATCCAATTATTCGAGCTTTAGTGCCGGCAATGACGCCGTGAAGCTGGCCGCAGGGATTATGTCGCTGATTGTCATCTTTCTGGTCGGCCTGCTGGGATTCGTCGCTGGTAATCGCATTCGAAATGTCTGAGGAGTGGTGGCTTAGGATACCGCCTTTGAGGCACATCAGCGTCTGATGATGGCCATGGGGGCTTCAATCTCGTAGTGGCCTGCAGATAGGCGTCTCGGCAATGGCAAATGCTTCGACGGGGGGAGGCGGTCTGTTACCGGTCTTCGTTACCGGCAGACGTGGTGCTACGTGTCATCTTATCGCGAGGAATGTCTAGCTTTTGGGGTAGGTCCTCGTGATAGAGTCCAAGATCCGTGTGCAATTCAGCCGAATTGAGTCCTGCCAGGGTGATGGACGTACGCACCATAAAGTTTGGAGCCGCATCGTAAAGTTTGGAGGGACGTCGTAATGTTTGGAGCCACGCCGTAACGTTTGGAGCGGCTCCGTAATGTTAGGAGCGACATCGTAGAGTTATGAGCCGCGCCATAAAGTTTGGAGGGACTCCATAAAGTTTGGAGCGACGCCGTAAAGTTTGGAGGGGCTTCGTAATGTTAGGAGCGGCATCGTAAAGTTTGGAGAGACTCCGTAAAGTTTCGAGCCGCATCGTAAAGTTTGGAGGGACGTCGTAATGTTTGGAGCCACGCCATAAAGTTTGGAGGGACTCCGTAAAGTTTGGAGCGACGTCGTAAAGTTTGGAGGGGCTCCGTAATGTTAGGAGCGGCATCGTAAAGTTTGGAGAGACTCCGTAAAGTTTCGAGCCGCATCGTAAAGTTTGGAGGGACGTCGTAATGTTTGGAGCCACGCCATAACGTTTGGAGGGACTCCGTAAAGTTTGGAGTGACGTCGTAAAGTTTGGAGGGGCTCCGTAATGTTAGGAGCCGCGCCGTAAAGTTTTGAGCGGCTCCATAAAGTTAGGAGCGGCATCGTAAAATTTGGAGAGAATCCGTAAAGTTTGGAGCCGCATCGTAAAGTTTGGAGCCGCGCCATAAAGTTTGGAAGGATTCCGTAAAGTTTGGAGCGGCGTCATAATGTTTGGAGAGACGCCATAAAGTTTGGAGCCGCGTCATAAAGTTTGGAGGAGCGCCGTAGGGCTAGGAGCGGCGGGCCTTGACGGCGCAGAGAACAAAAAAGGCAGCGCGCCACCCGCCGCGTTCTCTGGCGGGGGTGCTTCGGAGGATCTGCGGAGCTTGGAGTTGGCGCCCGCCGCGAGGGGTGGGTCGTCGGCGCCTAGGTCGGTGCCGGAGCGGCCGGCTCGGAGGGTGTCGGAGACTTCGAGGTCGGGGGATTCCGCATATGGAGAGGGCTGGAAGCCTCCGGCTGGCTGACCGTGAGCGCCGCCTGCTGGCGGGCAGTCCCCAGGATGTCCATCACGAGATTCGCAAGGTGGAGGCGCTCCCCAGCCCCAGGAGCCAGGGCTGCGATCTTCGCGGTCATTGCGAAGCCCAAGCAGCCCAGCCCGACCATCACGACTGAATATACGGTCTCGATTCCCATGCCCCTTCTCCTTTTACCCTTTGAGAGCTACCTCACGGATGCGCATATCCTACATCGGACTCAGGCGGCTGTCAAGCACGTCTCCGGGACGGGCTTTGCCGCCGACTCAACCGTCGGGGGCTCGGGTGTTCTTCTACGAGTCGTTCATCATGTTCGGGGACTTCCGGTTCGAGCCACACCTGTTCGTCGGCTACCGGTTGTCAAAGATCGCGCCGGCGGATCGTCTCTGTGTTTGTGCTACGGCAGATTGAGTCGCGGTGCATCGCTTCCGTACGGAGTGATGCCGAAGGTGGGGGTACCCTCAGGGGCAAGACAGATCATAGGGTTATCGGTTCCGTAGCATGAATTCGTCGAGACTGGCAAATCTTTGGAATGATGAGTAGTGAGAACAACCGTTGATGTCGCATCGGTGCTCAGTACGAGGACGAGTTGATGCCAGAGCATGGCGACCATGCTCTCCTTCGTGGGGACGGATTGTGCAACCGCAGGCGCGAAGCTCCCGATAGCGAACGTGAGAAAAAGTGCGAGGCCAATGGTGAAGCGAAGTCGTCGAGACATGGGGGGTGCTCCTTTCGAGGAATTCAGTTTTTTGATCCAAGTTTCCCACGAACTTGGGTGGTGGTCCAGACCCCAAGTTGGAGTCGTCGGCTGGCATGGTGTGACGGGTGAGCCCGCCTTGCAACGACATGGCCGCATACAGAGGCGGTTCAGCCGATTTCGCTCCGCTTTGGCAGGAGCTAGCGTGGCGCCGTGGACATCGCGACAGACTCCCGCGCCCTCCCTCTTGTGCTACCGTAAGGGGAGGATTTCGGATAGACGCTTGGATGGATGGACGGCGGAGAAACGACAGTGGCCCTCGACGTTTGGTTGCTTCGCGCTGGTGAGAAGCCGGGCGCCGGCGAGCTCGTGGCACAGCTCGACTGGGACGGTTACTTCGAGTATCTCCGTCCCTACTGGCCGGCTTCCAGCTCCAACGGCAAGGCTGTCGACCTCTATGACGACGCCGTCTTTCGCGGTGCGAATCTCAAACAGTTGAAGGGCGGGCTCGAACGGGCCCTCCGCGACCTCGAGGGGCGTCCCGGAACGTGGGAAGAATGTATTGGCCAGCAGATCAAACCAGAAGTCAAGAAAGTATTCGCCGCAGTCGAAAAGGCCGAGCTCTCTGCGCTGATTACGCGGCTGTGCGCGGCGATCGACCGCGCCATGAAAGACGATAGAGAGCTGCTGTTTTTCGGTGACTGATAGGCGACGTTGGCACAGGACACATCACGCAGTGCCCGGTTCACAAGAACGTGGTCGCGTTCTCTTGGGCCTGTTCATAGGTTCGAGCCGGAGGAGGTGTCGCGTACCCTATACGATCGACATCACCACCGCCGTAACGATGAACCCAACACCGCCCAGGCGCGGTTCGTATTTTAGTCCAAACTGCCTCTTCCAATGAGGCCGGCTTCGTTGTAGCATTTTCCAGTCGATCAAGAGCAGGGAGCGATGTTTCGGCACCTCATGACAACGATCCTCGTCGTTCTGGCGGTCTCGCCTCCGGCGGCCACTGCGCAAGCCGTGTCCCGAGAAGCAGGCGCAGCGCTGGCCAAGATCCTCCCAGAAGGTTATCGAACGGCCGCAGTGATCCCGTATGCCCTGGAAAGCGGCCACACGGATCGGTTCGTGGCTGCCCTGGTGGACACGGACGACGACCTGCCGGAGCGCGTCGCTCGCCTGCTGTATCTTTCCTGGAATGGACGGCGATGGACGGTCCTCGACAGCATCGAGATCGCCGGCAGGGATCCGGAGCTGAATCCGCAGTACCTGAGTGGTATCTCTGTGGTGAAAGTGGGGAGTGCGGATCTCCTCTACGTCTACACCACGTGGTCTCGTGGCGGTTCGGGGAGTCTCCACTACTTTCAGTTTTTCAAGGTGGTAGCCGGTCATCTGAAGCTCGTACGAGCCTTCGAGCACGACCGCATGGAGCGAGGGTTTCTGTGCCTGAGAAACAACCGGATCTACGATGCCGCCGTCGCGTGTAGCCGTGGCGAGAAGAGGGGCAGGGCGTACGTCTACTCCTGTTATCTGGACACGAAGGAATTCACCTACGACGGGCGGAGCGTCACGACGACTCGCACGGAGCGACTTGAGGAACGAACTGGCAACCGATTTTTGGACGAAACGTACCGCAACCTCTCCCTGCGTTCCATTCTGCAGCGAGGGGGCCATTTCGTCATACAGCAGTGATACCGCGACCATCGCCTTGACCCGGCAAACGAGAGGCAGTGCCTGAGTCCCGCCTCCGGGCGGTACAATCCGAATCGATGGAGATCCTCACCACCCACGTGGGCGCCGACTTCGACGCTTTTGCCTCGATGATCGTGGCGCGCCGGTTTCATCCCGAGGCGCGGCTGTTCTTCCCCGGCTCGCGGGAGGGCAGCGTGCGGCGGATGATCGAGGCGCGGGGGCTGGAGGTGCCGGAGATCCGCCAGAAGGACGTGGACCCGACGGCTCTGACGCGGGTGATTCTCTGCGATATCCGGCAGAGGAGCCGTATTGGCGCCGTAGCGGCTTGGCTGGAGGCGAACCCCTCGATCGAAGTCTGGGCCTACGACCACCACGCGGCGGCTCCCGGCGATGTCGCGGTGACCGGCGGCCTCGTCGATCCGGCCGCCGGCTCGACCTCGACGCTGCTGGTGGAGGAGCTTCGCCGACAGGGTCTCATGGTCTCAAGTGACGAGGCGGATCTGTTGCTCCTGGGCATCTATGAGGACACCGGCTCCCTCACCTACGTCACCACCGGCCCGCGCGATCTTGCCGCCGCGGCTTGGCTCCTGGAGCAGGGCGGGAACCTCGCCGCCGTTCGCGCCTCTGTCTCCCAGCCTCTCGACCCCGAGCGGCTGGACGTGCTGCACGCGATGACGCAGCGCCTGGAGGTGCACCGCATCCAGGGCCACAGGGTGGGAATCGTGGAGGTCGAGCTGGGGCGCTATCTGGAGGAGCTGGCGCCGCTCGTCTCCCGATGTCTGGAGGTCTTCGCGCTGCCTCTGCTCTTCGCCGCCTTCGGCGAGGGGGAGCGGGTGACCCTCATCGCCCGCGGCACGCTGGAGGGGTTCGATCTGGGCGAGGCGCTGAAGGAGCTGGCCGGCGGGGGCGGGCACGCCACGGCGGCCTCGGCACGGCTGAAGGATACGACGCTGCTGGAGATCCGCGAAAGGTTGCTCGCCTACCTGCGCCGCGTTCTGCCGCCGGCCGCCCGGGCGCGAGACCTGATGATCGCTCCGTTCTACGGGATTCCCACCGGCACTTTGATTCAGGACGCCAAGGCGCAGCTCAACGCCTGGCGGGTCAACGCCGCGCCGGTGGAGCGGGAGGGCCGGGTTGTGGGTACCCTTTCGCGGCAGATCCTCGACGCCTCGCTCCAGCACGGCCTTGGATCGCGGCCGGTGGAGACGGTGATGTCCGCCGAGTTGGAGTGGGTGGACCCGGACGCTCCGGCTGACGAGGTGCGGGAGCGGATGCTGCGCCGGCATCCCCGTTTCGTTCTGGTGGGAGATCCCGCGGCCGGCCGGCCCCTGGGGCTGGTCACCCGCATGCAGCTCCTGCGGCACCTGCACGGTCAGATCGCCGATTTCGAGGAGCGGTTCGACCGCCGGGCCGGGCAGCAGGGCGAGCGACGGGAGAAAATCGGCAAGCTCCTGGCCCAACGGCTACCGCCAGCGATGACCTCGCGCCTCGAGGTCATCGCCGGAGTTTCGCGCGACCTCGGCGCTCCGGCGTACCTCGTGGGCGGCCTGGTGCGCGACCTCCTGCTGGAACGGGAGAACCGCGATCTCGATCTGGTGGTGGAGGGCGACGGCGTCGCCTTCGCCGAAGCCCTCGCCCGGCGCCTGGACGGCCGGCTGCGGGTGCACCGGGCTTTTCTCACGGCGGTGGTGACCGACGCGGGAGGTTTCGACATCGACATCGCGACCGCCCGCAGCGAGCAGTACCGGGCTCCGGCGGCCTTGCCCGAGGTGCAGACCTCGGCTCTGCGGCAGGATCTTTTCCGGCGCGATTTCACGATCAACACCCTGGCCATCCACCTGGGGCCGGAGCCGGCTCCCGAGCTGATTGATTACTTCGCCGGCCGGCAGGATCTCAAGGAGAAATCCTTGCGGGTGCTCCACAGCCTGTCCTTCATCGACGACCCCACCCGGATCCTGCGGGCCGTGCGGCTGGAGCTGCGGCTGGGTTTCCGGATGTCGCCCGAGACCTTGCATCTCGCGCACGTGGCCCTTTCCGAAGGGGTTTTCGATCAGCTCTCCGGCTCCCGGCTGCGGGAGGAGCTCGGTCTGCTGCTGGACGATCCAGACTTGGCGGTGCGCGGTCTCGAACGCCTCGCCGAGCTCGGCGTTCTCCGCGCCGTTGACCCCTTGTTCGATCTGAACGGCGTCGTGAGTGAGCGGCTGCGCCATGCGCGGGCCGCTCACGACTGGTACCGGCTGGAGGGGATTTCCGATCCGCCGGTGCAGGCGTGGCGGCTGTTGCTGATGGCGCTCGCGGGAGATTTCGCGACGGTGGATCTCAATCGTCTGGCTGATCGTCTGCTGCTGGCGGGGGAGGACCGGACCCTGCTCACCGGTTTCCCCGCTCGTCTTGCGGCGGCCCGAGAGGTGCTGGAACATCGCGAGCCGCTGCCGCACCAGGTGGCGGAGGCTCTGGAGCCGCTGGGCGGGGAGGAGCTTCTGCTGCTGATGGCGGAGGGGATTGAAGAGGTGCGCGTCTGGGTCCGCCGTTATCTGACGGATCTGCGCGGCTTGAGGCTCGGGATTCGCGGCTCCGATCTTCTCGCGGCGGGGATCTCTCCCGGGCCGCGGATCGGCGAGGCTCTGCGCGCCACGCTTCGGGCCCGTCTCGACGGGCGGATCGGCGAGAGCGGCGAGCTACAATACGCTCTGGAATACTTGGCTGGGGTGGCCGGGGAGCCAGCCGTCGCAATGCGAGAGGAGACTGTGTGAGAGTTCGATTCCTGGGGTTTTCCGGCATCGCTCTGCTGCTTGCCATGCCCAGCGCCGCGGTGGACGACCGGTCTTTCGAGGTCGTGCGCTACGACTGCGTGACGGACACCACCCGGCACGAGATCACTCTCTTCCTCAACGGCACCATCCGCGTGCGGGATGGGCTGATTCGTCACGAATGGATGGGCCTGGCCGAGCTGGGACCCGACGAGCTTCAGGGCTTCCTCAATCGCCTGGGGGAGGAGGATCTCTCGCTGGCCGAGAGCCCGGAGAAGGGCGTCGAAGGCTCCTGGGTGGAGCGTTGCGAGCTGCGGCTGCATCTGCCGGCCAAGGATCTCAAAACCTTTCGTTTCGGCCACTACGATCCGCTCGGTCTCAATCTCTCGCGGGTGGTGCACATCGCCGACGAGCTGGGCGGAAAGGTGCAAGTGGTGAAGGACGCCGACTCGCTGCCGGCCGATTATGTCCCCGAATTGGGAGACGTGTTGAAGCGGGTGGGCGATGGCCAGCGCTTCCGTATTGTGGCCTTCACTTCGGACAAGAAGGGAATCGAGCTGCAGGGAGTCGACGTGCCGCTGGAGGTCTACATTCCCAAGGATCAGGTGAGGCAGCAGTTCACGAGCCTGGTGTCCAAGGGATGGTGAAGCCGGGGGTTCGCATCATGGGCGGCGAGCTTCGCGGCCGCGGGCTCGCCGTGCCTCCGGGCGCGCGTCCCACGGAGGGACGGGTGCGCGAGGCCCTTTTTTCCATCTGGCGAGACCGGCTGGACGGCGCCCGCGTCCTCGACCTCTTCGCCGGCAGCGGCGCCGTGGGCCTGGAGGCGCTGGGGCGCGGTGCCCTCTCCGCCGTCGCCGTGGACTCCAATCCGCGGGCTGTGGAGATCATCGAGGGCAATGCGGACCGCGTGGGCCTGAAGGCTCTGGACATCCGCCGCCTCACCCTGCCCGCCACTCTCGGGCGCCTGGCGGACGCCGGCCCGTTCGATCTCGTCTTCGCCGATCCCCCGTACGGCTTCGGCGCCTACGAGGATCTCCTGCTGGGAGCGGCCCCGCTCCTGGCTCCCGACGGCGAGATCGCTCTCGAGCACTCCGGGCGCCGCGAACTGCCGCTCGAAGTCGGGCCGTTGACGCGGGTGGACGTGCGGCGGTATGGGGAGAGCGCCGTGAGCTTTTACCGAGGCCGCTGAGGGGAGTCCGGCGACGCCCCACGGGGTTTCCCCGGGGGGCGTCTATGCGTTTAGCTAGTGCACGTTGATCCGTGACGTGACGCCGAAGGTGCGGGGTTGGTTTACCAGGAAACCCACGCGCGCCCGGGTGCCGCGCTCCTGATCGAGAGCGAGCAACGCGGTCTTGTCGAACAGATTGTTTACGAACACCGCGACGTCCCATCGGCCGTTGAGGAAACCGAGGCGCAGATTCGCGATCTCGTAGGCCGGCAGCTCAGGGTTGAATTTGAAGGTGCTCTGGTTCAACGGTCCGCCGATCGTGTTGGCGCCGAACGAGTTCAAGTCCACGATGCCGAAGCCCGGGGCCTGGTCACCGATCTGCGTGAAACGCGAGCCGATATATTGATAGATACCGGTCAGATAGCCGAGCCAGCTTCCCCGCAGGGTCCACTGGTAGGTTGCCGTGGCGGAGGCCTGAAACTCGGGTACGGTCGGCAGCCGATTGCCCGCCTTGATACCGGAGACGACCTGCACGTTGCCGGCCGCATCGGTCGACGTCAGAGTCGACCGCAGCTCGGATTTTCCATAGTTGGTGGAGATGGAGAAGTTGAAGTGGTCGTTCACCGGGGCGGCCAATTCGAGCTCGATGCCGGTGCTCCGCGCCTTGGGAACGTTGAAGATCAGGCGGGAGGAGCACGAGCCGGCGGTCACCGTCGCCTGGAGGTTCTTGATGTCCATGTAATAGGCCGAGACGTTGAAGGTTCCGCGCCCGCCTCGCAGATAGGACTTGGTGCCAATCTCGTAGTTCCAGACGTTTTCGTCTTTCCAATTGCCGCGCCCGCCGAAAGTGACCAGGTCTTGAGGCGTGCAGAGAGGCACGTTGAGAGGATCGTTGATGCCGCCGAGCCGGAAGCCCTTCGACACCTGGGCATTCAGCTTCGTGAGGTCGGAGATGGAGAAGCTCGCGATGAAACGCGGGGCGAAGCCGGTGGCGGAGGTCGAGCCCTTACTCGTTCCAGGATCGGCAAAGATGCCGTCGAACGTCTGCACGCGATCTTCCTTGAAGTCGTAGTAGCGCAGGCCGCCGGTCAGGCTGAGGCGGTCGTTGACCGCCCACGTCGTCTCGCCGAAGAGCGCGAGCTGCTTCATCTTGTAGTGCAAGTCCGAAAAGTAAAGGACATCGCGTCCCGCGCCGAAGTTCCCCGGGGTGAGGATGCCGCTCAGGGTTTGGAAGCCCGAGACGAGAAGGCTCTGGCCGTAGTCGCGCTTCATGTTGCTGTAGAAGACTCCCGTGACCCAATTCAGCCGGTCCCGTTTGCCGGCGAGGCGGAGCTCCTGGGTAAACAATTTCGCCGTCGTCGCGTCGTTGAGCGGCGCGTTGAGTGTGTAGACGTTCGCCGGCAGGCCGATGCTGCCGCCGGTGATACTGGCGGTCAGCGCTGTCGCGTCGCGGACGACGAGGATGTCGCGATCCGTGTAGGAGCTGATCGAGGTCAGGGAGAGGCCTCCGAAATTGTAACCGATGTTGAGGTCGGTGAGCTGAAACTTGTCGGAGAACGGCTCCTTGATCTGGGTGAACTGTTCCCGCTCGCCCAAGGTGACTGGCGGCCGGGTTGTCGTATACGGATTGGCGAGGATGTTGAACGCATCCTCGCGGTTCCAGCCGTCGGTGCTCACTTTCTGGTAGAGGATTCGCGGCGTGATCGTCAGCCGGTCGTTCGGCTGGAACCGGAGGGCCAGCCGGGCTCCGGAGCGCTCGCCGCTGTTGACGTCCTTCTTGATCGACAGATTGGGTTGTACGGAGTCGATGAATCCGCCGAAGCTGTTGAAGAAGCCGGTGACGCGCAGGGCCGCCTTGTCGCCGAGCGGAGAATTGACGGCGAACTTGGCGCTGCCGCCGGGCTCGCCGTCGGAGATGTCGGTGGCGGTGAGCTCGGCTACGGTCTCGCTCTGACCCAGCTTGGGCTGGTTGGTGATGTAGCGCAGCGTCCCCGAGGCCGAGCCGGCGCCGAACAGAGTACCCTGGGGGCCGCGCAACAGCTCGACGCGCGACATGTCGAAGAGGTCGATATCGGGAGTGAACAACGAGAGGGAGATGCCCGAGTCGTCGAGATAGACGCCGACCTGTTCCTTGACACCCGGTTGGTCACGCACGATCTGCCCCGCGGAGACGCCGCGGATCGCGACCTGGCTCTGGCCGGGGCCGAGGTTCTGTACGGTGATGCCTGGAGTGCTCTGGGCGATACCCTCGATCGAATCGACCCCCCGTTCCCTCAACTGCTCCTCCGTCGGAGCCGTCACGGAGAACGGCACGTCTTGTACCTTCTCCTCGCGCAACGTCGCCGTTACGGTGATCTCCTCGGTCACCTTTCCGACGGGGCCCTCTTTGGGTTCAGTCGCTGGGGTGGCTGGCTTGGTCGGCTCCTGAGCCGCCGCCGGCCGGGCCAGGGATGGTGGGAGCAAGGCCAGAAGGGTCAGTCCGAAACAGCCGATGGCCTTCCGGCCTCGGCGCCAAGTGCTCGAATCGCTGCTCCTCATGGGACGTCCTCCAATGAGAATGCCATCGCGCGGAATCGCCCGCTGGCCATACCTTGCGAAATTCGCCCACCGTGCTCGACAAAGCTTTTGATTTTCTACCACAACGGCGCCTGGAGCGGAAGGAGGTCCTGAGGGGGAGATCGGCCACGGAGTGGGCTCGACTCCCAGGCAGATATCGGCGAGGCTTCCCGCGACGTTTCGAAGTGGAGTACCCTCTCCACGGCAAAAGCGAAGGCTCAAGGAGGATTGGGTGATGACCTGGACGCAGGGGTACTCTCCCAACCCAGGAGGTCCAATGAACAGTCATCCCGATCACTCAGAAGTGGAGCGCCAATTCCTGCGGCACACCCTGGCGACGCTGGCCTATCGCGGCGGCAAGGCGCTGCGCGACGCTCCAGCGAGCTTTGCATCGTTCAAGGCGGGGGAGACGAGCCGCACGCCGTTGGAGATCCTGGCCCACATCGGTGACCTCTTCGATTGGGCCTGCGCCCTGACAGGCGGCCAGAACACCTGGAGCAACCTGCCGCCGGGCTCCTGGGACGACGAGGTGGCACGTTTCTTCGCGGGCCTGCAGCGGTTCGACGCCGTCCTGGCTGCGGACACCGCCCTCGGCTTCTCGGCCGAAAAGTTGTTCCAGGGTCCGGTCGCCGACGCCCTGACCCACGTCGGCCAGCTCGCCATGCTGCGCCGCATGGCCGGCGCGCCGGTGAAGGGAGAGAATTACTTCAAGGCCGAGATCCAGGCCGGCCGCGTGGGACCCGAGCAGATGCCGGCCCGGCGCGAGTTCGACTAAGACGCCGGCCTCCCGCCGTCCGTACACCAGAGTATGAGAAAAACTTTGGTGCTCACGGTCCTGGTCCTCGGAGGGGTTTTGGCCGCTCTGGTCTTCATTCCGTGGCCGTGCGAGGCCCCCACAAGAGCTCGCGAAGCCGTCCTACGGACCCATCTCCATACGATCCGGGACGTCATCGCCCAGTATCATGGCGATAAAAGGAGGTATCCAGAGAGTCTGGAGGCGCTGGTCGCCGAGGGCTACCTGCGCAAGGTCCCCATCGATCCCTTCACCAGGAGCGTCAAGACCTGGCGGCTCACTTTTGAGGATCGCCCTGGAAACCAGGGTATCCGCGGCATCATCGACGCCCACTCCGGCGCCGGCGGCAAGGCCCTCGACGGCCGGCCGTTGGGCAGCTTGTAGTGGCTGCAGGCAGCGCCTGCCGACCAAGAGGGACGAACCAACTATGCTAAAGTCCAGACGAGCATGATTCACCGGAGGTAAGCTCGTGGTCCCCAACCCAGCCGTCATTTTCGAGGAAGACTTGATCATCCCGGCGGGTGTCTCCGATCTGGATCTCTTCCGGCGGTGGACCTGGGAGAAGAGCTTTCCCGAGCGTGGCCGGATCGACTATCTGGCGGGTACCGTGGAGGTGGATCTGAGCCCCGAAGACCTCTATACCCACGGTGTGGTCAAGACAGCGATCACTGCCAGGCTGTACCCCCTGATCGTAGACACCAGCCGCGGAAACCTCTTTTCCGACAGCACCCGGATCGTCTCTCCGGCGGCGGGCCTGTCCGCGGAGCCTGATGTCGTCGCCGTCCTCTGGGAGTCCCTCCGGCAGGGGCGCATCCGCGAGATCCCCGGAGCCAAGGCGGAGGAAGGGCGATTCGTCGAGCTCGAGGGTGCTCCTGACCTCATCGTGGAGATCGTCAGCGACTCGTCGGAGCGCAAGGATCTCGAGCGTCTTCCCCGGCTCTATGCCGCCGCGGGCATCCCTGAGCTCTGGTTGGTCGACTCCCGTGGCAAGGATCTCGTCTTCGCAATCCACGTCCTGAAGTCCGGCCGCTACAAGCGCCAACCGCTGGATTTTGAGGGTTGGTGCGATTCTCCTCTCCTCGACCGCCGCGTCCGGCTCGTTCGCTGGCTCAACGACTTCTCCCGTTGGGCCTACGACTTGAAGACCGCGGCCAGGAAGGGATAGTGTTAGGGAGCGGAAGGCGCCTGATTTCCGCAACAGCAAGGCCTGCCGAGGTAGGCTGGTCCGAACAAAGATCCCCTTACCGCAGAAAGAACGCCAGTTCCTCCAGGCACGACGATGCGCTGCTCCCAGGGCTTCAGCCTGGGCGCATAGAATCCGCATTTCCTCAGGGCCCCCTCCTCGATCTTCATAGGCACTCTCTACCTCGCATCTCCTACCCGAACTGAGGCAGCCCAGACTTGAGCCGAGTTGCCACGCTCACGCGAGCGGCGGCTTGCCTCTTTGGCAAGTACAAAGCCACCTTCCGCCCCACCGAAGCCGGCTACCAGAACTACGAAAAGCTCGTCACCCAGAATCGCCAGCTCCTGATCGCCACTCGCGGCGTTCTTACTGAGGGAAGTCGTACCAAGATCTATCTGGAAATCCAGCCGACTTCCTCGCGATCTCGGCAATTTCATCGATGGGGAGGTTCAGTCCCGGATCGAGGAGAAGGCAAGGAATGAGTCATTCGGGGAAGAGCCGGACTGCCGACGCCGGTCGATCTCCGCGATACGATCCCTGTGACAACGGCTACTATCAGCCGCGGCAGGCAATTCTTCGGACCCGTCGACCTCGGGCATAAGCGTCTCGTCCCAATCCAGGCAGCGTGGATTTCATCGATGCGAGACATGTGGCTTCAGTTTGGACTCATCGGCGGCGCCAGCCATTTGGGGGGAGCGAAATAGTTAGGCGTCTCCTTAGGATGTGGACTTTATGCGAGATAATGAGATTATCTGTATTTGTCACGTGCCATGCCAAGGATCTGGTCGTAGGTAAAAATGTCCGCCGATTCGGAAACTGATCTTAGGAGCTGCGATTTGGAGAATTCAGACAAGGTTGGAATACCATCGCTTAGACCAATGAGCAATATAAGCCTAGGTCTCAGTATTCTCATATCGTGGTTCACCCGAAGGTAATTGACCGCATTACTCTGCCTTAAAGCCTTGCCATAGACCGACAACTGGCTGAGAGCCCTTCTCAATACTGCTCCGGGTCCGAGGGCATGATGCGCGTTTCTGCCCCTTCCAACAAACAATGGCCCCTGAATGAAGGGGGGCTTGATCTCTAGCACATCCCAGAGATCGGTCACGCTGTCGTGCAAAAAGAAGTCGGGTACATAGTCGTTAGTGCTCGCCTCTGGGCATAGAACATGAGAGAGCCGCACCGTTATCCCGCTCTGAACGTCATCATAGTTTCCCAGTAGAAAAAGTAACTGTGGGTAGGTTGCGAACAGCCGCTGGTAGTCTCTCTCTCGCGCTGTCTTGCTGTTGATGAGATCTTCTAATGCCCCCAGGGCAACACGAAGCTGCGGATGAATGACCGGGCGCCAGTTCTGAGAAACCGTAGCGGGTACAGGTCGGCTCCGAAACTCCTCTGCTACTAAACCTTGTATCATTGCTTGAAGGATGTCGACTCGATATGCTCCGCCTTCTTCAGTCAGTATGAGTGCATAGCGACCTGGAGTCTCCAATGGCGAATATGCCCGGGCGTAGCGGTGCACGAAAGATCGAAAGCTGGTCTTGCTCTCAATTGACATAAAGCCAACATCAAATGCCTTCGCTGAAAGTTCCGCCCAACCAGGATCTCCTGGCTCAACCTTCAATTGCCAAAGTTCAAGTGACATGTCATTATATTGTTCCTCTTGGAGGCCTGGGACCTCGTTCATTAGCCAGTCACGAAATTCGAGGATATTGCCCGAACTCTCGTTGCGCCGATTCTTATGATCCCTCCAGAGTCTTGAGACTGCGTAGAGCTCTGGGATTGAGAGAATTCGGCGCAGTCTTTCTCCTGCGTTCCCAGGATCGGTGCAGAGTCCATACATCCAGTGAACTGAAGCAGGAGCTCGCGGGTCGACGCCTAGATTTCTTCTACAAACCTCCTCTACATGTAAAATAGTCTGCAGTGTTGATGAACTGCATCCTACAATCCGAACTGCACTTTGAGTGTCAGGGTGAAGCCGGTCAATAAGTCGCTCTTCCATGTGAGGGCTCGTAACGTACACACGTAGAAGGTACGCCTAACGTGAACTCCTAAGCGAGCGGGCCCACAGATGCCACCGCTGCTCTTCGAAGCGAGCACTCCAAGACCAAGATCGCTTGAGACTGCGCCAGCCGTCCGCTTGAGCAGCTTGGTTGGACAGCCTGCCTCGTTTGCTCAATTATACCATGCTCGGGGCCGCGTCGTTCAAGGGCGATCCAGCATGGACTGGCGTGCTGGTAGACATAGACGCTTATCGAAATGAGCAACGGTCTGACCCGCGGCAACCTCACCACAGGGGAGGAGCCCTGGGCGAAGAAGCTCGGAAGCTTCCGTAACTCCAGACCTCGACCACTAATTCCTAGGCTACTACCTCTCCGAGGGCAGTATATACGTTGTCGAAGTAGCGATTGAAATGCATGATCCACGAAGCCGTTCACGATAGGCTGTTCTCTCTTATAATTTAGATGCCCGACAAGCAGAAGATGTGCAGCGACAGGGCTTTTCCAAGAGATTGAAACTCGGCTACCCGAGCCCTCCTGACAGGGAGGCTCCGGGGGCCGAAGCCGTAAGGACCTAGCCTCCCTTAGGAGTCCCCCCGGCTCTGCCGGGGTGGCAGTAGCAGTTTGACGTTTTCGGGGGTATCCATCGTAGAGACTTCCCATCGTGAGCCGCCAAGCACACGAAAGGAAGGTCCACGATGGACACGTCGAAGAGTTTGAGCCACACGAGGTGGGAGTGCAAATACCACATCGTGTTCATCCCGAAGTGTCGCAGGAAGACGCT
>Ga0134125_10000135_pt1 | contig 108297 bp, 84 predicted proteins | sample KB31751_FD_96464 | JGI IMG/M metagenome (GOLD analysis project Ga0134125, IMG submission 96464) | Terrestrial soil microbial communities with excess Nitrogen fertilizer from Kellogg Biological Station, Michigan, USA - KB3-175-1 | ecosystem: Environmental > Terrestrial > Soil > Unclassified ... | reverse complement strand
GGTGCGTCCGTAGCCATGCAGAAGATAGACAACCGGGTAGCGCTTGTTGCGGTCCCGCGTATAACCGGGCGGCAGGTAGACCGCCACCGTCCGATCGGTGTCATCGCCCTCCAGATTGCCTTCGAGCGATTTGCCGTGAACCTTGATCTCCTGCACCTGGCCGCCGGCGCCGGCTTTACCGGTGACCGCCGTCTTTTCCTGCGCCCATATGGCGGCGGCTACGCACAGGCCGAATAGAACTGCGTATTTCATTTCCTGCCCCCCGTTATTTTCCCATCCTGTTCGGCCTGAGAGACGGTGATCCAGTCCCGCACCATGCGGTTGTCTTCATGGCAGGCGTATTCGAGCAGTTTGTAATTCATATCGCGATGCCATGGAAAACGGGCGGTCCATGAATGCGTGAGCATCACGGGGTCCTCGGTCTTGATTTCGAAGATCAGATAGTCGTCGCTAATGCGTGTGAACCGCTCCGTAATCTTCATCTGATCGCTGGTGGGGACGTGAATCTGCGGCGTGCCCGGCATGGCCGAGTTGATCATCATCGCGCCGGGCTTCACGTTGGCCGTCTCGACAACGAGAGTGTTGCCCTCCCAGTGGCCGCGCGAGGTGCCGAGCCATTCTTTGACCGCGCGGGGCAACGGCGCGACGCTATCGCCGAGGGAAATAATTCGCACATCGTGGATCATCTCGAAGAAGATCACCACCTGGCCTGGACTCTGGAAAATCCGGATCCCGTTGTTGTAGTGGAACGGGAACATCGTCGCCGGCATGCCGTGCGTGATACAGCGGTCTTTGACGTCGAAATCCTCATAGGAGTTGAAGACCAGATGTTCCCCGTTCATCGCCCAACTGCTTCCCATCTTTGCGCCGACGCGTTTGCCTTCGGGCGTCAACTCCGGAAACTTGCCGTCCGGCGGGTCAAAGATGAATGAGGTCTGGCGCTGCGGAGGCTCGGGATCGGTGACCCCGCGCAGAAATTCGCGGCCGGCCTGGCCCTGCTCTTTGGCCTGATCGAACTGGTTGGGCGCTTTGGCGTAACGCTCCTGTGCCGCTTTGTACTCGGCTTCCGTGAGGAACTCTTTGTGGGGATCGCAGACGCCGCCGCCACGCCCGCGGCCGCCTCCCGCGCAGCGCTGCATCGGGACGCTCCCGACGAAGCTCTCCGGGTAAACTCCCTGTATGTCGGGATCGCCCCACGGAGTTTTCGGATGCACCCAGCCTGCCGGCGTGCCGATGAAAAAGTTTTTTTCGCTGGGTGGGATCGCCGGGCGGGACTGCGCTCCTGCGAGTGTCGCGAACACAAGACCACATATGGTAAGTCGACGCATGGCCACCTACTTCTTTTCCGGGGGAGCGGCATCGCCCGAGGAGCCGAGCGAGAGTTTCGTGCCATCGGGCAGCGAGATGTCACGTCCGTTGGCGCGGTTGGAGCCGTCTTTGGCCTGGAAGCCTTCGAAGATGACTTCGGTGCCTTTCGGCAGAGAGCCTTTCGTGAATCCGTGGCGCACGAGCGCATTCGGAGATCCGCCCTCCACCAGCCATTCGGTCGTCGTGCCGTCGGCGTTCTTCACGCCGATATGAATCCAGGAATGGGGATTCACCATCTCGACTTTGACCACGGTGCCGCGCAGTTTCACGGGCTTGTTGGAGTCGAACTCGGCGGCGAAGGCGTGATGGGCCGCGAGGGGAAGCGCCGCCGCCAGCAGTCCTGCCGCAGCGGAAATCAAAGCAAAGGTCTTCATGATGCTCCTTATTTCTTCCGGGTCAGATCGCCGTACATGAACTCTTCCACGAACTCGACACACTGAAACAGCGTCAGGCGCGCATTCTTCTCGCGGTGACGATAGAGCGGGAAGCTGATCTTCCACGGCTTCGTATAGGTGTCCGGGTCATCCAGCGTCGCCTCATAGTTGATCGTGTTGGCATCGAGCATTGTGTAGCGCTCGACGACATGGAGGCTGTCGCTCGCGAAATTGCCGTGGCGGTCGAGCCAGGCGCGTCCATTAAAGCCCGTGACGTCGATCACGAGGGTGTCGCCCTCCCAGTGGCCATTGCTCGTGCCCATCCAGGTGTCGAGTTCCGCGGGCCGGGGTTTGCCCATTCGGATCACGCGCCCGGCCGAATCGTAGGAATACGTGAACAGCATGTCTCCGCCGGTCTCGACGATCTCGAATGGGTAGGGCATGTAGTTGGCGCGCGGGATACCTGGCAGATAGCACTTCACTTCCGGATCTTGCTTCGCGCGATTCCTGAAATTCTGCTCCCGCTGTATCAGCACTTCCGGCCTGTAAGGAATGGTGCTGGAACCATCGATGATTCCGAACCCCGCGGGTTCCGCGCCCCACGCGCCCGCGGCGACGACCGCTCCGGCTTGCGCCGAGTGATCTTCCACGTCCCAGTTGGCGGCATTCATGGATTGCCACAGCCCGTTGAGGTTGGGTTTGCCGTCGGACATCCGGGGAATACCCGCCGGCCTTGCCGCCGGACGCGCGGGAGTTTGAGCAAGCATTGGCAGGGCCAGCGCGAACGCCGCCGATCCTAACCAAAGGAGTCTGTTCAGTGAGCCCGGCATATTAGAACGTAATCCGCACAATCACCTGGCCCGTGCGCATCGACGTAATCCCATTGCCGGCGGTCGGCGTCAGTGTTCCGAACCCGCCGGTGTAGAGTCCGTTGACCTTCGTAGGCGCTGTCAAATATCCAACCGTGCTCGGCTGCGGCAGCAGGAGCCGGTTGAAAATATTCGACCACTCCGCGCGAATTTGCAGAGTCACTTTTTCGCGGACCCGGAAGTTCCGTCCGAAGTTGGCATTCTCCTCCGGCTGCCGGATGCCGCGGAAGGAACGGATCGCCGACTGACTGGCGCCAAATTGTCCGTCCGGAATGGCTGACCAGGCGGACGGATTCAGAACAACCGTAGTGCGCGGATCGAAGCAGTGGCAATTCAGATCGATTGGGGTGTTGCGGGCGACGCCGCTATTGTCGGTCCAGTTCGAGGAAAGCAGGTTCTGCCCGGCCACAACTTGCGCCGGACCAGGACCGTACCCAAGCCAGTTGCTGACCGGGTTGGTTGTCGGGGATGCGGGCAGCGCCAGGATCGGTGCGCTCTGGTATTGCGAATACCAGCCGAGCTGCCATCCGCTGACCGCGTACGAAAGGATTTTGCTCTTTCCGAAAAGACCGGTCTTCTGGTCCGGAATCGTATATGTGATCGACATCCGGAACTGGTGGGGAAGGTCGAGCGCGGAGAGGTCTTTACCGAGCCCGCGATTAAACGGGTCGGGAGAAGTCGTGAGCGCGAGATTTTTCGAGTACATATAGTTCGCGTTCAGCACCAGTCCGTGATAGAGGCGTTGGGTGAGAACGAGTTGCACGGAGTCAAACCAGCTGTTTCCGAGAGGGGCGGCGACCGTGAACGAGTTGTACTGCGGAAAGGGAAGCAATGACTGCTGCACAAGCTGGTTGGCCGGGAAGTTCGCATAAGGCAACTTCACGCCGCGCGATACGAGCGTCGCCTGTTGCGCGGCCGTGAGATTTGCCCATGTGGTCCTTTCGAGAGTGGCGTCGGTTAAATTCCCTACCTGGAAGCCGAGCGCGCTCAGCGCCGGCTGCGAAAGCTTGTTCAGCGTACTGAGCCCAGGCGCGTTCAGCCAGATCACGCGATTGGCGACATAAGAAGCTTCCAGTGTCATGCTGCGGGTGAGTGCGCGCTGCACTCCGATGCTCCACTGATACTGACGTGGCGGGCGCCCCGCGCCCGGTCCCAGCACATTGGGGCCGGCCCCGACAGTGCCGGCGAGCACTCCGGCGGCCGGGCTGAAGTTCGGCCAGACCGGCCGCAGGGCATCGGGTATGCCGTCCTTCAACTGAAACGCGTAATCCCCGTAACCGGGGGTGCCGTTGTTTGAAGAAGTGACAACTGTTCCCTGCGCATAGTTCGTCGGCGCATAGACAACCCCGAAGCCCGCGCGGAACACGTTCTTGTCACCAAGGCGATATGCCAGCCCGATGCGCGGTGCGAACGCCCACGGATAGTTGCTGGCGAAGTTGCAGTGGCAGGTGGCTTCATAGATCGCGCCTCCAGGGCGCCCGCTCGCGGAAGGATCGGCAACCGTCGGACTGAAGGCAGCTTCGCGCCCGTTGCGTTCCCGCAGGTAGGTGCCGTAGTCGTAGCGAAGCCCGTAATCCATCGTGAGATTGCGCGTGACCTTCCAGTTGTCCTGCAGATAGAACGACGTCTGGCTTTTTTGATCGCGGTAGTTGGCGGGCGCGGCGATACTGATCTGGCTGACATCGCCAAGCATGAAACTGGCAAGTTGGAACCCTGTCGTCCCCGAGCCGATCGCGAGTCCCTGCAGGGCGATCTGCTGGGTTCCGTTCGGTCCGAACGTGTAATTGCCGGCGGTGTTCGTCAACGAGTTGACAGGCTGATATTCGAGACGCTCGTCCCATCCGCTCTTGAAAGTGTGGTTGCCTCGCACCCACGTCGCGCTGATCTGAAATTCCGTGAGTTGTGCGGAGGATTGTGTGGTGAGAAATCCACCCTGCGGCCCAATTGTGGTCATGCCGCCTGTATTGGTGGCGACCGCGGTAGTGATGTTGGGGAACAGGCGGTTGACGGTCGCGCCCTTCAGGCCGAGCGAGGCTTCCGCGTTGTAGTCGGTTACAGGCGGTTGCAGCCAGATTCCCTGATCGCTGTAGCCGGCCGAAAAATGCAGCAGAAGCCGGGGCGTGAGCGTGAAGTCGTCGGTCAGCCGCGCTGTGTGGGAGACGGAACTCGCGCCGCGGCCTGGCTCGACCGGTTCGGGCAAACCAGTCGCCATGCCGTTTGGATAAATCAGCGGAGAGCTGTAGCGCACCGTCTGGTAGTACGCCGAACCGTGATGCCGCGTGCCGAAAATATGGTCCACTTTGAGCGACGGCAGGTACGTATTCATCTGGTCTGTCCAGCCGTGCTGGTAATTGGCGCTCGGCTGTCCCGCATTCGCATTGGGACCCAGCGGCAGCGGCACCAAAGCGAGAATCTTCAGAGCGACGGGATCGAACAGCGATGCGGGAATCTGATTGTTCGGAAAGGGATTCCGCACCTGCACCAGGCTCCCGGCCGTGCAGGTCGCGCTCGGGTAAGCTGTCTTGTCGCACGTCACGGTCTTCGTCGAACTCGGATCGAAGATCGTGCCGGAAAGAATGGTCCGGCCGAGGGGATCCACATAGTTCGCACCGCCGACCTTGACGAGCTGGTTGCCCGAGAGCGGAATCAGCTGGCTGAAATCTCCCGACCGATAGGCGGGCAGCGGGACCGTCGCAGACGTGTTATTGATGACGCCGTTCTCCAGATACTGCTCGTAGCTAAAAAAGAAAAACGTCTTGTTCTTGCCGTCGTAGAGTTTCGGGATGCGCACCGGTCCGCCGAAGCTGCCGCCGAAGTCATAGCGGCGCTGCGTGTTTTTGAGTCCCGAGTAGGGTTGCGCCGCGTTCAGCGCTTCGTTTACGCCGTATGCGTAGGAAGTGCCGTGATAGTTGTTTGTGCCGGAGCGCATCGTGACGTTCAGCACCGCGCCGCTGATATTGCCGAACTCCGGGGAGTAATTGCTGGTGAGTACGGCCACTTCCTGCACGGCCTCGGCGCTGGGCTGGGTCTGCATGGTCACGGTTCCGGCGGGGTTAATCATATTGCCAGTCATGCCTTCGATCAGGATGTTCATGCCGGAGTTCCCATTCGAAGTCATGGTGGTGCTGGCAACATAACGAGTTCCCGGGACGGTCTTGACCAGCGCGTAAGGGTCGCGAAGTCCATTGGTCGCGGCGCTCGAGCCGCCGCCGTTCACAGGCAAGATGGGCAGGTCTTCAATCTGCTGGAAATTGACGTTGTAAACGGTCGCGCTGTTCTCCGTCTTCAGCATGGGGGTTTCGGCCGTAATGCTGATCTTGTCGGAGGTTGCGCCGATCTCCATCGGGATATCGATCCGAAGGACATTGGCCGGTTCGACCGTCAGGCCCCTCCGTTCGAATGACTTGAATCCGCTGGCCTCAACCTTGAGTTCATAGATCCCGGTCGGGAGCTGGGCGATGGTGTAGTTGCCGGTGGCGGTGGAGTTCGCGGTGTAGACGAAACCCGTGCCTGTGTTCTGGATGGTTACTGCCGCCTCGGGCACCACCGCGCCGCTCGCATCCCTGATCACGCCCGTGATGCTCCCGTTTGTCGACTGCCCGTAAACCGCCCCGCCGGCAAGCAAAATCATCGCGGGAAAAACGAACCATTTCATGACGCCATCCTCCGGCCACCCGAACATTCGCGGACGGGTGACGCCCCTGGTGAAGTGGAAACGCCCACGATTATGGCCGGGCGCCACGTGCACGTCTACGTTCCACCTGTTAAAGGCGGGCGTTAGGCCTTGGCGGACGAGAACTCTTGTAAAATCAGGCCGGTACGAATTACGTGAAACGCGGGTCAAACCTGCGCGACGGGCCGTTAACCCCTTTTCGCGCCCGAGCCGACTGCACGTTGTGGCCGTGGCGCGGACGCTCGCGTCTGCCGCGCCGGGACTCATCCCGACGCATTTTGGCCGAGCGCTCGGGGATTACCAGACTTCAGAGGCAACAACCGCGGTTGACCCGGCGGAGTTTCCGTAAATGGAATTATGGAGAACGATCTGGAAATTTTTGGTAGCCCAATCGCGGGGCGCCGAATCGGCAAATTGCCGGAAAGATTCGTTGCGGGTCAGAAATTCGACCGCGGCCTCGGTGTTGTGCGAGTCCATGCCCACTACCACCAGCAGCGGAAGGCCCGAATCGGAGTGGACAAGGCGCGTGATCAAAGAGTAGCCGTCGAGCCGCGGGGGTGAGGCGAAATTTCTACGGGGACGAGCCCACGCGCGGTCCTTTTGTTTGGTATCGGCGATGCGAATGCCTTCCGGGAACATCTCCAGCTGATAACGGGCGCCGCGCGTGAGCTGCTGCGTCAGCGTGGACACGCCGATCAGGATGGTCGGTGAATTTTTGAGGTCCGAAAAGGTCACGTCGCTGCCGAACTTAATGTCGAATTTCTGGTCGCGCCTCGTGAGCTGTTCGGCGAAACGGGCTGCTCCCATGGCGCCGCCAGTCCCGACATAAGAATCCCTCAGAACGACCAGCTCAGAGGCGGGAATTGCCTTGTCGCCCGTCAGGGGCAGCCACTTGTCCTGATGCAATGGATTTACTTTCAACAGAGTGGGGGTGACGATCGACATCAGAACAGGACGGTCTCTGTTCAGCCATGGCCCCCACATCTGGTCCAGAGGCGGCGCTGTCCGGAACATGCCGAGTAGTTGAACAGAGGTGCCAATCAGGATGAGACCGGCGGCCAGCGATCCCGCGATCACCGTCATGGAAGGCCGGCGCCGGGGCGGGTTCTCAGCCGTTTGTAGAAGCGCGGGTTCCACGGCCGGTTGAACGGCCGTCGCATCCCCCTGCTGGTTCGCGAAATAGAAGGCCGGCTGGTACCCACCCGGGGTCAATTCGATCCGCAGATCCTGGCCGAGCCCCGAGGAATAGGCCTGTGCCAGCCGTTTTCGCACCTCGCCACCGGTGACGCGGACAACCGAACTGTCCTGTGTATCGAAATCGCGACCGCGACCGAAGACGTCGACCGCGATGCTGGTTTCCTTGATGTTGGAACCGCGCCCAGCAAGGCTCTCTTCCACGACATAGCGGAGGAATGCCTGGCGCCGGCGGCTTCCCGCGAACGATTCGGACGCGAGCAACTCGTCGAGATGTGCCCTGATCCTCTGCTTGTCGGACTCCGCGAATGGCGACTCCTTCTGTAGCTCCTCTATAGCAATGTGCGACATCGTGTGTGCGGAAATCTATCACTTCCAGAGCCCGGGACGCAAGCGTACTCTCTGGTCTCGATTTAAGACCGCTTTGACCCTGGCTTGACGTGACGCCTGGCGCTCCGCCGCCTGCGCGCGTATGCTCCTGATTCGCCGCAATCTGCGGGCCTGCTAACGCCGATCTCTAACGGGTTAAACGTAGACGGGCCCGCGGGTATTCACTAAAATCTCTCTCTGGTCGTGTATCCCAGAAGCGCACACGCTTCCGGAGGAGAATCAATGCAACCGAATCGGATTCGAGTCTTCACGGTTATTGCGGGCGCGACACTGGCCGCCGCGAGCTTCCCCTGGAAAACGCTCGCCCAGGAAGCGCGTACCCGGCCGCCGCTCGGGGACGGGCCCTGGACTTTCGAAACATTCGAGCCGAAGACCAACATCCACGTCTCGATCGTTGCGAAAGGGCTTTCGCACCCATACGGGATGGCGTTCCTCCCCGACGGCGACATCCTCGTGACCGAACGGCCGGGCCGCCTTCGAATCCTGCGGAAAGGCGTTCTCGACCCGAAGCCGATCGCGGGCATACCCACGGTGAAGGCGGCGGAGTTGGGTGGATTGCTCGACATCGCGCTCAGCCCGAAGTTCGCCGAAGATCGTCTGGTTTACATGAGTTACTCCAAAACGGTCGAAAAGGGCGTTGCGACTTCCCTCGCGCGTGGCCGCTGGGATGGCACGGCGCTGGTGGATACGAAAGATGTGTTCGTCACCGATCCATCGGGCGGGAAGCGCGTAGCGGGGTCGCGGGTGATCTTCGGCGGCGACGGGAATCTCTACTTCAGCATCGGCGGCGCGGGCGAGAACAACGACACGCGCGCCCAGAACCCTGGCAGCCATGCGGGCAAGATTCTGCGGCTGCGTCCCGACGGCTCGATTCCGCCGGATAATCCGTTCATTGGCAAGGCGGGCTATCTGCCGGAAATCTTCTCGATGGGCCATCGCAATCCGACCGGCTTCGCGATCCATCCGGAGACGGGCGCGCTTTGGGAAGACGAGCAGGGGCCGCAGGGCGGCGACGAGATCAACATCATCGCGGGCGGCAAGAACTATGGCTGGCCGGTGGTGACCTACGGCCGCGACTACGACGGCACCCTGATGACGAAGCAGCCGTGGCGCGAGGACTTTCAGGCGCCGCTGATTTTCTGGGTGCCTTCGATCGCCAGCGCCGGAATCACCTTCTATTCCGGCGACAAGTTCCCGGCCTGGAAGGGGAATCTGTTTGTCGCCGGCATGGTTGAGGCGCGCATCCCCAACTCCGGGCAGGTGCAGCGCATTGTGCTCGCCAAAGACGGCGGTGAGATTCGCCGCGAGGCGTTCTTTCGCGATTTCCGGCAGCGGATTCGGGACGTGCGGCAGAGTCCGGACGGATATTTGTACGTGCTCACGGATGAGGACCCCGGCGTGATGCTGAAGATCGAGCCCGCACCATAGCATGTAGCGCCGGCGGTCGAAGCCGCCGGTGGGTTTTGTTTACGAAAAAGAACCGGCGTTACGACAGCACATGGACCGGAGACACTTCCTCACAGGCAGCATGGGCGCAGCAATCCTCGCCGCGCGTCCCGCTGACTCGTTCGCACAAAGCACCGGGCCGCGGACAGATACGTCCTGGGACGCGGGCCAGGTCCGGCACCTGCTGCCGACGGTCAGCGACACGCGTATCCTCATCAAAGCGTCTTTCGCCAGACCGTTGACTGGCGCGCCCACGTTGCGCGTTGGCGGCGCGACATTTCGCGGCGCCATGAACGATACGGAAGGCGCCTTCTGGCAATTTCATGCGACCGGCCTGCAGCCGGGGCGCCGGTATTCGCTCGCACTGAAGGCGTCAAACGGCAAGAGCCTCTGCGAGACGTGGAACCTTTCGACGTTTCCGCCGCGGGCGTCGCAGCCGCCCAGCCTCCGCGTTCTCTTCTTTACGTGCGCCGGCGGCCCGGACAGCATTGCAAACAGCACGGACGCACTGACGAGCGGGAATCTGCCGACGGCTATCCGCAACCGGCTTCTGCGGCGCGCGTTGTCGTTCGAGCCCCAAGCGGCGGTCGCGAATGGGGACCATGTCTACTGGGACCTCCACACACCGCGCATTGCTTCCGAGAAACGCGACTACACGCGCGAGAAGAGCTTCAACCGGTCGGCGCTCGTTTTCGGCAGCCGCAATGAAACCGTGTTGAAGCTGGCAGCGGGCCCGCAGATCGTGCCCGTATACGGCACGGACTTCCGCTCTACGCCGGTCTTCTTCCTGCAGGACGACCACGACTATTTCGACAACGACGAAGCCTTCGACGAGATCGTCACGTTTCCGCCGAGTTGGTTCCAGCTTCAGCTTGCGCGCGCGACCCAAAGGCTCTACTATCCGGAGTTTCTTCCGGACGAAGGCCGCCCGCGCGGGCTGCCGTGGGATTCGACTGGAGGCGACGCGGTCTCCGAGAGCTGGGGCACGCTGCGGTACGGCAAGCTGGCGGAAGTCCTGCTTTATGACGTGCGGCGCATGTGCACTCTGGCCGGATCGAGCGCAACGTTTCTCGATCCGGAAGTGGAACGCTGGTTAACCACCCGCTCCGCGTCGCCGGATGCCACTCATCTTGTGCATGCGCCAAGTAACCCGTTGGGCTGGACCGCGGGGAAGTGGATGGAGTGGTATCCGGACGTCCTTAACAAGGCCGGCAAGTTGACGACGAAAGAACCGAAGCCGTTCTGGCAGCCAGGCTGGGGAATGCAGCATGACCGTCTGGTCGCCGCGATGCATGGCATGAAGGGGCGCATTCCTCTTACAATCAGCGGCGATCTTCATGCGTTTGGGATTGGAAAAATCCTGCGCAGCGGCTCGACCAATCTGGAAAAGAACCCGCTGACAACGGTACTGGCCGGCCCGATCGGCACAGCGCCCGGCGCCTGGCCTTCCGCGTTTCGCGGCATCGGCGCCACACCACCGGAACATCTCGATTTGCAGGAAGAGATCAAGCCGATCGAGCAGCACGGCTTCACGATGGCCGATTTTCTGCATGACAGGATCCGACTGCGCTTCTTCAAATGGGACCTGAAGACGCAGACTCCGGAAGCGATCGATAGCCTGCAGCCGTTCCACACGACGGAGATTCAGAACTTCGCCTGAGCAGGACCTGTTCACCGGCTCGACCGCCCGCCTGGTTTCCGGATATAGTCGCGTCAGACGCTCTTGTCGTAAGCCAAACGGCAGGCCGCACACAGGTCTGCGGCAATTGCGCCCCGCAAACGAATCAATCGCCCGCCAGCGCGAGACCCGCGCCGCGGTAATGGTTCAACACAGAAGGCAGCTTCATCTCGCCCCGCAGGATCCTCGCCACCATCCCTTTTTCCGTCACCAGTTCCCAGAGCGGCTGTTCGATGGTGCGGATCAACGAAAACGCCTCTGCCGTCAGCGCATCCCAGGCGGCCGCGTATCGTTGGGGATCGTCCGGCCGGACGCTCCCTCTGCAGTTCGGCGCGCCGCACAGGCAGTCGAACGGCTCTTCGGGATTGAGTGTTCCGTAATCGTCGGTGATTTCATCGCCAGGAGCTATATCCCGCACCGCGATTTCAAAATCCAGACCAGGGCTGAGGCACGTCGCGGCGCAGGAATGGTTGACGAAGCGGCCGTGGTCCCAGCAAAGGATCCGCTGGCCGACCCCGTTCACATAACTGTACTTGTGAACCATCGAGCGGAGCAGTTCAGGCAGTTGCCCGACCCGCTCGGCCGAAACGATCTGATCGAGCGGGTCCCCGGCCCACGTGATGGTTCCTTTCGGGATCGCGCGCGTGGCAAACAGGCCGTAACCGATGGAAGGACTGACGAAGCGCAGTTCGGAATGAGGATGAATCAAGGGTCTCCCGAAAATCCTGAAGGCGTGAAGTGAAGATCGACGCGAGCATATCAGACCTGCCGGAACGCGATGTCTACCAGACAGGACTCGACCCGCAGCGCCACACATGGCTGCAGGCAAACCCAAGCCACGGGCTGAAGCCCGTGCCACCATCGTAAGGGTAGTCAGCGTCTCCAGGAAACCGCGACTGCGGTTATCAGGTTTGATCGTTTTCAGGTTTTGACGTTTCCGCTATCCTGAAGGTACTGATATGAAGGTCGCCGAAGAACGCCCGTCCGGGAGGCGGCAAGCCAGGGGCAACGACGGCAAGCGGAAAGTACGGGTACCGAAGAACGCCAGGCTTGTCCGCTTTTTTCTCCATCCTGCCGGCAAGATTTTTCTGACCATTCTGGCCACCCTCATCATCGTCGGCGCTGGCGTCTTCGTTCACTACTACAACCTCTATTCGAAGATGATCGACGAGCGGCTGCGCGGAGGCCCCTACAGCACCACAGCGCGCATCTACGCCGCGCCCGATTCCATCGCAGTCGGCGACAAGAGTACTCCGTCGGATATCGCGGCCATGCTGCGCCACGCCGGCTACAACGAGAACCGCACCAACTCGATCGGGTCATACACCGTCAAACCGGACGAGATCGATGTTTTCCCCGGCGCCGACTCGTATTTCGAACAGGAGCCCGCGGCCGTCAAGTTCGGTGCCGGCAAGATCAGCCGCATCGTCTCGCTCGGCGACAATACCAACCGTCCGCTCTACGAACTCGAGCCGCAGCTCATCACCAACCTGTTCGACAAGAACCGTGAAAAGCAGCGGGTCGTGCGCTATGAGGACATCCCGGCGGTTCTGAAAAACGCCGTGCTCTCCGCCGAGGACAAGCGCTTCTTCCAGCACTCGGGCTTCGACCCGATCGGCATCGTCCGCTCCGCCTGGGTCGACGTGAAACGCGGCAAAAATGCGCAGGGCGCCTCCACCGTCTCGATGCAGCTGGCACGCGGAATGTTCCTCACGACGGCGCGCAACTGGCGGCGCAAGCTCGCCGAAATCATGATCACGATGCAACTCGAACAGAAGCTCAGCAAAGAGCAGATTTTCGAGATGTACTGCAATCACGTCGATCTGGGCTACCGGGGCAGCTTCACGCTGCGCGGTTTCGGCGAGGCGTCGCAGGCCTACTTCGGGAAGGACATCCGCTCGCTGACGCTGCCGGAGGCGGCGACGCTTGCCGCCATGGTCCGGAGCGCGAGTTATTACAACCCTTACCGCCATCAGGACCGCCTTCGCGAGCGCCGAAACTACATCCTGTCGCTGATGCGCGCGAACGGCTACGTCACCGACCGTGAATACGCCCTGGCGGTCGATACGCCGCTGAAGGTGGTCTCCGGTCCGGCGGATTCGAGCGATGCCCCGTACTTTGTCGACCTGTTAAACGACGATCTGGAAAAGCGTTTTCCTACTTACGACTTCCACGCGCGCTCGGCCAAAATCTACACATCGCTCGACCTCGACCTGCAGCGCGCCGCCAATGAAGCGGTGGCCGTCGGGATGAAGCAGGTGGACGAACAGGTCCGCAAGCAGAAGCGCTTCAAGAATGCGCCCTTTGTCGAGCCGCAGTGCGCGCTCATTGCACTCGATCCACACACGGGCGAAATCAAGGCTCTCGTCGGGGGACGTAATTACGGCGCGAGCCAGTTGAACCGTGCCATTGCCGAACGTCCGCCGGGATCCATTTTCAAACCGTTCGTGTATGCCGCGGCCATGAACACGGCGGTCGCCGGCGGAACCCGCACGCTCACGCCCGCGTCGATCGTGGTCGATGAGCCAACCACGTTCGAATTCGACGGGCAGGAATACTCGCCGAACAACTTCGAGCACCAGTTCTACGGCCCCGTGACTTTGCGCAAGGCGCTGGCAAAATCGCTGAACGTCGCCACGATCAAAGTCGCCGAAATGGTTGGTTACAGCACCGTCGTTAATCTCGCCCACAAGGCCGGCATCAGCGAAGACGTCAAGGCCACTCCCGCAATGGCGATCGGATCCTACGATGCCACGCCCCTGGAAATGGCCGGCGCGTGGACGATCTTCGCCAACAAGGGTGTCCGGACACAGCCGTCCTTCGTGTCTCTCATTAAGGAATCCAATGGCCACGTCCTCCTGGACCAGAAGCCGGTGACGAAAGCCGTGCTCGACCCGCGCGTCGACTATCTCGTCGTCAATATGCTGGAGGAAGTCATGCGAACCGGCACGGCGGCCGGTGTCCGCTCCCGCGGCTTCACCGCTCCGGCCGCAGGCAAGACCGGCACATCGCACGACGGCTGGTTCGCGGGGTTCACTTCCGACCTTCTGTGCATTGTCTGGGTGGGGTTCGATGACAATCGCGAGCTGGATATCGAGGGCGCCCACTCCGCTCTGCCGATCTGGACGGAGTTCATGAAGCGCGCGCTCACGCTTCGCAAGTACGCCGACGCCAAACCGTTCGAAGCACCGAGCGGCGTGGTCACCGTCACGATCGATCCGGAATCGGGCATGCCCGCCGGCGCACAGTGCCCGACGCAGGCTCCCGAGGTTTTTATCGCGGGGACCGAGCCCGTCGGCGCCTGCCCGTTACATGGCGGCAAGGGGGGCGATCGCACCACCGTTTCGGGTTGGGACCTTCCAATCACCGGGCAGCAGGCCAATCCAGCGTTGCCTCCACCTCCGCCCTACCAGCCCCCCGCCCCGCGGCATGATAATGGCAATCAGCAGCCGGCGGTGACGTCGCAGGTGACCGGCGATCACCCACCCGCCCCTCCGGCAAAGCCGGAGAAGAAGAAAGGCTTCTTCGGCAAACTGAAGGACGTATTCCGATGAAGTTGACCCTGTTTCTCGACACGCACAACGCCCTTTCGGGCTCTGCATTCCCGCTTAAAGCGCACAACGCCCTTTCGGGCTGTGCATTCCCGCTTAAAGCGCACAACGCCCTTTCGGGCTGTGCATTCCCGCTTAAAGCGCACAACGCCCTTTCGGGCTGTGCGCTCGCAACCGTTCTCTCGCTGGTCACGTTCGGCACAGCAGCGGCTCAGACCGCCACAACTCCCGCAGCAGAGGCCCCAGGCGGGCAGACGCGCCCGACACTCACTCTCGAAGAGCGTGGAGATTTGTATATGGCCCGGAAAATGTACCGGGAAGCGATCGATACCTACAACGACGGGCTCAAGGCGCTTCCGCGCAGCCGCGGCAAAGAAGCCGAGGTTGACGGAAAACCCGCGCCGCAAGCTGTCCTCTGGGACAAGATCGGCATCGCGTACCACCAGTTGGGCGATATGAACAACGCCCGCAAGGCGTACGAAAGGGCGATCCGGTTCGACAAGAAGTACGCCGATGCCATCAACAACGTCGGCACCGTCTTTTACGCCGAGAAGAAATACCGCACAGCGATTTCCCGCTACGAGAAGGCGCTTCGGTACGCGCCGGATTCCGCATCCATCTGGAGCAACCTCGGCACCGCCTGGTACGCGCGCGGCAAATTCGAGCTTATGACGCAGGCGTACACAAAGGCGCTCCAGCTCGATCCCGACGTTTTCGAAAAACACAGCGCCGTCGGGACTCGCATGCAGGACCGCGGCGTTGCCGACAAAGCTCGCTACCACTTCGAAATGGCCCGCATGTACGCGAGCACCGGAAAGAATGAACTTGCCCTTCAATATCTGCGCAAAGCGCTCGAAGAAGGCTACAAAGAGAAGGACAAGCTTGATCAGGTGAAGGAATTCTCGGCACTCCGGGAGACGCAGGCATATAAGGATCTGATGATTCTGGAGCCGCGTGTCCTCTAACGTGTCCTCTCACAGAGATGAGGCACGTTCGCTGGCCTGCCGGACATGATTGTCGATTCCCGCGGGCGCGATCACCCGCTTGCGATTTTCCTCCCGACGCTGGCTCTGTTCTGTCTGACAGCGTGTTCTCTGACGAATTGCGGGCGGCAAGCGCAAAACACCGTTCCGCCGCGTTACGCGGTTCTCCGGTTCGAGAATCTTTCAGGCGACGCTTCGCTCGACTGGGTCGGGCGCGCAGTCAGCGAAACGCTGCCGGTGTCTCTTGCGGGAACTCTTGATGGACCGCTGCTGGAGTCCGCCGCGGTGGCTCGCCTCGCGCCCCTGCTGGGTCCGCGTCCATCCGCCGCGCCGGGCGAGTCGAGTGAACGCGGGACAGCACTCGCCGCCGGCGCCAACCACGCGATCAGCGGCTATCTCGAACGCGTCAATGGAAAGCTCCGGATTACCGCCACCGACGAGGATTTGTCGACAGGAAAATCGGTACGCACTCTGACGGGCACGGGAGTATCGGCCCTGCCGGCAATTCAGGATCTCGCCCGGCAGTTCTCACCCGGCGCCCACCCTGGACCCACAACGAACGAGGCCGCGCTGCACGCGTATTCAGCCGCCTTCGATGCGACCGGGCAATCGAAACACGATGACCTCGAGCAGGCGGTGCGGCTGGATCCTAACTTCGGCGTGGCATGGGTTGGGCTTGCCGGGCTGGAAGCCGCCGCGGGCGATCGGGCCGCGGCCGAAGCTGTGATGGAGCGCGCGCGCTCCGAAAAGATCGATGAACGAAGCCGCGCGGCTATCGAGTTTGCTGAAGCGAATCTGAGAGGCGACCGCGCGGCCCTGCTACCCGCGATGCGACACCTCGTCCGGCTCAGCCCCGGCGATATCACGCTCCTGCGCAATCTCGCGGAGGCGGAAACGGCGGCCGGCGATTTCAAATCCGGTGCAGCGGATTGGGCAAAGGTGAGTGCTGTCCTTCCGAACGACCCTCTCGTGTGGAATAGCCTCGGATACGTCAGATCCTATGCCGGCGATTATGCGGGAGCTTTGGCGGCCCTTCGTGAGTACGAAAAATTGCGCCCGAAAGAAGCCAATCCCGTCGACTCCATCGGCGATCTCAACTATACATTTGGAAAATTTGCGGAGGCTGCGGGGAACTATCTGGAAGCCCACAAGCGTCAGCCCGGGTTCGAGCAGTTTGCAGACCTCTACAAAGCTGCCTGGGCGAAATTCCTCGGCGGCGACAAGGCGGGCGCGGACGCGGTTTTCGCGCAATACCGCACCGAGCGAATGAAATCTCCCGATCCGCTCTTCGGTCTGCTGGAAGGCGACTGGCTCTACCGGACCGGACGCGAGAAAGAAGGGGTAGCGGCAGTGCGCGCCATGGCGGCGGCACAGGCGGGACCAGCGCGGGCGGCCGCTTATACGCAACTCACCATCTGGGACTTGATCGCCGGGAACCGTGATCTGGCCGGACGCGATTCCGCCGCGATCGGGCCCGCGGCAACTCCGGCCGTGTTCCTGGCGCGTTTCGCCGCGCTGCCCTCCGCGCCCGCGGCGGAGTGGCAGGCGCGCGCCGAAAAAGGAATACCCGCGACCGCCGGCGTTTTTCGCAACACGGCACTGGGATACGCTTTGATTCTGGATCATCAGAAAGCGGCCGCAATTCCCGTCTGGGCGGAGATTGCGAAATCCACGAACGCCACCGATTTTTTTGCGCTCGCTCTCTACGATCGATTGCAGGGAAAACCGATCAAACACCGGCCACTGCCGAACCCCGCGACATTGAACCAATTCGCCGCACTTTTGGATAAGTTGTAGGGCGGCGGTGGCCGCGGGTGCGTTTACTCCCCGCGATATTCGACCACGACCAGCGTCAAATCATCCGCCTGTTCCGCCCCGGCCGTAAAGTCGAGTATGGCGTTCTGAATAATCTGGTGCAACTCGACGCAGCCTGCCGATAGCCCCCGCCGTACCGCATCCCGCAGACGCGCGCGACCGAAGAAATCGCCCGCCGCATTCTGCGCCTCTGTCACGCCGTCGGTGTACAGCACGATGCGGTCCCCTGACATGAGGTCGCAATACTTCAGGATGAACGATGTCTCCGGAACCAGCCCGACTGGCATCGAGGTCGCGTCGAGCCTCTCAATCTCGCCGTTTTTCCGCACCAGCAGCGGCGCGCAGTGACCCGCATTCGCCCAGGTCAGCCGGCCGGACGATTCCAGCTTCGAGTAGAACATCGTGGCGTACTTGCCGTGCTCTGCGCGATCGTTCAGGAACCTGTTGACACGCGCCAGCACTCCGGGAATGTCCGTGGCCGCCGACACGCTGAGAAAGACGCCCTGCAGGAAGCTGGCGAGAAGAGCCGAACTCACTCCCTTACCGGAAACATCAGCGACCATGATCGACCACGCGCCGGGCCCCATCGCCAGGACGTCGTAGTAATCGCCGCCGACCTGGTGAGAGCTTTGGCTCGAGCCGTGCGCCACAAACCAGCCATTCTCCGGCAACTGCCGCGGCAACAGACTCTGCTGGATGCGCCGCGCCACGTCGAGCTCTTCCTCGATGCGCTGTTTGGCGCGCTCTTCTTCGAGCAGACGCGCGTTTTCGAGCACGGTCGAGGCTTCGATCGCGAGCGTCTGGAGCAGTTCCCGGTTGCCACCCGCCAGATCCACGGCGGTCACGCGGGAATCCATGTAGAGAACGCCGGCATTTGCCTTCGCCATCGACAACATCTGGGTCGCGCCGGACCCGCTCAGATTCACATGCACCAGCGGCACGCAAACCACGCTGCGGAGCTCGAGATCGGTAATCGTGTTGCCGGGCGACTGCCCATCGGCGGCGGCCGGATCGAAGGACATCGAGAACAGATCTCGCCGGCTTTCGAGCGACTGCTGGATCAGGCGCCGCGGCACGCGCAACTCATCGGCCGGCAGATCGCCGCCGCCGCTGGCGCGCGCACTGCGCACCTGCAGTTCGCGCGCTTCGTTGAACAGCAGCAGAAATCCACGCTCAGCCCCCGTGACCGCAAGCGCAGCATCGAGCACCGTATTCAGAACATCGTCGGTCGAGAACGAGCTTTGCAGGGAGCGCGCGACTTCGAGCACGGCGCGAAGTTTTTCAAGATTCGCCGTGCCGGTGCGCCCGCTCTCCCGGCTGGTATCGTGCTTCGCCAGCAGCTTCTGAATTTCATCCCCGCTTTTGGTGAAGTGAATCTGGTAGCCGTCCGGAACCCCAAATTCGATGCGTTCGGAACCTTCGAGCCGGCGGGATTTCTCGAGCCGCTCACCGTTGACCCAAATGCCGTGCCGGCTGCCGAGGTCCTCGAGAATGTAAGCGCCATTGTCGCTGGCGATCTGCGCATGATTTCGCGAGATACGGCTGTCGCGCAAAACCAGATTGTTATCGGGCGACCGCCCCATCTTGAACGGAAACGGGAATAAAGGCACGCGGACACGCCGGCCGTTGGGATCGATCACGACAAGCGTCGCCCCGGGTGGCGTGGCGGGCTGCGGCGATGCGGGCTCGGAATCCGGAGTCATCGGGCCGGCGTTCGAGCGGCCGCCGCGGCCCTTTCCAGTTCCTGCGCACGCAGCGACCGGCAGTGCGGGCAGTAACCGCCCACCTCGGTGCGCGCGAGCACGATCTCGAACCCGAAATGCGTCTCGATCTGCTTGCGCAGGCGTTGCAGAGGCTCTCCGAAAAACTCTTCCACTTTGCCGCACGCCAGACAGATCACATGCGCGTGTTCCTGCTTGCGCCGTGTTTCGTAGAAGTGCCGCTCGCCCGCCTGATGCATCAGATCGAGCTCGTCGACGAGCCCACCTTCCTTGAGCAGCTTCAGGGTGCGATAGACGGTGACTCGATTCAGCTTGGGATCCGTCTCCTTTGCCATCTGGTACAGGCGCTCGGCATCGAGGTGCTCTCCGGTCTTGTCAATCAGATCGAGCAGGATCTTTCGCTGGCGCGTGAGGCGCATGCCATTCTCTGCGATCTTGTTCCTGGATGGTGAGGAGGCCGCCATGCGGGGTATCACCAGTTTACCGTTCGGCAACGCCGGGCGCGTGGCAGCCGGCGCGAACACCGTGACTGCAGCAGTTCAGCAAGCTATGCGGGTTTGAAGCCTGCGCGATCCAGCCCGCGGCGCGCTTCAGGGCTTTTCATGAACGCATCCCACACGAGCCCAGTGCGCAGGTTTTCGGCCATCAGCAGCGTGATGCCGGTATCGATTCCGATGACGCCGGTGTCGAACCAGTTCTTCAGCGGATTGAGCGCGTTCACCAGACCGTAGCGGCACCAGCCGCGGTCTCCAAAGTGCGTTCGGATGTACTTCAGCACGCGCAGCGTTTCGTGCGGCAGGAACACAAGCGACCCACCCGCCGCGCTGGGAGCGACAGTGCCGTCGATCGGTCCGATGGCGGGAGGGCCGCCCCAAACCGCGTAGCCATGCTGCGAATTCGACGCTGTGATTCCCCAGAAATTCTCGGTGTAATCCGGGAAGCGCTTCGCCAGATCCAGACAGAACAGACGATGGGCCTCTGTTGCCTTGCGCGAGTTGTTGAAATAGTTGGCGTACTGATCGCGCTTGCCGCGCAGGTCGAACCAGGCCTGCGGGTATTGATGAACGAACAACGGCGCGAAAGAACCGATGTATTGGATTCCGTCGTACTCGAAGTTGGTGCGCTTCCAGGCCTCCCAGGTTTCTTCCGGCAACGGATGCGACGAAGATCCCATCCCGAGCAGGTTCATCATCACGAGCTCGCTGTAGTAATCCCAGCGATAGGGCAAAAAACCGCCCTCGGGACGCCATCCGTGCGAGACGAGCGACGTATCCTCCGCTGCCCAGCTCCAGTCGACGCGGGAGAAAATCGCGTTGGCAAGCCGGTCGATCGGGCCGTAGTTGAAATACTCCCGGCACGTCAACATGCCGCACAGGAGGATGGCGGTGTCGATGGAGGAAACCTCGGCGTCCCACATCCTCTCGCCGGTATTGAGGTTGGCCCAGTGGTAGAAGAAGCCGCGATGATTCGGCATCGTCTTCCAGAGAAAGAGTAAGGTATTGAGAGCGCGGGTGCGAATCTCCGAGGGCGATGCGAAGCCCCGCTTATGGCCGATACAAAGGGCCGTCAGTCCGAAACCGGTGGCGGCGATGCTGGCAACCAGCTCCTTCTCTGACGCTTTGCCTTGCCAGTGATCGCGCACGAGGCCCGTTTTTGGGTCGGCCTGTTCCCAAAAGAAGAGGAAGTGGGCTTTCTCCAGTTGATCCAGGAAAGCGTCGTCTTCCGGCGCAAGCTGCGGCATCGAAGTCGCCGGGTTATCTTTCTTCGGCGCTGCAACTGCTGCGGCCAACTGCAGCAACAGCTCACGGCGGGTAGGCATGCGTCGTCAATAACGCGGCAACTGAATTGCCAGAAACATGTGGACCGTGCTATGTCTCATCGTTCTGTGCGCAGGATTACTATTTCTATCGCTATCCTGCTCGCGTGTGGTCTTGGAGTCGGCATATTCGTTCGCGTCTGGCATCGTCAAAGGGTAATAAACATAACAGGCGCAGTCCTCGTCGAGGACGCGGACCTCCGGAAGCAACGGCCCCTCGCAGGCGTGAAGATCATCGCCGAAGGAGGCCTCGCGATGACGGAAACGGACCCCTCCGGTTTGTTCCGGCTTCGCCTTCCTCCATCATCGCCGTTGAAGCTGAACGGCGGATCGCGAAGCAAGAACGTCATCCTGCAGCTCAGCCATCCGGGTTATCTGCCGCTCGAACGAACCATCGAGGCCGATGGACAACTGGAGGTATTGCGGATGAAGCCGGTAATAACGGAGGAACTGGAAACGGGTCCGGAGATTCCGGTGTCAGACGTGCGGCTGCGCTACACCGAAAGCCAGCGCACCAGCGTGGATACGGGCAGCGCTCTCAAAAGCTTTGAGGTGGCGAATACCGGAAACGTGCCTTGCGGCGGCCATTCCCCGTGCTCGCCGGACGGAAGATGGAAGGCAGCAATTGGCGGCGCATCTCTCGATGCCGGAGAAGGAAACGAATTCCGCGAGGCGCGCGTTTCGTGTGTGGCGGGCCCCTGTCCGTTTACGCGGATCGAACATGATGGGTACTCGCAGGGCGGGCGTGTGATCAACGTCACCGTCCGTAACTGGTCCGACACGGTGAACTTCGTGCTCGAAGCAGAAGTTACGCGCACCAGCCTGAATGACGCAATTCGCTTGTCATACCCGCTGATTTTCAGCCGCGGTATGAACTTCAGCCTTCCGCCATCGGGCGAAGGACCGAGCATCGAGGCGACGGTCGGCGGCTTTGAAGCGGTGTACCCGATAGAGCCGTCATTGTCGACTTCGTGGGCCACGTGCACGGTGCAGGTGGCGCGCGACATGACGAAGAGTTATCGATGCGATTTGAGACCGGGATACCGGTTTCAATGACTCACCGGTAGTTCGCGGCCTGCAGTTCGAAGAGCCGCGCATAAAGACCTCCCCGCGCCGTCAGCTCATCGTGGCTTCCGTCCTCGCAGATCTGTCCGTCGCACAACACGAGGATCCGGTCCGCCATGCGAACCGTCGAAAACCGGTGCGAGATCAAAAGCGCCGTGCGGCCTTTCATAAGTTCATTGAAATTGCGGAACACCTCTGCCTCGGCGGCGGCGTCGAGCGAGGCCGTCGGTTCGTCGAGAATCAAGACCTGCGCATCGCGGATATAAGCACGGGCCAGGGCCACGCGCTGCCATTGTCCGCCGGAGAGTTCGATGCCGCCTTCGAAGCGGCGTCCGAGCATCTGCTCGAGCTGGCCGGGCAGGCGGTTCACGACCGCGTCCACGCCGCTTTTGCGGGCTGCGTCCCAGACAGCATCGTCGTCATGTATACGTTCGATGCGGCCCGCTCCGATATTTTCGCGCACCGGAAAATCGTAGCGGAAGAAATCCTGAAAAATAATGCCTACTTCCCGGCGCAGATCGTCGAGTTTGTAGTCGCGCAGATCGACGCCGTCCAGATAAATCGCGCCGCTGGTGGGTTCGTAAAGGCGCGCGAGGAGCTTGACGAGCGTAGTCTTCCCTTCCCCGTTTTCGCCGACCAGCGCGATATGCTCCCCGGCATCGATCCTGAAGTTCAAATGCCGCAGGATGTATTTGGATCCGCCCGGATAGCGGAACGACACGTTGCGGAACTCGATGCCCTTTTGTAGAGGTCGCGGCGCGGGTAGTGCGCCCGGCCGCGAGGCGATCTTCGGCTTTACGTCGAGAAATCCGATGAGATCGGTAAGAAAAAGCGCTTGTTCGGAGACGTGAGAAAACTGCGAGAAGACGACCTGAAGCTGCGAGTTGGCGGCGGCAACGGCGCCCGCAAGGAATGTCAGCGTGCCGATGCTGATACGGCCATCCCAGGCGTCAAGAACGAGACTCGCATAGCAGCCGTAGTATCCCGCGGATGCAATGACACCGAAGAGCGTAGCCCAGAGGACGCGATGAACCGCGTGACGGCGCGTATGGGCCATGACCTCCTCGGCGCGTTCCCTGTATCGGCCCTCAAGATAATCGCGCAGACCGAAAATGCGCACCTCTTTCGCGCTGTCGCGGCTGCTGCCAAGCACGCGCAGGTAATCGAGCTCGCGCCGTAGCGGCGTCAGGCGGCGTGCCAGAGCGAACGAATCCATAATGAACTGGCTCTCACCCGTGAAGGCAGGGATCGCGCAGAGAATCAGCAGCGCCAGAAGCAGCGGGGAATATGCCGCGACCGTAAGACCCATCACGACCAGCATCACGGCCGACTGGATGAGCTGGCCGAGTGCCGTAAACAGGACGGCGCGGTCGGTCGCCTGCACGCGCGCACGCTCGAGTTTGTCGTGAAACTCGGGATCCTCCATCGACGCGAGGTCGAGCTCCGCGGCATGATTCATCACCCGGAGACTGATGCTGTGCGAGAACTCGTCGACGATGCGCGCGTCACAGTAGTCCGTTGCGCGCCCGACGGCGGCGGCGCAGATCACCAGCAAAAACTCGGCTGCGAGGAGCTCCCACAGAATCGTGGATGATCCCCCGTGCCGGTTCACCAGCAGATCGATTATTCTCTTCGAGACAAAGAGTACGCCGAGGGGGATGACAGCTGCCGCGATGCGCAGGAGCACCGAGCCCACGATCAACTTTGGGGCGGCCGCCCAAAGAAAAACAAAAATCCTCGGAAGGGTTTTCAGGCCGGCGGAGCGGCCCTGTCGGTTTTCCGTGGCTGCGGCATCGGGCATGCGGTTGTCGGGGGCCAGCGGGTATGCGAACGAGCAATCCCTATTCCGATGCTTGTTTTGTCGCATTCGAGGGCACTGGTCATTCGTTTCACTGTGTACGCGCTTACGGGTACGAGCGATGCAGGCCAGAAGCCGTGTGTGCGGGGGCACGGCGCCCGGTTTACTTTCCCGCGCGTTGCCGCCGTAATAGAAGTGTGTGGACCAGAGATTCCCTCCACGGTCTGATCGACGAAAAGCTGCGCGGTTACAAGTTTCTCGTGGTGTCGAATCGCGAACCTTACATCCACCATTACTCGTCCGGCCAGGTGCTTGTAGAAACACCCGCGAGCGGCATGGCCACGGCGCTCGATCCCATCCTGCGCACCAGTGGCGGCACCTGGATCGCGCACGGCAGCGGCGACGCCGATCGTTCGGCCGTGGACGAGCACGACCGCATTGCTGTACCGCCGGATAATCCCCTGTATGCGCTGCGGCGAGTATGGCTAACCAGGGAGGAAGAGCAGGGTTACTACTACGGGGCCTCGAACGCGAGCATATGGCCCTTGTGCCATGTCGTTTATACGCGCCCCGTATTTGAGCAAAAGGACTGGGAGTGCTACCGCAAGGTCAACGAGAGATTCCGGGATGCGGTGCTCGAAGAAGCAGGCAGCGACCCGACGTTTGTTTTCATACAGGACTACCATCTGGCGCTATTGCCCCGCATGCTGCGCGACTCGGGCTCCGCAAGCCTGATCGTCGCGCAGTTCTGGCATATTCCATGGCCAAATCATGAAATCTTCCGCACGATGCCGTGGGCCGAAGAGATGCTCGACGGGCTGCTGGGAAACGACCTGCTCGGATTCCATCTGCGATACGATTGCCAGAACTTCCTCGAGTCTGTCGACCGCGCGGTCGAGGCGAAGATCAATTACCCGGATTTCGAGATCACACGCGGCGGCCGCAGCACTCTCGTCCGTCCGTTCCCAATCAGTATCGACTTTGACGCGCACGATGTAATGGCGCGCAGCGTGGCCGTTGAGGAAGAAATGCAGCGCTGGGAACAAAGACTGCGGCTTCGTCCGGGCGATCTTGTCGGGATCGGGATCGATCGCATCGACTACACGAAGGGCATTCCGGAGCGCCTCCGCGCGGTGGCAGGGCTTCTGGAGCGATGCCCGGAGTACCGCGAACGGCTGGTGTTCGTACAGATTGGCGTGCCCAGCCGCATTCATCTGTCCCCTTACAAGCACTTGAACGACGAAATTGAAGCGCTGGTGGAGGAAATCAACTGGAAATGGGGCTCCGGCGCGTGGACGCCGATCGTCTACCGCTACGGGCATCACAGCCAGATAGAAATGGCCGCGTTGCACCGTTTGTCCAGTTTCTGTGTCGTGAATGCTCTTCACGACGGCATGAACCTGGTGGCGAAGGAATATGTGGCAAGCCGATTCGATTGCGATGGCGTGCTCATTCTGAGCCAGTTCACCGGAGCATCGCGGGAGCTGACGGATGCCATGCTGATCAACCCGTTCTCGGTCGAGGAGACGGCGCAGGCAATGCGGATGGCGCTCGAGATGCCATCGGAAGAGCGCGCGCGGCGCATGCAAAAAATGCGCGAAATGGTTGCCGCGAACAATATCTACCGCTGGGCAGGGAAGTTTCTTTCCGCGCTGTTGCGGTTCGACTTCGCGGAAACCCCGGTCTCTTCTGTCCCCGCCGCGACCAATAAGACGACCGATGGTGCGTTTGTTTGATCGCCTCGACACACTGCGGCCGCAAATAAAGCAAGCCGCCCGATTACTGATCTTTCTCGACTTCGACGGGACACTGGCGCCGATCGTGGACTTTCCCGAAGATGCGGAAATGCCGGAGCCGACGCGCGCCGTGCTGGCGAAGATGACCCAGGCGCCGGAATTCGTGGTCTCGCTGATCAGCGGGCGATCCATCCGCGATTTAAGCCGGCGCGCCGCTGTGTCGCCTGTAATTCTCGCGGGCAATCACGGTCTTGAGATTCACGGCCCCGGGATTGAGTTCATTGATCTCGAAGCGGTTGCTTTGGGCCCGATGACCAGCACGTTGCGGAGAGCACTGCAGGCAAGATTGCTGCCGATCGAAGGCGTCGAAGTCGAGGACAAGAATCTCAGCCTCAGTATTCACTTCAGGCGGTCGCCGGGATCGCGGGAGGCGATCCTTGTGGCACTGAGTGAGCTCGTCGACCGGCAACTCTTCCGCGTACGCGAAGGGGAGATGGTGGCTGAAGTGCTTCCTCGCGTTGATACGAACAAGGGGACGGCGATGCGATACATCCGCGCGGCGCGCGAGGAACCAGGCGATCTGATCGTTTGTGCGGGTGACGACTCCACCGACGAAGATTTGTTCGCGGCCGCGAATGGTGGCATCACCATCCGAGTAGGCGACGCGGCGGAAACGGCGGCGGACTATTTTGTGGAGAGCACAGACCAACTGCGCACTTTCCTCTTCTGGCTGACCGAGGTAAAAGCGCCGGTCGCGTATCGGGACGGGAGACATGGACAGTGATCCGCTGTGGTACAAGGACTCCATCATCTATGAAGTTCATGTCAGGGCGTTTTTTGACAGCAGCAACGATGGAAGGGGCGATTTCAAGGGCCTCGCGTCGAAGATCGATTACCTGCAGAATCTGGGCGTCACGGCGATCTGGCTGCTGCCCTTTTATCCCTCGCCGTGGCGCGATGACGGCTACGACGTAGCCAGCTACACCGATATTCATCCGGCTTACGGGAGCATGCGCGACTTCCAGCTTTTGCTTTCCGAAGCCCATGCCCGCGGGATGAAAGTCATTACCGAGCTGGTTCTCAACCACACGTCGGATCAGCACGGGTGGTTTCAGCGCTCGCGCCGCGCGGCCCCCGGCACCAGCTGGCGCGACTTCTACGTATGGAGCGACACACCAAACCGGTATGCGGGCGCGCGTGTGATCTTCAGCGACTTCCACGCGTCGAACTGGACCTACGATCCGCTGGCGAAATCGTATTATTGGCATCGCTTCTTCTCACATCAGCCGGACCTTAATTTCGATAATCCGCTGGTACGCCGCGCCATGCTGCGGGTCGTGGATTTCTGGCTGGATAAAGGGGTCGACGGTTTCCGGCTGGATGCGATTCCGTATCTTTACGAGCGCGAGGGAACGAGCTGCGAGAACCTTCCGGAGACGCACGCTTTTCTGAAGGAGCTGCGCTCCCATGTGGACAAGAAATATGGCGACCGCATGTTCATCGCGGAGGCGAATCTCTGGCCGGAGGACGCGGTCACGTACTTCGGCAACGGCGACGAGTGCCAGATGTCTTTCCACTTCCCTCTGATGCCGCGTCTTTTCGCTGCGATCCGGATGGAAGACCGGTTCCCGATAGTCGAGATTCTGCGTCAGACGCCGGCGATCCCCGACAACTGCCAGTGGGCTCTGTTCGTCCGAAACCACGACGAGCTCACGCTTGAAATGGTGACGGATGAAGAGCGCGACTACCTTTATCGAACGTACGCGCAGGATCCGGACACACGCATCAATCTCGGGATTCGCCGTCGTCTCGCGCCTCTTCTCGGCAACGACCGCCGCCTGATCGAGTTGATGAATCACCTGCTCTTCACGCTGCCCGGCACGCCGGTCGTCTACTACGGCGATGAGATCGGAATGGGCGACAACGTGTATCTGGGCGACCGCAACGGCGTGCGTACTCCGATGCAATGGAGCGCCGACCGGAACGCGGGATTCTCGCGCGCCAACCCGCAGAAGATGTATCTGCCGATCATCATCGATCCCGAGTATCACTACGAAACCATCAATGTGGAGATCCAGCAGAATAATTCACACTCCCTGCTGTGGTGGATGAAGCGTATTATCGCGCTGCGCAAGCGCTACAGAGCGCTCAGCCGCGGGTCGATGGAATTTCTCAACTCCGACAACCACAAGGTGCTGGCGTTTTCCCGGCGGCTCGGGGACGAATGCATCATCGTCGTCGCCAATTTATCGCGCTTCGCGCAGCATGCCGCGATCGACCTCAGCGCATTTCGCGATTCAGCCGTATTCGAGGCCTTCGGGGGAAACCAGTTCGCGGCTATCCGGGATCATCTGTACGACGTCACTCTGGCACCATATGCATGCTATTGGCTCACCATACAGCCGCGTGTCTCGATCGAAGCGGTGGCGACAAAAGCCGGGAGCGCGCCGGTAATCCGGCCGGCCAGCTTCGATGACATATTCGGTGACGAATCGCGGAAGGCGATCACGCGCATTCTCGGCGATTGGCTAAAGACACGCCGCTGGTTTCCGCGCCGGGAGAGCAGGATCGAGGCGATCCGATTCCAGGACGTCATCCGCATGGGATCGCTGTACTCGTGGATCGTTATGGTCGAGGTCAGCTATGCGGAGGGCGACACCGAAACGTTCTCGCTTTTCGCCTCACTGGCGAGCGGGCCGCAGGCCGTTAAAATCCGTGAGGCCCATGCGGACCTGACCGCATTCGACGTGCAGGCGGCGAATGGCGACAACGGCGTTCTCTACAGCGCGTTGTGGGATGAGCAGTTCGGGGCCGCCCTCTTCGAGGCGATCGCCCGCAAGCGCCGGCTGCGAGGAGAGCAGGGGGAGATGGCGGGCCGCCGTCTGCTGCCGCTCGAAGCGTCGCCAATCCCAACGGCCGCGCAAACCCACGGGCGGATTGCCTATGGGGACCAGTACATCCTGAAGCTGGTGCGCAGGCTCGAGCCGGGGACGAATCCGGAAGTCGAGTGCACAAGATTCCTGCTGGAGAGGACCAGCTTCGGCCGCGTGCCAGCGCTGATCGGCACGCTGGAGTACCGGCCCGGCGAGCGGCGCCCGGTGACGATCGCTATCCTGCAAAAGTTTGTGGCACACGAGGCGACTGCTTTGAGGTATGCCGTCGACGCGGCCGGAAAATACTTTGAACAAGTCAAGCTGCATCCCGAGCGGGAGCCGGACCGCGCCGCGATTGGACCATATCTGGAAACCGTGTCTTTGCTGGGAAAGCGCACGGGAGAGATGCATCTCGCTCTTGCGCACGAAGCGCCGGCAGCAATCGGCGGCTTTCTCCCGGAACCTTTCAGCGATCCATATCGTTTGAGCCTGTACCACAGCCTGCTGAATCTTCTGACGCGCAGTCTCGATAGGATACGGCAGGCGCCAGGACAGCCGCGGGAAGCCGAACTGCTGCTTGCGAGTGCTGACAATGTACGGTCGCGGCTGGGCTATCTGCGGAGCAATCGGATTGACGCCATGCGCATCCGCATTCACGGCGCCTGGCATCTGGGGCAACTGCTGTACACCGGCCGGGACTTCATCGTCACCGATATCGAAGGCGATCAGCAAGCCCGCTTCGACGACCGGCGGAAGAAGCGATCTCCGCTCCGGGATGTCGCATCGATGCTGCTGTCGTTCCGGCGCGTGGCGGCGTCTGTGCACACCGGCGGGATTCCCGGAGTGGTGGAAGCGCCGGATGACGTCGAACTTCTCGACCAGTGGAGCGAATTCTGGTACTCCCAGGTAAGTGCGGCGTTTGTGGCCGCCTGGCGCGAAACGGCCGCCATGAGTCATCTCCTGCCGGGTCTGACGCCGCCCGGCGAACAATTCGACCGGCTGCTCGAAATTCTCCAGATCGAGGCTGCGCTCACGGCGATCGACCGGCCTTCCATACCGGAACGCGGTCCATGGAGAGCCCCGGAACTGCGGATGATCCTGAATCCGGCCGTGGCTGCGGCCGGTTCGGCGGCGCACGAATAGATTGCAGGGCACAGGGCGCCTGTGTGCAGGGAGATACTGTGCGGCGCCCCGCCGGGTAAGAACCGACACGGAGACGAATTGATCGCGTGGCGCTGGCACAGTAGCATCGCGGTCAGATGAGTCAAACGACCACAGTAACCACAGGCGAGCCGCTTGCGGTTACGCGCCATCACGGCGATGCACGAAATTACCTTGCGAAGGCGCTTCGCTATCTCGGACGCGTTCGTGAATACTGCAGGGAACTCGGCATGTTCACCGGCCTGCGCTGGTATGCGACGAAAATTCTGACTCGGCTGCCGCTGCCGAGCTCGCGGCGCCTCGTCGTGCGTCCGCCGGAGTTGCTTTATCCAGTTACCGTGAGAATGTTCCCGTCGAGCGACGATGCTGTGTTTGATCAGCTCTTCGTGCGGCGGGAGTATGCCCCGGTTTGCCGCCGCGAGGGAGAAGCGAAATTCATTCTCGATCTGGGCGCGAACGTCGGGTACGCGAGCGCCATCTTCGCGAGCCGTTATCCGGCGGCGCGAATCGTCGCGGTGGAACCCGACCCGGGCAATTACGAGCTCTGCAAGCGGAATCTGGCTCCTTATGGCGATCGCGTACAGACCCTGCTCGGCGCCGTCTGGGCAAAGCGTTCGCGGCTTGCCCTGGAGCGTGGCGGCGGCTGCGATGGACGCGAGTGGGCGACGCGGGTGGCGGAGGCGGCTCCTGGAAATCAGGCGAGCGTCGAAGCGTGGGATGTCGATGGACTGCTCGAGATGGCAGGCGCCGACGAAGTCGACCTTGTCAAGATCGACATCGAAGGCAGCGAAGCGGAGGTGTTCGCGGCGGATACGGCGCGCTGGCTGCCGAAGGTGCGGAATCTCTGCATCGAGCTGCACGGCGACAAATGCCGCGAGATCTTCCTGCGCGCGATGGCCCGGTTCGATTACGAACTCGAGGAGCACGGCGAGTACACGTTCTGCTTCAATCTGCGGCCGGTTGGCGCGGTACGTCAGCAAGCCTGAAGTGGCGCAGCACATCCTGGTCGCTGGCGCTTTGCCGCCCGCATGCTCGATGCGGACCCACGGTCCCCCGGTGATAATCGTTTATTGACGCCGGCCCCCCGCATTTGCCGACTTGGTTTCGCCCTTGCGGCAGTGGCAATCGGCGCTCTCTATCTTGCCGACTTGACGGGCATGGGGATGTACGGGCCGGACGAGCCGCGTTACGCGGATATAGGGCGCGCGATGGCGGCCACCGGCGACCTCGTGACGCCCCGGCTCTGGGGCCAGCGTTGGTTTGAAAAACCTGCGCTCCTCTACTGGATGACCGCGGCCGGATTCAAAGCGGGCCTCGGGCCCGACCTCGCACCCCGCCTTCCGGTCGCAATCCTGAGTCTGCTGTTTCTCGTGTTCTTCTGGTGGCGGCTGCGGGCCGAATGGGGGACGCGGGTGGCGGCCTTCGCAGTCCTGATGCTCTCGACCAGCGCCGGATGGCTGGCCTACAGCCACGTGGCGGTGACCGACTTACCGATGTCTGTCTTTTTCAATTGCGCGTGGCTGTTCGCGTTGCCGTGGGTGCTGGGAGCAGAAGCGCGAGGAGGAGAGTCGCGAGGAACAGAGACGGGACGCGCGATGGGCCTACTCGCCGCGGCAGCCAGCCTCGGACTCGCGGCGCTCGCCAAAGGCCTGGTCCCTCTCGCGCTCTTTGCTCCCGTGCTCGCCCTACCCCTTTTCGACGGCAGGCGAGCCAGCCTCCGGGCGTGGTTCGCGCCGTGGCCGCTGATCCTGTTTTTGATTGTGGCGCTCCCGTGGTACATCCTTTGCACGATCCGGAATGGCCCGGAATTTCTCCGCGTTTTCTTCCTCGAGCAGCACTTCGGACGAGTGACGTCGTCCGCCCTGCAACATGTCCAGCCGTGGTGGTTCTACGCGCCCGTGCTGCTGGTCTTGTTGTTTCCCTGGTTCCCGCTGCTGTTTAGCCTGCCGGCCGCAGTGCGCGCCCCGGAGGATAAGAAGGACCCGCGAATTCGCACGCTCGCTGCCATCGTGATTTGGGGATTTATCGTTTTCTCCGTCGCAGTCAACAAACTTTATGGATACCTGCTTCCGCTTCTGCCGGCGTTTTGCACTTTGCTGGCAATTGCACTCGCGCGGCTGAAGCGGCCGGGCCTGGCTCTCGTCATTCCATTGCAACTCGCCAGCCTCCTCGTTTTCGCTCCGTCCATTGCATCGCGCGCCTTAGGCTCGCACAAGCTGGTTGCAGCCGATTTCCCGTGGCTTGCTATCGGTGCGTTACTCTGCGGTGCGGGCGTAATTGCGGCGTTGCTTGCGCGCTGGAAACCCAGCTGGAGCTTTCCGGCCGCAGTGATGCTATCCGTCGCGGGTTTCCTTTGGTTCCAGTTCGCCGCATTTCCGGCATTCGACCGTTATGCCTCGGCCCGCTCGCTCTGGCGCGCGGAGCATCCGTCTTGCGCACCACCCGGATCCCGGAACATGTTGTACGGCCTGTACTATTACGCCGGGCGACAGTTACCCGGATGTGTGCTTCTTGACCCGGGCGGGATACGCGGTGTACGGTAAACAAGGCAGATAAGGCCTTTAAAAACATATGATTCTTCCTGGCAATTACACGATCGCGATGGCCCTGCTCATCCTGGGCATGCTCGCCTGGGGCGTGTGGATCAACACATTCAAAGCGGCTCGCGGCGGCTACCGCTTTGAACTGTATTACTTCGACTTCGCTATCGGAGTTCTGGTCGCCTCTCTCGTGATCGCGTTGACGGCGGGCAGCCTCGGCTTCGACGGCTTTTCCTTCATGGATGAAATCAGCTTGGCCGGCAAACGGCAGGAATTTTTCGGATTTGTCGCCGGGGTCGCTTTTAATCTCGGCAATATGCTGCTTGTCGCCGCGGTTTCAGTCGCGGGGATCGCGGTCTCTTTTCCCCTTGCCATGGGGACCGCGCTCATCGTCTCTGTGCTCTGGAATTTCGCCACGAACCCCGGCGGCAACGCGGCGTTTCTTTTCGGAGGAATCGCGCTGCTGATCGTGGCAATCATCTTTGACGTGCTCGCCTACAGCACCTGGTTGACGTCGAAGGCCAAAGCCTCCACAGAAGCGGGAAAAAAAATGAAGCAGCCGAGACTCAGGGGGGTTCTTCTCGGCGCGGCCGGAGGATTGCTGCTCGGATCGTTTCTGAACATTACAGCCATGGGTGAGGCCGGGGAAAATGGGCTTGGTCCATACACGGTCGGCGTCATGTTTGCGGTCGGCGTTCTCTTCTCGACCTTCGTGTTCAATCTGTTTTTCATGAACCTGCCTGTAGCGGGCGAGCCGCTCGAGATCGGCGAATACTTCCGCGCGAAAATTTCTCAGCATGGGCTTGGGTGGCTCGGCGGAATCCTCTGGTTCTGCGGATTCAGCATGAGCCTGGTAGCTGGCCGGGTCGAAGGCGCGGCGAAGGTTCCGTTGCAACTCAGTTTCGGAATTGGACAGGCGGGAATTATCATTGCGGTGCTGTGCGGCCTGTTCGTGTGGCGCGAGATGTCGGGAGGTGAGGGCGTGAGATCGCGCCTTTGGGTGATGCTCGCCCTTCTGGCCGCCGGGGTCGGGCTCGCCGCGGCAGGGATCGCGCCACCGAAATAGAATGGTCGTATGGCGTTTCCCTGCGCCCCATCCTGCGCGTGGGTCGCGCTGCTTCTGTTCGCGCCGCAGCAGGACTTCCTCAGCGACGGACTGAAGGCTCTCGATTCCAATCAGCCCGCCGCGGCGGAAGCGCTCTTCCGCCAGGCCGCGTCCGGCGATCCCGCGGATTTTTCCGCCCACTTCAATCTCGCACTCGCGCTCAGCGCGCAGCAGAAAGATACTGAAGCCATTCAGGAGTTCCGCCGCACGCTCGAGCTGAAGCCCAGCCTCTACCCGGCCGACACAAACCTTGCAACCTTGCTCATGCGCAACAAACGGCCGGCGGATGCCCTGCCCGTGCTCAAAGATGCCCTGGCGCAGAAGCCGGCCGATCCGCGTGCGAACCTGCTTTACGCGGATGCGCTCTTCCAAAACGGCGATATCGTACAAGCAGCGGATTACTACCGCAAAGCGGCGGAGCTCGATCCGAAATCTGCCGCCGCCCTCGCCGGGCTGGGCCGCTCCGAGCTGAAGTTATCGAAACTGACCGACGCATCGGCCCACGTGCGCGCTGCCGTCGCGCTCGATCCGCAGTACAAACCGGCGCTGCTCGATCTCGCGGCCGAGTACGAGCACGCCCGCCGAATTCCGGAAGCCATCGCGATCTACCGGGAGTTTCCGGATAATCCGGCGGCTCGTGAACGAATGTCGCGGCTTCAGCTCGATGCGGGCAATTTTGCGGGCGCGATTCCGGGACTCGAAGCCGCCGTGCGCCAAGCGCCCTCCACCGCGAACAGGCTTGCCCTCGCCGACGCCTACAAGCTGGACAAGCAGGGCGACAAAGTCATCGAGCAGTTACAGCTCGCCTCGGCCGCCGAGCCGGCGAACTACGACATTCATATGGACCTTGGCCGCGAACTCCGCGATCAGCGCAAGTTCGTCCCGGCTGCCCAGCAGTTCGCGGCGGGGGCGAGGCTCCGGCCCAACGAAGTGAAAGCCTGGAATGAATTGGCGGCCGTTCTGGTCGTCAGTGAGGATTACCCCGGCGGGCTCGCTGCCCTCGACCATGTGCGCGCGCTGGGCAAGGAAGTGCCGGGCGACTTTTTTTACAGGGCTATTTGTCTGGAGAAGCTGCACCAGCCTAAACCGGCTCTGGAAGCCTATCGCCAGTTCCTCACGGCGGACGGTGGCAAACTGCCCGATCAGGAATTTCAAGCGCGCCAGAGAGTCCGTATCATTGAGAGTGAACTGAACAGACATTGAGAATGAACTGAACAGAAAATGATTCCGCTGTTCACATTGTTTTTCCTGATGGCTGCACCGCCGCCTTCGTCGCTCGACCAGGTGAAGGCGGAAGCCAACGCCGAACGCCGCGCCCGCGCGGCTATCGACTACGCCGCCGTCGCGGAGAAGAATGCGGAGATGGCATTTGGCAAAGGCGACATGGCGAGCGTCGCGGCAGAACTGAAGAATATCGAAGACAGTTTCGAGACCGCGAAAGACTCTTTCGCCGCCAGCGGCAAGACACCCGGCCGAAATCCTGGACCATTTAAATATGCGGAGCTGCATTCGCGGGAACTGCTGATCCGCCTCGGCGATCTCGAACAACGCATGGACGCGAGCGATCGCGGTCTGGTCGAACGCGTCAAAGCGACCATCCAGCAGATACACGATGCCTGGTTCGAAGGCATCATGGGGAAAAAGAAATGAAACGCTTGATTATCGGCGCTTTCTTCGCGGTGGGCATTCCGGCGTTCGCCCCGGCCGCCTTCGCCCAAAAAGACTTTCTCACTTCCGACGAAATCGAAAAGGTGCGCGAGGCGCAACTGCCCAACGACCGGTTGAAGCTGTATGCGCTGCTCGCCCGCCAGCGGCTCGACCAACTCGATCGCCTCCTCGCAAAGGACAAGAAGGGGCGGTCACTCACCGCGCGCGACCTGCTTGAGCAGTACACCAACATACTTGACTCGATCGACACGGTGTCCGATGACGCGCTCAAGCGCGGCGTCAACATCGCGGAGGGAACCGCCGCGGTCGCCGATTCCGAGAAACGCTTTCTCACACAGCTTCAGAAGATCAGGGACCATCCACCTTCCGATCTCGACCTTTACGACATCGCACTGAAAGAAGCCATTGCGAGCACATCCGACAGCCTTGATCTCGGGAAGCAGGACGTGACCGCCCGGGCCACCAAGCTTGGCGATGAGGATAAGAAGCTGAAAGACGAAGCCGAATCCGAAATCGCGGCCGAAGACTCGAAAGGCAAGCCGGGGAGCGCCAAAGAAGGCGACGCCAAATCCGAAGAAAAACCGAAGCGGAAACCGCCCACACTGCTGCGCAAAGGTGAAGAGCTGCCGGCCTCGGCAAAATAGAGGTCTGCGTGCGTGTCACGCAGGCTGGGAGGACGCGCAGAGGTAGCGGGTGAAACGAGAATGCGCTATGGAAGCAGCGCCTCCACCGCAACGGCCGCAATCGGGCGCCGATTTCCGGCGCGCGCAAGGATGGCGTCACCCTGCCGTTGCGCCTGCCTCGCCTCCTGTTTTCTGCCGATGCTTCGGAAAATGGCCGCCTGCGCGAGCAATACCTCGGCAGTCCGGAGATGATCCGGCCCATAGAGCCGCTCGGCAATACGGCGCCCGGCCTCGCTTGCGGCCGCGGCTTCATCCGCACGATGCAGGCGGGCGTAGATCGATGCCAGCGTGATCTCGCTTTCGGCTTCTATTGCGGGCTGTGGAACGGTGAGCGTGCCCAGAAGCGCCAGCGCTCTTTGAGCCAAAGAGAGCGCTTCGACAGGCCGCTGCCTGTCGAGGAACGATGCCATATGCGACAGCGCGATAGCAAAGTCAGCCTGCCGTTCACTCCCGAGCGTCTCATAGATGGAGAGCGCTTCACGTTCGGCACTTTCGGCCGCTTCAAATTTGTTGCGGTGTCCCTCGACGCAGGCCAGCACGTCGAGCGCGAGCGCGCGATCGGCGGGCTCGGCGAGCGCTTCCTGGTATTTGATGGCGACGCGCAGCAGCTTTCTCGCTTCCTCGATCTGGCCGCTTTCGAGATAGAGTTCGGCGATCGATACGCGCTGACGTTGAACGCGGGAGTCCTTCTCTCCGAATTGCCGGATGAGGATGCGAAGACCGCGATCGTAGAGACGCGCGGCTTCGTCCAGACGCGCGAGTTCGATTTCGACGCTGGCCAGGCTGGAGAGCGCCGCGACTTGGGCCTCGACGCCATCGGGAAGCTCATCGGCCCGGCGGATCGCTTGTTGCAGTATGCGCTCGGCCTCGCTGAATTGCCCCAGGCTTTGCAGGCGTTGCGCTTGTTGAACATCGCCGGCAATGTCCGGCGGCAGTGCGGCCGCGGCTGGCCCAGACAAGAAGATAATCCAAAGAAACACTTTTCCGGAATGCACAGCGGCTCCTTTCGGAACGGCAGTTGTGTTTTCACGGCAGCGCGGCGGCCGTGTAATTGTGCGACGCGCGCGCGAGTTCGCGAAGGACCCCGCTTTGCGCAATGTTCCCAGGGGCGGCGGCAGGCATCGCCCACGTGGCCGCCGCAATTCTATATACTCCGCAGACGCGAAATCGTTAGCGGTCGTTCAGAAAAAACAGGTAACAGTGGTGCGTTCTCATCCTCGCTGAGTCGAGAGTACGCAACGGATGTTACGTGGCGGTTACCGAAAGGTCCCGGTTTTTTCCGGCTTGCGAACCTGCTACCGACGTCGACCCGCGCCCTTCGGCTGTTACGCTGAGAGCGAATGGCGAAGCAGGAAGACGCCGAATATCTCTCAATCGACGGGCGCGAAGTTCGCATCACGCATCCCGCCAAGCCCTATTTCACGAAGGCCGCGAAGCTCTCGAAGATCGATGTCGTCCGCTACTACCTCTCGGTAGCGCCGGGCGCGCTGGCAGGCATTCGCGACCGGCCTGTCGTTCTCAAGCGCTTCGTTCACGGAGCCGACGGCGAGGTCTTTTACCAGAAGCGCGCCCCTTCCGACACGCCCGAGTGGATGCGCACCGTCACGCTTTCCTTTCCATCCGGCCGCACGGCAGAGGAGGTCGTCGTCGACGACACGGCCGGCCTCGCCTGGGTAGTCAACCTCGGATGCATCGAACTGCACCCGCACCCGGTTATCTCGGCAGACCTCGATCATCCTAACGAATTACGCGTTGACCTCGATCCCGGGCCAGGAGTCGAGTGGAAGGATGTGCGGGTGGTCGCGATGGAAGTGATGTCGTTCCTTGAAGACATGGGGCTGCGCGGCTGGCCCAAAACCAGCGGCTCGCGCGGTATGCACGTGAACGTGCGCATCGAGCGGCACTGGAATTTCCTCGAAGTGCGCCGCGCCGCAGTCGCACTCTCGCGCGCCATCGAGCGCCGCCTGCCCGCTCTCGCCAGTTCGAAATGGTGGAAGGAGGAGCGGCACGGCGTCTTCCTCGATTACAACCAGAACGCGAAAGACCGGACGACTTGCTCGGCATACTCGGTGCGTCCGCTGCCCGACGCGCGCGTATCGACACCTCTCGAGTGGAGCGAAGTGCCGCACTGCGATCCGGCGGACTTCACCGTCCTGACCGTACCCGCGCGCTTCGCAAAAATCGGCGATCCGCACGCGCGTATGGACGAAGCCGCGGGCTCTCTTCAGACACTGCTCGAACTCGCCGACAGAGACGAGCGCGAAGGTCTCGGCGATGCGCCCTGGCCGCCGCACTTCCGCAAAACGAAAGGCGAAGCGCCGCGTGTCGCGCCGTCGCGCGCGAAGACTAGTGGAGCGTCGAAGCCCGCGACTGCAGCGAAGAAGCCGCGCTCAAAGATGCCGTTGATTGTGGTCGCGAACTCTCCGGATAAAGAAGCGGCTCTCGAGGGACTTGAACGCTGGAAGCGAAAACACGCGAATGTCGCGGCGCTCCTCGCTGTCGACGACGTGCTGGTCGACTCGATGCGCGGGCGTTCGTCCACCTGGACGAGGATCCGCTTGAACCTCCGCCACGTCCCCGCGGATTCGCGGCCGGCGCAGGAGACTCCGGACCCCGACGACGACCCCACACGCGCGTGGCGCGAGCGCTGGCGCGCGGCAAAGTCTCAGCGCCCGGACGCGAAGATCTCCATCAACTCCTGAGGCGCTACGACTTCCAGCTGCGCGTACGTGCAGTCGCGCGGGCTCTTGTCAAATCGCCAGCGCCGGAAGTGGGACATGTGCCGGAAGCGCGCTCCCTGCATGTGCTCGTAAGTCACTTCGACGACCAGTTCGGGGCGCAGCGGTTGCCAGGACAGGTCCTTGCCCTGGCTCCAGCGGCTTTGCCCGCCGGGCATGCGCGACGGAGGCGAGGCGTCGGGGCCGGCGTGCTCTGCCCAGCCGCGCCACGGGTGGTTCTCCAGCGCATTTTGCCGATAGGGCGCGAGGAATTCCACCAGCTCTATCCGCTTCTGCGCAGTGAAGCTGGCGCAGACGCCGACGTGCTGAAGGACACCGGCGTCGTCAAACAATCCGAGCAGCAGTGAACCCACCGCGGTTCCGTCGCCTTTCTTGTGCCACCGGAAACCGGCCACCACGCAATCGCAATCGCGCTCATGCTTCACTTTGAGCATCACGCGCTTGTCGGGTTCATAAGGAAGAGTGGCAGGCTTCGCCATCACGCCATCGAAGCCCGCTCCCTCGAATCGGCGGAACCAATCGGCGGCGATGTTGCGATCTCGCGTCGCCGGAGTCAGATGGATGGGCGGCTTCGCGGCAGCGAGCATCGCTTCCAGCCGCGCGCGCCGCTGCGCGAACGGGATACCCCGAAGGTCTTCAGCGCCCTCGCAAAGCACGTCGAAGAAGACGACCGACGCCGGAATCTGTTGCGAAAGCAGCTTGACCCGGGAGGCCGCCGGATGCAGCCGCAACTGTAAAGCATCGAAGTCGAGCGCCCCGTCGCGCGCAATGACAATCTCGCCATCCAGCACGCACCGTTTCGGTAGCTGTGCGCGCAACGGACCGGCCAACTCGGGAAAGTAGCGATCCAGCGGACGCTCTTCCCTGCTCTGGATCAAAAGCTCGCCGCGGTCGTGAAAGACGAGCGTGCGGAAGCCATCCCATTTGGGCTCAAAGATGAAATCGCCTTCGCCGGGAATGTCGTCGATGCGTTTCGAGAGCATCGGCAGGATGGGCGGGTTGACTGGGAGATCCATCGGCTATTTCCTCGCCAGTGTCGTGCCGGCCCAGCAGGCGAGGAATCCCACGACCACGCTTGAAAACGCATACGCAATCGCGATCGGCGGCGCCGATCTCCCCAGTGCAACGACCTCCCATTCGAACGATGAAAAGGTTGTGTAGCCGCCCAGAAATCCGGTCACCAGAAGCGGCCGCAGATTGGGGTGCAGGAGATCCTCCCGGTCAAGCAGCACCAGCAGCAAGCCGATAATAAACGATCCGGTGATATTGATCAGGAACGTCGCCAGCGGAAAGCGCCCGTCATACCGTTCATTGATCGCGAGCGTAGCAAGGTAGCGGGTAAGTGACCCCGCCGCGCCGCCTGCAAGCACCAGAAGACACCGAATCAGCAAGGCATGATTGTAACGTGGCGCAGCGTCCGGAGCCGCACGGCGGCGGTTCAGCCAGCGCATTTCACCCCTGCAACGCTCCCGCCGCAACTTGCTAAACTTTCGGCTTGGCGGCAACTCCTCTCCAGATCGCTCACCACGCACGGGGCCCGCGCCTGTTTGCTTTACACGGATGATGCAAACGAGCCAGGCAACGCCAGCCATCGCGGTCCCGTCCTCGGGCGCATACGAGCGGGAAGATCTTCGGCGCATCGCGGACGTCACGGAGCGGCAGTTGCGGTCGTGGGAAAAGCAAGGTCTGGTTGAATCGCGCGAGAAGTTTGGCTTTTCCGACCTTCTCGCCCTCAAGACACTGAAACGTCTTCGCGAGCTGCACATCGCGCCTGCTCGCATCCAGCGCGCCATTCATTCCCTGAAAACTCGCCTCGAAGACGTGGACCACCCGCTCGCACAGCTCCGCATCACCGCTGACGGGCGGCGCCTCAGCGTGCACGTGGGCGACACAATCATGGAGCCAATCACCGGTCAGCTCCTGCTCAACTTCGACGCGAAGGAAATCGAAAAGCTGCGCTCGTTTCCCGTCAAACAGGCCAACGCCGCGGAAAGCGAAGCAAAGGAAAAGCTCGCCGAGCACTGGTTTCAACGCGGACTTGCGCTGGAAGAAACCGGCGCTCCGATCGCGGAAGCCATCGACGCTTATAAGCGCGCGATCGATGCGAATCCGAATGCCGCCGGAGCGCTCGTCAACCTCGGCACCATCGCCTTTCGTGCCCGCAAAATGAAAGTCGCGGCCGAGTATTACACGCGCGCGATGGAGGCGGACCCCCACTATCCTCTCGCGCATTTTAATCTCGGAAACTTGAACGACGAGCAAGGGCACTTCGACGTCGCCCACAAACACTACCTCGAAGCCATCCGGCTCAACCCGCGTTACGCGGACGCCTATTTCAACCTTGCGCTCTTATGCGAGCGCAACAACAACGTGCTGCAGGCAATCGCGCACTGGCACACTTATCTGAAGCTGGATTCGACGAGCACCTGGGCGATCACCGCCCGCAAGCAGCTCAATCGCCTCAAGAGCACAGTACGATCAAAGTAATTTGGGCTGAGGCCCGCTTTATCTCAATTCCTTCTTGATCAGAGGCGCAACGGTGGCCAAGTCGAAAACGCCATTGTATTTCTTCCCGTTGAAGAAGAAGGTGGGCGTTCCGCCAACTCCCGCCACCTCGCCTTCCTGCTCCTCGGCGTGCACGCGGGCCCGGTACTTGTGGCTGTCCAGATCCGACACGAACTGATTCACGTTCAGATTGAGCTCGCGGGCGTAGTTCAGCACGGTCTTGCGTGACAGATCGGGGAATCCCGCGTAGAGCAGATCGTGCATTTGCCAGAACCGGCCCTGCGCCTGTGCCGCCAGCGCCGCTTCCGCGCCGAATTCGGCATCGCGGTGCGAATCGAGCGGGAACTGCTTGAATACGAGCTTCACGTCTTTGGGGAACTGCCGCAAAACGGCCTTCGCGTCAGCCACGGCCTTCGAGCAGAACGGGCACTGGAAGTCTGAAAACTCCACGATCGTGATCCGCGCGTTGTCCGGACCCTGCACCGGATCTCCCGCCAGCGAAATCTTCACGGCATCGTCGAAGACCGGCGGCGGCTCGCCCGCGACCTTTTTCACTTCAGCCCGCACATCCGCCGGATTCTTTCCCGCCGCGAACCCCTTCGTCGCCACCGATGACAACTTGCGGCTGTAGCTGCACGTCGGGTCTTTCATGCGGCACTCGGCCAGCTTCATGTTGCAGCCGCACGTGCACTGTTCTTCGCGGAGGAACTTGAACGCGGCGGCCCGCTTCGCCGGAGTCAGGCCCTGGGTATCGACGCCCGGAAGCTCGCTGGCTGTCCGCCAGTCGCCCTGCTGCGCGACCGCTAAAGCACCCAGAAACAAGGGAAACGCGAAGTTGCGAATTCTCACACGGCCATTATCCTCCATCGGCTATCCATTGGCCGCGTTGCTATGCTGAGCATTTGGAGCAAAACTGACTTTGAACCGTATCTTATTGGCTTTCCGCGCGTTTTTTGCGCTCCTCTTCAGTGGCAAGCTCTCGGACGAACTTCTGGCCGATCTTGGCCTGACCCGAAAGACAGCCGCCGTTCCCCCGCCCCCGAAGCCGGCCGCGCCCGAAATCAAGCCTGCCGACGGCGCCCTTCAGCTGCTGGGAATTCTGCAGCGAGACGCCCGCATCCTCGACTTTTTTATGGAGGACATCGGACCCTACTCCGACGATCAGGTTGGCAGCGCCGCCCGCGACGTCCACGAGAAGACGAAGGAAGTCCTCGTGCGCCATTTCTCGCCCGCGCCGGTGATCGACGCGGTAGAAGGCAGCACCGCCAATCCACCGGACGGCAATCCGGCGCTTGTGAAATATATCGGCAACGTGCCCGCATCCGGCAAGCCTCCAGCCGGTGTGCTGCGTCATCGGGGATGGCGCGCCACCAAGGTGACGCTGCCCTCCCTCAACTCCCGACAAGATCTCGCCGTGCTCGCGCCGGCTGAAATCGAAGTGGAGTAGCGCCGCTTGGCTTCGCGTCCGGCAGCCCGCTACAGCATCGGGATCGACCTCGGCACCACGAACTGCGCGCTCGCTTTCACGGAACTCGCGGGCGACTCCGCGGCCGTGGGGATGGCGGCGATTCCGCAGCTCGTCAACGCGAATGAAGTCGCGCCCGAGCCGCTGCTGCCTTCGTTCCTCTATATTCCCGGCAACAACGACTTTCCCGCCGGATCGACGGCACTCCCCTGGGACGAAAACCCGCGCTTCGTCACGGGTCACCTCGCCCAGCGCCGGGGCGCGGAGATTTCGAGCCGTCTGGTGTCGTCGGCCAAGAGCTGGCTGTCATATTCCTCGGTCGATCGCACCGCCGCCATGCTGCCGTGGAAGGCCGCCGAAGGCGTGCCGCGCATTTCACCGGTCGAGGCTTCGGCGGAGTACCTGAAGCACCTGCGGGCCGCGTGGGACATCGAACATCCTGACGCGCCATTCGACCGGCAGGACGTGCTGGTCACTGTCCCGGCTTCCTTCGACGCCATCGCGCGTGAACTCACCGGCAAAGCGGCCGAAGCCGCCGGATTCCGCAATCTCACTATGCTCGAAGAGCCGCAAGCCGCCTTCTACGCATGGATCGAGCGGCACGCGGACTGGCGGCAGCGCGTCAACAAAGGCGATCTCGTGCTCGTCGTTGACATCGGGGGCGGCACGACCGACTTCACACTCATCGCGGTCACGGAAAAATCCGGCGAGTTGCAACTCGAAAGGGTGGCAGTCGGTGATCACATTCTGCTCGGCGGCGACAACATCGACCTGGCGCTCGCCCACACCGTGGCCGGAGAACTCGCCGCCAAGGGCCAGAAAATCGACGGCTTCCAGTTGCAAGCTCTCTGGAACAACTGCCGTCTCGCCAAGGAAAAGCTCCTCGCGCCGGATTCGAAGGCCGACGAGGTCCCCATCGCGATTCTGGGCAAAGGTTCGAAACTGATCGGCGGAACCATCAAAACCAAGCTTCATCGCGAGCAGATCGAGCAGGTGCTCGATGGCTTTCTGCCGGTTGTCAGAAGCACCGACCTCCCTGAACGCGCGCGCCGCGCCGCCCTGCAGGAAATGGGGCTGCCCTATGCTTCGGACCCCGCCATCACCCGCCATCTGGCTCGCTTCCTGCGCCAGCAGGCCGCCACGAGTGAGCACGACTCGGTTCGCCGCGGACCCAGCGGACTCGCCTGCCCCACGCACGTCCTCTTCAACGGCGGCGTGCTCCACGCGCAGTTCGTGCGCGCGCGCATTCTCCAGGTCCTGAATAACTGGTTGGGCGACGAAGGCTTTAAACCCATCGCTCCGCTCTCCGGCGAGGACTTGATGCACGCCGTCGCCCGCGGCTCCGCATATTATGGCCGCGCGCGTCAGGGGAAAGGGGTGCGCATTCGCGGCGGTATCGCACGCTCGTACTATGTCGGAATCGAAAGCGCCGCGCCCGCCGTTCCAGGCATCGCCGCGCCTTTGAAGGCTCTTGCCGTCGCGCAATTCGGAATGGAGGAAGGCACCGACGTGCGTATTCCCGACCGGGAGTTCGGACTCATCGTCGATGAGCCCGCAGAGTTCCGGTTCTTCTGCTCCGCCTCGCGCAAAAACGACCCGCCGGGCGCGCTGGTCGAAGACGTCGGCGACGATCTCGAAGAGTTGTCGCCGGTCGAAGTCAGGCTGACTTCCGACGGCGGCTCATCGGATATCGTGCCGGTCTCGTTCGAGACCGTCATCACTGAAACCGGAATGTTGCAGCTCTGGTGCGTGGCCCGCGACGGGCGGCGATGGAAACTGGAATTCAACGTCCGGGAGACGGTTTCTTGAAAATCGGCATTGACCTTGGCACCACCAATTCCGCGCTCGCATGGATCGATCCCGCCGACGCCGAAGATACCAGCTTTCCGCCCATCCATATCTTCGATATTCCGCAGGTCGTTGCGCCCAATCGCATTGAGCCGCGCCGCACCCTGCCATCCTTTCTTCTGATCGAGGAAGGACAGCCCGTAGGGACGTATGCGCGCGAGCAGGGCGCAATTGTTCCGACGCGCCTCGTTCACAGCGCGAAGTCGTGGCTCTCGAATCCTGACGTCGACAGGACCGCGAAGATTCTTCCCTGGGACGCCGGCGAAGGTGGGCGACTCCTCTCGCCGGTCGAAGTGTCGGCCCGCTTTCTCACAGCTATTCGCGAAGCCTGGGATGCCGGCCTATACGGCCCCATCACGCAGCATGACGTCGTGCTCACCGTCCCCGCGTCTTTCGATGAGGAAGCCCGCGAGCTAACTGTCAAGGCCGCCAACGATGCCGGATTTCCCAAACTCACCCTCATCGAAGAACCCGCCGCGGCGTTCTACTCGTGGATCGCCAACAATTTCACCCGCTCACGCCGCTTGCTGTTCGATGGACAAATCGTTCTCGTCTGCGATGTCGGCGGAGGCACCAGCGACTTCTCGCTCATCAGGGTCGCGCGCGACGGCGACAAGATCGACTTCACCCGCACGGCGGTTGGCAAGCACCTGCTTCTTGGCGGCGATAACCTCGACCTCACGCTCGCGTGGCTGGTCGAATCGAAGCTGGGCAAGCAGCTTTCCATACGCCAGCGCAGCGGACTGCGACGGCAATGCTCGGCCGCCAAAGAACTTCTGCTGTGCGATCCGAGGCGTGAAAGCGTTGAGATCAGCGTGCTCGGCGGCGGATCGTCCCTGATCGGCGGCACACTCAAGACCGAAATCACCCGCGCCGAAGCCCTTGAACTAACTCTCGAAGGCTTCCTTCCGCTTTCGCCGCTGGGCGAAAAGCCGAAGGAAGAAAAGCGCAGCCTGTTCCGTGAACTCGGGCTTCCGTACGTCTCGGACCCCGCGATCAGCCGCCACCTCGGAGCTTTCCTGGAATCAGCCGGACAAGTGCCCGATGCCATTCTTTTCAACGGCGGCTTCTTCATCCCCGAGATTTGCCGCACACGCGTGGCTGACGTCCTCGAAAACTGGTACGGGAAGCGCCCGGAAATTTTCGAAAATCGCGATCTCGATCTTGCTGTCGCCAGTGGCGCGGCTTATTACTCATACGTCCGGTCGACCGGCTCCGGCGTGCTCGTGCGCGGTGGACTGCCACGCGCTTACTATGTCGGCTTGAATGACTCGTCGGCCGTCTGCCTCGTGCCGCGCGGCGCGGAAGAGGGCGACACGGTCGAAGTCGATCGCGAGGATCTCCAGCTCGTCGCCAACAGACCCGTGGCCTTCCGGCTCATCAGCTCGCTTACCCGCACGGATGACAAGCCCGGTGAAGTCGTTCAGTTCGGCGAGACCGAGGAAACACACCAGCATGCGCCGCTCGAAGCGGTTATCCGATTCGGCAAAGGGGGCGAACGGCTGGTGCCGGTCAAGCTCGGGGCGCGCCTCACCGAAACGGGCACGCTCGAAACGTGGTGCGACTCGAAAATCAGTGAGAACCGCTGGAGCCTGCAGTTCCAGCTCCGCAAAACGGCGCGCACCGAGACGGCTCCGCAACATCCCGCCGCAGTGGTGAGCAAGGAAGCCGTCGACGCTGCGGCGGAGCTCGTTCGCGCCACGTTCCGGGACGGCAAACTCGCGCCCGAAGAACTCCCCTCTCGCCTCGAAGCCGCCTTTGGACTCGGCCGCAACTCCTGGCCCGTCGATGTCGCCCGCGCGCTCGCCGACGTCTTTCTCGAACAAATCGACAACCGCAAGCGCACGGCCGCACATGAAATCCGCTGGCTCAACCTCGGCGGATTCTGTCTGCGCCCCGGCTTCGGCTATATCGGCGATGAGTACCGCATCGAGCAGGTGCGCCGCCTTTTCGCCGCGGGGCCGCACTTCGGCAATCAAGCGCAAAATGAAATCGACTGGTGGATATTCTGGGGGCGTCTCGCCGGCGGACTGAATCGCAATCAGCAGGCCGATATTGTCCAGCGCCTGCTGCCGCACCTCATCCCGAAGCCGGGCAAGAAGCCACAGCGCATCAACAACAGCCTGCTGCGCGAGATGTGGCGGACCACTTCGAGTATGGAGCTCATCCCCGCCGGCAACCGCCTGCAGCTCGGCGATGCGCTCATCAAAATGCCGAAGGAGGATTACGTGCTCTGGTGCCTGTCGCGCCTCGGTGCGCGCCAGCTCTTCTACGGACCCATTAACCAGGTGCTGGCGCCATCGGTCGCCTCGCGCTGGATCGACGGCCTGCTGCCGATCCCGAAAGCCGACGACGCCCTTGTCTCGCTCGCGCGCCGCACCGGAGATCCCGTGCGCGACGTGCCTCCGGCAACTTTTGAAGCGGTACGCGCGCGCATCGCCGACCCTCACCTTCTCGCCCAGCTTGAAGGGGAATCCGAACGGGACGAACGAGCGCTGGGACGCATCTACGGCGAAGGGCTGCCGTCAGGCCTGGTCCTGCAGGGCATTTAACCCTGGCCTGCCGTCGAACGTCTAACGCTTCCGCCAAATCGGCTACACATGGCTCTGTGGGGCGGACGATCGCGTTATGTCGTCTGCCCTGATCGGGTCGAAACCCACAATCCCGAAATAAACAGGATCGTTATCATGCCCACGACCGCGCCAGCCCGAAAGCTCTTCGGCGCGTACACGAGTTCCACGCGGCTCGCGCCCGGCGCGACCTCAATTCCCCGCAACGCGCCGTCGACTGGAAGAATTTCGGCGGGCTTACCGTTCACGGTTGCCTTCCAACCCGGATAGTACATGTCGCTCAGAACCAACAGTCCGTCAGCCGCCGTCTGCACATCGAGCGTCATGCCAAGTTCGTCGTAAGACCGGAACGTTGTGTGATCGACAAGGTCGGAGGGAACCAGACGCCGGAGGGGCTTCTCCGCCACCGCCGTTGTGTGCAGATCGATTCCCGGTTGATCGAGCATTTGAAACGCAACCTCGTGCGACGGGGCGACCACCGCCCGATGCACCACCCAGGCGCGCGGAAAGCCGTCCGCGTTCCGGTACACCTTCCATCGCGCATCCTGATAGACCGCACCCGGATCGGTCACGGAAGCCGGACGGATCACATAGCCCACGTTCAGCAGGTCATCACGCGTGCCCAGTTTTGAGTAGTTAGCCAGCGTCGTCGGCCAGCCGCCCCACATGCCCTGAACTCCGAAGACATCGCCAACGTTCGGTTCAGGCCCGACCGCCACGCGAACGCGCCGCAAGCCCGCGTGCGCTTTGACGAATTCGATGGACCCGCGCAGGCTGATCATTTGGTCGAGCTGATCGCCCGGCTTCCTTGCCGCCTCCACCCAGTTGAACGCGGAGAGATCGAAAAGGATGAACGCCGCCGCAAGCACCCGCAGGCCAGCCGTCGCGCGGGTCCGCGTCATCAGCACAAACACCCCGCATGACCCGAGAATAAGCACCAGCGACAGCCCGTTCCAGATCCCCGGATTCAATTGCACGACAAACGCCGGCAGTGTCAGCGCGGCCGCGGCGGCAATCGCCACCCACTTGAGGATACGCTTTACGGGAGTCCAATCCGCACTACCCGGTTCCGAGTCGAACACCGCGTCGATTCCAAACGCGCACAGGACCGACAGTGCGAACGAGGTCAAAAAAAGAAAGCGGTTGGCCGCGCGCGTGACCCACAACATCGGCACAATGGCATAGAGCACACCGTTCAGCGGAGAGAACTCGCCCAGCGAGTAGACGAACGCCAGCACGGCAAGACCAGTCAGGTACCGCACCCACAAGTTGGCCCATGCCTTCCAAATACCAATCAGCGCCAGCAGCAGTGGCAGCACGCCGATGTAATACGGAAATGTCTCTTCGCCCCCGATCTTGCCACCGAAGCCGGCGGGAAACAGCCCGGAGACGATGCTCTGCGGATACATGCCCGGAACCATGCGATCGTAAGGGATCTTCTGCGCCGAAGGGAATGTGCCGCCGTCGATAAAGCGTAAGCTGGCTTTTCCGTATTCATTCGCCGGGAGCAACTGGACCGCGCTCAAACCCGCCGCCACAGCGATGCCAACCCCAAGGATAGACACCATACCCATCCAGTGCCGTTGCCGAGCGCCTTCGCGCGGATGGGAAACAAGCGCATACCAGCCCGCGGCCGTGGCGAGAAAAATCGCCTCCATGATGAAGAACGACATGCCGCCTGTCAGAACCGACATCGCGAGACACGCACCTGCGGCCGCGGCTTCGAGCAGCGCCCGGTCGCGGCGTTCGGCACGCAGCGCGCGAAGCAGAAACAGAAACACCGGCGGAAGCCAGATGCATGCCTCGACGTAAAACGGCCACATCATCTCCGCGACAAGCCCCCCGAGCGAGAAGACGCATGCGCCGATGAACGAGGCATAACGGCTCCGCCCGAGCTCACGCAGCAGCGCGAACGTGAAATACGCGCAGACCAGGTGCACCAGAGCCATGTAGGCGTCGTAGAGGCGGGGCGCGATCATCCCATCGCCATTCATCGGGAACAACGCGAAGAGAAGATGCATGGGATAGAACGCCGAGGGCAGCAGCGCTCCGGCGAACGGGCTGCCGGCATATGCGAACGGATCCCATAGAGGAACCTGGCCCGCCCAAACCGCACGCACAAAAAAGTGCAGCCAGGCATATGTCGTGTTCACGCCCTCGGAACCATTGATCAGCGTGTACTGGCCGGTCAGCAGCGTCTTCCAGTAGAAGAGGACAACCACCAACGCCAGCAGGACGAGATAACCCCTGTTCGGCGCACGCTTCATGAACTGGCTGGCGGGCTACTTCGGAACAAGCCCGATCGACGTCGCAACCACTCCCAATTCGCGTTTGTCGGCGCCGGGGGGAATGCTTTTATCGAGCGTGAAATCAACCTTCACCGAGTCCCCCGCCAGCAGGGAGCCGGGCACGTCGGCAGTGAATGCCTCGGCGCCGGCTTTGTTGTATTGTTCGGCCTTTAACGCCATGCCGTTGATCGACGCGGTGACCTTGACGGTCTTCAGCTTGTCGATCACGGCATCGGGAATGCTAAGCCCGAAATTCAGCGTCGCGCCGCTTTGCGCCGAACCCGGCGGGGTGCGCAGCAGGACCGAAAACTTTCCCGCGGTCCACCTCCACGCGCCGGCCTCGACCGGATAAAACCCATTCAACAATTGCGCGCTCGCGGCCGCATCATTCATCTTCAGGTTCGATACGAGACGCGGACCCGGCTCGGGCTCTTCATTCTGGACCGCCGCAAGATTGTGCTTGCCCTTGCACGCCACTCCCGCAAGAGCCAGCGTCGACAGGAAAAACGCCGCCGCGAAACGGCTGTTCTCAATCGCCAATTTTCTGCACATCGACTAAACAACTATAGAACGTCGGTCCGCCGCCTTTGTCGGTGAGCCGCTGCGACGTCAGCATATTGATGGAATTGCCGTCGGACGCGAGCTTCGGCCAGCGCACAGACGGCGCCGAGACAACGCCTCGCGCGATGGTGGCCGAGACCTCCGCGCGCAGGATGCAGCGGCCCCGATCGTTGATCACGAGCACCGCATCGCCGGAGGTAATAAGCCGCGGCGCAGCGTCATCCGGATGCATCTTCAAATTGGCCGTTTGCCGGTCGACCCCAGGGCGATTTCCGAACGTCGAATTCATGCTGTCGTCGTTCTTCGGCGAGATCATTTCCAGCGGATAGCGCGCGCTGAGCGACGGATCGCCATGCCGGGACTCCACCGGCGGTTCGAAACCGAGCGTTTCCGCGTGAAATTCGCACTTGCCCGATGCGGTGCCGAAGCCCCCGTTTGCAAACGGCAGGAAAGGAGCGCCGATCTTCAGCCTTACCGAATGCTCGAGATCGAGTTGCTCCAGCGTAATTCCTTCGACGAAGGGGTGCCGCGAATCGAGCGCTGTGCGGATCATCGCGTCGTCGCTTTCCTGCAAGCAAGGCTCGTCGAAGCCCATGCGTGCCGCCAGCCGCCGGAAAATTTCGGTGTTCGGCAGGGCCTCGCCGGGCGGATTGAGCGCCTTGCGCGCCAACTGCAAGTAGTAGTGTCCGTACGCCAGATACAGATCCGTGTACTCCAGAAACGTCGGGACGGGAAGCACGATATCGGCGAAGTCCGCCGTGTCCGTCTGGAATTGTTCGAGGACTACCGTGAACAAATCGTCGCGCCGCAGACCCCGCCGGACCGCCATCTGGTCCGGCGCAATCGCCGCGGGGTTGGAGTTGTAGACAACCAGCGCCTTCACCGGCGGATTGTCGACATCATTCAGCGCGCGGCCCAGCTCGGCCATGTTGAGGATACGAGCCTCCCGTCCCAGCGGCGAATTGAACTGGAGATCCGGGCGCTCCAGCCCTGCGCGATTGAGGTAAAAGGCTACCGACGTGGAAAGCTGCACGCCGCCGCCCGCATCCTTCCATGCGCCAGTCAGTGCAGGCAGCAACCCGATTGTGCGGGCGGCCATCGCGCCGCGCTCCGACCGCTGCACCCCGTAATTCAGACGGATCGCCGCGGGGCGCGTCGTCGCATATTCGCGGGCCAGTTGAACGATATCCTCGGCCGGAATGCCGGTGAGTTCCCCGGCGCGGGATGGCGTCCACTCGCCAATGCGCGCGCGGAGTTCTTCGATGCCGAGCGTGTGCTGCTCGACGTAATCGCGATCCTCCAGCCTCTCGCCGAGGATCACGTGCATCATCGCCAGCGCGAGGGCAGCGTCGGTTCCCGGACGAATCGAGTAGTGGCGGTCCGCCAGTTTCCCCGTGCGGTTCTGATGGGGATCTATCGTATAAAACTTCGCGCCATTGCGCCGCGCTTCGACGATGAATGGCCACAGATGCACGTTCGTGCCGAGGATATTCGCGCCCCACGCGATGATGAGCTTCGCGTGCCGGAATTGCTCCGGCTCCATGGCGTAGCGAACACCGAGCGCGTCGGTCATCCCCACGGTGCCGGCCGACGAGCAGATCGTGCGGTCGAGACGGGAAGCGCCGAGGCGATGGAAGAAACGGCGGTCCATACCCGAGCCGTTGAGCAACCCCATCGTGCCGGCATAGCTATAGGGCAGGACGGCCTCGGAACCAAACTCCGATGAAATCGACCGCAGCTTCGAAGCAATCTCGTCGAGAGCTGCATCCCAGGTGATCCGCTCGAATCTTCCTTCGCCTTTCTCGCCAGTTCGCCGGAGAGGATGCAGCAGGCGGTCAGGCGAATAGACGCGGTCAAGATAACGCGCGACTTTGCCGCAGAGAAATCCGCGTGTAATGGGATGCTCAGGGTTGCCGCGCAGCTTCGACCCGCGGCCCGCCGAATCGACGTCGATCAGTAGCGAGCAGGTGTCAGGGCAATCGAGTGCGCAAACGGAATGCCGGGTCTGGACGGCCTGCATATTCAATTGTAGGCAGTTCTTCGCGGAGAACGCGGTACAATGAAAATGTAGTTTAAGTCAATCTGCCAAAGCCCTCCTTCTTTTCCGGCCCGCTGATTTGCTTTCACACCAAACTTCTGAATGAATCCATTTTTCGAATTAGTCACCTCACCTGTGCTTCGCAAGAACCTTGCCGCGCAGGCTTTCGTTACGCCGACGCCCATTCAGGCGCAGGCGATTCCCCCCGCCACGCTCGGAAACGACGTCGTGGCGACCGCCCAAACAGGCACCGGTAAAACCCTTGCCTTCACTCTGCCGATTCTGGCGACTCTTACTGCGAAGCCTCTGTCGCCCGGACCTCAGGCGCTGATCCTTAGCCCGACTCGCGAACTTGCGCTCCAGATCCACCAGACGTTCCAGTTGATGTCGTCCGGCACTGGCATCCGCTCCGCCGTTGTTGTCGGGGGAATGAGCGAAGCCGGCCAGTTGAAATCAATCCGTCAGGGCGCCCAGGTGATCATCGCGACACCCGGACGCCTCTGTGACTTTCTCGATCGCAATCTCGTGAACCTGGCCGGAATCGGCATTGCCGTGCTGGACGAGGCCGATCGCATGCTCGACATGGGCTTTCTGCCCGCCGTCGAGAGCATTCTCCGCCGCACTCCGTCCACGCGCCAGACACTGTTCTTCTCGGCGACGATGGAAACCTCCGTCGCGCGCCTGATCAACAAGTATCTGCGCAACCCCGTGCGTATCACCGTCGGTTCTGTTACGAAACCCGCCGACAGGATTGAGATGCACGTCTACCAAGTCGAGCAGGATTGCAAGCTCGCGCTCCTCCACCACCTCCTGAGCGGGAACGAGGGATCGTTCCTCGTCTTCGCCCGCACCAAGCGCGGCGCGGAGCGTCTTGCGAAGAAGCTTCACACCAACGGCGTGAAGTCCGCTGCTATCCACGGCGACCGTTCGCAGAACCAGCGCAACATGGCGCTGCGCGGATTCCAGGACGGCCAGTATCGCGTACTTGTCGCGACCGATGTTGCAGCCCGCGGCATCCACGTCGACGACATCGGGCATGTGGTGAACTACGACCTTCCACAGCAGCCTGAGGACTTTATCCATCGCGTGGGACGCACCGGCCGTGCTGGCTCCCGGGGCATGGCGTCCACGTTTGCCACTCGCGGCGAGCGTAGTGATATCCGCAACATCGAACGCGTGTTGAAGGTTTCTCTGACGGTTAAGGAAACTCCCGACGGTCTGAAGGCGGAGGAGCGGGGACCTCGTGTCATCGAAATGCCGTCGCCGAAGAGATTTGCCGGCACGAAGCAATCGTTCCGGCCTCGCCGCCGGTTGGGCCGCTGACCTGGCCACTTAGACCAGCGTCATTCGCAGCCGTATCTCCACCTCGAGGCCCATGGGCACGCGATTGCGGCAACGCACCGTGCCCTTGCAGGCATCGACGCAGTTCTTCACAATCGAGAGCCCCAGCCCGACTCCGACGGAATCCCGGTTCCGCGAGGCCTCCACTCTATAGAACGGTGAAAACACGCGGTCAACGTCGTTCTCTGGAATTCCGGGACCGCGATCCGCGACTGTGATCGCAACTTCCCCGCTCTCGTTGCGCGCGGCTACTTCGATCGGCCCGGCATCCCCCGCATAACGAAGCGCATTCCGCACCAGGTTTGCGATCGCCCTCGACAACGATTCCGGATCGGCCATGGCCTTCAGCCCGTCTTCGAGCACCATCTCGACCGCCGCGCCTTCGCGGGCCACGGCCTCGCGCACAATGCCCGGCACGTCGACACTCACCAGCGGACGCGGATTCGACTGCAGTCCCGCTTTCGAGAACGAAAGCAACTCGGACACCAGGCCCGACATCTGCCTGACCTCGGCCTCCCGGTATGCGCGCTCGAAACCTGATAGCCCAGCGGCTCCGGGTAATCGCGCACCAGCCTGCAAAGCTTTACATCATCATCCACCAGCAGAAGATGCGTGTTCAGGGCGGACGCGTGCATCGGTATCAACAGTAATAGCCGATTTTTCGGGTGGGCCGCTTGGGTTTTACCGCAGCTTTACACTTTTGCGCCATTGGCCAAACAGTTCTCTAACTCACCGCGCGTTTACTCGATGTATGGCCGATAAACTTTTGCTCGCTGTTCTGCTTGCAGCACCTCTGACTTTTGCGCAAGTGAATCCAGGCCCTCGCCCCGGACCACCCGGCGCCCCACCCACTACTGCCCTGAACACCCCGCCCGGCCCTCCTTTGGCCGGGCTGACGCAGGCGGAGCTCGCCTGGTTCCAGGAAGGGCTGATCCGCTTCCGCGAAATCGATTCGGTTTCAGGCACGCAGCCGGGAGCCTCCGGCTCGGGCCTCGGTCCCCGCTTCAACCTCAACAGTTGCATCGGCTGCCATGCGCACCCCGGGCCCGGCGGCAGCAGCCCGCCGGTGAACCCGCAGATTCCAGTCGCCACGAGCTTTGGCGCCACGAACACAATCCCATCCTTCATCACGCAGAATGGGCCAGTACGGTTGCTCGCTTTGTCCGCAGGCCCGACGGCACTCCCGATGGCGGTGTACACGATCTCTTCACTGTGACCGGACGCTCCGATGCGGCCGGCTGCACCATCTCGCAGCCCGACTTCGCCACCGCGGCTGCGCAGAATAATCTTTCGCTGCGGATTCCCACGCCCCTGTTTGGCGCGGGACTGATCGAGTCGATCTCGGACGCGACGATCCTCGCCAACAAAGCGTCGAGCGCGCCGGTCAAGGCGGCGCTCGGCATCCGCGGGCACGAGAACCGCAGCGGCAACGATGGCACAATCATGCGCTTCGGATGGAAGGCGCAGAATAAGTCGCTGACGATCTTTACCGGCGAAGCATACAACGTCGAGCAGGGCGTGACGAACGAGGTCTTCCCGGCCGAGCGCGATGAAACACCCGGCCGCGGATTCAATCAGACGCCGGAAGACCGCACCGACGCCACGGCATCGTCTGTTCTGAAAGGGATCAGCGACGTGACTGCCATTTCCGCATTCATGCGCTTTCTCGCGCCACCGCGCCCCGCGCCGGATAACGCGTCGATAGTGAACGGCCGTCAGCTCTTCACGCAGATCGGCTGCTCCGTGTGTCACACGCCGGCGCTGACGACCGGCAATGCGTCGTCACCGACGGTGCGCAACCAATCCGCCAATCTCTACTCGGATCTTCTGCTGCACCGCATGGGCGCGGGGCTTGCAGATGGCGTCACACAGGGCGACGCGCAGGGTGACGACTGGCGCACTGCTCCACTCTGGGGACTCGGCCAGCGCCTCTTCTACTTGCATGACGGGCGCACATCCGACCTGACGCAAGCCATCCAGATGCATGCAAGCCAGAACCCGGAAGCGAACGGCGCGGTGGGGAACTTCAACGGGTTATCCGCGGCGGCGAAGCAGGATCTGATCAACTTCCCGCGCTCGCTGTAGGCCGCGGTGGCGCGGGCGATCTTGCCCGGCAGGAGTGCCCGCGCCACCTTTTCGTCTTGCCTGTCATTCAAAGTCTTAAGCCACAGGCTGAAGCCAGGGCCACCATCGTGCGGCAGTCGGCTTTTCCAGTCGCATGGGCACTCTTGCCTGACGCGAGCACTTTCTTCAGTAGTGCGGATTCCGAATTCCCACCTCGAGCGACCGCAATGTCGCGGGAGATCCCGAGAAAATATTGGACGGTTGCGACTCATGCTGCAGCATCTGCTCGTAAATCACCGGCGCGAGATACTGATTCAACCCCATGCCCGCCAGATACTGCAAACGCAAATTCCGGTCGCGATTGATCTGGGCATTCCGCAGCCAGCTCCGCAAATCCGAAGCCTGCACCGCGTAGTTTGCCAGCAGATCGATTGCCGAGTTGTACCCCACTTCGCGCATCGAGGCGACCACACGCGCGTAATCCGGACGATTCAACCGGGCCTGCATCGCATCCACATCGACTTTCAAAGGTTCCAGCTGCCCGACCAGCACGGTGTCGTATCCCTGCCCGTCGGTGTTCAAATTCCCCCAAACCGTTCCGTTCGGGAAAGCCTCGAAAAACGTCGCGATCTCGCTCTTCACCGTGTCAACGTTGCTCTCATAGAGCGGCACCCACTGCGTAACGAAGCCGCCCGGATTCAAGTGTTTCTTCACCAGCTCGAAGTATTCCGTCGAGTAGAGCGGCGCGATGCCCTTCACCCACGGGTGAATCGGGTCTGAAGTAATGATGTCGAATTTTTCGGTCGACGTCAGAATGTAATGGCGCGCATCGTCATAAACGATCCGCGTCTTCGGATCGTGCATAACGTTGTGATTCTCATGCCCGAAATACTTGGCCGACGCCGGCGGGATCAGCGGCTCGATCTCGCAAATCGTGATGTGCTCAACTTCGGGATGAACGACGAAGGTTCCAGCAGTGACGCCGGCTCCGCATCCCACCACCAGCACCGACTTCGGATTGGAATGCAGCAACGCGGGCAAGTGCCCCAGCAATCGCTGCAGGCGCATATCCTGCGGCTCGGCGGACGCCTCGGTCTTGCCGGCCACATGGAAGTAAGTCGTCACGCCGTCGTACTTCGTGTAGGCGATCGAGGAGTTCAGCCCTTCTCCGACGTACTGCGGAACCCACGTCCCGGTTGTCGTGGCCAGCCGCCGCCCAAACGCAATCAACTGCCATGGAACTCCGGGAACAACCCATGCCACCAGCCCGGCCGCGACCACCGCTCCCACTACTTTGACCGATGGCCTCATGACCATCACGGCCGCAAGCACCGATAACACAACCAGAACCTGTTCGGTCCTCTGCGTCCCCAGCCGCGGGATCATCAGCAGGCTGCATCCGAGCGAGCCCAGGATGGCCCCAATAGTGTTCGCCCCATAGACCTCGCCAACGAGACGCCCAGGATCACGCCTGACGCCGTTGGAGGAATAGCCGGCAACACTTGCAAGCGCCAGCGGAAAGCTCGCGCCCCACAGGATGGTCGCCGGCAAGATCCCGATCGCGCACCGCGCCAGATCGTTCAGGAAGCCTTGCCATGGACTGATCGGCAGATCGACGTTGCCCTTCAAATAAGGCAGAAAATCCGCGAGCATAAACGCCGAATACCAGATTGCGAGCACCAGCAGCCCCTGGCACAGGGCCAGCATCGCCCGCGGCCGTTGATTACCGCGCGCAATAGCGGCCCCGCCACTGCTGCCGATCCCCAACCCCGTCAGGAACACGCCGAGGATGATCGAGAATGTATACACCGTGGGCCCGAGCATCAGAGACAAAGTGCGGGTCCACACTACTTCCGCGGCGAGTGCGGTGAGTCCGGAAAGCGCAATCGAGATGTAGACAGGCCACGAGTCCGGCGCTCGTTCAGCCGTCTCCACTTCGGATGGCGGCGGCTCGTAGGCAACACGCCCCGCCAGCGCCAGCCCGACGAGCCCGACTGCCGCGTTGATCGCGACGGCCACGTAACTCGCGATCGCCATGTCGTGTACGCGCAACAGGTAAAATCCCGCGAGCAGACACCCGCAGACACCGCCGGCGATGTTGCCTCCGTAAAAGAAGCCCCACCATGACGCCGCTTTCGGAGTTGTCTCGATCCAGCGCGAGATTGCAGGCAGGGTCGCGCCCATCATCAATGTGGGGGGCAGCAGGCATATTCCCGATGCCACGCTGCGCAGCAGGATCCCTGGCATTCCGTGGCCGATTGTCGCTGTATAGAGGTGTTCGACGAGCGGCAGGCCGAACAGCACGAGCAGTCCGAATGCGCCGGTCCCCAGTTCAAGCAGCGCGTAGACGCGCAGCGGATTGTGGCGAGCCGAAATCAGGCGTGGAAGCGCGATACTGCCGAGGCACATCCCTCCCATAAAGGTTCCGAGCAGCACCGCGATCGACGCGGCTGACGAGCCGATGACCAACTGCAGCAACTGCAGCCAGACCACTTCATAAATGAGCGCCGAACATCCGCTGCCGACAAAGAGCACCAGCAGCAGCGGTAAAAATCGTTGGGAACGTTCGGAAGAACCGGAAAAATTGGGATTCACAGCGTGAACCGCAATGATACAACGTGAATGGAGATCCCGATGAAATCCAGGCCCCTCGCGCTCCTCGGTCTCGCGCTCACCGGCGCAATGCTCGCCTGCGCGCAAGCTCCTGACACGGTGCTCGTCAACGGCAAGATCCTCACTGTCGATCCGCAGGCTCCGACGCGCCAGGCCATCGCGATCCGCGGCGACCGCATCATGGCACTCGGCACGACAGCCGAGATCCGCAGGCTGGCGGACTCCCGGACAAGAGTCATCGACCTGCAGGGGCGCACCGCAATCCCCGGGCTCATCGACTCCCACATGCACGCCATCCGCGCCGCTCTGAGCTTCGCGACCGAAGTGAACTGGATCGGCGCGCGCTCGATCGCCGAGGCCGTCGCTCGCATCCACGAGGCATCCCAGGCCATGAAGCCCGGCGCGTGGCTCATTGTGGCCGGAGGCTGGAACCTCCAGCAGTTTAAAGAAAAACGGCGGCCCAACCAGGCCGAGCTTGTGGAAGCGGCCCCGAACAATCCCGTCTATGTCCAGCTCGGATACAGCTGGGTGATGATGACGCCCGCGGGGCTCAACACCCTCCACATCTCGACCGACGCCGATCTTCCACAGGGCCCTGGCTTACAGGCAAAGCTCGATCGCGACGCCTCCGGCAATCCGACCGGAGGGATCACCGGAAACAACAACGGCATCGTGGCGCTTTTCGACAAGCTCCCCAAACCGAACTTCGAACAACAAGTGGAAGGGACGCGTAAGTTCTTCCGCGAGCTCAACCGTCTCGGTATCACAGGCGTGGTCGATCCTGGCGGCAACAATCTCGACCCGCCTGACTATCAAGCGGTCTTTAAAGTATGGCGCGATCACCAGATGACTGTTCGCGTCGCCTGGGCGCTATGCGGCGCCACTCCCGGTTCGGAGTTCGCCGAGTTGAAGGACCTCACTCAACTCCTCCCCATGGGCTTCGGGGACAGCATGCTGCGCTTCAACGGCATCGGCGAGCGCATCACCTGGGCCATGAACAACAACAATCGCCCGAGCGAAGCCGACAAGCAAAAGTTTTACGAAATCATGCTATGGGCGGCGCAGCGCGGGATGTCCGTCACGATGCACTGGACCAGCGACGAATCCGTCGACCACCTCCTGACGATCTTCGAGCGTGTGAACAAAGAGGCCCCGATCACCGGGCTACGCTGGTCGATCGCACACCTGAACAATGCCTCGCCGCAGACGCTCCGCCGCATGAAGGCTCTCGGGATGGGCTGGACCGTGCAGGACGCCCTCTACTTCGGCGGCGAGCAACTGCAGAACTCGCCGGAAGTTCGCCGCGAACCGCCCGTCATGACCGCGAAGGAAATCGGCGTGCCGGCCGGCGCGGGCACCGACGCGCACCGCGTGGCTTCTTACAATCCGTTCACCGCCCTGCAGTGGTTCCTCGATGGCAAAACGGTCAGCGGAATCCCGCTGCGCGGACCCGAAGAAACACCCAGCCGCGCCGAGGCGTTGCGCCTCTACACGCTCGGCAGCGCCTGGTTTTCGTTTGACGAGGACAAGCGCGGCTCGCTGGCTCCCGGCAAACTCGCGGACCTCGCCGTACTCACGAAGGACTACATGACCGCGCCAGTGGACCAGATCGGGGGCATCGAATCGCTGCTTACGATGGTCGGTGGAAAGGTGGTCTATGCCTCCGGGCCGCTTGCGCGATTCGAGGAGCATCAATGAAAGTCCGTTCGGTTTTGGGCTTTGTCATTTGCTTCGGCCTCTCCGCCCAAACGCTTCCGCTGATGCCGCTGCCCGCCAGCGTCCACGAATCCCCGGGAGCGGTTGCCATCACCTCCGCCTTCACCCTCTCTGTCTCCGGCGCTGGCGCGACTGACCCCCGCATCAAGTCCGCCGCCGTCCGCACCCTCGCTCGCCTCGCCCGCCAGACCGGCATTCCCATAGCGGCGCAGACTCCCACCACAGCGCCGAACGCGACTTTACGAATCGTCGTCGAGCGCCGCGACCATAAAGCCCCGCAGCGCCTCGGGGACAACGAATCCTATTCGCTGCAAGCGGCCGGCGACCACGTCACCCTCTCCGCCGACGAGCCCCTCGGCGCTCTCCGCGGACTCGAGACTTTTCTTCAACTTGTTCAGCAGAACCAACTGGGCTCGCCTGGCTTCTCCGTCCCGCACGGCGACATCCGCGATCAGCCGCGCTTTCCCTGGCGAGGACTCTCACTCGACGTCTCCCGCCATTTCATCCCGCTCGACGGCATCGAGCGCACCATCGACGGGCTCGCGGCCGTCAAGCTCAACGTCCTCCACTGGCATCTTTCCGACGACCAGGGGTTTCGCGTCGAAAGCCGCAAGTATCCGCGGCTCCAGAAGTACGGCTCCGACGGCCTCTTCTACACGCAAAGCGAAATCCGCGCCGTCATCGTCTACGCATGGGAGCGCGGTGTCCGCATCATCCCCGAATTCGACATGCCCGGACACTCGACAAGCTGGCTCGCGGCGTACCCAAATCTTTCGAGCAGCAGCGCGCCCCTCAACGTGGTCCACGAGTTTGGCGACCCCACAGGCGTCATGGATCCCACAAAAGAGTCGACGTATCGCTTCCTCGAAGGCTTTCTGGGCGAGATGGCGAAGCTTTTTCCCGATGAATACTTCCACATCGGCGGTGATGAGGTCAGCGCGAAAGTGTGGACGAACGAGCCCCACATCCGCGAATACATGACAGCGCATCATCTCGCGAACGCCGCGGCCCTGCAGGCTTACTTCAACAAGCGCGTCGAAAAGATCCTCGCCAAAAATCACAAGCGCATGGAGGGCTGGGACGAAATCTTTCAACCGGATATCCCGAAGACAATCCTGATCCAGTCGTGGCGCGGTGAAAAATCGCTCGCCGCCGCCGCGCGGGCGGGGTACACGGGAATTCTGTCGGCCGGCTACTATCTCGACCTCATGCAGCCGGCCTCGCAACATTACGCGGTTGACCCGCTGCGCGGCGAAGCGGCCACGCTCACGCCGGAAGAGAAGAAGCTCATCATCGGCGGAGAAGCCGCCATGTGGGAAGAGCTCGCGACGGCCGAAAACATCGACGCCAAACTCTGGCCGCGTCTCGCCGCCATTGCCGAGCGCTTCTGGTCGCCCGACACCACGAACGACGTGACGTCAATGTACACGCGTCTTGACACCGTTAATCACTGGCTGGAATGGATCGGACTCCAGCAGCGCTCCAGCCTCGACCTCATGCTGCATCGTCTGGCCCCCACGGATTCCGTCGGGCCGCTGCGGACTTTCGCGTCGGTCCTCGAACCCGTAAAAGGCTATGAGCGTCACCGCAACCACTACGGCGCATCATCCGCCTTCAATCGTCTGGTGGACGCGATCCCGCCCGAAGCCGATGCCGCACGCAATTTCCGGAAAGCTGTGGAGAGCTACCTTGCCGCCCCCTCTGCCGCGGGGGCCGATCGTCTGCGCAACCAGCTCGATGCGTGGTCGAAGAACGCCATCGCCATCCGCCCGCTGTTGCAGAGAGAGTCCCTGCTGACCGAGGATCTGCCAGTCGCCGGCGCTCTCACGGCGCAATGCCAATTGGGGGATGATGCCCTGACTTACCTGGCTTCCGCGGCGCCCGCGGGATGGAAGATGCGGGCCACCGCATCGCTTAAAGATGCCAGCACACACTACGCCAGCCTGTTGATCGCTATCGCCCCCGCAATTCAGAACCTGATTGATGCCGTGCCCGCCGCCGATTAGTGGAACGTTCCGGTCATGTCGAAGCCATGTGGGGCGACAATTTTGGCCCGCGGCATCTTTGCCGGCGTCTGCGCGGCCCAGGACTGTCGGCTAGTTTCCCGCTCCGCAAGCGGTCGAACGCGCCGGCGCCATGCTCTTGTTCTCGTTTACACAAAAGCTGATCAACGAATCGGGATACTTGCCGCCGCTGGCGGCCTGCAGGTCTTTGAGTCCCAGCTCTTTGAATTCGAACTCGACCGACCCGTCGCTCATCACCGTACCGATCAGGTATCCGTAGACATCTGTCTTCGCGATTTTCCCTCCGCCCTCGCCCTCGGGTAACCGGTAACGCTGGGCGCCCGCCGTGCCGACGATCCAGCCCGCAAGGACTTTGCCTTTCCAATAAGGTGTGTTGAATACGTCGTCCATCACGAAGTGCGAATGGCTCGCCAGCAGGTAAACCTTCTTCCCGGCCTTTTCCAGCCCGAGTAACTTCTCATAGACCTCGCGCCCGCGCTCCACCCCCGCCGGCGCGTCGCACATGCTGTGGCTCAAACCCTTGCTGCCAGGGAGCGCCTCATGCATCCCCACCACCACTGTCGTGATCGTCTTCGATTGTTCGATGCCGGAAATCCGCGCCCGCAACCAATCCATCTGTGCCGGATCGAATGTATTCCCGAGCGCGTTGTCCATCGAGATGAAATCCACGTTGTCCATGACCCAGTGGTAGTAGGTGCGCGCGCCGCCGGCATCCTTGTCGGCCGCGCGCTGCGCGCGCAATCGCGGACTATCGATGTAGCCGGCGAACTGCCTCAGGAAGTCCTCGCGCGTCCGCGGCCTGACGGTCTCATGATTTCCAATGCCGAGAAATACCTCGAGCGAGCCGAATGGTTTGATCTGCTTGTCGAGGAAGTCCGGCCAGGCGCGCTCCAGATAATCGGCCATCGAACTGATCGGCGCCATGTCTTCATCGACCGCATACATCGCGCGGAAATCGCCGAGATGCCAGTAGAAACGCGCCTCGCTCTTGAGCACACCCAACGCAATCGCCGGCATCACGACGTCACCGCAGTTCCTGGAATCGCCGGAGACTGCGAACTTCCACACCGCGGTGGGCCGATTCTGCGCGAACGCCGTCGCCGCCAGCAGAAAAACAAATGCCAATTTCACTCGATCACCGCCTCCGTAATCTCCAGCCGCCGTTTCGGCGTCTCGCCATCGACTTCTTCCTCCTCGAACGCGTCGAGAACTTCCATCCCGCCGACGATCTTCCCAAACGCCGAGTACTGCCCGTCCAGATTTTCCGCGGTCCCGAGCACGATGAAGAAAGAGGTCGTCGCCGAATTCGGATCCTCACCATGCGCCATCGACACGATCCCGCGCACGTGCTTCACATCGCTGCGAAATTCGCCTTTGACCGAATGCACCCACCGGTCTGCGTTATGCACCCTTCCCGGAGCCGTGCCGCCCTGCACCACGAACCCCTTCGCGATGCGATGGAACACCGTGCCGTTCAACCAGCCGCTCGCCGTCAGCATCAGAAAGTTGCGGACGTTCTCCGGCGCCCAGTCCGGCTGCATCTGGATCCGCAGGTCGCCGAGCGTCGTCTTCACCCGCACGATCTTGCGCATCTCATCCGGCGTGGCTGTGAGAAACGGCTGCACCTTCTTCGGCTCGATGGTGACTTTGAGGATGCGCACCGGCGTCTCGGTGATGCCATCCGGACTCGCCGGCACGCGCGAGATCTTTTCGACGACGTCCATCCCTTCCGTCACGCGCCCGAACGATGTGTACTGGCCATCGAGCGACGGCTGCGGCACGATGCAAACGAAGAACTGCGCGCCGTCGCTGTCCGCTTTGTTGGGAAGCCGCACCGTCGAGACCACCCCCCGCTCGTGCCTCATATCGCTGAACTCGCTCGGCAAGAGATTCAGGCCTCCCGAGCCCCACAGATTCTTCGCCGTCTTCGGATTCTGCAGCAGCGGGTCGCCGCCCTGAATGATGCCGTTCGCCACTACCCGATGAAAAGCGCTGCCGTCGTAATAACCCTCCCGCGCCAGGCGGATGAACTGATCCACATGCTTCGGCGCTTTGTCGGCTGCGAACTCAAAGCGGAATGTGCCCATGCCGGTCGTCACCACCGCTTCCAGATCAGCCGGCCCCTGCGCCCACGCGGACGCTGCCACCCCCAACAGAAATAGCCATCGCATTTGACCCTCCATGCTATCTCTCCACTGGTGGCGCGAGCACTCCTGCTCGCAGCGCCGGCAATCGTGCCGGCCGCCTCCGTTTCATGCGAACATCCCATATGCGCTTATTCGCATTTTTCTTAGTTGCAGTCGTGGCGTTCGCGGCCACACCCGGCGACACCGCATGGCAGATTCTCGAAAACCGCATCCATGACACCAACCCGATCAAACGCAAGCAAGCCGTGCTCGCGATGGGTGTCCTGCGTCCCGAGCCGCGCCCGGACGGACTGCTGGAATCCGCAGTCGACGACAAAGACGCCTCCGTTCGCGAAGCCGCGTGCGCGACCCTCGGAGTAATACAGTCACGCGGTTCCGCGCCAAAGCTGCGCGCCGCGCTTTCCGATTCCGTCCCGGAAGTTATATTCGCCGCCGCCAAAGCGCTTTACGCTCTCGGCGATCCGGCCGGACGCGAGATTCTCACCGCCATTCTTCTCGGAGAGCAATCGGACGCGTCGGGGTTCGTGTCCGGCTCCATCCGCTCCATGAAGCTGAAGCTGCACGATCCAAAAGGACTTCTTCTAATCGGAGTCAGTCAGGGCGCGGGACTCGCCGGTCCCTTTGGTATGGGTGTCCCGCTTGCGGAGGGACTGATGAAGGACAATCAGGCATCCGGCAAGACCGCCGCCGCGCTGCTGCTCGCGAGCGACAAATCGCCCGCGACTCTTGCCGCGCTCAAGGCCGCACTGAGTGAAAAGAACTGGGCCGTACGCGCAGCCGCCACTCGCGCCGTCGCTATCCGGGACGCAGCGACACTCTATCCGGATGTCGTCAAACTCCTCGACGACAATCGTGAAGAGGTCGGCTTGGCCGCCGCCGCGGCCCTGATCCGCCTGAAGCAGGCTCCATCACGGCCAGGAGCGAAGGCAACCGCGAAAAAGCGGCCTCAATAAGAGATCTGCGAGAGCGCCGGGCTTACTCCAGCCAGACCTTCGGATTGACGCTCATCCCCGGCCGCAACTGATGATTCGCGTCCTGCCCTTCCTTGAACCGGATGCGCACCGGCACGCGCTGCACAACCTTGACATAGTTCCCCGTAGCATTCTCCGGCGGCAGCAAACTGAACCGCGCCCCCGTCGCGCCGGCGACGCTTTCCACATAGCCTTCGTAATCGCGATCGTAGGAATCCACGTGAATCGTCACCCGCTGGCCCGGCTTCATGCGCTTCAATTGCGTTTCCTTGAAGTTCGCCGTCACCCATATGTTTCCCACCGGCACATCGGCCATCAGCTGCTGACCGGCTGCGATCTGCTGGCCGGGGTCGGCGTTCTTCTTCCCGATAATGCCGTCGACCGGCGCGAATATCTTCGTGTACGTCAGATTCAGGAGCGCCTGGTCGACGAGCGTCCTTTGCCTGGCCGCGCTCGCTTCACGGCTCTTTACGGTCGCGTCCTGAATCGCGATCTGCTGCGGACGGGTAGTTTGCGCCTCTACCTGCCGTGTCTGCGATTCTTCCAGCCTCGCCTCATTCTCCTCGATCGCGCGTTGCGCCGCTTCCGCAGTGGCGCGCTTCGCGTCTACATTCGCCGCCGCCGCTTTTGCCGCGGCCTCAGCGGTGTCGTACTGCTGCTTGCTGATCTCGTCCTTCGCGATGAGCTGTTTGTACCTTTCGAGGTCCGCCTGTGCCTTGGCGCTGTCGGCTTCGGCTTTGCGGATGTCGGCGAGGGCGGAATCGTAATCCCGCTGCGCGCCCGCGACGGCCGCACGGGCCTGCGCGATCGCAGTCACGGACGTGGAAAGCGTCGTCTGGGTAGTCACGGTGGTCAGCGGAATGTTGGGACGCGCCACCGCAACCAGCGACTGCGACTCGTTCAGCGCGGCCTTCGCCTGCGAAAGCGCGACGTCGTAAACCGCCGGATCGAGTTCCACCAGAAGGTCTCCCGCTTTCACCGCCTGGTTGTCCTCCACGTGAACAGCTTTGATGGTGCCCGCAATCCGGCTGGTGATCGCATAAATGTCGCCGTCGATCTGGGCGTCGTCGGTCGATTCGTAGGAATCCCAATAGTTCCAGAGCCGGACTCCTCCGTATGCCGCCCCCGCCAGAATGATCAAAAAGACAAGGAGTTTGATTGGATGCTCGGCCATCCTCCGCCCAAGCGATTTGCGCGGCCGCGGCGCTTCTTCTTTCTTCGGCGCCGGCTTCGGAGGAGCATCAGCGGTACGAGGCGGCGTCTGAGGTGGTGGCGGCGGCGGCGCCGCCTGAGGTGGAGCCGCGTTTTGTCCGGTTTCGGTCTGCGGATTGTCCGCCATAGTCAAGGTTTCTGGCATTTTTCGCGTGTCGTGCTTACTCGGAGGTCGTTTACCATCAATTGGATGCGCCCACCGGATCCATCGCTCCGACCAAAATTGCGAAAAATCGCTTCTGTCTCTCAGGGTACACGCCCGCTTCCGTTTCGACGTCAATCGTTTGTGAACCCTTTGGTGGCCACGAGCACGCTCACGTGTCTTCTGACCCTGCCTCTTCTGGCGGCTTCTCCTGAAGTAGACGGACTTCTGCGGAAAATCCAGACGCGATACAATCGCGCGCAATCGCTTAAGCTCGATTTTTCAGAGACTTATGGCGGGACGAAGAGTCCGGTTCAGAGCGAAAAGGGCGTTCTCTATTTGAAAAAGCCGGGGCGGATGCGATGGGAATATACCTCACCCGCGGGCAAGCTCTTTCTTTCTGACGGCAAGGAAGCCCTCACATGGACCCCTGCCGACCGCACCGTCGAAAAGGCCAAACTGAAGGAATCGGAAGATGTCCACGCCCCCATCGCCTTCCTTCTCGGCAAACTGGATTTTAAAAAGGAATTCAAGTCTTTTGAAACGCGTCAGGAGGGCGCTGACACCTGGATTGTGGCGACTCCGAAATCCGAGAACCTGGCATGGTCGAAGGTGGATTTCCTCGCCACGCCGGATGGAGAGATCCGGCGCGTGCGCGTCACCCTGCAGGACCAGTCGAAGCTCAGCTTCACCTTTTCCAACGAACAACTGAACGTTCCCGTCGCGCAGTCGCTGTTCACCTTCACGCCGCCGCCGGGCGCCGACGTCCGCGAGGCGGGGCAGTAGCATGTCCGAATTCGTCCTGAAGTACGCGGATACACGCGGCGAAGTGCACAGCCAACTCGCGCAGGGCACGTCCGCCCAGGAAATCCGGGACCGTTATACGCAGCAGGGGTTTCTCGTCTATTCGGTTAAACCCAGGTCCACCGGTATCAACCTTTCCGGCGAGATCACGATTCCCGGACGCCGCAAGCGGCTCAACCTGGAAAAATTTCTCATCTTCAACCAGCAGTTCGTTACGCTGATTCGCGCCGGCCTGCCGATTCTCAAATCGCTCGATCTGCTGGCCGACCGGTTGACCGATCCGAAGCTCACGCCATACATCAACTCTGTCCGTGAGGAGGTACGCCGCGGCACGCTGCTGTCCGAGGCCTTCCGCCAGCAGGGCATTTTCCCGAAAATATACGTGACGTCGGTGATGGCGGGCGAGAAATCGGGCAGCCTCGTCGAGGTTCTGGAGCGCTACATCACGTATCAGAAGCTCGCGATCGGAGTGAAGAAAAAAGTCCTCGTTTCGCTGATGTATCCTTGCGTGCTTATCGTGCTGGTGATACTGCTGATGGTGTTTCTGGTGACGTATGTCGTGCCCAGTTTTGCGACACTCTACTCCAGCATGTCGGCGCAGTTGCCGACGATAACCGTTTATCTCATCGCGATTGGCACGACGGCAAAATCGTACGTTCTTATCTACGTAGCGGGGCTTGCGCTGGCGTCCACACTGTTCTTTTGGTGGAAGCGCAAGGACTCCGCACAGGAAAAAATCGATCGAGTCAAGGTTAAAGTCCCCATCTTCGGCGACATCTGGATCAAGTACCAGGTTGCGCAATTTTCCCGCGTGCTCAGCACCCTGCTCACCGGCGGCATCCCCCTGATCCAGGGGCTCGATACCGCGGCGGATTCACTCGGCACCCCTCTGCTCCGCAAGACTCTGGAAAAGGCCGGCAAGAGCGTCCGGGAAGGCCAGACGCTTTCCTCTTCGCTGGCGGCCACCGGAGTCTTCCCTGCCCTCGCGGTCGACATGGTCGAAGTCGGCGAATCGACCGGCGCCCTGCCCGCCATGCTGACGAGCGTCGCGGAGTTTTATGAAGACGATGTGAACACGAAAATGACGGCCGTGCTCTCGCTCATCGAGCCCGCCATTATGATCTTCATGGGTATCTTCGTGGCATTCGTATTGATCGCGCTCTACCTGCCAATCTTCTCGCTGGCGGATACAATCAGATAACACCGTGTGGCTTTATAGCCGTCTTGCCCGGTGCTGAACAAGTTACCGTGACCGCCGACGATTTCCGGAGAGCCGCCCTGAAGCTCCCCGGCACAGCCGAGGGCTCACACTTCGGAAACCCCGACTTCCGGACCGGAGGGCGCATCTTCGCAACGCTCAGCCTTCAGGGCGAAGGCTACGGAGTCCTGCTCCTGACGCCAGACCAACAGGCGGGAATGGTTGCAGACGCGCCCGATATCTTTTCGCCGGTGCCCGGCGGCTGGGGACGCAGCGGATCGACCCGCATCCAGCTCTCCGCCGCGAACCCGGATCTCCTCCAGGACGCGCTACGGGCGGCGTGGCAAAACCGCACGGCAAAGAACGTGGTGACGAAAAAGCGTCCGCGATCGAAATGAAGTGCCGGCGATACTATTTGCCCTCTGCCGAGAACGCCAGCAGCACGTTCCCCGGCGTTCCGCCGAACTGGTTGTTGCCTGAGTTGACCAGCACCAGCCCGCCCGCGATAGCCGCTCCGGTCGCATCGATGGATCCGCCATGCGCCGGCTTCCCGTTGACCGTCCGGAACTCGCGCGCCGTGTCGAAGTCCCAGATGACGTGGCCGTCAGCCGCGGAATAAGCGCGCAGGTGACCGTCGAGCCCGCCGGAAAATACCGCGCCTGGGATAGCGGTAACGGCCGCCGATTGCGCGGGCGAGCAGATTGCCTGCGTCGCAAGGCACCGTGCGGGTCTGGCGCTCCAGACGATTTTGCCCGATTTCAGATCGATGGCGTGGAGCCCTCCGCCTTTTACCCGATCGAGCGCGATGCGGCGGCCGCCGGGAGACGCGACGTCCGCGACACTGTGCATCACGGCATCCGAGATTGCGACGTAAATGCGCCCAGTATCCGCCGCCGAACCCCACTGGCTGCCGCCCAGCAGTCCGCCGGCGCCGGCACGGGTCTGCCACAGAATCTTTCCGTCCTCATCGGGATCGATCGCATGCACCATCCCCGACTTCGGGCCGATGACCAGCGCGCGCTTGCCGCCCCCCAGTTCCACCAGAATCGGCGGCTGCCCGAAATCGGAGTCGGGACCATCCTCGGCCGGGCAGTTCGGGTGACCATGCGCCGAGCAGCCGCCGTTATATGCATCGCCCTGCGCGAACTGGCGCGACCACAGCCGCCTCCCCGTCTTGAGATCGAAGGCGAGTATGGCGTCGCTGTCGCCGGTCGCCGGATCAGAGTAGTTGTCGCCCGTGGCGACGTAGAGTGCGCCCTTTTGCTCGTCGATCGTCGGTGTAGACCAGACCGCGGCTCCCGAAGGCCCCTGGCTCTTCGCATTGGCCGCTGGTTTCGCTGCTTCCGGTATCGTAAAGCTTCCCCAAAGGATGCGTCCGGTCGCCGCGTCGAGCGCCACAACGGCGCCGCGGAACGAACAGCAGACATTGTTCGGGTCCGCCGCGAGAGACTCTTCGAGGGAAGAGAATCCCTCATAGATCACGCCTTTGTAGAACTGCGGGGTAGCAGTGGCTTGCGCGAGCAAATGCTCCACGGGCCGGATTTTCCAGAGCAGTTCGCCGGACTGCGCGTTTACTGCGTACATCACCGCGCTGCGATCTCCGAAGAAAACCGCAGGAACACCGTTGGCCTCTCCCACCGTGACGCCGGAGCGTATACCGGCTGTCGCCTTAAAGGCCCAGTGGATGCACCCGCTCGCCGCGTCAATGGCATACACATCGCCCGCCAGCGTAGTCGCAAATACACGCTTGCCGAAGACGGTGGGCTGGCCGCGCGTCATCGTGACCGCCCCCAGATTAAAAGCCCATTTCAGTCTGAGGCGGGGTACGCCGGCTGCCGTAAGTCCGGCGGCTTTGGCGTCCTGATAGCGGGAGTTGGTCACGTTCGGGCCCCATCCTATCCAGCCGCTCGCGCCGGGTTGGAGGGGTGTGCCCCCCGCGCACGTCTTTTCGAAAGCAGGCTTCTGGTTTGCGACGCCGGCGGGCGCGATGTAGACGACAAGCGCAACCAGATCCTGCGTTGACAGGCCTGTGGTCTGAGATTTCATGGCGCCGTTCGCCAACGCGGCGAAGACGGTCTGGCTGGTCATCTGCTTGATGGCGCCCAGGGATGGAGTGCGTCCGCTGGGCGAATCGTGGCAGGATGCGCAGCGTTGCTTGTATAACGCTGCCCCGTCCTGAGCTTCCAGGGCTCCGGTCATCGAAAGGATCAGCAGGCACGCCAGACGCATGGCTCTTTATGATCGTGGCACAGGCTTCGTGGCAATCAAAAAAGGGCCAGCGACATTGTCGCCGGCCCGGGGTAATGCGGGGAATTCAGGTCAGAACTGGAAGCGCGCGATGATCTGACCGCTGCGCGGCTGATCGCCGGCGCCGTTCAGAGTCGCGATGCTTCCGAATCCTGTATTGTTGATCGGAACGCCGTTATAGTTGGTCGTCGCGATTGGCACGTTGGGGTTCGCCACTGACGGCATCGACAGGTAGAGGCGGTTGAAGATGTTCTGGAACTCCGCCCTGATCTGCAGATTGTACCTGGCTTCTTTGCCGATTTTAAAGTTTCGCGCAAAGCTCATCGACTCCGCCGGCTGCCGCTGCCAGCGGAAATTGTTGTAGAACGGGGCGCTGGTTGACCAGGTTCCGCCCGGAGCGTCGGTAAAGCCGGCTGTATTCAGCACCTGCGTATTCTGCGGGTCGAAGCAGTGGCAGTTCGGGTCCACCTTAAACAGCGGCTGGCCCGTCAAATTGAAGAAGTTTGTGCCGCCCGCGCCGAAAGCCGTGCCACCCCTGGCCATTTGAGCGATGAGACCGTTGAGCGATGTGGGAAGTCCGATCAGCGCCCCGCTCTGGTAACGGAGGACCGCGCCGAGCTGCCAGTCACGGGCCACTTGAGACAAGGCTTTCATTGCCATGCCGTCGGCCCTTATTTTCGGCGTTGTGTAGGTGAACGTAATCGTCATGGCCAAAGGTCTGACGTATTGGTTCAACTGCTTATTGTTGTCGAAATTATAAATGTCCGTGCTGACCGCCTGGCCCGTCAGGAAGTAGGTGCTGTCGGATGCCGACCCGATCACGCTGCCTTTGGCCCACGTGAAGTTGCCGGAAGCTTGCAGGCCGTGCGAATACCGTTTGGTCACTTTCACCTGCATCGAGTCGTACCATGTCTTGCCCATCGGTGGTCCAAGCCACGGCCCGAGTGAACCCCACTGCGCAACGGGGCGGATCGCCTGAATCAGATTCTGCGTCGCCGGGAAGCCCGGGTAAACCGACGGAACGGTTGGCGTGCCGTTCACGTTGACCACTTTAAATTGCGGGAAACGAGCCTGCACGGCCGCGCTTTGGACCTGGCTGGTCAGCAGCGCACGGTCACTGGGATTATTCATATCGATCCCCCATTGCGACAGCAGGGACTGCGGAGTCACCGTGTTTTGCGCCAGTTGGTCCATGTTGGGAGCCGGGAAATAAGCCCCGCGGTTGCCGACGTAGCTGACCTCCGCCACCAAATTCCTCATGATTTCCCGTTGCACGCCAATGCTCCAGGTGAGGGTTCGGCCCGGACGATTATGCGGGTCGAAGAAAATGGGAGGCGTCGATGGTGCGCCGATGCCGTTGTTATAAACGGGATACTTATTCGGATCCAGATTCGGCCAGACCACCGGAACGTTGCCGAATGGATTGCCTGGCGCATATGCGTTGCCGCCCTGAAGGCCGTTCTGGGCCGGATTCGCGGTGTTCTGCAGCGGGCTGATTCCGTAGCCGTTCGAGTTGATCGTATAGTAATCGGCCGCGCTGTACAGAACGCCGTTGGGCGCCTCGGCCACATCGTACTGGAAGCCCGCGCCGCCCCGAATCACGGTCTTGGTGTCGAGCTGGTAAGCGCCGCCGAGGCGTGGACCGAATGCAAACGGATAGTTATGCGAGAACTGGCAATTACAGCTCGCTCCATAGAGCACCGCGCCATTGCGGCCGAGCTTGGTGTCGAGCGTGGTGAGAGACGCGTTCTGCATGCGCCCGTATTGCTCCGTCATATAGGTCTGGTAATCCCAGCGCAGGCCGTAATCCAAAGTCAGCTTACGGGTCACCTTCCAACTGTCCTGCACATAAAGGCCGATGGAGTGATAGCCCAGCTTGGCGTCTGTCGGGGCATTGAGGTTGAGCACGTCGGGCAGACCCGTCAGGAAGCTGGCATAGGCGAAACCGGTCGGGTTGGTCGCGCTGAGCGTCGGAATGGTGCCTTGCCACGGGTCGCCGGTCTCGGCAACGTTGAAGGTAAAGTTTCCGTTCGCGCGCCAAAGGCTGGGAACAATATACCCTTCCTGCGTATACTCACCGCCGGCTTTGTACGTGTGGTTGCCGTGAACCCAGGTCAGACTGGTGTTGGCTGTCGGCTTCTCTTCATAAGCGCTTGCGCTGAAGGTGGCGCCGATACCGGCGTAACCACCTTGCGCGCCGCTCGTGGCGACGATATCGGGCATGATCTTGTTGGCGAAATAGCCTTTCAGGCCGATCGTGCTTTGGTCGAACGCCGGGGCAACGTGCGGCTCGGAGGTAATCCAGTAACCGATGCCGATGTGGAGAAGCAGAGTCGGTCTGATCGTCTGATCGTAGTTGATGCGGGTCGTGTGATTCCACTGATTCGTATCGGTTCCACCCAGAATCGGCGACAAACCGGTAGCGATCGGCTGGTAGGTGTTGAGCTGCGAGTAATAGGCCGAAAGCTTAATCGAAGAGCTGACGTTGTGATCGAATTTGAACGACAGGTTCGTGGTGTGCTGAAAGCCCGTGAAACTCGGAATCTTGTAGTTATTGCTATAACCGGGTGCGTTCGGCAGAGGCAGCAGCTTTTGCAGTGCGAGCGCGACCGGGTCCATGGCGCTCAAAGGAATCGTGTTGTTCGGGTACGGGTTGCGAACCTGCGAGCCGTTGACCGTGTGGGTGCTGTAGGGGTCGAAGATCGTCCCCTGTACGAGGAGTGTGCCGGCCGGATCGGTCGCCGGCACCCTTCTTACGCCCGTCGGATCCGACGGATCGGGCATCGTCAGCGCTGGATAACGCGTGCAGGTTCCGCCGGTGCCGTCCGCGTTGCCGCCCACATAGGAGTTGCACAAGGCCGTGCTGAAGTCGCCATTGCGGTAAGCCGGCGTCGGGACAGTGACTGTTGAAGTCGAGGTGAAGTTGGACTGCCGAAATTGCTCGAAATTGGCAAAGAAGAATGACTTGTTTCGGCCGTCATACAGCTTGGGGATGCGGATCGGACCACCAAACGTAAAACCGTAGTCGTTGCGGCGCACACGGTTGCGCGTGTGCTCATGATCGGCTTGATTCGGCTTGCAATAAGCTCCATCGGTGACGCAATGGTCCGTAAAGGGCAGCCCGGCATACAGAGCCTCGTTGACCAGGTAGTCATAGGCGCTGCCATGGAAGGTATTCGTGCCGGACTTCATCGTGTAGTTGAAATATCCGCCGGCAGCCTGTCCGTATTCCGCCGCGAAGTTGCTGGTTTGAACCGCGACTTCCTGGATGGCGTCCACACCGCCCTGGCTGTTCTGCTGAGCGATCTTCCAGATGTTGCTGGTCGAATCCTGGCCTTCGATGCGGATGTTTTCGCTGTTCGCCGGCAGGCCGTTCACCACGACTGCCAGTCCATTCGTGTATGACGTGCCGGGGAGCGGACAATCTCCTGCAGCGGATCGCGGATGTTGCCGTAAGCGCCGCCGCCGCCATTTGTCGTCAGAACGGGCAGATCGGTGACTTCGCTGGTGCTCATCGTGTGGCTGACTTCGCCGCTTTCCGTTTTCAGCAGAGGCGCCTCGGTCGTGACCGTGATCGTGTCGTTGACCGCGCCGACTTCCAGCGTTACATCGAGACGCGTATCGGAGGCGGTCTGGACGACCATGTTCGCGCGCACGAATTTCTTGAAGCCCGCCGCCGTCACTGTCAATTCGTACCTGCCGGCCGGCACGGGAATCACGTAGTTGCCGGTGTTGGAAGTTCCCCCGGTGAACGTCGCGCCCGTATCGGAATTCTTAGCCTCAAGCGAGACATTGGGAACAACCGCGCCCGAGGAGTCGCGGATAGTTCCCGTGATGGAGCCGTTGCCGGCCTGGCCATACGCGGTGAGCGCGAACAGAAGCAGGCATGCGAGCGCCGCGAGGCATCGCGTCACGCGATCTTGTGTTCCACTAATCGGCTTTGTTTCGATCATGAGATACCCCTTTGCAGTCTGTCGAGCGTCGCCGGTTGAAGCGGAACCGCTGACGTTCGCCCTTCCCTGAGCTGCGGTGGGTCCCCAAAAAACACGTCGCAGCAGAACGAAGTTTCAAGGATGCTATCTGCTGCATGCCCCGCAGTCAATCGCGCCCAATTGATAGGCAAGATCAAGGGATGTGATATTCATCCCGGAGGGCTGTTATCCGGAGTTTGGAGAGATCGAGCGGCACACCACCAAAAAAGACGCCGGCGTTGCCGCCGGCGTCTCAGCGAATCACTGTTCAGGATCGCGAACCAACCTGGCCGGAGGAGAGCAAAACTCCGCCGGCCCGATCGGCGCGCATCAGGTCAGAATTGGAACCGCATAATCGCCTGACCGCTGCGCGGCTGCGTACCAGCGCCTCCGGATGTCGCGATACTGCCGAAACCGGAGTTGTTGATGACGTTCCCGCCGCTGTTGATGGTCCCAACCGGGATCAGCGGGTTGGCCAGCGAGGGCGCCGACAGGAAGGTGCGGTTGAAGATGTTCTGGAATTCCGCCCTGACCTGCAGACTGTACTTGCCCTCTTTGCCCATTCTGAAGTTGCGGGCGAAGCTCATCGATTCCGCCGGCTGCCGCTGCCAACGATAACCGATAAACGGAGCAGTGGTGCCCCACGTTCCCGCGGGAGCGTCCGACCATGCGGCCGGATTTAACACCTGCGCGGTCTGTGGGTTGAAGCAATGGCAGTTGGGATCGCTGATCAGGAACAGGGGCTGTCCCGTCAAATTCTGGTAGTTGTTACCAAAACTGTTGGTGAAGCCCGCAGGGTTGGTCCTGCCGAGCTGTGTCGTAAGTCCGTTCAGAGAAGCGGGATCGCCGAGAAGCGCTCCGCTTTGATAACGGAGAACCGAGCCAAGCTGCCAATCGCGCACAACGTGCGACAACGCCTTCATCGCCATGCCATCCGCGTTGAACTTCGGCGTCGTATAGCTGAAGGTGATCGTCATGGCGAGCGGTCTGACGTACTGATTCATCTGCTTGTTGTTGTCATAGTTATAGATGTCAGTACTCACGGCCTGGCTGCCCAGATAGTAGCTGCTGTCAGAAGCCGATCCGATGACCGAGGCCTTCGCCCACGTAAAGTTGCCGGAGGCCTGGAAGCCGTGCGAATACCGCTTGGTGACTTTGACCTGCATGGAGTCATACCAGGTCTTGCCGAGCGGCGGCCCAAGCCACGGCGAAACGCCGCCCCACTGCGGAACGGCCCGGAGAGCCTGTTGCAGCGGCTGGCTGGCTGGGAAGCCCGGATAGACCGATGGAACCGTTGTCCCTGTGGGCGTGCCGTTTACATTGACAATCGCGAACTGCGGGAATCGCGCCTGGACAGCCGCGCTGCTGACAGGTTGAGTAAGCAGCGCGCGATCGGTGGCGTTGTTGATGTCGAGCCCCCACGCCGACTTCAGATACTCCGGAGTTAGCGAATCCGAAGCGATCTGGGCGAGGTTGGGAGCGGGGAACCAGGCACCGCGGTTGCCCACGTAGCTGACTTCCGCGACCAGGTTGTGCATCACCTCACGCTGTACGCCAATACTCCAGGTAAAGGTTCGGCCCGGGCGGTTCTGCGGGTCGAAGAAGACGAACGGGATGGCTCCCTGTCCTGGCGACCGGACGCCGTTGTTCGGGATCGGGTACTTGTTCTGATCGAGGTTCGGCCACACCACCGCCGGGTTGCCATATGGGTTGCCCGCCACGTAGGTGTTGCCGCCCTGCAAGCCCTGGGGAAGCGGGCTGATTCCGTAGCCGTTCGGATTGATCGTGTAATAGTCGGCGGCGCTGTACAAAACGCCATTGGGCGCTTCTTCCACGTCATACTGAACGCCGGCGCCACCGCGGATGACGGTCTTGGTGTCGATCTGATAAGCCGCACCCAGGCGCGGGCCAAACGCATACGGATAGTTATGCGAGAACTCGCATTTACAGGTCGCTCCGTAGATCACCGCGCCCGGACGCCCGAGCACCGGGTCCAGCGTGCTGAACGACGCGTCCTGCATGCGCCCGTACTGCTCTTTCATATACGTCTGATAATCCCAGCGCAGACCGTAATCCAGAGTCAGTTTGCGGGTGATCTTCCAGCTATCCTGGACATACAGCCCCAACTCGTGATAGCCGAGCTTGCTGTCGGTAGGAGCGTTGAGGTTCATCGCGTCCGGCAGACCCGTGAGGAAGCTGGCGTAAGCAAAACCGGTCGGGTTTGTCGCGCTGAGCCCCGTAACGAAAGATTGCCACGGATCGGCGGTCTCGGCTGCGTTGAAAGTAAAGTTTCCGTTGGCGCGCCAGAGGCTCGGTACCGGATAGCCTTCCTGCGTATATTCGCCGCCGGCTTTGAAGGTATGGTTGCCGCGGATCCAGGTCAGGCTCGTGTTAGCCGTCGGTTTCTCTTCATACGCGGTGGCGCTGAATGTCGCGCCAATGGCGCCGCCGCCCGGGCCCCAGCCACCCTGCGCGCCGGTGATGCCGCCGATATCCGGGAAGATCTGGTTCGCATAGAAGCCCTTCAGCCCGATCGTGCTCTGATCGAAAGGCGGAGCGACGTGCGGTTCCGAAGTGTGGAAATAGCCCACGCCCACATGGAGAAGCAGAGTGGGTGTGATCGTCTGGTCATAATTCAAACGGGTGGTGTAGTTCCACTGGTTCGTGTCGGCTCCGCCCAGGTAAGTCGGCAAAATGCCGCCATTGACGTTTGGTTGAAGCGTGTGTAACTGCGAATAGTAGCCCGAGACCTTAATGGTGGGACTGATGTTCTGATCGATCTTGGTCGAGAAATTCGTCGTGTGCTGGAAGCTGGTGTAGCTCGGGATCGTGTAATTGTTGACGTCACCGGGCCCGTTTGGAAGAGGCAGAAGCTTCTGAATGGCGAGTGCGACCGGATCCATCCGGCTCAGCGGGATCGCATTGTTGGCAAACGGAGTGCGAACGTTCTGGCCATTGACCAGGTGCGTTGTGGCGGGGTCGAAGATCGCGCCCTGCACCAGAGTCGTCCCGCCCGGGTCTGTTGCCGCAGCGCCACCGAGAGTCACGGCGGGGTACGGATTGCAGGTGCCGCCCCCGTTCGCCGTACCGCCGGTGTATGAGTTGCAAAGCGCCGTGCTGAAGTCTCCGTTCCGGTAGGCCAATGTCGGGACTGTGGCGATCCCGTTGGATGTCACGTTGCCCTGCCGGAACTGCTCGAAGTTGACGAAGAAGAAGGTCCTGTCTCTTCCGTTATACAGCTTGGGGATGCGAACCGGGCCGCCGAACGTGAAGCCGTAATCATTGCGCCGGACACGGTTGCGGATATGCTGTCTGTCGCCAATCGCCGTGCAATACTGTCCGTCTTGTGTGCAGCGATCGGTGAACGGCAGGCCGGCATTCAAAGCTTCATTCACGAAGTAGTCGTAGCCGCTTCCGTGAAACTGGTTGGTGCCGGATTTCATCGTGTAGTTGAAATACCCACCGGCCGCCTGACCATATTCCGCATTGAAGTTGCTGGTCTGAATCGCGACTTCCTGAATGGCATCCACGCCGCCCTGACTGTTCTGCTGGGCGATCTTCCAGATGTTGCTGGTCGAATCCTGCCCTTCGATACGGATATTTTCACTATTGGCCGGAAGGCCGTTCACCACGACCGACGTGTCGTTCTGGAAAGACGTGCCGGGGAGCAGAATCATCTCCTGGAGCGGATTTCGAATGTTGCCAAAGGCGCCGCCGTTGCCGTTGGTCGTCAAAACCGGCAAGTCGGTGACATCGCTGGTGGCAAGGGTGTGGCTGATTTCGCCGCTCTCGGTTTTGAGGAGAGGTGCCTCGGTCGTGACCGTGATCGTGTCGCTGACCGCGCCGACTTCCAGTGTGACGTCGAGACGCGTATCGGAAGCGGTCTGGACGACAAGGTTCGAACGAACAAATTTCTTGAAGCCCGCCGCCGTAACCGTCATTTCGTACTTACCGGCCGGCACTGGGATTACGTAGTTTCCGGTGTTCGAGGTGCCGCCGTGAAACAGCGCGCCCGTATCGGAATTCTTCACGTCGATGGACACGTTGGGCGCGACCGCTCCCGAGGAGTCCGTAATGGTTCCAGTGATGGTGCCGTTTCCGGCCTGGCCAAATGCGGCGAGTGCGGTGAGCAGCAGGGTTCCGGCCGCTGTCAGACAGCGCGTCGCCAGCCGGGCGCGAGACACTCTATCTACTTCTCTTTTCATCGTTTAGTAACCCCTTTGAAGCTTCCGGAGTGCAGACTTCGCCTGATGTCGGGGGAGCACAACCGCACCCCTTCGCGGCAGACATAAATTGTTCATAAACCTGCACTTTTCGAGACTTCTCTGATTTCAACTGAAACGCGGAGGGGGGTCAATTAGCTGGGTTGATTTATCAAATCAACAGGGATGATAGTCGCCTGAAGCCAGGAGAAAAGACCGATGGCACGGCGGCGCAGTCCGGTACAATCGATGTTTCTGAGCGGCCCGCCCGCCAGAAGAGCGTCATCTCGCCGTGCCAGTCAGATCCCTTTTTGCGTTGCCGAGATACTCCCGAGTGATTCTGGCGGTGGCGGCGCTTGCGATCACCCTGGCAGTCGCGCGTCAGTTCGCGATCGCTCAAGGCACAGGGCAGCCGGCCGGCCGTTACGCCGACCCGGGGGCCTGTGCACAATGCCATGCCGCTATCGCTGCCACGTATCGAAAGACAGGCATGGGGCGATCCTTCCACCAGGTCCACTCGGAAAAAGATGTGGATGCGGACGGCCCCAGCTTCGCCAAGCCCTTTTATCATCCCGCTTCGAACAGTTTTTTCGCCATGGTCCTTCGCAATGGGGCGTGGTACCAGCGCCGCTGGCAGACGGGATTCGACGGCAAGGAAACCGAGGTCGACGAAAAGCGCGTGGATTACGTGATGGGTTCCGGCAACCACTCGCGCACGCTGCTGCATCGGACGGAGCGGAATACCCTGCAGGAACTCCCGCTCGGCTGGTACGCGGAGAAAGGCGGCTTCTGGGGGATGAACCCCGGCTACGATCGCGCCGACTACTCCGGTTCGGTGCGGCCCATCTTCTATGAATGCATGTTCTGCCATAACGGATATCCGAAGATTCCGGAAGGCGCGCAGCGCGACACGACTCAGACAATCTATGTGCAGCCGTTGCCGGAAGGAATCGATTGCCAGCGGTGCCACGGCCCGGGTCAGGACCACGTCGACAAGGCCTCACGCGGCGCGACCGCGGATTTGATCCGGGCCGCCATCGTGAACCCGGCGCGCCTCACTCCCGAGCGGGAAATGGAGGTTTGCCTCCAGTGTCATCTCGAGACGTCGAACCAGAAGCTGCCGCACGCGATCGTGCGTTTGGATCGCGCGCCTTTCTCCTACGTGCCTGGGCAGCCGCTGGGCGATTTTCAGGTCGCTTTCAATCGCGAGGCCGGAAAGAACACCAGCTTCGAGGTCGCGCAAATGGGATACCGATTTCGCGAATCGAAGTGCTTCTTGAAAAGCGGGGCCGAAAAACTGCAGTGCACGACTTGCCACAATCCGCATGACATCCGCCATGATGAGCAGTCCACGGCTCGCTACAACCAGGTTTGCGCCGGGTGCCATCAATCGATGACGCATCAGCCAGTCACGACGGCCGCCGTGAATCGGGCGCAATCCAACTGCGTCGGTTGCCACATGCCGAAGCGGCGCACCGACGACGGCGTGCATGTCGTGATGACGGATCATTTCATCGCACCGCGCCCGCCCGCCGGCGATCTTCTCGCCGACAAACCCGAGCGCGTCGAAAGCCAGGCGACGTCGTATCAGGGAGAGGCAGTGCTCTACTATCCGCCAACGCTGCCTTCAAACGCCGCCAACGATCTCACGACCGCCGTCGCCCAGGTGCGCGACCAGAGCAATCTCAAGAACGGCCTGCCGCTGCTGCGAGCGCAGATCACGAAATACCATCCCACACAGCCCGGATACTACGCGGAGTTGGCGGAGGCCTACGAAAACAGCGGCGACACCGCGTCCGCTATCCGGAACTTCGAAGAAGCGTCGCAACTCGACCCGGAGTCGGCGCCGCGGCTGATCCAATCGGGAGATGCCTTGATGCGCGCACGGCAGTGGGCATTGGCGGAATCGAAATTGCGCCGCGCCACCGAACTGGCGCCGGGAGATCCGCGCGGCTGGGGCAGGCTGGGCTGGGATTTGTGGCAGCAGGACAAGGCGGCGGAAGCGAAATCAGCGATGGAGAAGGCAATCTCCCTTGATCCCGAGGTTGCCGATCTGCACAATGACTTCGGCCTGATCCTGTGGGGCACGGGCGATCGGGCGCGTGGAGAGGCGGAGTTCCGGGAAGCTCTCCGGATCCAGCCCGGGGTCGCGGAATGGCGGTTGAATCTCGGACGCTCCCTGGCAAGCGAGGGCAAAGTCGATGAGGCGCTGTTCCAAATGAAGCAAAGCGTCGCGTTCAAGCCCGATGACGTAGATGGCCGGATCGTCTATGCCCATCTGCTCGCCGACACGAATCAGCCCCGCCAGGCGGAACTCCAGGCGGAGGCGGCCGTTAAGATCGACCCCCGGCGCGCGGAGGCTCATGAGTTCCTCGGCATGCTTCTCGCTGGACGCGGCAGTCTCGATGGAGCGGTGCGCGAATTAAAGGCAGCGGTCGAATTGCAGCCCGCCTTCGCGCGCGCTCAGTTCGAGTTAGGCATGGTACTGAACGGCAAGGGTGACCAGGCTGGAGCGCGCGAACATCTCACGCTTGCGGCGCAGAGTTCCGACGCGCAAGTCGCCGCGGCCGCCCGCCAGCAACTGCAACGGTTAGGCCGGTAGCTTCAATCGCCCGCGGCTCTTCGCCGCACGGCGAGCGACCACACGGAGGGGCCGCGAGAACTTCAATCGCGATTCCGCGCCCGCTCACACTTATAGAGGTACTTCGAATCGTATTCGATGGAGCCGAAAGCTGACAGGATTGCCTCTGCCGATGCCTGCGGATGTACTCCTCGAGCGCAACATTCACGGCGTCCTTTTTTGTCCTGTGATGTCCGATCTTTTTGCTTCCTCGATCAATCGATCGTCGATAGCCATGTTCGCCGGCACTGGCTACCCCGGGACCGATTTTTACACAAACATCCACGCTCTTGTCTGTGGGATTCATGGTTTTCCGTGATCAGCGCCCCAGCGCGCCGCACGAGTTCCGATCCCCGAGATCGCATCCCTGCCGGAAACGCGCCTGGGCCAGCGGCTCATTTTTCGGCGTCGCGATTCCCTGCCGCTGCATGAGCCCAACGTTGAAGCACCCCGGCGCATATCCCTTGTCGCAGGCGCCCTCGAGAATTTGTCTGGCCCGCGCCATGTCCTTCGGAACTCCTTCGCCGAAAAGATAACTCTCGCCGAGTTGTCCGCAGCCGCGCGTAAACCCGGCCGTGCAGCTTTGCTGGAAGAGCGTTGCAGAATAACTCAGGTTGCGCGGGACTTGCTGCCCACCATAATAAAGCGACCCGAGCATATAGCAGCTCGCGCCATCACCCGCACTGCAGGGTTGCAGCAGGACCGCATCCCCGTCGGTCTTCACCATGTTCACCACGCTGGCGCACGCGCTGTCGAGACCGAGATCGCAGGCGCGCTTCAGACTTCGCCCCGCACCGGCCGGATCGCGCGGCAGTCCCTTGCCGCCGTTCAATAACGTTCCCAGCGTGAAGCAACCTTGCGCGGAGTTGCGCTGGCACTGCACATCCAGAGTTTGCGCGAAGACCCTGCAGGCTTGCCCGCGCCCTTCCGTACAGGCCTTCTGCCAGAATGCAGGATCGCTGCCCGGATGTTTGCCGCCGAGGAAGCCTGTGCCGACCATGAATGTAAAAAGAGCGACCCAAATCCCCATGAATCCGAAGTTCGCCTGCCGCGGTGTCCAGGCGGCAAGCACCTCCAGCGGCCTGAGCCTGCTTAAGCCCTGCCGGTTGAACCAGCCGCTGAGCGCGATGCTCAAGCGATCGAGCACGCGCACCGATAAGTTGAGCGCCGGCACGCAGAGCAGTTTGTCGTAGAACTCGGGCACGCCGTAATTGTCGAGCAGCGCATACAGACCGAAAACCCCCGCGCCGTAGGCCGCACCGAAGATCAGCTTTCCGAAATTCCGGCGGGGAGACGTGGCCGGGTCGGTCACCAGCAAATGCAGCCCCAGGAAAACAGCCGGATGAATGTTGAAGTCGATGAAGAGGTACGTGCCGGTAGCGCCTGTGTAGATCAGGTTGAGCAGATAAAGCGCCGCCGCCGCGGACAGGGTGACGAGGGTGACCGAGAACAGAGCCTGCACGACAATCCCGAGCAGGAAAATATAGATGTAAATATTCGGCGGATTGTTGAACGTCGTCGAAATCTGCGTGCCCCACGTGATCGGCGTACTGTGAGTCGCGATCAGGACGACCGACATCAGAAAGAGCGCAAAAGCGGATGGATTGAAGATGTGCGTGGACTGCCCATCGCGCTTCCACCTCAGGAACTCCTTGCCGAAGACGATAATCGCGACCATGAGGAACTGCAGATAGAACCAGTCGTCGCGAAACCACAGGAACAGATTCATGCTGAAGATAATCGGAATCGGACCGAAGCCGAGAATCCAGTTGTTCCGCCGCGTCCAGCAGACCAGCATGTCGAGAACGTAGAGAAAGAAGACCTGCGCCAGAATCAGCGGGACCTCGTGGTAAACCTCGCGCCAATACCAGCCCCAATACACGAACATCGACGAATGCATCAGCATCTGGACCCAATGCACTCGCCGGGGAACGAACTCGTATGTCAGGGCGCGTCCGGAGCGGCGAACGCTCCACCACAGCCCGCAGAGCCCCGCCAGCAGGATGCCCGCGGCCCCCAGGACCGACGCCGTCAGACGAGGATTTCCGTTTACCCGCGGCAGCAGAGCAAAACCCGCGAATACGAGCGTCAGCAGCGCGGGAAGCGAAAGCGGCTGCGACCGGCTTTCGGCGGTCCGCGTGGCTATTGTTTTTGGTTGAACTATGTGGGCCCGAGGTGCGCCATTTTTTGACGTTGCCGCACGCGAGGGTCCCCGGCCTCGTGCAACTGATTTCATCCGCCAAAGCATATCGAAAAAAAAAGGGCTTTGCTGGAAGCAGTGGCCCTCATCGGCGTCGATTGGTGGTAGCGGCGGTGAATTTCAACCACGAGGACACGAACCATTCCAAAGAAAAAACGGGCAGTGGCCGTAGAGCCCTGCCCGTTCAGTCGGAACCGATACCGCTTCGGCGCTTAACGCCAGTGCCCTTCGAAGAAGACGTACCCGTCGTGACGGTGTTGCCATCGCGGGGCAACCCACACGGCACGCTCACGCGGAGGAAGCTCCCAACGGCCCGGCACCCACATGTAGTGGCCGCCGTCCCAGCGCTGATAACCGGCAATCCAGACGTATCGAGGACCCGGTCGCACCGGCCGACGCTCCACAACCCCATGCGGTGGGCCGACCCGCACGACAACTTCAGCGGCCTGCGACGCTCCAATCCCGAGCCCCAGACCCAACACACTCATCAACAGAACTTTGCGCATTTGAAATTCCTCCTGCAAACGTACTTGCATGGGCATTGCCAGATGAGTGTTCATTCATGATTTGTACGCGAGCGCTCACGCGCGTTCAGCGAGCGTCGCGCCGAACACCATCGCCCGGCAACGGCCCCCGCCATTACCGCGATACCCTGAGGAGCATGTTCCCAAGCCTCCGTCTCGATGGCTTCCGCGGCGAATTCCTTTGGGAATTGGAACTCGCCGAGCGCCAGGTCCTCGCGATGGCGGAGGCGCTCCCGGCCGAAAAGTACGACTGGTATCCCGCGGCGGGCGCGCGCTCCGTCAGCGAAGTCTTCATACATCTCGCCGGAGGCCACTTCATGCTCCTGCACTTTATCGGCGTGCCTGCGCCGGCCGATATCTATGGACCCGCCGCGGCAGACCCCCACGAACGTCTCCTGCAGATCGTCCGCCGGAACGATGAGCTCGATAAAGAGGTGCACGACAAGGCTGCCGTGACAGAACTCCTCCGGCGTTCTCTGAACGCCGTGCGCGACGCCCTGACTGCCTCCGGGGATGCCGCGCTCGCCGAAAGTCGATTCTTTTTCGGCGAGCAGACCACGGTGCGGCGCATCTATCTGCGCCTGCTCGTTCATCTGCACGAGCATATGGGGCAGCTGATCGCGTATTTGCGGATGAACGACATGAAGGTCCCGTGGCCCGACTGGCGTCCGGATCGCCGCTGAAGATCCGTCTGTTTGTGATAAACCCGCGTGTTTGTGATAAAAAGGGAGCGTCTTTTGTAGATCGCCACTTTATAGATCGCCATCATGAAAGGTTTCATTTTCGCGAGCGCTGTTCTGGTGGTGATCGCGCTCGCGCCGACCCTGCCATCTCGCGCCTTTGCACAGACTGCCGCGCCGGATCCACACCGCGCCCTTGTAACGACTTACTGTGTCACTTGCCATAACGCGCGCCTGAAGACGGGCGGCCTCTCGCTCGAAGGCCTGGACCTCGCTGCACCGTCCAACGACGCACAGATTTGGGAGAAGGCTCTGCGCAAGCTGCGCGGGCGCCAAATGCCCCCGCCGGGAACTCCGCAGCCTGCCCAGAAGGACATCGATTCATTCACTGCCTGGATGGAGAACACGCTTGACAGCCATCCCAAAGGGCCCACCGCCGGCTATGTGCCGGTCCAGCGCCTCAACCGAACCGAATACGCGGCGACCGTGAAAGCGCTCCTCGGCGTCGAAGTCAAAGAAAAGGAAATCCTGCCCCAGGATATCCAGATCGAGGGCTTCGACAACATCGCGACCGCGCTCAGCGTGTCTCCCGCCTTCCTCGATCAGTACGTTTCCGCGGCGCGGCAAATAGCGCGGCTTGCGGTCGGCAATCCCCATCCGCGAGTCGTGAGCGTGAAGTACCCGATCGCCGCCAATGAGAATCCCGCCGCGCCGCTGCCCCTGGGCACGCGTGGCGGCATTCGTTTCAAACACGACTTCCCGGCCGACGGCGAGTATCGCATCGATATCAAGGACCTGGCCATCGGCCCCTATCCCTCCGCTCTCGAAAATCAGACCACGCTGGCCATCATGATCGACGGACGCGTCGTGTTCCGCAAACCAGTCGGCGGCCGCGAAGATCTCGCTCTCGCCGATCGCACTGCCGGCACGGGGCGCTCACAAATCATGGACCGCTTCACGAAAATTCCCGTGCAGGTGCAGGCCGGGGTGCATGATGTCGTCGTCGCGTTCGTCGACCGCTCGCATGTCGAGACAGACGAGAATTTTCAGGACCTGGAAGGCTACAACGGGCTGACAGGCAGCCAGGCTCCCGTCGACCGTATGGCGCACCTGCGCGACGGCGTCGAAATTACCGGTCCTTTGAATCCCACAGGTGTTTCGAAAACTCCGAGCCGCGCCCTTATCTTTATCTGCGAGCCAAAGGCAGGCGCCGAGTCCGCGTGCGCGACACAGATTACGGAACATCTGGCGCGGCGTGCATTCCGCCGTCCGGTCACTGCGGACGAAGTCAAGCGCCTCCTCCGCTTCTATGACGCTGGGAGGAAGGAGGACGCCACGTTCGATCAGGCAATCGAGCAGGTGGTCGCGGCGGTGCTGGTCAGTCCGCAGTTCCTTTACCGCTCGATTCACGGTTCGAAGGACGTTGTACCGGGCGCCGAATTCGCCTTGAACGACCTCGAGCTCGCCTCGCGCCTGTCGTTCTTTCTGTGGAACACGGGTCCCGACGACGAACTGCTGACTCTCGCCGCCGCCAATGGTCTGACCCGTCCAGGCGCGCTGAACAAGCAGGTGAAGCGGATGCTCGCAGACCCCAAAGCCTCCAGCCTGGTCAGCAGCTTCGCGATGAAGTGGCTGAACCTGACGAACCTCGATCAGGTCATTCCCGATCCCAAACTCTTTCCCGGATTCAGCGACCAGTTACGGCGCGATTTTTCCACGGAGGCGGAAGATTTCATCGGCAGCATCTTCTCCGACGATCGCAGCGTTCTCGATCTCCTCACGGCCAATTACACATTCCTCAATGACCGGCTCGCCAGCCACTACGGAATCTTCGGTGTCATCGGGCCTGAATTCCGCAAGGTCACACTCACGGGGCAGGACGCGGGCAAATTCCGCGCGGGCCTGCTGGGCAAAGCCGCGGTCGAACTCCGCACTTCCTACGGCGACCGCACCTCTCCGGTGCTTCGCGGCGCGTGGGTTCTCGACAAGCTGATGGGCACTCCGCCCACGCCGCCTCCGCCGGATACCGCGACGGACCTTTCGCAAAAGGCCGGTGAGCAGCCCAAGACCGTTCGCGCCCGCCTGGAACAACATCGCGACAAAGCAAGCTGCCGGATGTGCCATGGCGTCATCGATCCGACCGGGCTCGCGCTCGAAAACTTCGACGCCATCGGACAATGGCGGACGACCGATCCGCAGGCGCACGCGCCCATTGACGCCGGCACCGTTCTGCCGAGCGGGGTCCCGATCAACGGTGTCGCGGACCTCCGCATGCAACTCGTCGATCGCCCAGAAGTCTTCGCTCGAACCGTGACCGAGCGCTTGATGATGTATGCGGTGAACCGCCAGCTCGAATACTTCGATATGCCGCAGATTCGCGCCATCGTGCGCGGCGCCGCGAAAGACAATTACAAACTGTCGTCGCTGATCCTCGGAATTGTCAATAGCGATTCTTTCCGGAAACAGGGTCCGCAAGCGAACAAGTAGCGATCGGAGGAGACAAAGACACAACATGTTCCTCACAAAGAAGCACATCCCCCGCAGAGCAGTCCTGAAAGCCGCCGGCGTCACACTCGGGCTTCCATTTCTGGACGCGATGATTCCCGCCTCGACCGCTCTCGCCCAAACGGCCGCGGTTCCCCGGCTCCGCACCGGCTTCTTCTATCTTCCGCACGGCGCCATCATGGCCAACACCGCCTTCGGCGCCGCAATGGATAAGTGGACTCCGTCCGGAGCCGGCGCCAGCTTCAAGCTCAACCAGATTCTCGCCTCGCTCGAGCCTTACAAGAAGTACGTCTCGTCGTTCGGCAATCTCGAAAATGCGGCGACGGCCGGCTCCGTACACTCTTTCACGCCGGCCACCTGGCTGAGCGCCACTCGTCCGGACACAGGCAGTCCTCGCGCCCACATGGCCACGACTCTCGATCAGGTCATGGCGAAGGTCATCAGCCAGGACACGCCTCTCCCCTCTCTCGAAGTCTCGTCGGAAACGATCGTTCAGTCCGCGGCAGGCGGCGGTGGCTCTTACTCGACGCTCTCGTTCCGCGATGCCGAGTCGCCGCTGCCGATGGAATCGAACCCGCGCAAGGTCTTTCTGCAACTTTTCGGCGAAGGCGATACCCCGCAGGAGCGCGCCTCCATCAGCCGTCAGACCAGCAGCCTGCTCGATCTGATCCTCGACGATTCGAAGAGCCTGCAGCGCAAACTTGGCAGCAGCGACAAGGTTCTTCTCGATGGATATCTCGACAGCGTGCGCGAGATCGAGCGCCGTACTCAGAAATCAGGCTCGAAGGACCTTTCCGGACTCACCATCCCCGACGCGCCGACCGGGGAACTCGACTCCTTCCCCGATCAGGTCAAGCTGATGTTCGACCTCATTGCGCTCGCCTATCAGGCCGATCTCACGCGCGTATGTTCCTACATCATGGCCGCGGAAGGCACCAACCGGACCTACAACCACATCGGCGTCCCCGATTCCTTCCACCCGGTATCGCACCATGCCAACGATATCGACCGCATCAACAAGCTGGTGAAGATCCAGACCTGGCACGCCGAAAAATTCGCCGAATTTCTCGGCAAACTCGCGGCGACGCCGGATGGCGCGGGGACACTACTCGACCACGCCATCCTCATGTATGGATCGAACATGAGCAACAGCGACCGGCACGACAACTACCCGGAACCGAACATCGTGGTTGGCGGCGGCGTGGGCCGCATGAAGCTTGGCGGACAGCACATCGTGCTCGCGGAGCGCACACCCATCGCGAACCTGCACTTGACGCTGCTGCAGAAGACTGGCGTTGAGCGCGATAAATTCGGCGACAGCACGGGGACCATCGCCGGCATCTAAGCCCTACGGCCGCTGAATCAGCTCAATCCGATTTCCGGCCGGATCGACCGCGAATCCGAGCACCGTCCCCGTATTCCCGAACGGACGTGGCTCGCCTGTCATCTTGCCGCCCGCAGCTTTTACGGCCGCCACCGTCGCGGCCATATTCTTTACGGCGAATATCACGTGCGGAATCGGATCGTTCGCATCATCGGACTCGCGATGGAAAAGAATCATCAGCGGGTTCTTGTTGGCCTTGGCTTCTTCAACAGTAGAGCCGAAGTTTACAAAGACTTCAGTGCCGCCGGGATTTTGGATGCGGTTGACTTCCTGCATGCCAAAAGCCGCCAGATAAAACTTCGCCAGCGCCACGGTGTCTTTCGCCGCAACGCGCACGGAGTCGAGAATCACCTGACCATAAGCCGCGTGCCCGAGCAGCAACAGTCCACATATCGCAGTCGCGTGAGTTCTTTTCATGAAACCTCAATTCCACCCATTGGACAGGTTCCACCCATCATAAATGCATGTGGCGCTGGCGATCTTGTCGGCTGCGGTGCTGCTCTTGCGGAACGAATTCTGGCCAGGCGCTACGGGGCAGAATGCGGCGATCGGCCACAGCGAATTGATGTTTGCATTGCTGGCACCGGTAGCGCTGCACTGGTCTTTCCGCGCCCGGCGTTGCCGGAGTTCTTCCCAAAATCCGCGACAAGCGCGAAGGCCGCAGGAACGTGAAATAGACCGCCATGCATTTTGGGCACTTCATAGAACAAAAGTACTACGATTGCCCGGATTTAAGCGCGATTAGTTATCCAAAAGCCTATGCCGGACGCTTTATCAGTACCGGTACGTCTCTCCGCGAGCCGGCGGCTTCCGCCCGAGGTATATAATTCCCGGAGACCAAAAGCAAGTCCGGAATCGATACCAATGTGGCAAGGAATTGCGCTCCTCGTACTCACGCTGCCCACGCTCCTCGCCCAACAGCAACAACTGGCGAAGGATCCTGGCGCTTTCGACCCTGGCGCTCCCGATCCCGCGGTCACCGAGCGGCGGCGCGCCACGCAATCTCCCGCGGCGCCCACTCCCCATTTGCCGGACGGACGTCCCGACTTCGGCGGCAAAGGCGCCTGGTTTCCCGGCTTCGCCGGTAACATCGCCGAGCTGAAATGGAAAGGCGTGAAGAGCGCGGATAAGCAGGTCGAGGTCCCGTTTCTGCCGGAGTCGCTCAGCGTATTCAACTATCGCGTCGAGACGATCGGTAAGGACGATCCCGAAGCCCGCTGTCTTCCCGTGGGCGTGCCTCGCTACATGTTCGATCCTTACGCCTTTCAGATGCTCCAGTTTCCCGACAAGGTGGTGTTTCTCTTTGAGGGCGATAATTATCCCTGGCGTATCGTCTGGACCGACGGGCGCAAACATCCCAAAGACGTGAATCCCACATGGATGGGTGACGCCACCGGACACTACGAAGGCGACACGCTGGTGGTCGATGTCGTCGGATTCAACGGTCAGTCATGGCTCGACCAGGCCGGACACGAACAGACCACGAGGGCTCACATCGTGGAGCGCTACACACGCACCGATTCCCGCACCCTGAAATACGAAGTCACGATCGACGACCCGGGTGCCTACTCGAAGCCCTGGGTTGCGACCAACACCGTTTACTGGCGTCCCGGCCTTGAGCTCGCGGAGTATGTGTGCAACGAGAACGAGAAGAGTTCAGTCCACATGATCGGAAAATGAGATGATGCGATCTGCCGTTTTGTCGTCGTTGATTGCCTTTGCCGCGAGCGCCCAGCCACCGGCGGCGACGCCGCCTCCAGGACCCGCCCCTCGCCTTGCCAGTGGACGCGTCGACTTCTCCGGCGTCTGGCGCCCCGGCGATATCTTCCTCATTGAAGATATTTCGCTCGGCTTGAAAAAGGGTGATTCGATCGAACTCACGCCCGCCGGCGAGGCGGTGATGAAGAGACACCAATCGAAGGACGATCCGGAGACCAACTGCCTGCCGACAGGCGTACCACGTCACGCGCCATATCCGTGGAAGATCGTCGAGACGCCCGACTACATTTACTTCCTTTTCGAGGGCAACATCCACAGCTACCGGCAGATTTTCATGGATGGACGCAAGCACCCCGCTGATCCCAACCCCACATGGTACGGACACTCCGTCGGGCACTGGGAGAAAGACACGCTGGTCATTGATACCGTCGGCTACAACGATCTGTTCTGGTTCGATTTCGTCGGGCATCCACACACCGAGCAGCTTCACACCGTGGAACGCTACACGAGATCGAGCCGCAGCACGCTGACAGAGGAAGTGACGATTGACGATCCTGGGACGTACAAGCATCCATTCACAGTTGTCGCGTCACACCGGCTGCTGCCGGGTGATGAGCTGATGGAGTACATCTGTCAGGAAAACAATCGGGACGTGCGGCATTTGGTGGGACCCGCCGGCCGACCCTGACAGCGCTGAGCGGTCAGACTTACTTTTTCAGCATCACCTTCTGGACGCGCCAGTTGCCGATCTCGCCGATGAGCAGCTCGCTCTCGCGCCGGCAGTCGATCGCATTGGTGGTCCCGAACTCCTTCAGCGACTTACCGGCTTTTCCGAACTGCCCGGCGATTTTCCCATCCAGCTCCAGCTTGTAGATCTCCCCACCGCTGTCAATGTCGTTCGGCGGATTCGAATTTGAGCTGTACAAATACTGGTGCGGCCCTGATGTCATGCACAGCGCGGAGGGCGTCCCGATATTCGTGATCTGCGATTTGAAATTGCCGTCGGCATCGAAGACCTGGATGCGCTTGTTCCCGGCGTCCGCGACATAGACGTCGCCCTTGGCATCAATCGCGATGCCATGGACCGTGTTGAATTGGCCGTTTGCCGTGCCCTTCGATCCCCAGGACTTGATGAACTTGCCGTTCCTGTCGAACTTGGCGATTCGTGCATTCGGACCGAGTCCGTCGGCGACGTAGATATTACCAGCGGCGTCCCACGCTACGTCGCTCGGGCGTTGAAATACGTCGCTCTGCTGACCGGCGCCAGGTGCGCCGCCGCCACGTCCCGCCCGCCCCGGCGCGTCGAGCGGAGCCGCCGGCACGCGCTCGGCTTCCGACTTGCGCCCCAGCAGCAGCGCCACACGGCCGTTCGCATCGAACTTGATCACCATGCTCGACATCTGGTCCACCACCCAGACGTTGTCCTGCGGATCGACGCGCACCTGTTCGGCCACTTCGAATCCATAGGAATCTTTGCCGATCTCGCGAATGAACTTGCCCGTGCGATCGAACTGATAAAGCCGCGAGCCGCCGTGCGCGAAGGGACGCGCCGTTCCGATCGTGATCGTCGGATGCCCCGTCCGCGTGTACACGAAAATGTCGCCTTTGGAATTGGTCGCCACGCCGGCCACTTCGCCTTCGGGAGCGGCATCGGAAAATTTCACCGCATTCGTGGATGCGTCGAACGAAAGCTGCTGGGCTCCGAGAACCGCCGGCAACCCCGCGAGAAGCACAATCTGCAGGATTCTCATTTTGTGCCCGCCGTTCTCGCCAGTTGCGGTTTGAGCATCAGCTTTTGTACTCGCCACGACTCGATCTCCGCGACGAAGATCTGATCCGGATTCCGGCAGTCCATCATGTGGACAACCTGGAATCCGCCAGGCTGCTTGCTGGCATGGCCAAAGCGCCCGAGGATCGTTCCATCGAGCTCCATCTTGTAAATCTCCCCGGTGATGTCCCACGTGCCGGGTCCGTTGCCGTTCGGATTCGAATTCGACGTAAATAAATATTGATGGGGACCCGGCGACACGCACACCGTCCAGGAATCGCCAATGTTGTCGTAGCTTGCTTTGAACTTCAGATCATTGTCGAAGACCTGCAGGCGATGGTTGGAGCGGTCAGCCACGTAAACGTTTCCCTTCGCATCAACGGCGATTCCATGCGGCAGGTTCAACTGCTCCTTGCCGTTGCCTGCCTTTTCGGAGCCGACCTGCGCGATAAAGCGGCCGTTCTTGTCGTACTTCACCACGCGGTTATTGACGTAACCGTCTGAGACGAAGATGTTGCCCTGCTGGTCCCAGGCGACATCGGTCGGCCGTCCCAGCGTGTACTTCTCAGCCGGAACCACAGGCACGTTGACCGTCGTAGTGGCGCCCGCCACGGCTTCCGGACGATGGCCGATCACCATGATTACGCGCCCCGCCGGATTGAACTTGATCACCATGTTCGTGCCTTCATCGACGACCCAGATATTGTCCTCGGGATCGACGCGCACCGAGTGGGCGAATTCGAATCCGTAGTTGCCCGCGCCGATCTCCCGCACATAGTTCCCGTTCTGGTCGAATTCGAACAGGCGCGTTGTGGCGCTGCGCGTGAAGACGAAAAAGTGGCCTTTCGAATTGGTCGCGACGCCCATCGATTCGCCGAGATAAAGATCGGCCGGCATCTTGATGAAGTTCGGGACGGAGTCATAGGGAATCTCGGGCACGCCCGTGGCTTTCGCCTTGCTCTGCGCGCCGAGAGGAACCGCCGTTAGAGCGGACAACGCGACAACCAGCAGTGCCGGTCTCATGCGGCCTTCTTCTTCGTCAGCTCTTCGTAAACCACCTGCGTGAAGCTGGCGAAGCCGCCGCGTCCTCCGCCCCGTCCTGCCGCCGGAGCGGGATCGCCGACCGCTGTCCGAATCTCATCGAGCGACTTGCCCTGCCCCACGAGCTCCGCGATCTTCGCGCGCTTTGCCGTGATGTCGGCCAGTTTCTTCTCGATGAAGGCCTTGTTCTGCAGTTCGCCATGGCCGCCCACGAACTCGTCCGCTTTGAGTGCGGCCATGCCTTTGACAGTGGTGATCCACCCTTCGGAAGTGCCGTTCTTTTCGAGATGGATAAGCGGATCTCCCGTGCCTCCGATGATGTCGCCGGTAAAGACGATCTTTTCCGATGGAAGATAGACGATCAGATCGCCGCTGGTATGTGCGGGAGCCCAGTGATACAGCTCGAATTTCACGCCCTCCAGCTTCAGCGATTCCTTCGGCTTCGTCGTGACCTCTGTCGGCAGATGGTCGGCGGGAGGCGCGCCGCGTCCCCCTGCCTTCAGAGCCGCTTCCTGTTCCTTCTTGTTGTTCTCGTGAGCGATGACTTTCACGGCGGCGGGGAACGACGCCAGTCCATTCACGTGGTCGCCGTCGCTGTGCGTCAGGATCACCGTTGTCACCGGCTTCGGCGTGATCTTCGCGATATCTTCAAGCAGTTCCTTGCCGCCGGCCGCTGTGGTTTTGGCATCCACGACGACCACGCCTTTGTCGCCCACGATCACGCCGCTGTTACCGCCGCCGCCTTCGATCCAGTAGACATTGGGCTTCAACTGGTGGGTGACGAAGGGAGCTGCCGCCTGCTGTCCGCGGCCGCCGCCGGGAGGCGCCTGAGCGAGCACGAGCGCGGCGACTCCCAAGCCAAGGGCGAATGAATTTCGAAGCATATTGTTTCGAAGCATGGTCTCGATCTCCCTCCGCAATCTATCACGCACGGCGGCCAGTCACTCGACAATGCGAGAGTCGGTCTGGAACTTGCGGTAGTCGCTGAACTTGACGTCTTGTTCCACATTCACGCGCTTGATCAATCCAAGGCGAGCTGAGGCCTTCAGCGAGACGGCTTGAGGAACCCAGAGCCCGTCTTGCCCGGGCGCTCCCACGCGCATCATCTCGTATGAGATGTGAGTGCCGGCGGAGATGCGGGCGAGGAACCATCCGATCGAGAAAGTCTTCAGCACTTCCGCTTCGAACTTCGCCAGATTGTAATCCTGCTTGTCGATCCACACTGTGGCTTCGATGCTGGAGAAGATATTGCGCCCCTTGCCGTGGTAAGCGGACCGCGGCGTAGCGCTGATGCGGTATGTCGAGCGTCCGCTGATCGTGTCGTCGCCGAGAAGCTTGAAGTCGAAAGCGTCGGGAATGTCCTGATCCTCTTCACGATTTTTGACGCGCTCGCGTTCCGCGGCCGCGAGGCGTTTCTCGCGCTCGGCATCTGACATGCGGCTGGCCTCGGCGGCGGCGCGGTCGAGCTTGGTCTGCTCCTTTGCAGCCTGCGCCGCCGGGATCGGTTTCCCATCCTTCTCAAGCGGACGGAAGTACTGCTTGCCGCCGATGTAGAGGACCTCATCAAGGGTGGTGTGGGTGTTCCTGATGGCCCCTTTTGAATCCAGCTCGCGGACCTCGTTGCGGATCTTGTACGTATAGTCGCGGGCCAGGCGGTCACTGTGATCGTCCGCCGCCACTGCGCGCGCGATGATGGAGCGTGCATCACTGCTTTGGCCCCAACTGGCGTGCGTCCACAGCGAGGCAGCCGCCACGAAAAGGAGCCCGGCGATTCTCATGAGCCTTCCTTACATCGACGATACACTTGCAGCTTGTGACGATTCATCTGGTGACGACCGGTGGGACCATTGAGAAGATCTACTCCGAACAGACGGGGCAGGTGGAGAATCTGGTTGCCAAAATCGACCGGTACCTGCACCAATTGCGGCTGCCGGATGCGCGCGTCGATGTGACTCCGCTGATGAACAAAGACAGCCTCGAGATGACCGAGGAGGACCGCGAACTGGTCCTTGCGACGGTGCGGGTGAAGATCGCTGACGCCCCCGTGGTAATCACGCACGGCACCGACACCATGGTGGAGACCGGACGTTTGTTGAAGCGGCGCCTGCAGGAATTAAGGCATCCCGTCGTCCTGACCGGAGCAATGACGCCGTTGGGCTTTGAGCGATCCGATGGGCTGCAGAATCTGACGGAGAGTTTGTTTGCGGCGCGGCTTCTCGGCCCCGGCGTTTGGATTGTCATGCACGGGCAGGTCTTCGATGTCGATCATGCGCGCAAGGATCGCGCGGCAGCGCGGTTTGTGGCAGAGTGAGACGAGTTCCGTGTCGTCGCGGGCTACCGAATCACGAGTTGACGAATCAGGGGCGCGCCCGTCATCTGTTGCACCTGGTCGAATCGAACACCGTCTGCCAGTTCCTCGACAACCAGTCCTGCCTTTGCCACCCGGATCACGGCTAACTCCGTCACGATCAGCCGCACGACCCCGCTGCCAGTGAGCGGCAGCGTGCAACGTTCCAGGATCTTCGGCGCGCCATCTTTCGTCGCATGCTCCATCGCCACGATTACCCGCCGCGCGGAAGCGACGAGGTCCATCGCCCCTCCCATTCCTTTGATCAACTTTCCCGGAATCATCCAGTTCGCCAGATTGCCTTCCCGATCGACTTCCATGGCGCCAAGGACGCAAACATCCAAATGCCCCCCGCGAATCATCGCGAATGAGTCTGCGCTGGAAAAGTACGCCGTGCCGGCGGTCTCAGTAACTGTTTCCTTGCCAGCATTGATCAGGTCCGCGTCCTCCTCTCCTTCCAGCGGATACGGCCCCAGCCCGAGCATCCCGTTCTCCGACTGCAGGACCACGTCGATCCCGGCGGGAATGAAATTAGCAACGCGCATCGGGATGCCGATCCCGAGATTGACGTAATCGCCGTCACGGAGTTCCTGCGCCACACGCTTCGCGATCCGGTCGCGCACGGAAAGATTCCCGCTCATCGGAATGTTCTGCGCTCGATTTTCTTTTCCGGATAGCTCACCTCGATAATCCGGTCGACGTAGACGCCCGGCGTGACAATGTGGTCCGGATCCAGCACTCCACACTCGACGATCTCTTCCACTTCGGCAATCGTGACCGCGGCCGCGGCAGCCATTACCGGATTGAAGTTTCGCGCGGTCTTGCGATAGACAAGATTCCCGAGGCGATCGCCCCGCCACGCTTTGATTAACGCGAATTCCGCGTGCAGCGCCGTTTCCAGCAGATACAACTTCGTGCCGAAGACGCGGCACTCTTTGCCTTCCGCCACTACAGTGCCGGTGCCCGCGGGGGTGTAAAACGCCGGAATGCCCGCGCCGGCCGCGCGGATGCGCTCCGCAAGCGTGCCCTGCGGAACCAGTGTAAGTTCGAGTTTTCCGGCGAGGACCATCTGCTCCAACAGCCGGTTCTCACCCACGTAGCTGCCGCAGTGCGAGGCGATCATGCCGGCTTCCAGCAGCAGACCCATCCCACAACCATCGATGCCCATGTTGTTGGAGATCGTGCGCAGCGCCACCACCTTGCGCCGCGCAAGGGCTTCGATCAGCTTCTCGGGGACGCCGCAAAGCCCGAAGCCGCCGACCATCACAGTCGCGCCATTCTGAATATCCGTGACCGCTTCATCCGAAGTGGCGACGATTTTGTTCATACGCGGCAAACCATCCGCTTCAGCAAAGACCCCGGCGCGTGTTCTTCGTTCCTTGCGCCCTTCGCGAAATGATTGGGTCTTACTTCCTCGCCGATGCCGCGCCGGCAGCTTTCTCCGGGTGCAGGGTCAACTTCTGCATCCTCCAGTTGAGAATTTCCGCCACATACAACGTGTTCTCCGACGGGCACGCGATCTCGTGGATCCACCCGAACTCCTTCGGCTGCCGCCCCGTGGTGCCGAGCACCCCCAGAACTTTCCCATCGAGCGACAGCTTGTAGATTCGCCCCGGAAACGCGTCCGATGCATACAGATACTGCGTCGGGCCCGGCGTAATACAGACCGCCCACGGCGCGCCGCTCTGCATTGTGCCCGGCTGATCCGGACCCTGCGGGGGCTTCGGACCCATCCACGTCACCGCATCCGGCGGCACCGGCACATCGATCCTGATCTCACGCAAAAATCCGCCATCCGAGTTGAACACCTGTATGCGCCTGTTACCCCGATCGGCAACATAGATGTTGCCCTGAGCATCGGACGCAATGCTGTGCGGTGTATTGAACTCGCCCGGCTGGCTTCCCGGCGTGCCCCAGGACTTGACCCAGCGGCCATTCTTGTCGTACTTTGCCACTCGTGAGTTGATGTAGCCGTCGCTCAGGAAGATGTCGCCCTGCGGGTCCCAGGTGACATCGGTCGGCTGCCGGAACTGCCCATCCACCGCCGGAAGCGGTGGACGCGGATGCTTCCACGCCTCAGCTCCTTCGTCGGAAGCTTCCTTCTTGCGTCCAAACACCATCGTGACGCGGCCCTCAGGATTGAACTTGACCATCATGTCGGAGCCTTTGTCGACTGCCCAGATGTTGTCGTCTTTGTCGACGCGCACCGCATGGGCAAACGACCACGCATAGAGGTTATGGCCGATCTCGCGGATGTACTTCCCGTCAGGCCCGAATTCCAGCAGTTGCGCCGCCGTCGCGGCATACGCCGGCCCAGTGGAATTCCCGCGCGAGTAAATAATGATGTGTCCTTTCGAATTCACGGCGACACCCGAAACCTCCCCGAGATACAAATCGGGCGGCAGTTTCAGCAGGTTCGCGTTGGAATCGAATGGGATCTCGGGCGCCTGAGCAAATGCGGTTGCGCTGCCGAACAACAAGCCGAGGACGAGGAACTTCATGGGGGCCTCCAAACGGCCCAGTCTATCGCAGGAGCGTCTTATTCAAAGAGGGGGACCGGTCCGCTGCCGGCGATTCTCCGCTCCCACGCCAGCAACTTCTCTTTGAGTGGGAGGCCGCCTCCATATCCCGTCAGCTTCCCGTTCGATCCAATCACACGATGGCAGGGCACAATGAGCGAAATCGGATTCTGTCCGTTCGCCGCTCCGACCGCGCGAGACGCCGCCGGATTCCCCACCCGGCGCGCAAGCTCGCCATAGGTGATTGTCTCGCCAAAGGGGATTTTCACGAGTTCTTCCCAAACGCGCTTCTGGAAGGCTGTGCCCTCTGGAGCCAGCGGGAAATCAAACTGCTGACGCTTCCCCGCGAAGAACTCCGCGACCTGCTGGGCGATTTCCGGATCGTGACCCTCGCCCTCGCCCTCGCCGAAGTAGAATTTCGTCATCGCGCCGCCGCTGTTTACCGAAGCCCATGCCGGACCAAACGGCGTCTCAAATCGCATCGCAATCACCTCGCCCCAAACATGATAAGCCAGGAAGTTCTTATGATCGCCGAGTTGCGCCTGGCCAGGTCGTCACTCGTTCTGGGTTGCGGCGATGCGTGCCTGGGCGGCGTCGTAACTTTCTCCGTAAATCGATGGGACCTTCGCGCCCATCGGCCGCAGATACATGGATAACTGCCCTCGATGATGGATGGTGTGGTGCAGGATGAATTCCAGATACATCACCGCCGGCAATTGGGACGTCCTGCGGAAGTCGATATTTTTCCGCAACTGGTCGTCGCTTAACTTGGTGAGCCGCTCGAGACGCGCGGCGAAATTCTCCACGTACCAATCGTTGAGGTCGAGTGAGGTCCGCACCGCCTCGGGCCGCGTTCGTGGACTGAAGTCGAACGCGCCGGCCGGGAGCGCGTCGAAGAAACGCATTTCCGCCGTCACGATATGCCACGCCAGATCGATCGCGGATTTCGCGACCGGATCGGGCCTGAAATCACCTCTGTCCAATGGAATCGCTTCGATGATGTTTTTGGTGATTCGGTGTTCCGTCCGCAGCCCCGGAAGATAGACGCTCTCAAAGAGAAAACGAGCATGCTGCGCGGTAAGTTCGGCCATGGCTCAGCGTAGCCCGAATGCGCTGTCGAGAGAGACATCTGCCGGAAGCTTCCTGGGGTTTCGGACACGAAAGGGCCCAAGGCGGGCCCTCGCGGCCCAATAGCATCGAGCCCCCAGTCGATCTCGAATTTTTGCGCACGATCTCTGTGGCACTATTCGTGCAAGGTCGCGGACGGAGGCGGGCTCGAAGATGGAACGGCGGTTTTCGAACGGCAGTGTGGTTCCGCGGCGAAGGGAGCTCTACTGTCCCGAGGGAAAGCGTCTGCTCGAGGACTTTGGCGAAGCGGTCCAGGAATTGATGATGCTGCACGAGAGTCAATTCCGCGCCGTGCTCGATGACGATCTGGACGCCCATCGCTTCGACATCCTTATTCATTACGCAAACGAAAAGAAGCAAAACGCCAAGTACGCCTACATAGGCCATCTGGAGGAACACGGGTGCGCGGGTCCACATGAAGCTGACACGAGTCGAGCGCGAGCGCGTGACGGACAGTATCTTGAAGATCCAGTCGGTGCGCAGGAATCTGGATGCGATTGAGAATGCGCAGATACCGAACGCGGAAGCGATCGAGGGCTGCCTCGAGGCCGCTGATGAGAGTCTGAAAGAAGCGCTCGGTTATTCCGCGCCGCAAGACAAGCGGGACTGAAACGCGGCGCCCGGCAATCCCTTCGCGGGCAAGGCCGGGTACAAAGCGGAAATATATACGATGGGGACATCGCAGCTCCATCGGTGTGACGTTCAATCCCGCGAGGGGCGAGCTCTGGAACAACGCACGGCCCGCCGTCGATCGCGCCGTCGGTATGGTCTTCTACACCGGCGACCGCTTCCCGGGGTGGAAGAACAACCTGCTGGTCCGCGCGATGCTCGGCGGCTCGGTCTCTCGGTATCCGCATCTGGAGCGCATCATCTTCAACGAGAAGTGAGACGAAACGCACCAATCGACGCAAAGACGCCCGGGCCTATCCGTACTTCACCGTTGTTGAGGACCGCCGTCACCCCGGCAGCAGGGAGCACGGCGCAAGACACTGGAAGCCTTCGCAGAAACCGAGCAGCGCTTCACCAGCGTGAGTCCGCTTCCCGATGACCAGGAGATGCCCGCCGATGCCATCGACAGCATGCAGGTGCGGCTGAGCAGCCTGGAACCGGGGGCGCCGACATCGATCTCCGTCGCGATAAATTCCGAGCACGATGCCACCACAGCCAGTAAATCCGGGGTGACGCGTTTCTGTGCAGTCGCCTTTGTTTCTGTGCAGTCGCCTTTCCAGTTGCCGGCCGGTGCGCGAATCCGTCGTCAAGGTGCGATGGGCGGCAGTTTCCACCTTTGAGCGGCTTCGACCTCTGCTTCACCACGAAAAACAAGCAAAGGCCCATTCCACCATCGTGCTCGGAGTGCACATGTTTCGCCTGCCCAGGAGATTTGGTATCAAGGAAGACGCGATGTTTCGTCGAATCTCAGTTGCGCTGCTCATTCTCACTGCCTGTCTGACAGCGCAGCAGGCGCCTATAGGAAGAGGAAGCCGAGGGCCAGGTGTTCCGACCGCGCCACCGCTGTTCTTCAAAGAGGCATGGAAGATCACGGGACCGCCTCATGCGATCGCTCCAGGCGAGGTCGTCGTCAACAATGCGAATCTGGAATTGAAGATGTATGGGCCCTCCGCGACGGCCACGGATCCGGACAAGCGAATCTGGATATCGGGCCCTCCGGGTCCCGCGAACATCTGGACCGGGATGTGCGCCGAGCCCTTCGCCGCAACTCTGCGCGACAAGAACAACTATGTGGATTTGACTGGCCTGGCAAAAATTCGCTGGACCACACGGGCGTCCGGTTTCCACGCGGTGCGGCCAGTGATTAAGCTGATGGACGGCACTTTTCTGGTTGGCGACCATACCGATGCATCCACCACGACTTTTCTCGAAAGCGAATTCACGTTCGCCGGCTTGCGATGGATGAAGCTTGACATCGGTCGCGTCGTAACCGTCGGCCGCTACGGACCAGTCGGCGAAGCTTCCAACTGGGCCGATCCGCCGGACCTCAGCAAAGTCGACGAAGTCGGCTTTGTAGATCTAATGCGTGGAAGCGGCCACGGCTCTGGAGGCTACATTAACGTCGCCTCGTTCGAGTTGTACGGAACGCCAGTGAAGCGCGGAGGACACTGAACAATGACGAAGCACCTCGTTATAACCGCGATTTTGTTGAGCGCCGTAACTTTGGGCTCTGTTCCGATGGCTGCGCAGTGGCCGGCGATCAGGGAGCCGAACGTCCCCCGCGACTCCAAAGGCAACGTGCGAGCGGATGCGCCAATTCCCCGCACAGCCGACGGGAAACCAGACCTTTCGGGACTCTGGATGCACGCCAATAGTGGGCCGCCGGGGCGCGGAGGAGGCGCAGGAGGCGCAGGAGGCGGAGCAGCCGCAGGCCAGCAACCTGCGGACGCCGGGAACGGCAATGCCGCTTTTCGCGGGACCTTTCGCCTCGAAGCGCCGACTGCGGCATTCCCTTACGATCCGAAGGCCCCGCCTGTAGCTGCTTTTTTCGAGGCCGGCGCGAACATGGAAGGCGGACTTCCCTACACGCAGTGGGCTCGTGACATCAAGAAGAAGCGGACCGATCTGCAGGCGCGCGACAACCCCGACGCCAATTGTCTGCCGATGGGCTTTCTGCAGTTTCACCAGCAGCCCCAACCACGCAGGATCATGAATGTGGCGAACCCGAAAATGCTCCTGATCGAGTACGAAGCGAATAACGGGCTGCGCCATATCTACATGGATGGGCGGAAGTTGCCGCCACAGGGTGAGCCGCAGCCGTGGTGGTACGGCTATTCAGTGGGCCACTGGGACGGCGATACGCTGGTGGTCGAAACCAATAACCTGCGCGGCGCCGAAGACAGCGCGAATGACGGCTGGCTCGACGTAAATGGCAGCCCTTATTCGGAGCAGGCGAAGTTCACGGAAAAAATCCGCCGTCCGGCATACGATCATCTGCAGATTGACGTGACGGTCGAAGATCCGAAGGCGTATACGAAGCCGTGGACGGTTCGGATCGATCAACGGCTCATCGTCGATCAGGATCTGATCGAGTTCGAATGCAACGAGAATCAGCAATTCCGGCAGCACGTCAAGTGACCGGCGCCTGTGCGTTCGATTGAGGCCGCGCAGACCCTGTGCTACTCTGACGGTGCAGGTTCAACGCCTCCCGTTTTCATTCACGCGCGTCTTTCACACACGCAAGAGCCGGTAGCTCAGTTGGTAGAGCATCGCACTTTTAATGCGGTGGTCGCGGGTTCGAGCCCCGCCCGGCTCACCATCTCCTCAACGACAGCCGGCCCGTCATATTCCCCGATATCGACCATCGCGTTTGGCATATATTAAATCAGGTCGAATCGCGTCCATGCCAATCACCCGTTACATCGCCCTGCTGTTGTTAGCGGCCCCCTTTCTGGGCGCCGCCGACAAAGACATCCCGCGTCTCGCCGACGGACACCCCGACTTCTCCGGCCTGTACAACATTCCTTACAACCCGAACATGGCCCCCGGTGACAAGGAGAAGGACGTCCCCTACACAGAGCGCGGCCGGCAAGCCTACCTCAATCACGATTCGAAGGACGACCCCACGTCTAACTGCTGGTTCCCCGGCGTGCCGCGAATCATGCAATCGCCCTACCCCGCGCGCCTGATCCAGACGCACGAATTCCTGGTGATCGCGTTCGAGTACATGACCATGCACCGCATCATCCCTCTCGACGGGCGCCCTCATCCCGCCAAAATGGAGCCGACGTTCATGGGAGATTCTGTCGGCCACTGGGACGGCGACACGCTTATCGTCGATACCGCCAGCCTCAAAGACGCGCCCTGGACCTGGCTCGATACGGCGGGCCACCAGCACAGCGATGCGCTTCACGTGATCGAACGCTTCCGGCGCACACCCGGCAGTCCCAACGTCGATTATGAATTCACCGTCGACGATCCGAAAATGTACACGAAGCCGTGGACCAACTCGCGTCCCCTGACTCCGCTCAAGACCACGCCGGGCCTGCCGGATCTCCTCGAATACAACTGCGAGGAGAACAATCGGGATGTCAGGCACCTGATGAGCAACAAGCCGGCACTAAACTGAAAACTTGCCAGCGCTCACCGACCTTCTCTCATCCGTCGGCAACTGCCGCGTGATCGATCTCGCCCAGCCGTATTTCACAGGCATGCCGCACTACCCGCTCCACGCCCCGTACCTGTACAGCATGAGCAAGAAGCACGGGGAAATCGTGAACCCGGGCGGATCAAGCTCCGCGGCGGAGGCCATAGCGCTCAGCACGCACGTTGGCACGCACATCGATGCCCTTTGCCACTTCTCATTCAATGGCAAACTCCATGGCGATGTCGACCCGGCCGGTCACCAGTCTTATGGCTCCGGCATGGAACGCTACTCGGTCGACACCATCCAGCCCATATTCCGGCGCGGCGTTCTTCTCGATATCGCGAAACTCGCAGGGGTCGAGGTGCTGCCGGTCGATTTCCTCGTCACACCCGAGCACCTCGACCGCGCCGCCGAGGGCATCGCGATCCAACCCGGTGATGTGGTCCTGCTTCGCACAGGATGGTCACGCTACTGGGACGATCCCGGCCGCTTCATCTCGCAAGTCCACAGCCCCGGACCCGGCATCGACGGCGCACGCTGGTTGAGCGCTCGCGGGATCTTCGCCGTTGGTTCGGAAACCGCGCCGTTTGAGTTCGTGCCGAATCCTCCGATGCCCGTGCATGTCCACCTGCTGGTCGAAAATGGCATCCACATCATCGAATGCCTCAACCTCGAGGAACTCGCGGCGTCCGGCGCGCGTGAGTTCCTGTTCGTCGCCATTCCGTTGAAGATTCGCGGGGGAACGGCCTCGCCGATCCGCCCGGTGGCGCTCATATGAGTGCTCGTTACGATGCGCTTCTCCTCATCTCCTTCGGCGGTCCGGAGAAGCGCGACGACGTCATCCCCTTCCTCGAGAATGTGCTGCGTGGACGCAACGTCCCGCACGAGCGGCTGCTCGCGGTCGCGGAGCACTATTATCATTTCGATGGGTGCAGTCCCATCAATGCCCAGTGCCGTGCCCTCATCGCCGCGCTCGACACTCAAGGGGTTGGACTGCGCATCTACTGGGGGAACCGCAACTGGCATCCCATGCTCACCGACACGGTCCGGCAAATGCGAGCGGATGGTGTCCAGCGAGCACTGGCGATCGCAACGTCCGCTTTCGGGTCCTGGTCGGGATGCCATCAGTACCGCGAGGACATCGACCGCGCCCGCGCCATCGTCGAAGGCGCGCCTCCGGTCGACAAACTGCCGCCGTTCTGGAATCATCCGGGCTTCATCACTGCCATGGTCGAGCGCGTCCGCGACGTCTTGACGACGCTTCCGGACGCGGAGGTCATCTACACGGCGCATAGCATTCCGGTGTCGATGGCGCAATCGAGCCCTTACGAACAACAACTCCGCGCCGCCGCGGCGCTTGTGAACGACGAACTCGGGCTCGGTGAGCCAGCGCTTGTGTTTCAGAGCCGGAGCGGCCCGCCCACCCAACCATGGCTGGGGCCGGACATCGGTGAGGTCATCGCGACCACGACCTCAAAGCGTCTCATCGCCGTTCCGATCGGCTTCATCTCCGACCACATGGAGGTAATCTACGATCTCGACTACGAAGCCGCCGGACTCGCGAAGTCACGCGGTATCGAATTCGTCCGCGCGGGTACGGTGGGAACGCATCCGCTCTTCGTGGCGGGCTTGATTGAACTGGTGCGCGAGGCGCAAGCGAGCGGGGTGAGCGCCTGCGCCGTCGAATGCTGTCCTCCACCGGCGCGTCCGCAGCAAAGATGAATATTTCTTAATGACGTGCTATCTTGTCTTTAAGTATGTTCGGGAGCGATAAAAGCCGGCCGTCCTCCCCGAAGGCCATCGTTGCGCTGTGCATTCTGCTCGGCGCTACGGCGTGTGTCCCCGCGGGCACGGTAACTGCGTCCCGGCGCAGCCATCAGGTCGAAATACCGCTTTTCGCAAACCAGCTGCCGGCGGCACTGGTCCATCAGGCGGTTAACCGTCTCGAACCGTTCGCGCAACACGCCGACGGGACCGTTGCATCCACGCCGGCATCTTTCCAGCTCCCTGCTCCGCTTTCCCGGTCGCAGGAAAGAACCAGTCCCCACGCGGCCTTCAGGCATTCTGCGGCCCGCGGGATCGAAAGCGGCCGGTCACCTCCGGCAATCTCCTGATCCTCGTACATCTTGCGGGTTGTTAGCCCGGACTCGCGCCGCGCGTCAATCGCGCGCGCGCGTCCATCATCCACAAATAAGACTAATGGAGATTGCCAATCATGAACAACGAAAAAACAACCACGACCGAGGAAGTTCCCACGCCTGTCTACCGCGAGCTGACCTTCGCGGAAAACGCGATCCTCACCGCCAAAGTACTCGGCGGCTTCGGATTGCTCGGCGCGGTTCTCTGGGGCGTCAGCGCCTGGGTCAACAACTGACGTCGAAGCTTAATGCTTCTTCTGCTGCGGCTCAACGACCCGGATATGCAAATCGCGTAGCTGCTCCGGACGCACGGTGTTCGGCGCATTCATCATCAGGTCCTCCGCGTTCTGGTTCATCGGGAACATGATGACTTCGCGAATATTCGGCTCGTCGGCCAGCAGCATGACGATACGATCGATGCCCGGGGCGATGCCACCGTGCGGCGGAGCCCCGAACTTCAAAGCGTTGATCAACGCCCGAAAACGCCCGTCGACTTCAGAGCGCTCATAGCCCGCGATCTCGAACGCGCGATACATGATCTCCGGATGATGATTCCGGATGGCGCCCGACGACAGTTCGTAGCCGTTGCATACGATGTCGTACTGGTAAGCCTTGATCGTCAGCGGATCCTTCGTGTTCAGCGCTTCGAGCCCGCCCTGCGGCATCGAGAAGGGATTGTGGCTGAAGTCGATCTTGCCGTGCTCGGCGTCGAACTCGTACATCGGGAAGTCGACGATCCAGCAAAAGCGGTAAACGTCTTTTTCAATCAGGTCGAGTGTGTGCCCGAGGTGCGTGCGCAAGCCCGCGAGGATGCGGCAAACCTTCGCTGTGTCGGTGTCTGAGAGGAAGATGATCGCATCGTCCTGCTTCAGACCCGCCTGCAGGATGATCTCGGCGGTTTCCTCGGGCTTGAGGAACTTTGTGATCGGTCCCTTGAGAGAGCCGCCGGCTTCCACGAGGAGCCAGGCCAGTCCGGCGGCGCCCTCGCTCTTCGCGCGCTCTTCAAGACGATCGAAGAACGATCGCGATTGCTTCGCGCCCTCGGGGATCCGGATGACGCGCACCGTCTTGCCTGCAAACGCCTTGAATCCGGAGGCCGCGAACAGCCCGGTCAGGTCGACGATTTCGAGCGGATTGCGCACGTCGGGTTTGTCGGTGCCGAAGCGCCGCATGGCGTCTTCGTAGGTGAAGCGCGGGAACGGCGCTGGCGTCATCACGCGGCCCGGCTGAAACTCGGCAAAGAGTCCGACGAACAAGCTCTCTACAGCGGCGAAGACATCTTCCTGCGTGACGAAGCTCATCTCGAGATCGAGCTGGTAGAACTCGCCGGGCGAGCGGTCGGCGCGCGCGTCCTCGTCACGATAGCAGGGCGCGATCTGGAAATACCGGTCGAAGCCCGAGACCATAATGATCTGCTTGAACATCTGCGGCGCCTGCGGCAGCGCATAAAATTTGCCGGGGTGGCGGCGCGCGGGCACGAGGAAGTCGCGGGCGCCTTCGGGACTGGAGGCGGTCAGCGTCGGCGTCTGAAATTCGTTGAAGCCAAGTTCCACCATACGCCGGCGGATGGCCGAAATCACGCGCGAGCGCAGCATGATGTTCTGATGCATCTTGCTGCGGCGCAGATCGAGGAAGCGGTAGGCCAGGCGCAGGTCTTCCGGCGCGGCCGTTTCCGGAAACACGTTCAACGGCAGCGGCTCGGTCGGCCCGAGGACTTCGATCTCCGTCGCCTTCACCTCGATCTCGCCGGTCGCCATCGCCGGATTGATCTTGCCCTCCTCGCGGTTCACCACCTGCCCGTCAGCGCGGATGACCGTCTCTTTCGGGAGACGCGTCACGCGATCGTACATCTCGGTGCCGGGCGCCACCACAAGTTGCGTGATGCCGTAGTGATCGGCGAGATCGATGAAATAAACGCCCCCGTGATCGCGCCGGTTCCGGAGCCAGCCGGACAACCGGACGGTCTCGCCCACGTGCTGAGCGCGAAGCTCGCCGCACGTATGTGTTCTATAGGTGTGCACTAGTTTCCCTGTTAGCCAGTTGCTGGAACAGCCCGTCGCGCGTAATCCTCCGCTGGTCGCCGGACTGCATATCCTTCAAAGAGTATTCGCCCGCCGCGATCTCGTCGTCGCCAAGGATCAGCGCATAGCGCGCGCCAAGCTTGTTGGCGAGTTCCATCGCGCGCTTCAGCTTCACGTTCGCGGCGACTTCAACCGATGCGCCGGACCGGCGCAGTTCGCGCGCGAGGCCGCCAGCATGCCGAAGCGCGGCATCGCCAAGCGGCGCCATATAGACATCGAGCGCGTCGGCTGCCGGCCGGTCGACGGTCATCACCAGACGGTCTTCGCCGATGGAAAATCCGATACCCGGGGCCGCCACAGGCGACCCGATCGATTCCGCCAGCCCGTCATACCGTCCACCGCCGAGGACCGAATTCTGCGACCCGAGATTGCCGTGAACGACTTCGAATGTCGTTCGCATGTAGTAGTCGAGTCCCCGGACCAGCCGCGGCTTGATCTCGAAGGCGATGGCGCGGTCCTGCAAGTACGTCTGGACAGCCGCAAAGTGCGGTCCGCAGACCTCGCACAGGTTGTCGAGGATTGAGGGCAGCTTGTCGATGACCGGCTGGTCCTCCGGGACCTTGCAGTCGAGCACGCGCAGCGGATTGGTTTCGGTGCGGCGCTGGCAATCGGCACACAATTTTGCGGCAACCGGCCGCAGCGCCTCGCGCAGCTTTTCGACGAATCCGGGACGGCAGCTCGAGCAGCCCACCGAATTGATCAGCAGGTGGAATCCGCTCAGCCCGGCGCGCATGAGGATCTCGATCACCATCTCGATCACTTCCGCGTCGATAAACGGCGACTCGGATCCGATGGCTTCGGCGCCGATCTGAAAGAACTGCCGGTAGCGGCCTTTCTGGGGACGCTCACGGCGGAACATCGGCCCGATGTAATACAACTTCTGCACGCCGGGCTTCTGATCGAGGCGATGCTCGATGTAGGCGCGAATGACAGACGCCGTATTCTCCGGGCGCATCGTGACAGATGTGCCATCGCGGTCCTCGAAGGTGTACATTTCCTTCGAGACGATGTCGGTCTCCTGCCCCACGCCGCGCGCGAAAAGCTGCGTCTCCTCGAGTATCGGCGTGCGGATTTCATGGTAGTTGTACGCCGCGAACACTTCATGCGCAACCCGTTCGACATGGTTCCACACAGCCGTATCCGGAGGCAGCAAGTCCCTTGTTCCCTTAATGGCGCGAATCATTGTCTTTTCGAAGCAGGAGGGGATTTTTCATGTTAACACTCTCATTAAAAACAAACACGGCCGGAGCCGCGTCTGATCGCGGTCCGGCCGTCGTTGCGTCGTCTTTTCTCTATCTATCTTGAATCGTTGAATGAGTACTCGTTACTTGCTGCTTCTCGCGCCCAGTGAGCTCTCGGTATCTTTAGCGATGCG